>Ga0316628_100003918_pt1 | contig 11563 bp, 9 predicted proteins | sample OWC_Aug_M2_C1_D5_FD_207648 | JGI IMG/M metagenome (GOLD analysis project Ga0316628, IMG submission 207648) | Wetland soil microbial communities from Old Woman Creek delta, Ohio, United States - OWC_Aug_M2_C1_D5_C | ecosystem: Environmental > Terrestrial > Soil > Wetlands | place: USA: Ohio... | reverse complement strand
CGTTCACGGGCACCATGGCGGTCCTGGCGCCGCCGTTCTGGCTGCCGCTCGGTCAAATGCCCGGCGTCCGCCTGGGCGATCGCGCCTTCCACAGTTTCTATCTCGTCGGACACCTGCGACAGGGCCTGACGCCGGCGTCAGCGGCAGCCGGTCTCGCGAGCCTCGGGCGCGCGCTCGAGCAGGCGTACCCAGGCGAGAATCGGAACCAGGTGCTGTCGGTCGCGGCCAATCAGCGGTTCGGGGTGAACACCAGCCCGCAGTCGAGTGATCCGACCTCGATGGTGGTGTCCTTCGTGCTCGCGATGGCGGTGGTGCTCCTGCTCGTGGCCACGCTGAACCTCGCCAACATGCTGCTGGCACGCGGTGGGCTCAGGCAGCGCGAGATCGCCATCCGGCGCGCAATGGGCGCAGGCCGCTGGACGATCGTGCGCCTGCTGCTGGCCGAGGCGTCGATGTTGTCGCTGGCCGGCGGGCTGCTCGGGGTCGGCATCGCATATAGCGGCAGTCCGCTGCTGGCTTCCTCCATGGCGTCGGTGCTGCCGATGATCGGCATTACATTCGATCCCACGCCGGACGTGCGGGTGCTTTGTGCAACGTTGGGCTTCTGCGCGCTCGCGACCGCGGTCTTTGGCCTCGGTCCGGCGCTCAGCGCCTCGCGTGCAGACGTCATCGGCGCGCTGAAGGACAACGTGTCGGGGCTTGCGGCGAAGCAAGGCCGCGGCCGAACGTTCATGCGGAGTGGTCTCGTCGTGTCGCAGATCGCGCTGTCGTTCACGCTGCTCACCGCGGGCGGCCTGTTCTTGTGCGGCGCGTGGCGGGCCCGGTCGGCGGATCCGGGTTTCCGCCTGGACAACGGCCTCGTGGCCACCTTCGACGCCTCGCTGGTCCGCTACGACAGGGCCCAGACGCGGGAAGCGCTCACGCGAGTCCTCGACCGCGTGCGCGCGTTGCCGGGCGTGGCCTCGGCGAGCGTCGCCGACACCATTCCGTACGGCGAGAGTAGTGAGAATCGCGACGTGCAGCCGGCGGGCGCGCGGCCGGGTACCCGGACCGTGCGGGCAGAGCACCGCATAGTGGGCGCCGGCTACTTCCGGACGCTCGGCGTTCCACTCGTGCGCGGCCGCGACTTCACCGAGGTCGAAGCGATGGGACCATCGGCGCTGCGCCCGGTCATCATCGACACGCTTCTGGCGCACCGGCTCTGGCCCGACCTGGACCCGATCGGCCGCCATCTCCAGTGGACCATCAGGAACGTGACACCCACGGAGTACGAGGTCGTCGGCGTGGCGGCCAGCCTGAAGGCCAACCTGTTCGACGTGGCGCCGACGCCGCACGTGTACGAAGCGTTGGGAGAACGGGCCCTTTCACCGGCGATCGTACACGTGGCGCTCGCCTCCGGGGCAACCAGGGCATCCGAACGGTCGATGCTCCAGACGGTTGGCGCGGCCATCCGGGCCGCCGACCCGAATCTCCCCATCGTCGCGCTCAAGACCTTGCGTGAGCATCGCGATACCAGTGTCGAGATGTGGCTCGTCGACATGGCGGCCGACGTCTTCGGCGTGCTCGGCACCGTCGCGCTCGCGATGGCTGGTGTGGGGTTGTACGGCGTGCGCGCGTTCCTCGTGGGGCGCCGGACGCGGGAATTCGGGATCAGGATGGCCATCGGCGCCACTGCCGGCGACGTCGTGCGGCTGGTGATGTCCGAAGGCGCGCGGCAGGTCGTTTTCGGCTTGGGCATGGGCCTGGTGCTGGCGGCCGGCGTCTCGCAACTGCTCGCGGGGTGGATCTACGGCGTGCGGCCGTTCGAGCCGGCCGTGTTCGGCACAACGGTCCTGCTGTTGACGGCGGCCATGCTGCTGGCGTGCTACGTCCCGGCTCGCCGCGCCACCGCGGTGCCGCCCATGACGGCGCTGCGCAACGAATAGGAGGGCTCAAGGTCAGGGCTCATGGGCCTGGATGGCTCTTACCGGACGGCTGATTGGAGGGGCGGCCGCTCGTGTTCAACCACACATCCGCGAGGCGCGGCCTCATCCTGCGGTCGGGTGGGACGGTCCTGTCGACAGCGAGGTTCACCACGAACACGTCCTGAAGACCGTCGCCGTTCAGATCGCCGAGCGCGAGCTCCCAGCTCCACTCCTTGCCGAGGCGCAGGCCGGTGTCGGCGAAATTGCCCTTGCCGTCGTTCAGCCAGACTTCGTCGGGACCGATGCACGCCAGGAAGACGTCGGGGCTGCCATCGCCGTTCAAATCCGCGGCGGCCACTTTCTCGGTAGGGCTGGTGCCGAGTGTGCGCCCGGCTGTGAAACGCCCTTTGCCGTCGTTCAGGTAGAGCCGCGCAGGTGGCGTCCCCTGCGTCACGAGCACGACATCCAGGTCACCGTCCCGATCGAGGTCAGCGAGGGCCAGACCGTGGGAATGACGCATCTCTTCGTCGAGCTCTTGCCCGGTGTCGGCGAAACGACCTTTCCCATCGTTCAGCAGGACGCGGTTGGGACACGCGTCACTCGCGGCATTCCGCCAGCCACTCACGACCGCGTCGATCGTCCCGTCTCCGTTGACGTCTCCCAGTTCCGCGAACGCGGCGATGCCAGGCAGCGCGGTCTGCGCGGCCTGCCGGAAGTGTCCTTTCCGGTCGTTGAGATAGACGCGAGCCCAGGATTCCATCTTCGGCCCGGTCACGATGGCCAGCAAGTCGGTCTGGCCGTCGCCATTCAGATCTGCGAACCGACACTCCCAGACCATGGCCGCGTCGGAATCGATCAGGGGAGAGGACCCGGCGACGAAACGACCGCGCCCGTCGTTCATCCACGCCACCCTGCCGGCAATGACGTCCTTCGTGCGGTTGCCGTCGATATCGTGGACTGCCGGCCTTCGGGCGGGGGAGAGACTGGTCAGCCGCTGGCCGCTGTCCGTGAACTGCCCGCGACCATCGCCGAAGTAGACCCGGCAGTCCTGGCTGTTCGGCCCGGACTCGTTGACCACGAAAGCGTCGAGTGTCCCGTCGCCGTTGAAGTCGGCGAGCACGACGCCGCGGCCGACCATGTCGTTGATCTGCTGTCCGTTGGTCGCAAACGTGACCTGGGCCTCGCCGCTCGTCGCAAACGCCAACGTAAGCAGCGGCGCCGCCAGCCACGCAACCACTGGGCGGATCATGCCGGCATCTCCTTTCCACACGCGCTCAGCGCCTCCACTCATGGCAGATTTGACGATCTCCTCCGATCCAGTGTTGCGACGGCCACAGCCCAGGGAGGAATGTAGGGGAGATCGAAGGCGCCGAGTAGAACCTGCCAGGCAGCCGGCGTCTCCCGCCACAGGCAAAGCCCCGGGAGATTCCATGTGCACCCCCGTGGGTGCGGTGACTGCGGTCGTTGATTCAGCTTTCGCTCGGCACCCGGAAGACGAGCGCGTACGAGCTGGGATAGAAGAAGTTGCGAATGGGATCGTCGTGGACGATGAGCGTTTCGAAGACGTAGCCAGCGTTCTCGATCGCCTTCCGCGTTTCCTCGTCGCCTCGTCCGGCCCCAACGTCGGCGACAGTCATGCCGGGACGGACGTCTGCCACCTGCAGGAACAGATCGGTGAACGGCCTGACGTCCTGCGTCGTGGCGATGCCCGTCGCCAGAACTGTCACAGCCAGCATCAGCCGCGTCGTCCTCGTGCGCTTCATGGGTCACTTCCCTTCCAGGGGATCGCACCTTTTCGGTCTCTCATTCGAAGATCTTCTGCACTGCCAGGTACTTCGTATGCAGCGTTTCCACGGCACGCTCGATGGCCGGTCCGTTCCCGCCGCGCGTGGCCGCAGCCAACTCCACGGCCGCGGCGTGAAGCGCCTCTGCGGCCTGCTCGTACGCAGCGGTCTTCGCCGAGAGCGGCGGCGGCAATTGCGCCGTCCGGACGGCGTCGGCTTTGGTCACCATCTCCTCGGCGGCCAAACCAATCCGAGTGTAGGCCCTGTTCGGGAGGTGCTTGTGGTAGACGACGTAGAGCACTTTGTGGAAGGCCTCGACGGCAGGAACGACGGGATGGATCAAGAGCAGCAGCGCTTCGAACTTCGAGTGAAGCGTCTCGGTCGCGTCGAGCAGTCGCTGGTCGTCCTGTCCGAGTGCTGCGGCCTTGTAAGCCTCCACTGACGTCTTGAGGGCCGCGATGCCCTGGTCCCACTTGGCCTTCTTGTCCCGCAGGATTCCAGGCAGCGCGGCGGCATACACTCCCGCCGCCCTCTTCTCGATTTCCGGCACGAAGCTTCGCAACGCGGCAACGTCCTTGCTCGGGTAGGCCTGATGCCACATGGGCATGATCACTTCGTGGAGAACCTCCAACTCGGGGACCATGCTCGTGGTCTCGGCGTCCTGCGATCCCCTCACAGGGGCGAATCCGGCCCAGGCAAGCAGGCCGATCAGAACCGGCGCGGCGATCATGCGGCGTGTGCTCATCGCTTCCTCCGGGCGTCCGCGCGTCCCGCGGACGCTCCTGACGTTTCTTTGCCGGTACGACGTAGCCCGCGCACCATCGGACAGGCGCCTTCCTCCGAACGGTGACATCCGCCTCCGAACGTGGGCGAACCCGCCGCGGGCGGTGTGCTACCATCGGCGCCAGGCAGGAAGCGAATGCGTTTGCTCGCGCGGTTTCTTCGCCCGGCCTCACTCCTCGCCATCCTCTTGTGTTTCGTTGCTCTCGCCGTTTGCGCCGGCGCACAGCAATCCGCCGTTACGCGGGTCGACCTGTCCTCGGCGCGCGACGTCTACATCAACGCCTGGAAATTCCACTCGGGCGACGACCTGGAATGGGCGAAGCCCGGCTTCGATGACGGTTCGTGGCGCAAGATCTCGGAAGACGAAGCACGGCGCGTCGGCGGCCCCGGATGGCTGAGAGCGGCCCTGGCGCTCGAGGGAGCGATCGACGACACGGAGGTCCTCGCGCTCCAGTTCGATCGGTGGGCAATCCCGTTCCAGGTGTTCTGGGACGGCGAGCTGATCGCGACCAGCGCGACGACCAGCGGCGCGGGGCGGCCGGGCGCACTTGCTCCCAGGCTCGGGATTCTCAGGGTGGGTCGCGAACGTACACAGCCTAGCACTCACCTGCTGGCGCTGCGCCTCGTCCAGGGCACGCAACCCGGCGAGCCCTGCTGCTCGGTGGTCTGGGTCGGCCCGTACACCGTTCTGCGCAACGCCCTGCAGGCCTCGCTCGACCTGTCGCGCATCAACGTCGGCCTCTACCTGGCCGCCGTTCTGTTCTCCTTGTTCTTCTACCTGGGAGGATGGAGAAGTCCCTCTCTCCTCTTCTTCAGCGGGTACGCCGTGTTTCCGCTGATCTACGCTCTCTGGAACATCGCCGAGTTGTCGGGTACGACGCCCCCTTCGCTTCCCCTGCTTCCTTCGTGGTTGTCGACGATCGGAACGCTGGTCTCCTCGTGGCTGCTCATCCTCTTCCTCGTCTGGCATCTCGACGCCCCTCGAAAGGTGGTGAACGCGTCCGTGCCGGCGATTGTGGTGCTGGTCGCGATGATCGGCGGTTTCACCTCCGGCCGCGGGCTCGTGATCTTCGAAGCGCTGCTCTTCATCTACGGCCTGGGCATCTGTCTTTCCGGCCGGAGACGGGGGACGCCGGGGGCCATGTTCGCCATGGTTGGCGTCGGGACGATGGTGCTCTTTCAGAGCGCGGAACTGACTCACGTGATGGCGAGACTGTGCAATGCCGTCCCGTCGATTCCGTGGGCTGCCGTCCTCACCGGGTTCTTCCTGGCATGTGTACTGGGCTCCATCAGCTTCAGGATCCGCGAGCGGGCGAAGACACTCCAGGCGCTCGAAATCCGGTCGCAGCGACTCGAGACCGAGTTGCTGAAGAAGAGTATCCAGCCGCACTTCGTGATGAACACGCTCTTCTCGATCAAGTCGCTTATCGCCAGGAACCCTCCGAAGGCCGAGGAACTCGTCGAGGCCATGGCCGCGGAGTTCCGCATCATCAGCCGCATCGCGCCCGAGCGGGCCATCGACGTTGAGGAGGAGATCGATCTCTGCCAGAGGCATCTCCAGTTGATGGGACACCGGCGCGACGCGACGTACCGGCTCATTGTCGAAGGGACGTGCCCCGGCGAGCAGGTGCCGCCGATGGTGTTCCACACGCTGGTCGAGAACGGCCTGACGCACTCCTACCAGCCGAAGGAAAACGGGACGTTCTATCTCACGTGCGAGCGCACGGAGCGGGAGATCGTGTACCGGCTGCGCAATGACGGGTCGCGCATCCAGCACCTGACGAGCCTGGCGGCCGAGGCGATCGAGGAAGGGATGGGCCTGAAGTACGTGAAGGCAAGGCTGGAAGAAAGCGCCCCGGGACAGTGGCGCCTGGACTACGGCGTGAAGGACGGCCTCTGGGAGGTCACCATCGCGCTCGCTTCGAGGGCAATGCCGTGCGTGTGCTGATTGTCGAGGATGAGCCGCACATCGCGAGCTACATCGAGGACGCGGTCCGGAGCATCCTCGGGTCCACCCTTCGCTCGCTCCACACGTCGCTGTCGCTCGAAGACGCGTTCGAGTGGCGGTCGAAGCGCGCCATCGATCTGTGCCTGCTCGACCTGAACCTGAGCGGCGAGGACGGCTTCGACCTGCTCACCGAGGCGCTCTCCGGTCCGTTCCTGACGATTGTCATTTCGGCCCACACCGAGCGGGCGATCCAGGCGTTCGAGCACGGCGTCATCGACTTCCTGCCCAAACCGTTCACGGTCGATCGGCTACGCGTCGCGATCGACCGGGTGCTCGGCCGGAACCCGCAACCGGGGCGGGCGCGATACCTGGTGTTCCGGAAACACAATCGCAGCCACCTCCTGCCCGTCGAGACGATCCGCTACCTCGAGGCGGAGCGGTACCTCGTGCACGCGCACACCACCGACGGCCGCGTCGAACTCCTGGAGAAACCGCTCTCCTACCTCGAGATGGTCCTGCCGGAGCAGTTCGTGCGGATCCACCGGTCGCGCATCGTCAACCTCGATCACATGGCGTCATTCGAGCACGTGTCGGGGAACGAGTACCGGGTGCGCCTGAAGGACGGCACGTCGCTGGCCCTGAGCCGGTCGCGGTACCCGATGCTGGCGCGAAGGCTGGGCGGCTAACGTCTTCGATTCCCCTTACACCATTGAAACCGGCAATTCCGCGTGGCCTCGATTCCGTCCAACCACGCAGATGTGCAGTCCAATCAGGCGAACACTTGGAGGCCCGCATGACGCTCGTTCGACGCTGGTTGCGTCCCGTCACGCTGTTGCTCGTCGCGGGACCGACACTCGCCGTCGGCCCGACGCCGCAATCAGGGCGTTCGACACAAATCTGGCCCACACCCGATTTCACCACCAACTTCTGACGCCGATGACGGCGCTGCGCAACGAATAGCGAACTACAATACGAAACTGGCGCCAGGTCGCTCGGTTGTCGCGCCCCCGCTATTGTTCTATTTCCTCGTTTTTCTTTCGCGAGGTGATCCATGGCCGCGCGTTCCGTTCCGGTTCTCGTCGGTGGTTGTGTGGCGGTGATGCTCGGCGTGTCGCTTTCGGCGCAGGATGCCGCCCGCATCCAGATCCGGACGACGAAGGTCGTCGAAAACCTGTTCGTGCTGTCACGCGGCGGTGCAAACATCGGCGTCAGCCTCGGGGAGGACGGGGTGCTGATGGTGGACGCCGGTGCCGCCGTCGCCGTGGACAGGGTGAAGGCCGCGGTGGCGGCTCTCGATCCGCGGCCGCCGCGGATCGTGCTCGATACCAACTGGCACTTCGATCACGCCGACGGCAACGAAGCGATGACCGCGCTGGGCGCCACAGTTGTGGCGCACCCGAAGTCGCGGCCGCACATGCTCGCCGAGCAGCGCATCACCGAGCTGGAACCGGCCCTGGTCGTTCCGCCCTACCGAAGGGGCGCGCTTCCCGTCGTGACGCTCGACGAGCCAGCTGCTATTCACTTCAACGGGGAGGAAATCGCCGTCATCCACGTGCCGGCGGCCCACTCCGACGGCGACCTCGCGTACTACTTCCGCAAGGCGAACGTGCTCTTCACCGGCGACCTCTTCTTTCCGGCCGGAGACTTCTTCATCCACTTCAGCGGCGGTGGCACGATCGCCGGCATGATCCGGGCGGCGGACCGCTTCCTGACGCTCGCGAACGAGGAGACGCGCATCGTGCCCGGGCACGGGCCCGTGTGCAGGCGTGCGGACGTCGTCTCTGCCCGGGCCTTCCTCGCGGTGGTTCGCGACAGGATCCAAACGCTCATCGCGAAGGGGCAAAGCGTCGAGCAGGTGGTGAAGGCCGACCCGCTGCGCGATCTCTTCGCGGGCTCCCCCACCCCGCCGCCCTCGACCTGGGCGCGGCTCATCTACGAGGAACTGACGCAGACGCAGAAGCGCTGACATGTCTTCGTGGTCGGTACCGGCTTTGTAGAAGTCTCGAGATCTACTCGCACCGTAGCACCGTCACCGGGTCGATGCGCGCCGCGCGGAACGCCGGGCCGGCGCTCGCCACCAGCACGGCGATGACGGCGAGCGTGCCACAGCTGGCGTAGACCCGGAGGTCGGTCGGGCTCACACCGAAGAACACCGTCGAGGCCAGGCGCATCATGCCGAACGCCGCCATCATGCCGATGGCCGTTCCCGCGACGGCCAGACGCAGCCCCTGTCGTGCCACGAGCTGCCACACGTGCGAGGGGGGCGAGCCGATGGCGAGGCGGATGCCGAACTCACGCGTCCGCCTGGCGCTCGCGTACGCCACGACCCCATAGACGCCCACGAGTGCTACTGCGAACGCCAGCGCGGAGAACACCGAAAAGAGTTTTGGGTACACGCGGGGCTGCCAGTATCGCTCGGCGATGAGATCATCGAGCAGGTGGTTCCAATGGAGCGGCAGCGCCGGCTCTTCCTTCCAGACCAGCCGCTGGACGTCGCGGATGACGGACCCGACATCGCCATTGAACCGGATCATCAGGATCAGCTCGCTGAACGCTGGCTGGCCCTGCGGCAGGTAGATCCAACCGCGCGGCGGCGCGAACGTGGACGTTCGGATGTCGCCGACGACGCCAACCACTTCCCGCCACGGCTCGTTGACCGCCTCGCGGCGGGTCAGGCGCACACGCCGGCCCACGGCGCGCTCGCCTGGCCAGGTGGCGCGCACGAAGGACTGGCTGACGATGATGGCCGGTGCGGCACCAGGCTCCGCGTCGCGGGAGGTGAAGTCCCGTCCCTCGACGAGCGGGATCCGAAGCGTCCCGAAGTACCCGGGCATCACCACCGCGTCCATCGTCCGCGGGCGTTGAGCCCCGGCCTGCGGGGCCTTCCCCTCCGCCTCGTAGGCGACGTTCCAGCCCACGTACGGCGGCGGATTGCCCGCCGAGACGCTCTGCACCTGCGGCAGCGCCCGGATGCGTTCGGTCAGCCCACGGAAGAACTGGACGATCCGTGCCGGTTCCTCGTAGCGCCCGTCCCCGGGCAAATTGATTTCCATCGTGAGCAAATTGCGGGAATCGAAGCCCGGAGGCTGCGCCGCGACGCGCATGGCGCCCTTCAGCATCAGGCCGGTGCCGACCAGTACGAGCACGGCGGCGGCCACCTCGAACACCGCCAGGCCGGCACGAAGGCGTGCGCGATCGGAACCAGCTGACGTGCCCCGAACGGTCTCCCGCTGCGTCGTGAATGCCTGCCGTGTGACGGACCACGCCGAGACCGTGCCGAAGAGAAACGCGCAGACCAGCACCACCAGCGCCAGCACCGCGGCGGCGGGCACATCGAGATCGAACCGGAACGGTCCCGGCGTCGGGCTGATCGTCGTCACGAGCAGACGGCGCGCCCACACGCCCGCCAGCGCGCCCAGCACACCTCCGGCCACGGTGACGAGTGCGTGCTCGGCCAGCACCTGGCGCACGATCTGGAACCGCCCCGCGCCCAGGCTGGCCCGGATGGCGAACTCGCCCGACCGCGACGCGCTGCGCATCACGAGCAGTGTCGCCACGTTCGCGCATGCCAGCAGGAGGAGCAGGCTGACGACGCCGTAGAGGATGAGCACCGGCTCGCGGTTGTCGTCCAGCAGGTCGGTCCGCAGATCTTCGGCGAACAGCCGCACGCCGGCGTTGTCGTCCGGGTATGCCTTCGCGAGTGCCGCGCTGAGCACTTCCAGGTCGCGGTTTGCCTGGTCGATTGTCGTCCCGGGAGCAAGACGCGCGACGAATCGATAGCGCCGGTCACTGGGTTGTGCCAGCAGGTCCTGACCGATGGGCAGGTACAGCAGCGCCCAGGCGCTCCACGCCGGGGCCGCCGGAAGCACGCCGACGATCGTGCACGCCTGCCGGTCGAGCGTAACGGCCCGGCCAACGACGCCCGGGTCGCCGCCGAACGCCGAACGCCACAGGCTCTCACCGAGCAGCACCACCGGGCCCGACGCCCCCCGCTCGTCGTCGGCTGTAAACACGCGGCCGGCAATGGGACGGATGCCGAGCATCTGGAACAGGTGCGTCGAGACGACGCTCGCCTCGATACGCCGCGGTTCGCCGGCGCCCGTCATGTCGACCGTAGCGATGGTGCCGGCCGCCACCGCGTCGAACGAGCGCGTGCGGCCCTGGATCGCGCGCAGATCCTGGATTGTCACGCCCCATCGGTCCTGACCACGGGATGGAGCCGAAGAGAGGACGCTGACGAGCCGCGAACCGTCGGTGAAGGGGAGCGGGCGGATCAGGTAGCCGTAGAGGAAGCCGAAGCCCACCGTGTTGGCGGCCACGCCGACGGCGAGAGAGAGCGCGGCGGTCACGGCGAACAACGGGCTGCGCCGCAGCGATCGAAGACCGAGCCGCAGGTCGCGCGCGAGAGTTTCGAGCCAGGGAAGGCCACGCTGGTCGCGCGCCGCCTCGGCCACCTGGGTCGTTCCGCCAAAACGCAGCCGCGCCTGCCGGCGCGCCTCCTGGGGAGTCATCCCCTCGCGCACCAGGTCTTCGGCGAGCAGGTCAACGTGGGCGGCCAGCTCCTCTGCGAGCATCGCGTCGTCGCGACCGCGGCGGACCAGCGCCCGGAGCTTGGCCAGAAGGAGTCTGAGTGGGGTCATGTCTGGTCCACCTCGAGAAACTTCGCCATGATGCTGCTGGTCTTTCGCCAGCTCTCGGTTTCAGTCTTCAACTGGCGGCGGCCGGCCTTCGTGAGGCTGTAGAAGCGGGCGCGCCGGCCGCTGTCGGAGACACCCCAGGCCGACCGGATCCAGCCGCGCTGTTCGAGCCGCACGAGCGCGGGATAGAGCGTGCCCTGGTTGAGCGCGAGCGCGTGCTCGGACACCTGCTCGATGCGCCGCGCCAGGCCGTAGCCGTGCAGCGGGCCCATGACGTCGAGCGTCTTCAGCACCATCAGATCGAGCGTTCCCTGAAGCACGTCGGATTTATCCGGCATTGGTTTCTCCCCGGGGCGAACAGGGGGTAGCACGCGGCTCACCACTCGCTACTCCCAATATGTTGACGTCCAACATGAGCATAGTGCCGTAGATGTTGAATGTCAACATGTACTTTGCCGTGCGGCCGGATTTGGATACGCGGCATCGCAGGACTGAAGTTTTGCGCCA
>Ga0316628_100003917_pt1 | contig 11565 bp, 8 predicted proteins | sample OWC_Aug_M2_C1_D5_FD_207648 | JGI IMG/M metagenome (GOLD analysis project Ga0316628, IMG submission 207648) | Wetland soil microbial communities from Old Woman Creek delta, Ohio, United States - OWC_Aug_M2_C1_D5_C | ecosystem: Environmental > Terrestrial > Soil > Wetlands | place: USA: Ohio... | reverse complement strand
CTTTGGAGCCTGATATGGTTTCACATCTTTCAATTCCACCTTTTTCATTTTCAATCCCCTCCCTCTCCCCCCAATACCAGGGATCAGAATTTATCGAACCATTCCAGGGACTTCTATTGATCCCCTTTATCCACGATGGCTACCAATCTTACAATGGAACCATCACCTTTAACCCATCGGATGGGCCAACCAGCAATAGTCACTCTCTTGCCTGAAACCTTATCAATATCCCCACCCACGTTTTCCCATCCCATAACACCATTGCCCAGAAGCAGCTTGTGGCAGGGTTCCCACTCCGGGAAGTCTTCGAGCACATCGCGGCCTTTCTCTTTCTTATACTCCTCACAGACATCCGGACGAAGAGGTCCCGGTCCGTGGGGTGCGATGGCCGTTGCAAGGGGATGATCCAGGGCCTGCTGGTCTACGCCAACGGCCTTTACGCGCTTTTTTACAAACCATTTCCCCGCCTCTTTGTACAAGCCAGGAGAGTGGCAGAAGTAGACCACATTGTCGCCCCAGTATTTGTGCCATCCACTGTTAATAATAACAATGTCCCCTTTTTCGATTTTAGGCCGGGCTTTCTCAAGATCCTCTGGTGTGATCACCTCCCATTTGCCCTTGGGAATGCTGACGATTACGCCGGTGCCGTAATACTTCTCCAGGGGGATCTCATCGGTATAGGCGGTCCCCTCTATAACGTGAGCCGGAGAATCGGCGTGGGTGGTACAGTGCATCACCGTTGTTATTCTCTGCGACAGTACCCCTGATTTAGCATGATAATGAACACGCTCGATCTTCACGTCCTCAAAATACGGCCACAGAGGACACTTATCCCCAAAAGGTTGGCTCAGATCGTAAAGTTTTACTTTCCCCATATCGAATACCTCCTTTCTGCTCCCGTTTTTTTGACGTCTTAAGGTGTTTTCTAAAAAATGACGATGACCAAGAATAGGCCACCGTTTATTCCGGCGTGTAAATCACTATTAAACATTTTGCTTCCTTATCTCCTTGGCAAACCGGGTAATGTGGGATGCTACTATCGAAGTAGATGCAATCTCCTTCTTCTACGATAAATTCTTTTTCACCATGAAAAAATTTAAACGTCCCTTCAAGTACGAATACCATTTCTTCCCCTTTATGCTGGAAGAGAACATTTTCTTTCGGAGCCAGAGGAATTGTTAAAAAATATGGCTCCATTTTCTTGTTATGAAATTTGTGGGCCAGTGTCTCATAAGCATATCCAAAGATCGATCCATCTCGCGCAATAATACGGCGTTCTCCCTTCTTAATCAAGCATATAGGACTTCTCTCATCTATTTCTCCAAAAATCTCTGACATACTCACATTCAGTGCTTTTGCAAGATTAATTAAAGTGGAAACAGGAGGCGCCTTTTCTGAATTCTCGATTTTCGATAAATAGCCCTTGGTAAGCCCGGTTCTTTCCGCCAATTCTTGTAACGTGAGTCCTTTATCGATTCGATGCCGCTGTATCCTTTTCCCAAGTTCCTCTTCGTCAACCATTTCAGAAGTCTCCGTAAGGTAAGGAAATGATTTGTTTCCCAATTGGAAACTTCTCTACCATTATCTGTAAACCTTGTCAAGTTTTTTTAAAATCTTTTTAAGAATTTATTTAATCATCCCCCCTCTCTCTTCAACCATAGTAAATGGTCTACTTCTACTTGTGGAAATTCTCCGCACATATCACTTCTGGGAACGACCTTCAAGAATTGAAAGTCTTCCTTATATTCGCGCCGAGGATTTCAAATATCTGTGCCTGTGCCATCTGCACTTCCTTGACATGCAAGCTTACCTGACTTAATATTTTGCACACACTAAACAAATCTTGTTCGAATGAAAAGGTTGAAGAATATGACTCATACCATAAAAATCAACTTAGATTTATGCGCTGGCTGCCAGATGTGTGTAGAGGGTTGTTTTGTAGATGTTATTCGCTGGGACGAAGCGAAAAGAGTACCTTTTGCTGCATATCCTGAAGACTGTCAGGTATGTTGCATCTGCGAAAAAGTCTGCCCTCCCGGTGCAATCGAAATCATCCCTGACTGGAGCAGTAAGTATTATCCAAGAATATTAGCTAAGGAGAGGAAGTGAAGATTGATGTCTAACTCTCAATCCCCAGATAAAGTTTTCCCAGCCGACCTACTTATCGTTGGAGGTGGAATAGCGGGTCTTACATCTGCCATAACGGCAAAGGAAACTGTTCCTGAACTGGAAGTGCTCATTGTGGACAAAGCAACTGCAAGCAAAGGCTGGGCTGGAAAAGCTGCCAGGACGGCTGGACTCCTTAGCTTTGTAACACCGGAAGATGATCCGGAGGAATTCGTTAAGTATTGCCTAAGCCATATCGGCTATTTCCTGAATGATCAAGTACTACTTAGAGAATTCGCATACGCCAGTATGCAGATGGGAGAGCGTCTCAGCTCATGGGGGGTGGAGGTCCTCCGAGATCAGAATGGCAAAATTCAATACGCCAAATGGCCCTTCCCTTGGGGAACGACGGGCATCGATCCGGACATGTGCGTGCAGATGGCGAACTATGCAAAAAGCTTAGGCGTGAAGTTCATCGATAAGATGGTCGTCGCCGAGCTACTTAACGATGGAAACCGGGTTTCAGGTGCGGTTGGATTCAGCCTCTTAAATGGGGGCTACTCTATATTCAAGGCCAGAGCTGTTATACTCGCCAGTGGTTCTCAGAATTACGATATCACACCCGTATGGTGCAGCACTGGAAATGGTGTGGCAGCAGCCTATCGAGCAGGAGCTGAAATGAGAAATGCAGAGTTCGGGAACATGTGCGACTTTGCAAGAGTGGACCCCAAGACAGGATGGATTTATTATGGAGGCCACGGTGGAGCCCACACTGCTCATGACGTTTTATATAGTGCGAAAGGAGAACATATTAGTCAAAAATATCGACCTGGGATGCATTCCTCTATGGATCCAATAGCTGCCCTTGCCTGGTACAAAGAGACGTTGGCTGGAAATGGACCCATATACGCTGATCTCGAACTTTTCAAATCTGAAGGTGGTCAATTCTTTAAATTCCATCCAAAAGCCTTAGAACGTCTCAGTTGTATTGCCATGAAAGTACCCCCTAAGGCAAAGAAGTTTGAGGTGGTCCCAGGCTTTATAGGTGAGCTCTCCTGTGTAAAGGTTGATCATCAGATGGCAACCTCCATCGCTGGGCTCTATGCCGTGGGTGATGTCAGCGGTGGCGGTAGCGCAAGAGGGGGAGCAGCTCCAACGCCTCCTGCAAAGATTCACGGAACTGGCATCCTAAATGCCCTCTTCATGGGCATGAAGGCCGGACCTGCTGCTGGCATCTATGCGAGAGCGCTTAAAGAATGGAGAATAGAGCCCAAAGTGGATGATGATCAGGTAAAAGAAATAAAGGAGAGAGCCTATGTACCTCTTACGCGCAAAGATGGTTTATCTCCTCGCGAAATTATCCATAAGATCCAAGATGTGGTAGCTCCTGTGGATTACAGCCTTATCAAAAGTCAAGAGCGAATGGAAGAGGCTTTAAAACATGTAATGAAGATTCAGCAAGAGCTAGATAAAATGAAAGCGAAAGACTACCACGAACTTGCTAAGTGCATCGATGCCGAAAGTATGGCTTTAGGTGCTGAGATGTTTTATAGAGCCTCTTTAATGAGGACGGAATCAAGGGGATTCCACTACAGAGAAGACTACCCAGAGATGGACAACAAAAAATGGCTTAAGTGGATTATCTTGAAAAATGTAAATGCCGAAATGAAGCTATATACAGAAGATATACCTATACATAAATATCCCTACAACCCAGTAAACGTATAGGATTTTGATATGAAGGAGAGAAATGGCTCTGTCCCCGGCGCGATGAACGCGCCGGGGACCAATCGGTCACTCTGAATCGTCTTGAGGAATAACGGGCAACAGCAGATATGACGGATATTTCTCGTTATGATAGATTTTATGAACCGTCGTCTTGCTGCTGCAGATGTGATAAGGGAAATATTCGACATTCGTGAAGCAGGCTGTCCCGGTTGGAACATCCATGCTCGTAATCTCCACACAGATACGATGCCCTTTCTCAAAGAGGTTTGCCGTGGCCAGGATCTCGATCGCATATTCGGTGATCTCGCCGGGGACCACTGGTTTCTGAGCTTCTCTTGTGAAAGGATGCCAGGGTTTCCAGGGCTTCGACCTTTTCGGGTCCAGGGCCCGATGCGATGCCTTGAGCCAGCCTCTCACCAGCTCCCTCTCGGGAAGATTTTCTGGAATCTGAGTCTCCCCTTCCCTTGCAGTCCTCACTGACACGTCTGGACCTACGTCCTTGAGAATAATGATCCAGTTTGTGTCTTCCTGGTCGATTGAAGCGTAGAGATACAACGCGCTCGGCCCTGCAATCAGCGTATCTTCCGGCAGGGGATCGGTCATGAATCTCAGTTTTTGCATTGTTCTTGTTTGAGTGGGCGGCATCTGGACAAAGGCATCGGGCTCTTCATAGCCGTCACGACTGGACGGGGTGAATGGCTCTTCCCTCAGACGCTCCCAGCTATGAAGATAGAATTTTGTCCATCGTGTTTCAGGAAGAGGCCAATCCTTCCCGTAGCGCCACTGGTTGGCCCCCATGACCCAATACTTCACCGAAGGCTCATTCATGATCCCTGTGTCTATCCCCTTGAGCCAGTAGTCATACCAGCGTAGGACCTCGCCATGATAAGCGTGCCACGGCCGCTCCAAGTGTGCGGGCCCGGCAAATAAGAGTTTCTTCGGAACGTCTATCCCCGCATACCAATTCTGAGCTCCCTGTAAGTGTAATTTGTAGGAGTAGGAATACCAGCCCGTGCCCGTGCAAGTTGGCACTTTTATCTTTCGGAAATCAGCTTCGGTGTCTCTTGTATTTTCCTCCGTATCAAAAGGGTTAAGAAGGAGGTAAAAAATACCCGGTGTATGCTGTCCCTTCTGGGTCAGGACGTTATAGAGGTTGCCATACATCTTGTAATCTGGGTTATTCATCGCTTCTTGCCACAGGCGTTCTACCTCGGGAGGAAGGGCTCCAGGCCTCCCTCTAACCATATGGGTGATGTTAAGCTGGTCTAAGAGATAGAGAAATATATGAAGAACGCCACCGGGATAAAGCTCTCTGAATCCGGCCACCCCTCCATAGGCTCCGCAGGGATCACACGGGAAGATTGCTTTTAGATGCGGCGGTTGGAGCTTTGCAGCATAGAACTGTGAAGCTCCATAAGCGGATATTCCCACCATGCCGATGTTGCCGTCACACCAGGGCTGCTGGGCAATCCACTCGATCAGATCATAGAGGTCCGTCTCAGCGCCAAAGAACGGAGAGACAATGGTGCCTCCGTCCTCTGATTTACCTACTCCCCTTGGATTGCCAACCACATGCGCGTAGCCCCGGGATACGAAAAACATCGTGTCCCCAGCCTCTGCCGCCCCCATCCAGAAAGGAGACCAAGCAGGCTGGGGACCGAAAGCGTCGCACGCCTCGGGTGTTTGCAGGTCCTTATTGTGCGGGGCAAAAGCCAAGAGTGCCGGAAATTTTCCCGAAGCATCAGGACGGTAGACGTCAATCACCAAACGGACACCATCACGCATTGGAACCATAACATCTCGGTCCCATTTCAATTTGTCATAGGAAGGTTCGCGATCATAATGGGGTGGCGGTGAATGGGGACCCCCCTCTTTCAAGAACCCAGTTTTCTTATCCATTTTCTCCCTCCCTGATCATTCTCCTTTTATCATTTCAACTCATTGAGCCCAAATTGAGCCCCGGAGGCCCAAATCCGTCTTGCCTCATTGAAACCCACCAGCGTGAACGTCCCCAGGAGATCTCAAATAGCTAAGCAAGCGAACGGATAAAACCTTTTGCGGAAAAACTCTTCAAGGCTTGAACTTATATTTTTCTATCGGGACTGGCTCTGTTGAAACGACCATTTTTCCTGCCTCTTGTTTGACGATGACCCACTTCAGCCAATTCTTGTCGTCCCGCTTTGGATAATCTTCCCTGTAATGTGTCCCTCTGCTTTCCGCTCTCATCAAAGCCGCCCTGAAGCTCATCTCGGCACAGACGGCCATTGCCTTGGCCTCATGGCACTTACCCAGACCATGGCCGTCCTTTGCAAAAAGCTCGCTCTCTTGATGCCGCAGTTCTTCAACCTTGGAGATAGCCTCCTCCAATCGATCTTTGTTCCTTCGTAGATTGTATTTAACCTTACCGACGATGTTCTGTACTGCATAAATGGCATCGGCAGGCAAAAAACCCTTCTTGCGCCTCATGGGCGCGAATATTTCCTCCTTGAACCGTTTTACCTCGTTATAGTTGACCTTAGGCGAAGCCGCCTCAGAGGCAAAACGGGCTGCTGCTGGACCTCCCCGCAGGGAGGTGAATAGGGCATTCATGATGCCTGAGCCTCTCATCCTGCCTGGAGGCGCGGGGACTGCCCCTGCCCAGGCAGAGCCCTGGTAGCAGGCGTCTCCAATGGCAAACAAACCTTCAAGGGTTGTCTTCATGTCATGGTCCACCTTGATGGGTGAAAGCTCTGCATTGAGAGCCGCTGTCACCTCTATCCTTTGCGAAGGAGGGGTCAGTTTGATAGAACCCTGGCGGCTCCAAAATTCATGTACTTTGGGCAAAGGCCAGTAACCGTAAAAGGGCCCTTTGGGTGGTGCCACCGAAGGATCCATCAAGGGTGGTTGCGCCGCGTCTATATAGATCGGCCCCCTCTTTTCATTCACCTCCTTCTCCATGCCCATAATGATCGATATGGGAGTGTCAGGTTCTAATTCCTTCACATACTGCCGGGAGATGTTCTCACCTGTTGCATTTAAAAGGCCCATGTAGTCAACCCCCGGAGAGTCCGTATCCTTCCGGTCGACGTCGAAGAAATTGCCAAACTCAGCGTTTCTCATCTCAGCCCCGGCACGATAGGCTGCAGCAATGCCTTCTCCACAGCCCGATGCCCATAATCGCTTCATCCTGAAGTTCTGGCTACCATTCGCCAATATGGTTGCTTTTGCCTTAAAGATGTAAAAACGGCCATCAATGAGACCGAAGCCAACTGCTCCCGTCACCCTATCATCTTTCCTCAGGAGTTCGACCACCTGGATCTTGTTCATGATCTTCACTCCCATTTTGCGTGCCTTGCCACGTATTGGGAACAGCATATCCAGGTCACCACCCGTCCCCGACCATAAACCCGCTGCGTGCTTACTTGTCAGCAACCTTCCCTCTGCATCCTTTGCAAGCTTCACTCCCCACTCCCCAAGCTTCTCAACGGCGCCATACGCTTCGCGAATGAACGAATATAATAGCTCCTGGTCGTTCAGATAAGACCCAATTTTTCTTACGTGATATTCGGCGATTTTATCCGCGTCGTCATCTGGCATCTTTACCCATAGCCCCCCTCCTATCTTCGGTGCCTTTCCTGACCAGCCGACAGTCTGCTTGTCAACTAAAAGAATATCCACCTTCGGGAATTCTTCTTTGGCCTGGATCGCGGCTGAAAGACCACCAATGCCACCTCCTACGAAAAGCAAATCCGTGGAGATTACCTCTCCCAAATCCTCTATCTTAGCCATTTTGCACCCTCCTTATTTTATATGACGGCTCCCTAAGTTACTGTCACTAATACGGTGCCGGTATCCGTCTCTGTCCGATCGGTTTCACCTTGATGCACTGGACAGGACAGGCCGTTTCGCAAGCAAAACACCAGACACAGTCTTCGGGATAGGCAGCGACGGGCCTCTCTTCTTTCGCATCCCAACGAAACACGTCGACAAAACAAGCGTCCACACATGTCTTACAACTATTGCACATGTCCTTGTCAATCTCGATTTTTGCAATGTCCATGGGTCACCTCCATTTCTCCTCCCTTTTCATTTGGCGTCGCCTCAACAGCAAACCTAAAGCCGCTTTCCCCATCTACTCAGTGATACAAATAATTCAGCCAAGCCTTTTTGTCAATACATTTTCATCACACACCCCATTTAAAAATTGAACGGGAAGCTAAGATAACAAGTGATCCAAACCTAACGTATTCTCAAATTTGTATTATCCTATCGCTCTATTCTTTAGGAAGTAGCTGGTTAGGTTTTTTGTTCAAATCTTTTGGTGAGTGACCTACCATCCTCATATTGACAAGTTTTATCTTGGCATTTTACCATCCAAACTGATTCTTTGGATAACTTCGCGTTGGAAAAATATTTTGACGGCTAACTTAACCATTTAGAAAAGGAGGCTGGAAATGGGACGTGGCAAGGCAAAAATTAGCCAAAGAGTGAGTAGGTTGAGACAAAAAATGCTAATTCTACCCTCTCTGTGCATCGAGAGGGGATACTGGATGACAGAGTCCTCTAAAGAAACAGAGAATGAACCGCCGGTCATAAGAAGGGCAAAAGGGTTGGCTAAAATTTTAGAGAACATGACCATTCATATCGGAGATGAAGAATTGATCGTAGGCAATACGACGAGCAAAATACGTGGGGGGGCTATCCTTCCAGAAGTCGACTGGCAGTGGTATCTCGAAGAAGTGGACACCCTTTCGACAAGGGAGTGGAACAAATTTGCCCCTTTGTCAGAAGAGGAAAAAGCAAAAATGAGAGAATTTCTTCCTTATTGGAAAGGAAAATCGATATTTGAAAAGTGGGATAAGATGTTACCAGAGGATGCGCGGATACGCTACCATCTCATCCATGAAGCAGGTGCCTATTCTGCCTCAAGCATCCACCCAGGCCATACGATGCCGGATTACGCGAAGGTCCTTGACATCGGATTGAAGGGGATAGAGAAGCAGGTCGACGAAAAATTAGAAAAACTCAATCTTGCTGAGATAGAAGATTTTAAAAAGTACTATTTCTATAGAGCTGTGAAGATCGCCCTTGAAGCAGCCATCCATTTCGCAAGAAGATATGCAACCCTTGCTAAGAGTTTGGCTGAGAAGGAGACCAATCGTCAAAGAAAAGCTGAATTAAAGGAAATAGCCGAGGCATGCGAATGGGTTCCGGCGAACCCGGCCCGAAGCTTCTACGAAGCTTTGCAATCGGTGTGGCTTACTTACATCCCCTTCATGATCGAAGGCTGGAGCTTTGGTATGGGCTTCGGAAGACCCGACCAGTACCTCTATCGATTCTACAAAAAAGACCTGGCAGAAGGAAAAATGACTGAGGAAAAAGCCCGCGAATTAATCGGGTTAATCTTGATTAAAATGAACGGCTCCGTCATACCGCAACGAGAAATCGTTGTCAAAACCTTTGGGGGCGACCCTGTGGGAGCCAATATTGCATTGGGTGGTTTAACGAAGGACGGAAAGAATGCTGTGAATGAACTCACCTATCTCTTCCTGGAAGCCGAGGAAGATGTGGGATTATCTGCGGAGGACTTTATCATTCGAATCCATAAAAACACTCCCGATGCCTTTCTCATGAGAGCATGCGAAGTGGCAAAGTTATTGAGAGGAAAATTTAAATGGGTCAGCGACCATACCATTATTCAGCAATTGCTTGCTGATGGAAAACCGATCGAGCTGGCAAGGGACTATTCGATAGACGGTTGTTTCCAGCCGACGGTTGGCGGATGGTCTCAGGATATCCCTGGAGGGCCCTTCAATATGCCCCTCATTCTCGAGTTAGCACTCAACGATGGTGTCTCCCGGATATACGGGACACAACTCGGCCCCAAAACAGGAGACCCCAGAAAATTTCAATCGTACAATGAACTATGGGATGCTTATAAGAAACAGGTCGAGGCACTCATCCCCTATTCCATCCTCTATAAAAACTCTGATAAACAACTCTACGCCGAGCTCTGTCCGTCTCCCTATCAGTCCTCTCTTTTCCACGGTTGCGTCGAGAAAGGAACGGATGTCGTCGCTGGAGGAACCGCTCCCTATTTGACCCACTGCACATTGCTCGCGGGAGCACCGAATGTCGGAGACTCCCTGGCCGCCATCAAAAAAGCGGTGTTCGAGGATAAGAGACTAACCATGGATCAGGTCATCCAGGCCCTTGACAAAAATTTCGAAGGAGAAGAAGAAGTATTACACATATTAAAAAGCGCTCCCAAGTTCGGAAACGATGATGATTACGTCGATTCGATCGTGAATGACGTTCTCGTGCATGGGAGTAACCTTGTGACCAAGTTTAATTATATGACAGGCGGAAAATCGACTGCTGCGGCTGCAGTGGTAACCGCGAATGTGCCTCTGGGATATCACGTTGGAGCCTTGCCTGACGGAAGGAAAAGTGGTGAACCCCTATCAGAAGGCGGCATCTCCCCATACCAGGGAAGAAACGTGAGCGGACCCACAGCAACCATGAGATCCATAGCGAAATTAGACCATTTGAAACTGACTGGTGGATCTGTTTTGAACATGAGGTTTAATCCGGGTCTATTGAAGGATGAGCAAAATACGAGAAAATTTGTCTCTCTCATCAGAACGTTCTGTGAGACAGGTGGGTTTCTTGTCCAATTCAACATCACAGATACCGAAACATTAAAAGCGGCGCAGAAAGAACCCGAAAAATACAGAGATCTGTTGGTCAGAGTTGCTACCTACAGCGCCTATTTTGTTGACCTGAGTCCGGAGCTTCAGAATGATATTATCGCAAGAATTGAGTTTCAAAATATGTAAAACCAATGAACCTGAGGAGTGAAGGAGATAAAACGAATAGAAAGAAGGATAAGATAAAAGGCCTTGTATTCCATATCATACATGGGTCTTTTGTAGATGGCTACGGGATAAGGACGACAGTCTTTCTGAAGGGGTGCCCTCTCCGGTGCATCTGGTGCTGTAACCCGGAGGGTCAGAAAGAAAACTCTGAAATTAAATTTACCTCTTCACACTGTGACGGATGTGCAAGGTGCATACCTGTTTGCCCCGTGGGTGCGATTCATCTTGATTTGGAACGAAAAGACCATAAACTCCTAATCGATAGAGAGTTATGCACAAATTGTGGGATGTGTATGGATGTCTGTTACACAGGAGCTTTAGACTGTTTCGGAAGGTATTTCACGGTTGATGAGCTATTTGATGTGGTAAAGAAGGACGAGCAATATTACAGGGCATCAGGAGGCGGGGTAACCATAGGGGGCGGAGAGCCGACCTTCCAAGCCTCTTTTACCTTGCAACTCATTAGAAAATTCAAGAGGAGTTATATCCATACGGCATTGGATACGTGTGGATACACAACGGGCAGTGAGGGAGTGAAGGCTCTTGAAGAAGCGGATCTATTGCTCTTTGATATAAAGGGGATGGACCCGGAGGAACACCTAAGCAATACCGGGGTATCTAACAAACGAATTCATGAAAATCTAAGAAGGCGTGATGCGATTGGAAAACCGGTCATCATAAGGGTGCCCCTGATACCGGGGTATACGGATTCAGATCAAAACCTCAAGGCCACTGCTCGATTCTTATCCGGGTTAAGATGCGTGGAGAGGGTGGACCTCTTAGCTTTCCATGAATATGGGAACGTGAAGTACGGACAACTTGGAAGAGAATATAGATTAGGCAATGTCCAACCCATTTCCCAAGAGCGCCTGGA
>Ga0316628_100003916_pt1 | contig 11566 bp, 6 predicted proteins | sample OWC_Aug_M2_C1_D5_FD_207648 | JGI IMG/M metagenome (GOLD analysis project Ga0316628, IMG submission 207648) | Wetland soil microbial communities from Old Woman Creek delta, Ohio, United States - OWC_Aug_M2_C1_D5_C | ecosystem: Environmental > Terrestrial > Soil > Wetlands | place: USA: Ohio... | reverse complement strand
GCGAGAAGCGCGCCGACGCGATCCTCGATGTCCCTGCAGAATTCGAAACGAAGCCCCGATTCCCGGATGTCCTTCTCGATTTCCTTTTCAGTGTATTCCGGCCCGAGGTACACGTCCCGGAGACGCATCCGGGAAAGGCCCTTTCTGGCTTCGGGATTCCGGTCGTAGTAGGTCCACAGCGCGCCGCCGACGCAGAGCCCGGCGTCCATCATCGCCGGGAAGATGAACACCGACTGCACGCCGGGCGTCTCGGCCACCCTCTGGTTGATTTTGACGTTGGAGAACACGCCTCCGGCCAGGCACACGTCGATCGGCCTTCCCCCCCGCTTTCGAAGTACGGCCTCGAGGTAATGGGAAAGCCAGGTCCGCGTGCATTCCTCGCTGAGAATCTGGACTCCGGCCGCGATGTCCGCGGCTGAAAATCCGTCCAGGACGCCGTTGGCCGCGTTCAGAAATTTGGGATAGTTGCTTCGGTGCGGATAGGCGTGGTGCAGCACCCGTTTCGCCAGGTCGTACCGGAATTCAGGGCCTTCCATGTGAAACATCCTGGCGAAGGCGCCGCGGCTTTTTTCCGCGTCTCCGAATGCGGCCAGCCCCGTGATCTTGCCCTCATGCCGGTTGGGCTTGTACCCCAGCATCCAGGTGATGTAGTTGTAGAAGAGGCCGATGCTGTGAAAGCTCGACACGGCGGTGACCTTCGTCAAGGCCCCGTTTTCGCCGAGGTAGATCGAGCCGCTGAGGCCGTCGCCCTGCCCGTCGAGAGTGACGACCAGCGCTTCGTCCTTGCCGCACGTGTAATACGCGGAGGCCGCATGGGCCAGGTGGTGGTCGACCAGCTGGATGGGGATCCCATCCAGGTCGAACCTGCGGATCAGTTTCTTGACGTTTTGGATCCGGATCCAGTTGTGCCAGTAGGGATAGAACAGGAAGTAGGGATCCCAGCGGACCGAGAAGCTGAAGAGCGATTCGATGGTCCAGCGTTCGTTCCGCTGCTCCTTCAGAAGATCCTTCAGCACGTATTTCAGGAGGGATCCGGGCGGTTCGATCGCGAGGGCGATGCAATCGATGTTCGACCGGCTCGAACCGGTCATCTCGAGGACCTTGCCGAGGCTCCTGTGGGGAGGACCGTCCGCAGTCGTGCCATTGTGCAGTTTGATTCTTGACAGCCTCTCCTCTTCGATCGCGGCGAGGATGTTTCCGTCTTCGGTGACCGCGCAACCGCAGTTGTGGTCGTCAAAAATGCCCAATATTCTCAATCGCTGTTCCTTCCAGGAGTTTTTTCGATCCGACTGTCCGCATGGATTGCGGCCTGCCGGGCTGCGTCAGGATCAGGGCGCGGACCCGGCATAAAAAAATGGAACTTCTTTGTGTTCCATTCCCGGTCCCACGATCCTGATTCAAAGCGTGAAAAACCGCCGAATGACAAGTTCAAATATTTGGTTTTACATTACTTAATAAAATCCAATTCTGATAATATAGAAATATTGATTCTCAATGTCAAGGCTAAAAAACCTCCAAACCTGAACCCGGCAAAAAACGTGCATCGTGCTTCGGGCATCGGGCTTCGTGAGGCGTGAGTCGTAAGGCGTAAAACGTGAGGCGTGAAGCGTGAGTCGTAAGACGTAAAACATGACCCTTCACCTATCACCTATTACCAATCACCCATCACCCATCACCCATCACCCATGACCCATGACCCTATTTTTTTTCCCCCACGCCCCACACCGCCTGCCAGAAGGGGCCCCGGTCCTCGGTCATTTCGACTTTTTCAAAACCGCTGGACAGAAACCACCCACGCACCTCCTCTTTGCCGTGGCCGCTCTGATACCTCGGTGAGAGCGCGTCGAAAAAAGCGAACGCGGTGCTCCGGAATCGCAGGAGGATTCTCAATCCCTGCCAGGCCGCGAAGGGCAAAACGATTAGATAACTGAACGCATACAAGATCCACCTGGGCAGGGACGGCGTCCTGAACAGCCTCCGCAGCCGCTCCCTGGGCGACTTCGAATAGACCCATGCGTATCCCCTGCCCCCGGGCCTCAGGACGCGCTCTAGGGATCGAAACGCCCTCGCCGGATCCGGCGTGTGGTGCAGCACGCCCTCGCTCCAGACGATGTCGAACGTGCCGTCCGGGAAAGGAAGCGCGAAGATGTCGGCGGTCACGATATGGCAGTCGGATTGCCCCCTGGTCAGTTCAAACGCCCCGACCGGATGGCTCACGTCGGCGCCCACGACCTGGCATCCCATGGATGAGAGGCCGGCCGCCAGAAGGCCGCTGCCGCATCCCGCGTCCAGGACGCGTTTTCCCCGGACTTCTTCAGGGCGGAGCGACAGCCTTTCAAAAAAATCCGCCAGGTTTTTTTCTGCGTCCCGGCCGTAGAGGGTTCCTGCCTCGAAGAGCCTTTTCCGCCTCAATGTCCACTGGAATCCGAAACTTCTGGAGATGAGTCTCTGATGATCGGCGGAACCCATCAGGACGGGGAGGCCGTCCCGTATCCGGAATTCTGCCCTGCAGCCGGAGCAGGAAAGCGTGCCTTCCATGATTTCGCCGGTCCCGGGCTCGCTTTTGCAGACCTGCAGGCCGAGGCGCATTTTGCACGAGGGACAGACGATCATTTCGAGAAGAGATGCCTTCATCCGGCAAGAGGCTCCATTTGGGAAGAGACGGCCCTCAATCGGTTCCTTGGGGCGCGTCGGGCGAGGCGCCCTCTTCGCCGCCGATGGGGCCGCGGGCCTCGGCGGTCATTTTCTTGAATGAGAATCCCTCCGAGAGGAAAAAGACCAGCCCGAGCGCGGTGACCGGAACGTACTGGCTGAGGTGATAAAGAATGGAATAACTCACGGCCTGCGAGGCAGGCACGCCGAAAAATCCCAGCCCGATCACGGAGACCAGCTGAATCGTTCCCACGAAACCGGGCGCCGAGGGCACCGCCACGCCGATGCAGAGCACGACCAGGAGGAAAAACGAGGACAGCATCGGCAGATGGATGTCCGTCGCGAGCAGCGCGTAGTGGATGCTCAGGGCCGGGAGAATCCAGAGCGCCAGCGAGAGTCCGAAAGTCGCGAGGATCGATTTCCAGTCGTGGAGCATCTGCAGCCCCCCGACGAAGGATCGTAGCAGTTCGAGGCTGCGCTGGCGCAGTTTCCGCGGAAACGGCCCGAGCAGGCGGCCCAGTATTTTCAGCGAGGCGTCCGTTTTCGTTTTCAGGGCGACCAGAAAGGCCAGCAGCCCGGCAACGGCCACGGCCGAAAGGAGGCTCGTCTTCCTCAGCCATCCGGGAAACGGCAGTTCGAGCCGGGCCATGAGGACCGCCAGTATGACGAGGATCGTGGCGCCGTCGAACACCCTCTCCAGAACGATCGTCGCGAACGAGGCGGACTTGCTGACCCCCGCCCTCCGTCCCAGTACAACCGCGCGGATCACCTCTCCGATCCGCGCCGGAAACAGATTGTTCCCCATGAAACCGATGACCGTGGACGTGAAAAGGTCCCTCTGCCGGATCTTCCGGATCGGCCGGAGCAGCACTCCCCATCGGAAGGAGCGGACCCAGAGCCCGACGAAGTTCACGGCAATGGAAGGGATGAGGAACCAGTAGTCGGCCTGGCCGAAGGCGGCGCCGACTTCGCGGAGATCCACTTTGCGGAGGGCGAGATAGAGGAAGATGCCGCTGAAGCCGACGCCGATCCAGAGTTTCCAGTTGAGCACGCGTTTCATTTCAATCCGATCAGCTGGGTTTTGATCTGGCCCACGCTCAACGCCCGGACCGCGAAGAGGATTCCGAAGTAAAGGGTGACCGCCGCCAGCACGGTCGGGACCAGGTGGAAACCGGGAAAAGCCGCCAGAAACGCGGTCATGATCCCGGTCGCGAAAAACACCTTGAACACGTACGCGAATTCGGTGATCCGGACGACCTTTTTCAGAACCCATCCCATCGAGATGACGTTCGCCAGGAATTCCGTGATCACCGTGGCCCATGCCGCTCCGATTGAGGAATGGCCGGGGATGAGAATCCAGTTGCAGCCGATGTTGCAGGCAAGCGCGATGGCCAGAAAAACGAGCATGAGCCGCTGATGGTCGGTGGCGCCGAAGAGGCTGGGGAGAAAAACATTGACGAACGAGATGCTGGCAGCGAATGCGAGAATCCTCATGACCCTGGCCGATTCGGCGAATTGTCCGTCCGCGAAGAGCAGGATCAGCCGGTCGGACAGGAGGAACACCCCGGGCAGAAGCGGGATGGCGATCATCAGGAGGTATTTCAGGCCGAGCGAGAAGATGCGGGAGAGTTCCTCCCTGTCCCGGGCGACCGCGGTGAGCCTGGGGAAGAACGCAGTGGCGAAAACGGTCGGGATCAGGCTGGTGAAGCTCATCAGTTTCTGGGCCGCGCCGTAGATGCCGACGGCTTCGAGATCTTGCAGCTGCGAAAGCATGGGGATGGCCAGCTGGCCGTAGACATAGGTGATGAACATGGCGACTCCGAAGGCCGACGAATCCTTCAGCAGGAGCCGGCTCGACGCCGCGTTCATCGTGACGGCCGCCGGATGGATCCGCCTGTTCAGGATACAGAGGGCCAGCAGGAGGGCCAGGACTCCGCTCGAGGTGAAAAGGATCGAGAAGGGAATCAGGCCGAGCCCCAGGAAGATCGAGAGCGTGCAGAGCGAAGTGGACAGCGTCTTTTCCGTCATGGCCACCGCGGCTTCGAGGTCCATCCGTTCATGGCCGCGGAAAGCCGCGAAAATCAGGAGCATCAGAGACGTGATCAATCCGTACACGCTGAAAATCAGGATCACCCGCGTGGTGACGGCGTCGTAATGGAAGGCGGACAGGTACAGGGCGATGAAAAGCAGGCTGGCCGGGATGAGAAGGATTTTGGTGCCCAGCGCGATGCCGAAAATCACCCTGCTGCGGCTGACGTCCTTCGCGATTTCCCGCGTGACCAGGGTGTTGATGCCGATGTCGTCGAACATCTGCACGAAATACATCAGCGTCATGGCGAGCGAGTAGGTGCCGAATCCGGCCGGGCCGAAACCTTTCGTCGCAACCTTGAAGAGCACGATCGCCAGGAGCATGTGCCATCCCTGGGACAGGGCGGTGTAGAAGGTGTTGCGGAACAGGCTGGGTGTGCGCGTCATCGAAATGGGACGGCCTCTGGTTGTGATCGGTTTTCCGCGGCGATGGATATAAGATAAGTTTTTACGTGGGAGAAATCAAGGGCAACCTACGGTCAGACGTGCGCCCGTAATGAACGACCCCGCCGAAGGCGGCGGAGTATCACGAAGAACCGGGATCATGGACGCCGAAAGCGGCGGGGTATCCAACCCGTCGGAGCTGTCAGAAGCCCGCAGAAGATGACTTTTTTAAATTTATAACAAAACAACAGCGGGCTTCTGACAGCCCGATCGACAATACGGGCGGATTCGTCGGACCCTTTCGGCGGCTGGCGGTTCCGGAACGCTTCTCGCGGGGGGTCAGCGGCGGCTCCGCCCCTGCTCCTGCGGAAAGACCGGGCGGAACGCCGGCCCATCGGCGATCGGACGCTCGTTCCCGGCACCGCCTCGAATCGAAGCAACGCGCGGAGAGGTTCAGTTCAGCCGGTTGACCTTCACGTTTTTCGGGGGTGCCGGAGGCGTGAGGTCCAGCGCGCCCGGTCTTCCCCGGAACACGAATTTCACGGCATCGGAGATGACGATGCCGTTCGCCTTGTTAGTGAGGACCACCTTGCCGGTCTTGCCCTTGTCGAAGGGGTAGATCCCGAGGCTGTTCCACTGTCCGAAATTCTGGGTCTGGTTGATGGTGAAGGACGTGTCGCCGCGTGCCGAGGTGATCGTCACGGGCGCGTTGGCCGCGAGTGGATAAGCGCCCGGCGTGTTGCCGCGGTGACCGTGCCATTCGAACACCTCGTAAAAGCCGCTGAATCCGATGGTGGGGACGTAGGTGGCGACGTTTTCACCCTGGCCGGGCGGCGACCACGCGAAACCGTCCGGCTGGAACGAAGCGTAGTTGCGGTTCGTGTAGAACGCGTAGAATTTCTGCCCATCCGAGGTCAGCACCCACCCGCCGGCGTAGCCGACCGGATCGGAGCCCGGGGATGTCTGGTTGTTCACATGGTTGTCGACGACAATGGGCGTGACGAGGGTTTTCCTGGCGCGGAACAGCATGCACCCGTCGCCCATCACCTCCGGGTAAATGGCGTTGCCCACCTTCGCCTCGCCGAAGAGCTGGATCGGATCAAAATCGGTCAATTCCTTTCCGTTGTTGTAATCCGGATCCTGCCCTCCCTGGAACCGGTAGTATCTCGATCCGCCGAGCGGATCGAGCAGGGCGAGCTCCGATGCCGTGACGGTCTGAGGAATTCCCGTCCCGTTGACGATGCTCACGCCGTTGTCGAAAAACCGGACCCAGACGCCGCTGGCGTACGGAGTGGAGGCCGCCAGTTTCCCCGAAAGTTTGATCGGATCGGTCCTGGGATATCCGAGCTGGCCCTTGGCTTCAAACTCGTCATAGATGTGCACGTTCCCGTGATGGCCGAGCGAATTGCCTTCGTCCACGTAGAAATAGCCGGACATCATGAGGCAGCTGCTGAACCCGAACCGGACCGCGCGGTAGTTGTTCTTGTAAGGCGTCACGGGGGTGCCGTAGGTGTTGGTAAAGCGGTGTGAATTGTCGAAGAGCATGATTCTGGGCTGCTTGGTCGGCAGGGCATTGTCCGTGTAATGGGTGATCCAGTACATGAAGGGCCCGTTGTACAGGGGCCAGTCCTCGAAGCAGGCGCCGTTGATGTAGGGCCAGATGCCCGCCCCGCCGACCTGGACCACCACATAGTCGATCCCCAGCGTCTGATATTCCTTGGCGTGGTATGCCTTCACCGACCTCAGCCAGACCGCGTTGACCGAATCGGGCCCTCCCCATTCGTTGCAGTCCGCAATTCCGTTGTTGTTGAAATCTCCCCCCAGCTTCTGTGAGGGCCTGAGGTTGGGCCACCACCAGTCGTGAAAGTTGCCGTCGAAATAATTGAAATCCACGTGCGTTTTCATCCAGTTCATCGCCCAGTCGATGTATTGAACCGACCCCAGCCCGTCCCCCTGGTCGACCTTCGGGCAGTAGGGACTAACGTTCATCAGCCAGCATCCATCCCACATCGCGATCCGCGCCCCGGTGGTGTCGTGGTAATACCAGGGTTCGGGCAACTGGCCCAGCGCGCGGTAGCTGACGAACCAGGTGTCGTTCGCGAGGAGGATCAGATTCGGGTTCTGCGCCTTGTACAGCCGGGCCATCTCGTTGTTGATGGGGATGCTGATGACGTCGAAATCCTTGAGGATGTCAACGCTGGCGTAGGTCTGCCCGCTGAACGTGAAAATTCCCAGTCGGGGATAGGGCGGATCTATCGTCTGGGAATGGAGGCCCTGTGAAACGGCGGATGCGGCCACCCCCAGAATCCAGAACATGATCCTGCGCGTGCGCTTCGCCTTGCCGGCCGTCAATGGGTTGAATCGGATGCCCTGCAGCATGAGTCACCTCGTCAAGCGATGAGTAATTGCCGATACAATTCATGAAAGGCGTTGATCTGCCTGTCGATCCCGAACCGTTCCACCGCCCGTCTGCGTCCGTTGCGCCCGAAGATTCTTCTCCTCCCGGGGTCGGAGCAGAGGGCGAGCACGGCCCCGGCCAGAGCCCGGGGATCCCGCGGCGGAACCAGCAGCCCGGTCTCCCCGTGCGCCACGGCCTCTGGAGTCCCGTCCACGGCAGTGGCGATGACGGGTTTTCCGCAGGCCATGGCCTCCAGCACCGCGTTGGGAAGGCCTTCGTACAGCGACGGAAGGATGAACGCGTCGAACGCTGCCATGAGCCCTCCCACGTCGCTGCGGAATCCCAGGAAGCGGACATTTTTCCGGATTTCAAGGGCGGAGGCCCTGGACTCGAGGGATTGGCGCAGCGGCCCGTCTCCCGCGAACACGAAAAACGCGTCCCGCCGCTCTCTGAGGATTTCCGGCATGGCCTCCAGCAGGAAACTGTGCCCCTTCTGCTCGGTGAGCCGGGCGATGGTCCCGAACACGAGGCTTCCGGGCGGGATGCCGAGCGCGCGCCGGAGGGATCCGGTGCCTGAGGCGGGCCGGAATTTCCGCGTGTCCACGCCGTACGGAATCGCCCGCGTTTTGAAATCCGGCACATGGCGTCCGTCGCGGACCTGCCGGCGGATCGCCTCGGACACCGAAATGGAAAGCCGGAATCCCTTTGCCGCCAGCCTGTAGGCCGCCATCTGCTTGAGGCCGTAAGGTTGGGTGACGGCCTCCCATGAAACGACGTGGCTCACGCCGGCGAGCCTCGCGGCCAGAGTCCCGATCACGTCCGCATAGAACAATGTCGTCTGGACCAATTCGATGCGCTCTTCGCGGATCAGCCGGAAAAGGCCGGCCACCTGGGAAACGTCGTATGGATGCCTCTTCGGGAAAACCGAGATGCGGTCCGCCGCCGCAGTGAACCGTTCCCTCAGCGGGCCGCTCTGGCCCACGGCGGCCACCACGGCCCGGTACCTGCCGTCATACCGTCTCTTGAGTTCTGACACGAGTTCCAGCAGTTTCAGTTCGCCGCCGCCCGCGGCAAAGCCGTTGACGACGAAAAGAATGCGCAGCGGCCGCGGACTCGCCGAATCCCGGATTTTCTGGGATTCCGGGCCCATCAGCGGACCGTCACGCCTCTGGGCGGATCCGGCGCCGGATCCCCGCTCAGGATGTTTTCGCTGACCATCCATGTGTTAAAATCGTAGATGAGCTCCCGGTTGTGCCGTTTCACGATCATCCGGTCCCCCTCCCAGTGCACGATCATGTGGTTCAGATAGTCGACGGTCTGGATCCTCTGGAAGGGGAAGTTCCAGACGAACTCGGTCGCTGAGCTGCCCGACCTCTTGACCGTCGCGGTGATGTAGGTCTGGCCGGGCGGTGTGGCCAGGCTGATGATGTCCCCCCCGCTCGTCTTGAACTGATACCGGGTCAGGTTGCATCCGCTTTTCACCGCGTATTTGAACTGATCGAAATTGGCGTAATCCGTTCCCTCAACGGCCACCTCCAGGCCGGCCACTCCCAGCGAATCAAGGCTGCGGAATGCCACCATGGTCCGGCCCTCCTTCAGGAACCGGTAATTTCCGTCAATTTGGTTGTAATCCCAGGTGTTCGGGGAAATGCTCGTATGCAGTATGGTGGTGCGGATGAACATGGCGTTCTTATACTGATATCCCAGTTCGCCCAGGGTCGGATAGGCCTGGCCTATCCCGTAAGTCACTCCCTCCCCTTCGGGAAAGGAGTTGATCCAAAGGGAAAACGGCGTGCCCGGCCTATTGTAGCTCCCCGGCGCGTCCGTGGACTTGATGTTCAGCATCCATCCGTTGGTGATGCGCCCGCCCAGGTTGAAGAACTTGGTCACATACGTCCATTTTCCCGTGCCGGGCGCGTCCACGAGCCTGCTGTTTTCCATGTTGATGTGGTAGTAATAGTCTGGTTCGTCGCTCAGGTCACCGACGTCCCAGATCACCCTTGGCAGCCGGTAGCTGGAAACCAGGACGGCATAACCGGGGTCGTACCCCGTGGACTGCGCGTTCCAGAAGAAATCCCAGTAAAACTGCGTTCGTCCTTCGTATGTATTCACATAAGACCTGCCGAGCGCGCCGCCCCAGTGGTTGGCGCTGTAGTCCATCACGGATTCAAGCAGGAGAAAATCCACCATCAGCTTGGCTTTCCGTTTCATCTCCTCATCGGTGGACAGCTCGTACAGTGTGCAGAAAGCGAGTATGAAATTATAAGTGTAGGCCGGGCTGTCCAGCTCCCGGTGCCCCAGCCTCACCCATAAATCCATGTGGTAATGGAGCCAGTCGCGGCCCAGTTCATAGGCGCTGTAGTTGTTTCCGGGCGAATAGCTCCTTCCCCGCCAGCTGAACGACACGACGTTTTCGGTCGGCGGCGGATCGGTGGAATACTGGACGCGGACGGATTGATAGTACTGCGCGTAGAGATAACGGCCGACCATGTCGTGGAGCCGGCTGTTTTCCGTGCCCGCTGAGAAGCCGGTCTCCGCGATGTACCCCCGGTACAGGTTGTTCAGAAATTGCTTGTCGGAGGCGCTGATGACGCTGTCGTATCTGAGGAGAATCCAGACGAGGGCGGAGCTGGTGTACCAGTTCGCCCAGTACCAGGCGAAGCCGTACGGGGGATAGGGCGGCGGCGTGTTGTAGCCTGCCGTCCCCCAGCACCGGATCAGCTTGCTGATGACTTCGGAGACCGGTCTCATGACGCCGTCAACGTCCTTCACCGGGGTCGCGGCGGTCATGTTGCCGAGCTTCATGTTCTCGAGCCACGCCCAGACCCTTTCGTATTGCATGAGGAGCGAAGCCCCGTTCGTCGAGAGGTACCGCTGCTTCTTCGCCTCGAATATCAGGTCCGAGGGATTCTCACCCTGGCCGCGGACCGCGCCGGCCGCAGCCAGACACGCCAGTATGCCCGTCAGAAGGAGGGATTTTTTGAACACGAGACACCCTTTCCGTATTGAGAGGATTCAGTCCTGGAAGGCCGCGCTTCCCGATACAATTCCATCAGCCGGTCGTAATGCGCCGACGGCGCGAACAGCCGCTCGGCCTTCTTGCGGGCCGCCCGCCCCATTTTCCGCGGCATTTCGGGATGCTCCGCCAGAAGCCGGATGCGGTTCCGCAGGGACTCCGCGTCCCCCGCGGGAAATAAAAAGCCGTCCACTCCTGGCTCGATGAGTTCCGGAATCCCGCCCATGTCCGCCCCGATGACCGGCTTTCCCATGGCCATGGATTCATAGATGACCAGCGGCGAATTTTCGTACCACTCGGACGGGACCACGACGAAACGGGACCTCGCCACGGCGCGTTTCAGCGCTTCTCCTTCGAGAATTCCCAGAAATCGGACCGCGCCGATCTTCCGGTCCCGGACGGTTTTCTCGAGGACGGGCCGCTGCGGCCCGTCTCCCGCGATGTGAAGCGGCAGTCCCACACCCCCTTGAACCGCCCTGAGCAGAGTGAGCAGCCCTTTTTCCTCGGACAGCCTTCCGTAATAGAGGAAATACGCGTCGGAGGAGTAGGACGGACGGTACTGGGCTATTTCGATCGTGTAGAAAATGTGGCGTATTTTTTCCGGCCGTATTCCGCCTTCGATCAGCTTGCTGCCCATGAAACGGCTCGGGACGAGGAACAGGTCCACGCCGCGTTCGTAGAACCGGAACGCCTTGTGGAACAGGGTCTCGAGCACCACGAGCAGGGTCGCGAAGAACGAATTTTTGTGGCAGCGTTCGGCGAGCGGCCGCCAGTAGGAGCCCTTCAGGCATTTCTCGCACACCTCCTGCCGGCCCATGTGGTACAGCCGGTAGGCGGGGCACACCAGCTTGAACGTGTGCACGGTCTGCACGACCGGAATTCCCGCCTTTTTGAGGACCGGTAGGATGGACGGGGACAACTGATGGTCGATCATGTGCAGATGCGCGATGTCGGGACGTGTCTTCCGGATCAGGCGGGCGAGCCTCAGCTTCGCCTGTACCGAATAGAAAATCCGGCCGAGAGAACGT
>Ga0316628_100003915_pt1 | contig 11566 bp, 8 predicted proteins | sample OWC_Aug_M2_C1_D5_FD_207648 | JGI IMG/M metagenome (GOLD analysis project Ga0316628, IMG submission 207648) | Wetland soil microbial communities from Old Woman Creek delta, Ohio, United States - OWC_Aug_M2_C1_D5_C | ecosystem: Environmental > Terrestrial > Soil > Wetlands | place: USA: Ohio... | reverse complement strand
GCGTTGCATTTCCAGTTCGGCAAGCTTCTGGTTTTCCCTGGCCTGGCGCAATTGCTCGATGGACAACCGGTAGTCGGCTTCGGCTTCATCCCGCGCATTGACCGAGACGAAATTCTGTTTGTAAAGCTCCTCCGCGCGGAGCAGTTTCTTTTGTGTCAGTTCGACACGCGCTTCCGCGGATTTCAGTTCGCCCTGCATCGTGGCCCGTGACTTTGCCAGGTCCAGCGCAGCGCGTTCCGGGCCGGATTCCAGCGTGGCGACCACCTGGCCTTTCTTGACCGAGTCGCCGCGCTGCACCTGCACCGTTTCGACGACGGCTTCAACCGGGCTGCGAAGATCTACCTGCTGCCTGGCCTCGATCAGGCAATCGTGGTCCGCCCCCATCGTGGTGCAGGGCAACAAGACAGCCAGAAAATGGAACCGGAGTCGGAACGGCATGGGTGGATTGGGCCTCTTACGCTTGATGGTTTTGGCGCGCTTATTGGGTTTGGCGCGTTTTTGCGCGATCGGGCGGCAGGCGGGGATTGTAGCGAAAGGATCCCCGGCACGTAACAGACTTCGTTTCGTAACAACCGGTTCGTAATATCCCGGAAGCCGCCTTTGCCGGGTCCGCCCGGCGCGGAATGGACCTGATTGGGGCCTTTGTTATCATAAGGGGGTTGCAGGCCGCACTGGAATTGTTCAAAAAAATGCAGTATAAACAATTCATAATATTGAGTAGTTCATAATTAATGTAGCTCACCCGTGTTGGCTTCTCATGCACGACGCGGGTTTTGTAGGGGGCGGCTCTTGAACACTGAAAGTCACATCGATCGCCTGCGCACATCGGCGAGGCAGGGGTAATCGTGCGTTTGGGCCCATTCGAGCGCTCACCGCGCGATCGACGCAAGACCGATACCTTGCAGGAAGGCGAGGCGCGCTTTCGCGCGCTGGTGCAGAACTCTTTCGACATCATCACCATCCATGACTCGAGCGGAGTGACGATCTACGAATCGCCGGCGGCCTCGCGCATCCTTGGCTATCCACCCGGAACGCTGATCGGCAAGACGCCATTCGAGACCCTGCATCCAAAGGACGTGACGCGAGCGCGCGAAGCCTTCGATGCGTTGCTGAAAGGTGAGGTTTCGGTCGCCCCGGTCATGATGCGCTTTCGTCACGCGGACGGTTCCTGGATCCACCTCGAGGCGCTGGGCAACAACCTGCTGGAGCATCCGGGCATTCGCGGCATCGTGCTTACGTCGCGCGACGTCACCGAGCGCAAGCGCGCGGAAGAGCGGGTGCAGTATCTCGCCAACTACGACGTGCTCACCGGCCTGCCGAACCGGTTCCTGATGCAGGACCGGCTCACGCAGGTGATCGCCCATGCGCATCGCAACCGGCTGCGCGTTGCCCTCATGCACATCGATCTGGACCGGTTCAAGGTGGTCAACGAGACTCTGGGACATTACGTCGGCGACGCGGTCCTGAAACAGGCCGCCGAGCGCGTGCGCAAGGCAACCCGCGATGCCGATACCGTGGCCCGCGTGGGAGGCGACGAGTTCACGGTCGTGTTTCCGAATGTGACCAGCCTGCAGGCGTTGTCGGCGGCTGCCGAAGTGATGCTCGACGACCTTGCCAGGCCGTTTCCGAGCGACGGCCAGGAATTGTTCGTGTCCGCGTCGGTCGGCATCAGCCTCTATCCCGACGATGCTGGCAGCGTCGACGAACTCATCAAGCACGCCGATGCGGCGATGTCCACCGCGAAGCACCTCGGGCGCAACAATTTCCAGTTCTTCACCGCCGGCATGAACCAGGAAGTGCAGGACCGCATGCTGATCGAGGCGGGGCTGCGCACGGCCATACAGCGCGACGAGCTTAGCCTCGTATTCCAGCCGAAAATCGATCTGGCGACGCGGCGCATATTCGGCGCGGAAGCCTTGCTGCGCTGGAATCATCCCAAGCTCGGCATGATTCCGCCATCGCGCTTCGTGCCGGTGGCCGAGGAGGCAGGATTGGTCGGCCAGATCGGCGAGTGGGTGCTGCACACGGCCTGCCGGCAGATTCGCGAATGGCAGGATGCCGGCTATTCCCTGCAGGTGGCCGTTAACGTCTCCGCCCGCCAGTTCCAGGACTACGACGTCGCGGAACTGGTGATGGACATCATGCGTGATACCGGGGTGCTGGCGTCAAATCTGGAAATAGAGCTGACCGAAAGCGCGGTCATGAACGACGCCGAATCTTCGATCGTGACCCTTGAGAGGCTGGCCGCGCTCGGGGTGCAGATTGCCATCGACGACTTCGGCACCGGATATTCGAGTCTTTCCTACCTCAAGCGCTTGCCGCTCGACCTGCTCAAGATCGACCAGTCCTTCGTGCGTGACATCTCCTCCGATCCCAACGATGCGGCCATCGTGCGCGCCATCATTACGCTGGCGCGCAGTCTGGGAATCAAGGTGATCGCTGAAGGCGTGGAAAACGAGGCGCAACTCGCGTTTCTCAACGCTTATGGCTGCCAGTACGCGCAAGGTTATCTTTTCGGCCGGCCGCTGACCGCGTCTCAGATGGTCAAGCTGATCACTACCGGCGAGCTCGAACAGAACGTCGCCTGACAGAAGGCGCGACATCCTGTCAGGATGATGGCGGTATTCAACGGCTATCACATCTCCCCGCGAATCCATCAGCGGCCCACTGCCAGCTTCGAGGCCGACACGCGTATCAACGCCAGGTCGGTGTGGGGATCGTCGCCGAGAATGTCCGCGCCGAAACGCTGGCCATCCTGCAGCGACACCTCGACCCGGGTTGCGCCGCTGATGACTTGACTGTTGGTCAGCATCAGGCCGTCCGGCGTGGACCGGAAGCCGGAGCCGCTGCCCGCGGCGTTGCCGCGTTGCACGTCGATCCTGACGACCGCGGGGCTGACTCGCTCGGCCGCGAACACGACCGCGCGCGAATAAGCATCCAGCAGCGGGGCGTCTGCTAGAATCCGACCGGGTTCGGCCAGCTCGGAAGCAGCGAAATCGATATTGCTGTCGATCAACGCAAGAGCAGGTTTCATGGTTTTTCCGGCAAAGGCGGCGTGGACCCGGATTGCATTACTAAAGGCCGCGATCGCCCGCTTGCAAGGGGCGCCGGTTCCACGCATTCCCTATTGGCGCAAGGGTGATGGCAGAAAAGATTCTGGCGTTTGCGGGCAGTGTGCGCAGCGGCTCCTTCAACCGGAAACTGGTCCGCATTGCGGCGCAAGGCGCGCGCGCCGCCGGCGCGCAAGTCAGCGAGATCGATTTGCGCGAAATTTCGATGCCGCTCTACGACGGCGACATCGAACGCGAGCAGGGTCTGCCGCCGAACGCGAAGCTGTTCAAGCGGCTGCTGATCGAACATCAGGGCATACTGATCAGTTCGCCTGAATATAACATCTCCATTACCGCCGTTCTCAAGAACGCAATCGACTGGGCTTCCCGCGCGGAACCGGGTGAGCCGCCTCAGGTGGCTTTCAGGGGCAAGGTGGGCGGGCTCATGTCCGCATCGCCGGGCAACTTCGGCGGCGTGCGCAGCCTGGCCATGTTGCGCGCGATACTTTCGCATCTCGGCGTGATCGTCGTCCCGACGCAACTGGGTATTGCGCGTGCCGGCGAAGCATTCGATGCGGACGGCAAGCTCAAGGACGAGCACCAGGCGGAAACGATTCGTTCGATCGGTGCCGAAGTTGTAAGCTTTGTCCGCAAGCTAGGCTGACGGGCTTTTCTCCAATACGGTGCACTTGCGCACGGCCGCGCTTTGACGCGGTGCATGCGTTCCCGGCGGGGACCGCATTGCGCTGTTTCCGATGCAAGAAACCATCTTTCGTTCATGAGGTTAGAAGGTCCGGTAGGGATTTAACGGCGGTGGCACAGCGGTTGCAGTGTCGACTAGGGGTTACGCATGTCATTCGATTCCTACTACAACGAAATGTATCTGGCTGACGGCAGCGTCCGCAGCCACTACCAGCCGCTCGCTGAATGGATCGCCGGGACGCCGCCCGAGCACATCGTGAAGATGCGCCAGGCCGCGCACCTGCTGTTCCATCGCGTAGGCATCACCTTTGCGGTGTATGGGGAAGAAGCCGGCTCGGAGCGGCTGATCCCGTTCGATATGCTTCCGCATATCATCCCCGGCGCGGAGTGGCGCACGATCGCGAAGGGATTGCGACAGCGCGCGAAGGCCCTGAATGCCTTTCTGCACGACATTTATCACGGCCAGGAAATCCTCAGAGCCGGCCGTGTGCCGAAGGAGCGCGTAACCGAGAACAAGCAATTCCGTCCGGAAATGGTCGGGCTCGATGTGCCCGGCGGGATCTATGCGCACGTCGCCGGAATCGATCTGGTGCGCGCGGGAGCGGGCGAGTACTACGTGCTTGAGGACAACCTGCGCACACCATCAGGCGTGTCGTACATGCTGGAAAACCGCAAAATGATGATGCGTCTGGTGCCGGAACTGTTCGCGCGCCAGTCGATCGCGCCGGTCGAGCACTATCCCGACATGCTGCTGGAGAACTTGCGCAGCGTCGCGCCCACCGGCGTGGAGAATCCGACCGTGGTGGTGCTGACGCCGGGCCAGTTCAACAGCGCGTATTTCGAACATGCATTCCTCGCGCAGCAGATGGGCATCGAACTGGTGGAAGGACCCGATCTGTTCGTCAGCGACGATGCGGTCTACATGCGCACGACCAACGGCCCGCAGCGCGTGGACGTGATCTATCGGCGCATCGACGACGATTTCCTCGATCCGCAGGCCTTCCGCGCGGATTCGATGCTGGGCGTGCCCGGCCTCGTCGGCGCCTATCGCAAGGGAAAGGTGACGCTGGCCAATGCCATCGGCACCGGCGTGGCCGACGACAAGTCGATCTACCCGTACGTGCCCGAGATGATCCGTTTCTACCTCGGCGAGGAACCTCTGCTGAACAACGTGCCGACCTACCAGCTGACCTTCAAGGACGATCTTGCGTATGTGCTGGCGCACCTGGCCGAGCTGGTGGTCAAAGAGGTGCATGGGTCGGGCGGTTACGGGATGCTGATCGGGCCGACGTCGACGGAGCGCGAGCGCGAGGCCTATCGCCAGCGCATCGTGGATGCGCCGGAAAAATTCATCGCCCAGCCGACGCTGTCGCTTTCGACCTGCCCGATTTTCGTCGAGCAGGGCGTGGCGCCGCGCCACATCGACTTGCGGCCCTTCGTGCTGTCCGGCAAGGAGGTGATGATGGTCCCCGGGGGCCTCACGCGCGTGGCTTTGCGCGAGGGTTCGCTGGTGGTGAATTCCTCGCAGGGCGGGGGAACGAAAGATACGTGGATCGTAGAGGCGTGACTGTCGTGACTGTGGTGACTATCGTGACTGTCTTAACTGCTCCCAGAACCATGCGTCGTCACGCCGTCACGAGGATGCGGCTTTCTCAGCCGCATGAGTGGAATTGTAGTTCCGGCATCACGCCGCGCTACGCGAGGCGCGCCATCGACACGGCGTTCGCGGAGCGATCCGGGGCGGGAGATGGTGCTAAGGCGCGCTACCCGCAATCGGCCGATTCCATCGGTAACGAGTTCGCGCGCCAGCCTGCACTGAAACACGCCAAAGAGCGCGGCGTGTTTTCACGTCGACACGGAATTTCATGCTGAGCCGCACTGCCTCGAACCTCTACTGGATGGCCCGCTACGTCGAGCGCGCGGAGAATACCGCGCGCATCCTCGACGTGGCGTACCGCATGTCGCTCATGTCGCAGGCGTCCGAAACGCAGGAATCGGAGTGGCTCGCTCCACTGAACATTTCCGGCACGCTGTATCCCTTCGCCGGGCGCTACAGCACGGTGACTGCGCGGGACGTCATGATGTTCATGGCGCTAGACCCCGACAATCCCGGTTCCATCGTGTCGTGCGCCAAGGCGGCCCGGGAAAACGCGCGTGCCGTGCGCGGCAACGTTACCTCGGAAATGTGGGAAGTCCTCAACTCCACCTGGCTGGAACTGCAGCATCTCACCGAAGAGCGGCTGGCCGGCGACGGCGCGCTGACGTTTTTCGACTGGGTCAAGGAGCGTTCCCACCTGTTCCGAGGCGTCACCGTCGGCACCGCGTTGAAGGACGGCGCCTTCCATTTCAATCGCCTCGGGACATTCCTGGAGCGAGCCGACAACACGGCGCGCATCCTGGACGTGAAATATCATGTGCTGCTGCCCAAGGTGGAGGACGTGGGTGGTGCGGTCGACTACTACCAATGGGCGGCGGTGCTGCGTTCGGTATCAGCATTCGAGTCCTATCGCAAGGTGTACCGCGACGTGATCACGCCGCTGCGTGTCGCGGAGCTGCTGATCCTGCGCCACGACATGCCGCGCTCGCTGCATGCCTGCATGGAAGAGTCCTATGACATCTTCCAGACCATCACCACCCCGTATTCCGGCGAAGCCCTGCGCCGCGCCGGCGAATTGCACGCCGGGCTGCGCTTCGGCCGCATCGATGCCATCTTCAGCGGCGGATTGCACGAGTACCTGACGGATTTCCTGAGCCGGCTGCAGGAGTTGGGCGAGGAGGTCAACCGCAGCTTCTTCAATGTCTCCTACGCGTGAACGGAATTGCGATGTGGCTGGGTTATCATGAGGTTCCACGAACTATGGAACGTCCATGACCTATTGCGTAGCAATCAAGCTGGATTCGGGAATGCTGTTCGCCGCGGATTCCCGCACCAATGCCGGCGTCGATCACATTGCCACTTTCAGCAAGATGAGAATCTTCGAGCAGAAGGACGACCGCATGTTCGTCATTCTGTCGTCCGGGAACCTGGCCGTCACCCAGGGGGTGATGAATATCCTGGATCGCCACAAGCACTACGAGGCGGACAAGGAATCGATCTGGAACGTCGGCAGCCTGTTCGACGTTGCCACCCTGGTCGGCGACGCGCTGCGCGACATCCAGCGGCGCGACGGGCCTTATCTGGCACAAAACAATATCGACTACAGCGCCACGCTGTTGCTCGGCGGCCAGATCAAGGGAGAGGAACCGCGCCTGTTCAACATCTATGCGCAAGGCAATTTCATCGAGGCCCTGTCCGACACCATCTACTTCCAGGTCGGCGAGAGCAAGTACGGCAAACCCATCCTCGACCGCGTGCTGAGCAGCGCCACCCCGTACCGCGAGGCGGCCAAGTGCGCGCTGATTTCCTTCGACTCGACCATCCGCAGCAACATCTCCGTCGGCCTGCCCATCGACCTGGCCTGGTATCCGCGCGATTCCCTGCGCATGGGCGTGCAAAGGCGCATCGGCGAGGGCGATCCCTATTTCAGCATGATCCGGCAAAGCTGGGGCAGCGGCATGCGGCAGTTGTTCAGCGAATTGCCCAATCCAGACTGGCTGTCGTGATGACCTCACCCCCCGCCCTCTCCACTTGCGTGGAGAGGGAGCCAGAAACAAAGACAGGCTTCCGAAGTCGCATTGCTCATCGCTCCCTCTCTGCCCGCTTGCGGGGGGAGAGGGCATCGCTGACTCGGCGTTGGCGGAGCGCCCCGGACTCGTTAGTCGTAGACCCGCTCGCGCGCAGGGGCGCATGCGGCTGCGTTTCATGGCTATCGGGGCGCATGCATCTGCTCCCGCAATCGGGCGCCAAGTCGCTAACGTGTCTGCGCGCCGGGGTGAGGCGGGCTAGTATTTCATGACAATCCGCGTCGCCCTTACCCATGAGACGACCTACAGCTTCGACCGGCCGGTCAATCTGTCGCCGCATGAAATCCGGCTGCGTCCCGCGCCGCATTGCCGCACGCCGATCAACAGCTATTCGCTGACGGTCACGCCAAAGCATTTCGTCAACTGGCAGCAGGATCCGTTCGGAAACTGGCTGGCGCGGCTGGTTTTTCCGGACAAGGCCACGGAACTCAAGGTGACCGTCGACCTGGTGGCCGACATGACGGTCATCAATCCTTTCGATTTTTTCGTCGAAAAATACGCCGAGACGTTTCCCTTCGGCTATCCGGATGCGCTGCTGAAGGAATTGCAGCCGTTCCTCGAGACGGAAGATCCGGGCCCGTTGCTCGCCGGCTGGCTGTCGGCGTTCCGCCGCGAAGCCCTGGCCGGAAAACTGGCCATCGTCGACATGCTGGTTGCGGCCAACTCGCGGCTGCAGCGCGACATCGGTTACATCGTGCGCATGGAGCCCGGCATCCAGCCCTGCGATGAAACGTTGTCTCTGCGCCGCGGTTCGTGTCGCGACTCCGCGTGGCTGCTGGTGCAGATCTTCCGGCATCTCGGGCTGGCTGCACGATTTGCATCCGGTTACCTGGTCCAGTTGACTGCCGACGTGAAGGCGCTCGACGGGCCGCAGGGGCCGACGCGGGATTTCACCGATCTGCACGCATGGACCGAGGTCTACATCCCCGGCGCCGGCTGGGTCGGGCTGGATCCAACTTCCGGCCTGTTTGCCGGCGAAGGGCACATCCCGCTCGCGTGTACTGCGGCGCCCTCGAGCGCGGCCCCGGTCATCGGCTATACCGACCCATGCGAAGTGCAGTTCGGTTTCCGCATGGAACTGACGCGCATCTTTGAGGATCCGCGCGTAACCCTGCCTTACAGCGAAAAGAGCTGGTCGGACATCGATGCACTCGCACGCAAGGTCGACGCCCAGCTTTTCGCCTGGGACGTGCGCCTGACGATGGGAGGCGAGCCGACTTTTGTATCCGTCGACGACATGGACGGTGCCGAATGGAACACGGCCGCGCTCGGGGAGCACAAGCGCCGGCTGGCGGGTGAGTTGTGGCTGCGGCTGCGCGAGCAATTCGCGCCCGGCAGCCTGCTGCACGAAGGGCAGGGAAAATGGTATCCGGGCGAGCCGCTGCCGCGCTGGGCGCTGACTTGCCTGTGGCGCGCGGATGGCAAGCCGCTGTGGAAGGACGCTGCGTTGTTAGCCGGGGACCGCGTCGATCAGAGCATCGGGCCGGCCCAGGCGCAACGCTTCGCAACCCGGCTGGCGGCGAAGCTGGGCCTGCACGCGGACTATGTGATTCCGGCGTACGAGGATGTTTGGGAAGTTGCGCAATCCGAGCAGAGGCTGCCGGTCAATATCGATCCGCTGAAGTTGAATCTGGGCGATTCGCTGGACCGCAAGCGCCTGACTTCGCTGCTTGGCAAAGGCCTGGGCGAAGCGGTCGGCTATGTGCTGCCGCTGAAACCGGAACCGCAACCGGGGCCGAAAAGCGCGTGCATCTGGCGCTCGAGTCCGTGGCCGCTGCGGCGTGAGCATCTCTATCTTTTGGCCGGCGATTCGCCCATCGGTTTTCGCCTGCCGCTGGAATCCCTTCCCTGGATCGCGCCGCAGGACGTCGATCCCATGCATGCGCCGGATCCATTCCAGGAACGCGCAGCGCTGCGGGAAGCGGGCGTGGCGGTCGCCGTCAAGGCAAAAATGCCGGCCGCCCCCAGGCTTGAAGCCGGCAAATCTGCGGTGGAAATCATCCACACCGCGCTATGCGTGCAGGCTCGAGGCGGCAAGCTCTACGTATTCTTTCCGCCTCTGCCGCTCGTGGAAGACTGGATCGATCTGGTCGGCGCCGTCGAAGCGGTCGCCGCGGACTTGAAAATGTCCGTGGCGATCGAAGGCTACACGCCGCCTTTCGATCCGCGCATCCGGCGCTTTGCGGTCACGCCCGATCCGGGCGTTATCGAGGTCAACATCCATCCGGCTTCGAGCTGGGAGGAACTGCGCAACAACACCCGCGTGCTCTACGAGCAGGCACGGCTGACGCGCCTGGGCACCGAAAAATTCATGCTCGACGGCCGGCATACCGGGACCGGCGGCGGCAACCATGTCACCATCGGCGGGGCGACGCCGGCCGACAGCCCGCTGCTGCGGCGTCCCGATCTGCTCAAGAGCCTGATCACTTACTGGCAGAACCATCCGGCGCTGTCTTATCTGTTCTCCGGCATGTTCATCGGACCCACCAGCCAGGCGCCGCGCGTGGACGAGGCTCGCAACGACAGCCTGTACGAACTGGAGATTGCTTTCCAGCAGATGCACAAGCGCAGCCGGCCCGGCGAAGAAGTACCGGAACCCTGGCTCGTCGACCGACTGCTGCGCAACTTGCTGGTGGATATGACCGGCAATACCCATCGCGCCGAATTTTCCATCGACAAGCTGTACAGCCCGGATGGCCCGATGGGCCGGCTCGGCCTGCTTGAGTTCCGCGCCTTCGAAATGCCGCCGCACTGGCAGATGAGCCTCACGCAAATGCTGTTGCTGCGCGCGCTGATCGCACGTTTCTGGAAGACGCCTTACGAAGGCCGCCTGATCCCGTGGAACACGAGCCTGCACGATCGCTTCATGCTCCCGCACTTCATCTCCGAAGACATGCGCGACGTCGTGAACGACCTGCGTAATGCCGGTTACGCATTCCAGATGGAGTGGTTCGCGCCGTTTTTCGAATTCCGCTTTCCGCGTTACGGCACGCTGGCGTGCGATGGCATGCAGATCGAACTGCGTCAGGCCCTCGAGCCCTGGCACGTGCTCGGCGAAGAGGCAGCGGGCGGCGGCATGGCGCGCTACGTCGATTCTTCCGTCGAGCGCATGCAGGTGCGTGCCACGCACATGAATGGCGAGCGTTACATCATCACCTGCAACGGCCGCGTGCTGCCGATGGCCGCCACCGGCGTGCGCGGCGAATATGTGGCGGGCGTGCGCTACAAGGCGTGGGCACCGCCTTCGGCGTTGCATCCGTCCATCGGCGTGCAGGCGCCGCTGAAATTCGACGTCGTCGACACCTGGAGCGGACGGGCGATCGGCGGTTGCACTTATCACGTTTCCCATCCGGGCGGCCGCAGCTACGAGACCATTCCGGTGAACGCCAACGAAGCCGAGGCGCGGCGCGTGTCACGCTTCATGGCCCAGGGCCACACGCCCGGACAGATGCCGGTCAGGCGGGAAAACCCCGCGCGCGAATATCCGCTGACACTCGATCTGCGGAGACAACCGGATACCGACGTCGCATTCGAACCGGCATCGCAGGCGCAACAACAGCAGCAATGAAATCGGCGACGAGCCTTGCGGTTATCGCCATGCTGATGGCTGTCACTTCGGCAATCGCGGCCGACTGGGTCGAGGTCGGCGCGGACCCCGAGACGAAGTACTACGTCGACGTGGAGTCGATCAGGGTCGACGGCGAAAACGTCATCGTGCTCAAGCGCGGCATCTTCACAAAGGTACTGACCGATACACTCGGCGGGGCAGCGGTGACGTTCAAGGAAACCGTCGGCACGGTCGAGATCGACTGTGCGCGGCGCATCAATCGCGTCACGCAAATCGACATGATCGGAGAGAACGGCGAGTTGGTCTGGTCGTCCGGTCCGATGAAGAAGCGCATGTGGGAAGACGTGCGGCCGAATACGCACGCTGAAGCCACTGTAGACATCGCCTGCGGGCGACTGAACAAGAACTAAAACTCAATACTCGCTAATTGGAGCCTGTTCAGTACGCATCGGGCGCGGACCGGAAGCGGTCATACGATACCCGATCAATTGCGCGACCCGATCAACGTTTGATGACCAAACCCTGCCCGGTCGGCAACGGCATTACGCGGTAGTGCCGCGCT
>Ga0316628_100003914_pt1 | contig 11569 bp, 11 predicted proteins | sample OWC_Aug_M2_C1_D5_FD_207648 | JGI IMG/M metagenome (GOLD analysis project Ga0316628, IMG submission 207648) | Wetland soil microbial communities from Old Woman Creek delta, Ohio, United States - OWC_Aug_M2_C1_D5_C | ecosystem: Environmental > Terrestrial > Soil > Wetlands | place: USA: Ohio... | reverse complement strand
GGGGTGAGCCAGCCAAACACGTGATAATTGCGCCAGAGCCAGAGAGAAGCAACGGCCAGGGCGACGAGCGGCGCCAGCGCGATATACGGCCAGTGGCGGCGCCGGATCGGGTGTCCCGATAGCCCGTAAACTGCCAGCGTGGCGATAAATGCGGGGAGCAGCAGCAGGTTCTCGCTGCGGGTCAGGTAGGCTAAACCGGCCAGGACACCGCTCGCCAGGAGAGCCGTGACCGCGCCGTGCCTCAACCAATGCACCCACAACAAGAAGCACCCGCACACCAGAACCGCGTTCGGGATCAGGGTGTTGGTGCGCAGCGAATTCAGGTAGAACTCAGGCAGGACGGCGGCAGCAGCAGCGGCAAATAGACTGGCCCGTTCGCTGCCATCGAGTTGGCGTGCCGCGAGATAACTCAACACAGGCAGTACGGACCCGAGAATCACGAAAAACAGCAGCGACGCCTGTACGTTGATGCCAAACAGCTTCATACCTCCCGCTGCCAAAACGGCGGTCAGAGGGAGCCACCAGTCTATGGGGTGTACAACGCTGTCCGGTGGGTTATAGTATTGCCAGATGTAATCGGTCTGAAAACCGTGGCCTTCAGCCAGAGAGCGGCCTACGTTGTAATACTCGTTGGGATCTGCAATACCCGGGTGTTTGACAAACCCGACCATAGCCACGCGTAGAACGAGCGCACCCAGGCAGATTACGAACAGTTTGTAGGAGATCTTCATCTAAGGACTTTCCAGACAGCAGTGCCACGGGACCACGATTCCGGGCCATTGTAGCGGAAGTGGATTTGAGTGCCAAACTTCGTATCCGGTGTTCAATAGCACCCTGGATGGGCCGCCTCGATGATCATACGAGAACCACTGGTTAACACCACCTACTACTACCTGCGCGAGGCGCCGGGCGATAACCCGGCCCGCCGCCAGGATCGTCACGACGCCTTCATGACCGATGTACGTCATATCCTCCATCTGCTCGGGGGCCGGCTGGCCATATCGGAAACCTCTGTCCCGGCAGTCCCTGCGTGGGAAGGTGAACCTCCATCAGACGCGCAGCCGCTGATACCGCCCAGCCAGCTCCGCGGCCGGACCAATGCGTCAGCCGTAGTTGCTGCTTACGTCTTGCGCAATATGCTGCTGCTGCGCGTGGTCGTCTCACGCGCCGGCGAACATGAGCAGGGAGTCTGGTCGGTGCTAGACGAAGTTCTGGGAAGTTCTCCGACGACTCCGTCATGGCTGCGCACGGTGCGCTACTGGTGCGGCGTCGCGCCTCGCCCTCCAGAGGACCTGGAGATGGATCGTTCGCTTCCGATTAAAGCGCCATTTGGCGTGTTGTGCCTGGGCCATGCCGGGAGCCCTCACCTGCTCATCTACCCCGACGCGCGCACCGAAGCGCGCGCAGAGGCTTTCTTAAGGTCGCAGGCTGTGCGGCTGGACTGGTATCCAGTGCAGGCTCACCATCGGCTGGACGAGTACATGGACCACGCCTCCGGTTCGGCACGGAACCAGCAGCAAGCCCTCGATCAGGTAACACGCCTGATGCAGAATTGGACCGGGCCTGCCGAACAAAACTATTCGCGGGCGCTGGCCCCGTTCCAGGCCGAGCTTGACACGCTGGAGGCGACCTATGGGAGTGTGCTCGCCGACCTGTCGACGACCCAGTCCGCAGGCCGCGATATTCGGGCGTTGATGTCCGAATATCGATTGGCGCTGATGCACAGCGGATTGTGGGATGCCGCGCCTACGGCGTGGGAAGCGCAGGTCGCTGATCTCGCGGCGATGCAGGAGCAAATTGAAGCGGACGTGCACTATGTCGAAACCACGTTGCGCCGGTTAGAGTTTCTGATGCACGCGCTCCAGACGCGGACTGCCCTGCTGCAAAGCGAGCGCCAACGGCTGCTGGTTTATGTTATGGCGCTGGTGGGCCTGTTGATCCTTGCCGTGCTGGTCGCCGACACCAGCCTGACGCGGATCGCGGTTCGCCTACTCGCCCTGGTCCTGGCCGGTGGATTGTTGTGGGGCGGGTGGGTGATGTGGCTGCGCGAGCGCATTTCATGATACTCAGGATGCGCTTCACCGCACCGCGCGCAGTGCCGGATAGAGTGCCTGGAAGTGCGCGTGATGCTCGGCATAAACGCCCCGATCGGCCGGGTCAGGCGATTCGGTCGGGCCATAGTGCACAACGCGCGCTACGGCCTGGGACAGATCGTAGAAAACATGCGTTCCCAGGCCGGCCAGCATCGCCGCGCCAATAGCCGTGTGCTCTCTACCTTCTACGGTTTGCAGTGACACACCCAGTACGCTGGCCAGTATTTGCCGCCACAGTATTCCCTGTGAGCCACCGCCGCCGATCAAGAAATGATCCGGAACCGGACCGGCGTTTTGCAGGGCCAGCAGGCAGTCGCGGAACGCGAACGCGACGCCTTCCAGCACCGCGCGCGTCATGTGCGCCTGGCTGTGGCGCATGGTCAGGCCGATGAACGCGCCGCTGGCGTTCGGGTCCATATGCGGGGTGCGCTCCCCTTCCAGGTAGGGCAGAAAGATCAATCCCTCCGATCCGGCGGGGATCTGCGCTGCCTCGGACAGCAGCTCTGGATACGAGCGCGTGTGTTCCGTGCTGACCACATTGCGCCACCAGCGCAGCGCAATCCCGCCGTTCAGAATGGCGCCCATGGTGTACCAGCGGTTCGGGATCGCGTGGCAAAATGTGTTCAGCCGCAGCCCTGGATCGATCATGGGGCGACTGGAGACGACGGTCATCTGGCCGCCAGTGCCCAACGTGATCGAACCCCGTCCCGGCTCGACCACGCCGCTGCCCATCAACAATGCAGCCTGGTCGCTCGCCCCGGCCACGACCGGAATATCGGGCCTGAGTCCGAGTTCAAAGGCGGGCTCTGAACGAAGCTTTCCGACGATAGAGGCCGAGTCGTGGACCGGGGGAAGCACATCCAGCGAGACACCGCACGCCTTGGCCAGCGTCTCTGACCAGCGGCGCTGGGCCACATCATACAGCCAGGTTGCCGACGCGTCACTGGGCTCGCTGCTGATCTCGCCGGTCAGACGCAGCACCAGGTAGTCTTTGGTCTGGATCACGGCGCGAGTCTGGTCGAGCACCGCTGGTTCCACCTCGCGCAGCCAGGCCAGACTCGCGCCGGCAAAGCCCGGCGACAAGCGGTTGCCTGCCACTTCGAGTATCACCTGAGAAGATACGCGCGCCCGGACCACGTCGCACAGGTTGGCGCTGCGCCGGTCCATCCAGATGATCGCTGGCCGGAGGGGTTCCAGGTTATGCCCTAATAGAACCGCCGCGTGCATTTGCCCTGTGAGGCCGATGCCGCATACCCGGGCTGCTGTGATGTCGGCCTGCCGCATGGCCTGTCGAACGGCGCTAACCGTGGCGGTCCACCACGCGTTCGGGTCCTGTTCCACCCAATGAGGGCGTGGCGTCAGGAAATCGTAGCCTTCCTGGCCAACGCCGCGCAGTTCCCCGTTGGCATCCAGCACCACGCATTTGCTGCTCTGGGTGCCGACATCAATTCCTAATACGACGTCCGTATGTTCTGTAAGACGCATAGACTCTCACACCTGGCCATCTCGCACGCGAGCCGGTCCTACGCTCATCCGGACCCGGCCGATCTCCTAGTATACTGCTACCTGGCAGGCCTCGCCTGTTCTGCGTCTACGGCGCGCAACAGGCCACCCCATGCGTTTATGCGGCATGTCTTGTGGCTCATTCATGGTCTGTCTGACGGTGACCTGAATCCGCCATCTATGCTGCGGCATCTAACCAAATACACGAACACGTTTTGCCAACCGACTCGAGTTTTGCGAACTTATGAAAGGGGCCTGTCTTGTAGAAGGCAGCAAAATCGGGTATACTGACCGGTCGTTAAGTCAGCCGAGGTGTTTTCGAACATGCCAACCTATACATACGAATGTGATGAGTGTGGGGTGCGCTTCGACGCGTGGCAGAGATTCTCAGATGACCCCATCACAGTGTGCCCGGAGTGTGGTGGACACGCGCATCGTGTCCCTCAGGCTGTGGGGATCATGTTCAAAGGCTCGGGTTGGTATATCAAGGACAGCAAGGGACAGAGCAGTCTCGCTACGCCTGCCAAGCACGACAAGAACGGCAACGGCAAGGAGTCCAAAGCCGATCCCAGTACTGGTTCCACCGGGTCATCGACCCCAGATACTGGTGCGTCGAAAGAGGAATGACGGACTATTTGCTCGGGGTAATGGCCCGCGAAATGAGAAAGGCGACCTTCAGAAGGCCGCCTTTTTGTTTCCGCATACTGGCATGTGCTGGCGCTAAATCTGGAAGCCCGCGCTCGCACGCACGATTTTCTGCTCGTAGTTGTCCACATAGCCAAGAAGCTTCTCGTGAAGCTCAGTCCACTCAGGGCTGGCCAAGATGTTGCGCATCGCGCCCAGATCGTCCGTGATGCCTTCCATTAGAATCTGCGGGCAATTCCCGTACACGGCAAACCACGCTTCGGTGGGCGTCAGGCCCATCCGGTTGATTCCCGGTGCAAACTCCCTTACCATAAACTCGAAATATTCCTGATCCCGGCCCGGCTTGATATCCCAACTGAGCAGAAGTTTGATCATCGTCGAGTTATTCCCCTAGTCATCGCCCTCGAATGCTAGTGAGTAGCTGTCCCGTGCCGGGCAGCAGCGTCCGCATTCGACTAATGCCGGTAGTCCAGCAGCACGACCTGCGTCTGCTCCGGCAAAGCGCCCGCCGTCGCGCGGAGGATACCAAGCTCCTGGATCGCGTTGATCCCCATCTCCTTCAAGAAGCGATCCACCGGGTCGAGGTCCAGTTTGCTGAGGGCTTCCGTCCGGAAATGCATCGGGACTACGACGCTCGGTTCCAGCAGACTGATGACCTCAGCGGCCTGGCTGGACGAGAGCGCAGTTCCGCCTCCGACCGGCACCAACGCAATATCGATCGGCCCCAAGGCATCGATCATGGATTGGTTCGGCACGTGATCAAGATCGCCCAGATGGGCGACCGTCAGACTATCGTAGTCCAGGACGTACACCACATTGCGCCGGGGACTTGGAGCGGTTTGATCATAGGTCGCTACACCCATGATGAACACTTCGCCGATCTCGTATTCGCCCGGCCCATCAATCACATGACCGTATCCTTTGACCGCTGTCAGGTTGTCATGCCCTGGCGCGTGATGGCTGATCGTTACAATGTCGGCCTTGAGTTTGGGGACTTCGTACCCCAGACTGGTATCAAAGGGATCGGAGACGACAGAAGCGTAGCCGCGCTCGGTTACGCGAAAACAGCTGTGCCCATACCAGACAATGTCCATGCCCTGTCACTCTCTACCTGATTACGCTCGTAGTTCCCCGAAGTGTCTCGTACGGTAAACGTAGAGATTATACCGTGTGTCAGGGTCAACGCAAAACCGGTACAGCAGCATCAGCCCACAAAACATTTAGGCATTTCTAAACATATTCTCATCATGCTCCAACACATTTTCAACGCGCCGATGCTATGACCTATATGTACACTAGAATGGAGTTCGAGGGATGAACAAGCGAAGGTTCGTAACCATGGTTGTTGCCGTCGGCCTGGTAGTGGGCGTTCTGGTCGCGGTGCTGAATGTCAATGCTCAAAACGGGACCTCGTCCGATCCGACTATGCTGCCAGCAGCTGCGGCTTATCAGGCTAACAGCCAGGAACAGCACACGGCTGAGCTGTACCAGCGTGTGACCCAATCCGTGGTGAACATCAACGTGGCGCTCCCCAATGGCGGTGCGACCGGTAGCGGCTTTGTCATCGATACCCAGGGGGATATTGTCACCAACAACCACGTGGTTGAGAACGCGACCTACATCGAGGTGACCTTTGTGGACGGCACGATCCTCCAGGCCAAGCTGGTGGGCCGTGACCCGCAAGCTGACCTGGCAGTGGTCCGCGTAGACCCCAGTTCCGTCTCCCTGAAGCCGGTCGCGTTTGCCGACTCAGACCAAGTGTTCGTGGGTCAGGAGACGTACGCCATTGGCAGCCCATTCGGTCAGGCGTTCACCCTGACGACCGGCGCTGTGAGCGCCCTAGATCGCAGTCTGCAGAACTCCAGCCAGTTCAGCATTCCCAAACTGATCCAGACTGACGCCGCCATCAACCCCGGCAACAGCGGTGGCCCGCTGCTGGATAACAATGGGGACGTGATCGGCGTGATCACGGCTATCCTGAGCGACTCCAATTCAGGTTCGGGCGTGGGATTTGCCATCCCCTCGAATTCGGTGCGGATCATTGTTCCCGACCTGATCGCCAATGGCAAATACGAGCATAGCTGGCTGGGTATCGCGGCGGGTACGCTGCGGCCTGAAGAGCGTAGTGCCATGAAACTGCCCGCGGATCTCCAGGGCGTGATGGTTAGTGACGTTATGTCTGGTGGGCCCGCTGACCAGGCAGGGCTGAAGGCTGCTACAGGCCAGGCGGACACTCCTTTTGGTCCAGTTCCGACCAATGGCGATATCATCACCGCTGTCAACGGCCAAAAGATCACAGACATGAGCGACCTGATCGACTATCTCGAATTCAACACGCACCCGGGTGACAAGATCACGTTGAGTGTGTGGCGTGACGGGAAGAACGTCGATCTCACGGTGACGCTCCAGCCGCGTCCGACCAGCTAGAAGTAATCGATCGCCGAGGTCGAAAGTGAAAGGGGCCGCCTGGGGACTTATGAGGTGGCCCCTTTTTTGTTTCCTGTCATGGCATGATGAGTTTACTTATCGAGCGGCAGAGGCTGTTCCGGATACCTGTTCAAAACCGGCATAGACCAGCAAGAACACTGCTGTGAGCCCCAGGAAGCCAACCGCGGTGCCGAAGAGGGCCAGAAACCGCAGCCCGACCACGATCCCCGCGATAATGAAAGGCAACATGCTGGCCAGCCCTGCGCACGCCAGGTAATGGAAGACTTGCGCAATACTTCCCCGCACAGGCTGTTTCCGGTGCGAGTCGCGCGCGATCTTCACGCCGATCACCAGACCAATGGCTGCGCCAATCAGGACGGCAATGACCCAGTGTTCCATAGCACTCTGCGCCCCCCTAGAACAGCGTGTAGATCAACGGACCGCCGCCACTGGCCGAGCCAAGCACGATCAACACGGCAAAGACGATCAGGGCAATGAGCATGGGAATCAGCCACCACATCTTGGCCGCCCACAGGAAGGCGAACAGCTCTCCAAGAATGCCCAGACGGCTTCTCAAGCCGCTCAACTTCCCTGGACGTTTTAGAGGATTCGAAACAGGTTGTTGGGTCATGATCGCTTCTCTTTATCTTCCATTATTTCTTGCTGTCTTTGCCCACCAGGAAAGACCCCATCATCAGCCAGTCAATTCCACTGTTGCTGAAGGTCCACCAGGCATTAGCCGGTGAGCTCACAATAGGCTCGCCGCGCAGGTTAAAGGACGTGTTCATGAGAATCGGCACGCCGGTCGCTTGTCCAAACCGACGCACCAGTTCATAGTAGCGCGGGTTGGTCTGCTGATCAATAGTCTGAAGCCGTCCGGTTCCACCTTCGTGCGTGGTCGCCTTCGCCACGTCGAGCTTATCTTGCCTGACCGGGCTGACGGCGAGCATGAAGCGCGGCAGCATGGCATCCTCAACGTTGGGGTATTCAAAATACTCCGCCGCACGCTCTTTCAAGACGACCGGGGCAAAGGGGCGGAAAGGTTCGCGAAACTTGATCTTGGTGTTCACGATATCCTTCATCTCGGCGCGGCGCGGGTCGGCCAGGATACTTCGGTTGCCCAGCGCGCGCGGTCCCCATTCGTAGCGCCCCTGGAACAGGCCAACCACTTTCTGGTTGATCATTTCTTCCACCGCGCGGTCGATCAGGGCGCTGTCGTCTTCGTAGTATTCGTAGGAGATGCCCTGACCGTCCAGGAAAGCGCGAATGCCATCGTCGGAATAGTCCTGGCCGTAATACGCATCCGTCATGACGAGCTTACGCGGCTGGCCCAGCACCATGTGGTAGGCCCACAACGCCGCGCCCAGCGCGCCTCCGTCGTCACCAGCAGCCGGTTGGATGTAGAGGTCCTCAAACGGCGTTTCGGTCAGAATCTTGTAGTTGGCCGTCGTGTTGAGCGCCACGCCGCCTGCCATGACCAGCTTCTTGGACCCGGTCTTTTGGTACAGCGCATTAGCCATGGCCAGCAGCGCCTCTTCGGTCACCACCTGGATGCTGGCCGCGATATCGGCGTAATACTGATTCTGTTGAACAGCTTCCTTTTCAGCAGCCCGCTGTGGCGCACTTCTGGCGGTGAAGAAGTCGCTGTTGTGAATACGAGGTTTGCCGAACAGGTCGGTGAATCTGCCGTTGAAGCTCTGTGTGGCCGAATAGTGGTAGGCGAAATAATCCATGTTCAGGTAGAAACTGCCGTCCGGATTGATAGTGACCAGCTTCTTGACCCTATCCACGTAGCGCGGCTCACCGTAGGGAGCCATGCCCATGACCTTGTATTCGCCTTCGTTGACCTCGAAGCCTAAAAACGCTGTGAACGCTGAATAGAGCAGGCCGATAGAGTGGGGGAACCTCTGTTCCCAGAACAGCTCGATGCTATTCCCGCCGGACCCGTTCCAACTGCCTCGCGCGTGACCCATGGTCGTGGTCGTCCACTCGCCGACGCCATCGGTCGTTAGCACGGCGGCTTCGTCGAAAGGGGACGCGAAGAAAGCGCTGGCCGCGTGCGACATGTGATGATCGCAAAACAGGATTTGCTCAGGACGCACGCCGAGATGCTGCTGCAACAGGCTCTTGATCCAGAACTTCTCACTGACGTAAGCCGTGACCGCTTCGCGCCAGAATTGCCAGGAGCGGGGGAACGAGGCCAGCGCCGTTTGCAGGATGCGACCGACTTTTACCATCGGTTTCTCGTAAAAGACCACATAATCCAGGTCCGGCCCCTGGATTCCGCCGCGCTCCAGGCAGAAATCGATGGCCTGCGCGGGGAAGCCGTTGTCGTGCTTCTTGCGCGTCAAGCGCTCTTCCATGGAGGCCGCGACTACTTCGCCGTCGCGGAGCAGCGCGGCCGCGGAGTCGTGGTAGAAACACGAAACACCCAGGATGTCCATGGCTAGAATTGCCTCCGTGCCTCATCGACTGCGCTACCGACCGGCACGCGGTCAAGCCACTTCTTGGGCAATTTGCGGATGCCCAAAGGATCGCCGAGCAAGCGGACTCCCAATGCAAACGGAACAAAAAGCGTGAAGTAAAACAGCACGGCGAAGAACCGGGCCTGAAAATCGCCGTATGCATCGCCAATGATTTTCCAGCGAGTCCAGGCGGCACGAAGAAGGCCAGACAGCATAGGGTTTCCTCATCCTAACCGGGTGCCCGTACAGACACCGCAATGGCGTGCAGATTATTGCAGAGCGAGTTTGGACTGTCAATAGAATTACGGTCAGCGACCTCGCGATGTGATCCTGACCGTCCCTGAGGTGTCCCATTGACGGCTCGGAGACAAGTGCGCTATGCTCTGGGTGTGGTTGTCGGCAATGTAGGGATCAGGCGAGAGACTATGCTCGCGTATGAAGCTGTGATTGGCCTGGAGGTCCACGCCGAACTGGAGACGATCTCCAAAATGTTCTGTTCCTGTGCTGTGGTGGACAGCACTGCCGCGGCGCCGAACACAGTTGTTTGTCCGGTCTGTCTGGGCATGCCTGGAGTGCTGCCAGTCATCAACGAACAGGCGGTGGAGTTCGGCTTGCGCGTGGGACTGGCGTTGAACTGTGAAATTCCCCCGTTCAACCAGTTCGCCCGCAAGAGCTACTTTTACCCAGACCTTCCGAAGGGATATCAGATCAGCCAGTATGAGTATCCGCTTGCGACCAACGGCTGGCTGGAGATCGATCTGCCGGACGGTTCCACCCGGCGTATTCGAATCCGGCGTGCCCACCTGGAAGAGGATGCGGGCAAACTGACACATGTCGATGATCACAGTCTGGTCGATCTGAACCGGGCAGGAGTACCGCTGCTAGAGATCGTGTCGGAGGCCGACCTTCACAGCCCGGACGAAGCCGAAGCCTATGCTCGCAAGCTCCGCGCGATCTTGCGCTACCTGGGTGTGAACAGCGGCAACATGAGCAAGGGCGTGCTGCGCATGGAAGCCAATATCAGCGTGCGCCCGGTTGGCTCCCAGGAGTTGCGCACGCGTACCGAGGTCAAGAATCTGAACAGCATCCGGAGCATGGTGCGTTCCTGCACGTATGAGATCGAGCGGCAGATCAAAGTCTACGAATCGGGGGGAACGGTCAAGCAGGCGACGCTGGGCTGGGATGAAGTGCGGCAGGTGACCGTGGTGCAGCGCATCAAGGAGAGTGCCGACGATTACCGTTATTTCCCAGAACCGGACCTGCCCGTGCTGGAGATCAGCCGCGAATGGGTCGAACGCGTGCGCGCGGCGCTGCCCGAACTGCCGGATGCCAGACGCGACCGGTTCATGCACGAATTCGGCCTGAGCCGCTACGACGCGTCAGCGCTGGTGGCCGAGCAGACCGTCGCAGCTTATTTCGAGGCGGCGGTCACGGCAGGCGCCGACCCGAAACAGGCCGCCAACTACATCACAGGCGACGTGTTCCGCCAGATGAACGCCGAGAGCCGCGAGCGTGAGGATATCGACACGATCAAACTTACGCCGAAAGCGCTGGCCGAGTTGGTGATCCTGGTGCAGAAGGGCACGATCAACCACGGCGTCGCTAAGAAGCTGCTCGAAACGCTGTACGCCGAGGGCGGTGATCCCGCGCAACTGGTCGAAGAGCGTGGGCTGGCTCAAGTGAGCGACGCGGGAGTGCTGCATCAGGCCGTGGCATCTGTATTGGACGAGCACCCCGACGAAGTAGCGCGCTATCTAGTGGGCGAAGAGAAGTTGCTGAAATTCCTCATGGGCCTGGTTATGCGATCTCTGCGGGGCCAGGGCGATGCCCAGATCGTGCAGCGGTTGCTGGTGGAGCAGCTCGAGGCACGCCGGAAATAGGCCCCGCTGCTGGGGGCCGCTGAAACTAATGGTTGCAGCTACGATCCCGACCGATTTGTTTGAACGAATGTTCTAGGTCTGCTATAATTACTGCACATGGCTGGCCTGGCATGGCCGGGCACATCACCTATTATCGGGTGCGTAGGCGACTCGAGGCGCAAGGAGCGGAACATGGCTGGGTACCAGTACACGATCATCATCGGAAACGTCGGGCGTGATGCGGAACTGCGTTATACGCCCACCGGGGTGGCGGTGTGTGATTTTACGGTGGCGGTGAGCCGGCGCTGGAATGATCGCAACACCAACGAACAGCGGGAAAAAACCACCTGGTTAAAGGTCAGTGCCTGGCGTGGCCTGGCCGAAACCGCCAGCCAGTTTGTCCACAAAGGGATGCAGATCATGGTGGCTGGAGAAATTGATGCCAGCGCCTTCCAGGGCCAGGATGGACAGCCCCGTGCCAGCCTGGAACTTACCGCCCGCGACATCAAGTTCCTGGGCCGCCGCGGTGAGACGGTGGGTGAGCCCGGTGAGCTGCCTAGCGAGCCGGAAGACCTGC
>Ga0316628_100003913_pt1 | contig 11569 bp, 8 predicted proteins | sample OWC_Aug_M2_C1_D5_FD_207648 | JGI IMG/M metagenome (GOLD analysis project Ga0316628, IMG submission 207648) | Wetland soil microbial communities from Old Woman Creek delta, Ohio, United States - OWC_Aug_M2_C1_D5_C | ecosystem: Environmental > Terrestrial > Soil > Wetlands | place: USA: Ohio... | reverse complement strand
TTTCCGGGCAATGTGCGCGAGCTGGAAAATATGATCGAGCGCGCGCTTGCGCTGTGCGGCGGCGGCACCATCATGCCAGACGACCTGAATCTGCCCGCTGCCGTAACGCCGGGCGCAGCAAGCGCCGTAACGGGCGCCGCGATAGACGCGGGGGCGGCTACGGCCAAGTACCCGCTGCCCGACTACCTGGAGCGGGTGGAGCGGAAAGCCATATTGCGGGCATTGCGGCAGACCGGCTTCAACCGCACCGCGGCGGCCAAGATCCTGGGGATAAGCTTTCGTGCTTTGCGCTATCGAATGGAACGGCTGGGCATCACGGAAAACGAGGAAGGGGCGCCCGGTGAGACCTGATGCACAAGGCTGGATCAGCGGCGTGTGCCGCATCGACTCGCCGAACCATGACTCGCGTCCGCCCGGGGCGGCGATTGATCTGCTGGTAATCCACAATATCAGCCTGCCGCCGGGAGAGTTTGGCGGCGACGCAATCGTGCGCCTGTTTACCAATGCATTGGATACCGGAGCGCATCCGTACTATGCGCAACTTCAGGGGCTCAAGGTTTCTGCGCATTTCCTGGTCCGGCGAGGCGGCGAAATTATCCAGTTCGTCGCGTGCGGCAAGCGTGCCTGGCATGCCGGTGTTTCGACCTGGCGCGGGCGGCAGCGCTGCAACGATTTTTCCATAGGCATCGAACTGGAGGGCGATGATCACCAGCCCTTCGCGCAACCGCAATATGCCGCACTGGCCAGGCTCACGCGGCGGCTGTGTCGCATCTATCCCATTGCCGGCATCGCCGGGCATTCCGACATTGCGCCGCAGCGAAAAACCGACCCCGGCCCCTTTTTCGACTGGCGGCACTATTTCCTCATGGCCGGGCGAAATGTTTCCGGGCGTGCGGAGTAAAGCGCACACCCTTCACCCGGCGCGGACCGTCGAAATTCGCCGAAAGGGAATGCAGCACGTACGCATGTGCTCACCTGTTTTTGCCAACTATGCGCCAGACCTCGACTTTTTCATGCCAATTTTTCCTACCGTTGAGCACGGGTATTTCTCTAAAAATATCTAGATAAAAATATCCCTTGCATAAAATTCTTTATGCACTAGAATTAGCGAAAAAACCGCAACCGACCACTAGATGTAGTGGTTTTCTATTTTTTGGGCTAGGCCCGGCAAAACAGGGAGAAAACGCATGTTGCATGCAGCCGGCAGTAACTTTTCCTCACCCGTTCCCGTACTTGATGACGCAAGCATTCCGGTTGCCGTCAGCACGCCGTTCGACCAGTACAAGGTGATCCGCCGCAATGGGTCGGTCGTTCCGTTCGAGCCCGCCAAGATATCCATCGCCATGACCAAGGCTTTCATCGCCGTGAACGGCGGGCAAGGTGCGGCCTCGGCGCGCGTGCGCGAACTGGTCGAGCAGTTGACCGGGGCGGTGGTCAATGCGTTGATGCGCCGCCAGCCCCATGGTGGCACGCTGCATATCGAGGACATCCAGGACCAGGTGGAGCTCGCCCTGATGCGTTCGGGCGAGCATGACGTCGCGCGCTCCTACGTGCTGTATCGCGAGGCGCGTTCGCGCGAACGCGGCAAGGCCAGGCAGGAAAAGCAAGAATCCGCACCGGCCCTCCACGTAATGGAGGCTGGCGTCAGGCGCCCGCTGGACGTGGCGGCGCTGTCCGCGTCCATCAAGGCGGCCTGCGAAGGGCTGGGTGGCGTGGCGGATCCGGACAAGGTGCTCCAGCTCACGCTTAAGGATTTGTATGATGGCGTACCCATGGAAGAGGTGCGCAAGTGCATCGTTCTGTCTGCGCGCTCGCTGATCGAGCAGGATCCGGCCTATGGCTTTGTCACGGCCCGCCTGCTGCTGAACAACATATGCTGTGAGATCCTGGGCGAATCCGTCACGCAGGCAGAGATGCAGGAGCGTTATGCGGAATATTTTCCGAAATTCATTAAGCGCGGCATAGAGGCCGAGCTGCTGGACGGCGAACTGGCGCAGTTCGACCTTCCGCGCCTGGCGCGCGAACTGGATGCCAGCCGCGACCTGCAGTTCAATTACCTCGGCCTGCAGACCTTGTATGACAGGTATTTCCTGCATGTTGACGACGAGCGCATCGAACTGCCGCAGGCTTTTTTCATGCGTGTGGCGATGGGTCTGGCGCTGAATGAAGTCGAACGCGACGCGCGCGCCATCGAGTTCTATCGCCTGCTGTCCAGCTTCGATTTCATGAGCTCGACGCCGACCCTGTTCAACTCCGGCACGCGCCGCTCCCAGCTTTCGTCCTGTTACCTTACCACCGTGGCCGATGACCTGGACGGCATCTATGAAGCGCTGAAGGAAAATGCGCTGCTGTCCAAGTTTGCCGGCGGCCTCGGCAACGACTGGACCAGCGTGCGCGCGTTGGGCAGCCACATCAAGGGCACCAACGGTAAATCGCAGGGCGTGGTGCCGTTCCTCAAGGTGGTGAACGACACCGCCGTGGCGGTCAACCAGGGCGGCAAGCGCAAGGGCGCAGTGTGCGCCTATCTGGAGGTCTGGCACCTGGATCTCGAGGAATTTCTTGAGCTGCGCAAGAACACCGGCGATGACCGCCGGCGCACGCACGACATGAACACCGCGAACTGGATTCCTGACTTGTTCATGAAGCGCGTGATGGAAGGCAGCGAGTGGACCCTGTTCTCGCCTTCGATTTGCCCAGACCTGCACGACAAGTTCGGCAAGGAGTTCGAGCAGGCCTACATCGCTTACGAAGCCAAGGTTGCCAGCGGCGAAATCAAGCTGTTCAAGAAGATTCCGGCGCAAACCTTGTGGCGCAAGATGCTCACTATGCTGTTTGAGACCGGACATCCCTGGATCACCTTCAAGGATCCGTGCAACGTGCGCAGTCCGCAGCAGCATGTAGGCGTAGTGCACAGTTCCAATCTGTGCACGGAGATCACGCTGAATACATCGGATTCGGAAATTGCCGTGTGCAACCTGGGCTCGGTCAACCTTGCTGCGCACTTGTATCCCAAGGGTCACGCAAAATATGGCGAGCTCGACCACGACAAGCTCAAGCGCACCGTCAGCACGGCGATGCGCATGCTGGATAACGTGATCGACATCAACTATTACGCCGTGGCCAAGGCACGCAATGCCAACCTCAAGCACCGTCCGGTGGGGATGGGCATCATGGGTTTCCAGGATTGCCTGCACGAGCTGCGCCTTCCTTACAGCTCCGAGGCGGCCGTAGAATTCGCCGACCGCTCCATGGAGGCCGTGTGCTACTACGCTTATTGGGCCTCCAGCGAGCTGGCCGAAGAGCGCGGCCGCTATTCCAGCTATCGCGGCAGTCTGTGGGACAAGGGCATCCTGCCGCAGGACACGCTGGACATGCTGCGCGAATCGCGCGGCGGCTACGTGGAAGTGGATAGCTCGGTCAGCATGGACTGGGATGCGCTGCGTGCGCGCATCAAGCAGCATGGCATGCGCAACTCCAACTGCATCGCCATCGCGCCGACCGCGACCATTTCCAACATCGTCGGTGTTGCGGCGAGCATCGAGCCGACCTACCAGAACATTTTCGTCAAATCCAATTTGTCGGGCGAGTTCACCATCATCAACGACCAACTGGTGCATGATCTCAAGCAACTGGGCATGTGGGATGAGGTGATGGTGTCCGACCTCAAGTATTTCGACGGCAGCCTGTCCAAGATAGACCGCATCCCGGCAGAATTGCGCAACCTGTATGCCACGGCCTTCGAAGTCGAGCCACAATGGCTGATCGAAGCTGCCTCGCGCCGCCAGAAGTGGATAGACCAGGCGCAGTCCCTGAACATCTACATGGCGGGCGTGTCGGGGCGCAAGCTGGACGAGACCTACAAGCTCGCGTGGGTGAGAGGCCTGAAAACCACGTATTACCTGCGTACCCTGGGCGCAACCTCGGCGGAGAAATCCACTTCGCGCGCTGGCACGCTGAATGCCGTGTCGAACAGCGTACCGGAGGCGGAAGAGCCGAAGTTCTGCTCTATTGACAACCCTGAGTGCGAGGCCTGCCAGTAAGGGCGTATGCCCTTTTAACCAGTGCGGAAGGAGAGAGAAATTGCTGACATTTGAAGACGATGCGACACCTGCGGTGATTCCGGCGAGCTTGCGCCTGAACACGGCGGGGCAGACACCCGCCAGGAAAGACAACATGAAAAACGAAGAGCACGCCTACACCGTGGCGTCTGCCGGTACCGGCCGGATACGGGTGGAAGACAAGCGCATCATCAACTGCAGCGCGGATGTGAACCAGTTGGTGCCGTTCAAGTACAAGTGGGCCTGGGAGAAGTACCTGTCCGCCTGCGCCAACCACTGGATGCCTCAGGAAGTAAACATGTCCGCGGATATCGCCCTGTGGAAAAATCCCAACGGCCTGACCGAGGACGAGCGCCGCCTGGTCAAGCGCAATCTGGGCTTCTTTACCACCGCCGACAGCCTGGCAGCCAACAACATCGCGCTGGGCACCTATCGCCACATCACCAATCCCGAATGCCGCCAGTTCCTGCTGCGCCAGGCGTTCGAGGAAGCCATCCATACCCATGCCTACCAGTACATCGTCGAAAGCCTGGGCCTGGACGAGGGTGAAGTGTTCAACGCCTACCATGAAGTGGCCAGCATCCGCGACAAGGACGAGTTCCTGATCCCCTTCATTGAGACCCTGACCGACCCGGACTTCAAGACCGGCACACCGGAAAACGATCAGAAACTGCTGAAGAGCCTGATCGTGTTCGCCTGCATCATGGAAGGGCTGTTCTTCTATGTGGGCTTCGTGCAGATCCTGGCGCTGGGCCGCCAGAACAAGATGACTGGCGCCGCCGAACAGTACCAGTACATCATGCGTGACGAATCCATGCACCTCAACTTCGGGGTGGACGTGATCAACCAGATCAAACTGGAAAACCCGCACCTCTGGACGCCGGAATTTCGCGAAGAAATCCGCCGCCTGGTGCAAAAGGGCGTTGAGCTCGAATACCGCTATGCGGAGGACACCATGCCGCGCGGCATCCTGGGCCTGAACGCCAATATGTTCAAGGAATACCTGCGCTTCATCGCCAACCGCCGCTGCCAGCAAATTGGCCTGGATATCCTGTATCCGGGGGCCAGCAACCCCTTCCCCTGGATGGCGGAAATGATAGACCTCAAGAAGGAGAAGAACTTCTTCGAAACGCGCGTTACCGAGTACCAGAGCGGCGGCGCGTTGTCCTGGGACTAGAGCTCTTCGCTCGCCTCCTCCCTGTCGCCAGACACGGCGACATGAATCGGCTGCGCGCCCCCGAATCGGGGTCGCGTTTTTTCTGCAGGACCCGCATGTCTTTGCGCCCCGTATCTCGCGCACGGGGCTGATACTCACGCTCTCTCGGCGCACGCAGCCCGCCTCGGACTTTACTCGTTAACATCGTGCACCGGCGAGACATCGAGAGCGGCCCGTGTCGGCAATTCGAAATCACCATCCGCCATGCCGCGCTCTCGATTTCCATGGGGCTGCCAAGTTGATGATAAAAAATTGACAAAACCAAGTAAACTTGTGCGAAAAGTGTTGACATGGAGCACAAATCAGGTAAAGTTGCAACCGCTAGATGTTGTAAAAAACTAATCACGAATTACTAACTGTAGGTGAGCCAATTAAGGGGATTTTGCTTGCGAACGTTTGGTATCAGGAAAAGCGACCGATTGCCTTGGCATGTTGCACAGAAAGGTGCAAATGAACAGTAGGCTACCCCTCAAAGAATTACCGCCCCCCTCAAAAGGTTGGATTGCTCGAAAAAGTTCTGAGCCGCAGTCCGGCAATCCCGCTGCCCTCCTCGATTTTGCGACCCATTGCCTGTTGATGGCAACGCGACTCAACCCGCTTTTGCGCGCCTGTGGGGCTGCGCTGTCGCAGGTTTCCCTGATCTTTTCGGCTCATTGTTTCTTCCGGACAATGAGCGCAGGGAGCTTTGCTCCCGAAGGACTTCGGCTGGCCGCATGGCGGCGGGCCGGGGAGTGTTGTAGTAGCAGTTCTAGTTGTACTTTTTTGTAACTTTCACAACGTAAAGGAGGTTGAAAATGGTAGCAGCAAAGAAAGCTAAACCGGCAGCCAAGAAGCCGGCAGCTAAGAAGGTAGCGGCCAAGAAGCCAGCAGCCAAGAAAGTGGCGGCTAAGAAGCCAGCAGCCAAGAAAGTAGCGGCCAAGAAGCCGGCAGCAGCTAAGAAGGTAGCGGCCAAGAAGCCAGCAGCCAAGAAAGTGGCGGCTAAGAAGCCAGCAGCCAAGAAAGTAGCGGCCAAGAAGCCGGCAGCAGCCAAGAAAGTAGCGGCCAAGAAGCCAGCAGCCAAGAAAGTGGCGGCTAAGAAGCCAGCAGCCAAGAAAGTAGCGGCCAAGAAGCCGGCAGCAGCCAAGAAGGTAGCGGCCAAGAAGCCAGCAGCCAAGAAAGTAGCGGCCAAGAAGCCGGCAGCAGCCAAGAAGCCAGCAGCAGCCAAGAAGCCGGCAGCAGCCAAGAAGCCCGCGGTCAAGAAGGCAGCAGCCAAGCCAGCGCCAGCACCAGCCTTGGCTCCTTCCGCGCCCGCACCTGTGCGTCCGGCTGCAACCTGGCCTTTTCCGACACCAGGCATCAGCAAGCCAAACTAATGGGGCTGGAACCTGTGGACAGCCCTGTTTAAGCAGTAGAAGGGCTCCCACAGCCTTGCTTGGTTGTGTCACCGGGCGCATTCGCAAGCGAGTGCGCCTCTTTTCGCTTGCTGCAGGCGGGTGGAGATAACCTTCTCGCAATTCCGTTAAGGCTGGCGTTGCCGCGCATTTCTTGTTGGACTCAGATCAAATCCCCGCGGTCTTTTTTGTGTTGCGCACGGCACTCTCTTTGGCCGATTTTCTGCCGCCGGACAAGGAAGCATCAGCCGCGCACTAATTTGCGCGCACTCCTATCCCACGCGGGCCTTCCGAGCGTTCGCGAAGCCACCCAGCCACCATCCAACAGGGTGCTTGCCGAAAAGCCGTCGCGGCAGGCGCGCCTTTCGCGCCGCCCTTGCTCCTGCCTTCCTCTGTGGCTAGCTCAGACCAAGGCCTTGCGAAAGGTCGGCAATAATCCCAAGTTGCCGTGAACTGGCGCCAGCGCCGTTGCGGCCCAGGCTTCCGCAGTCCCCGGAGCCGTGTCCACGCCGCAAACCCGCATGTACCAACGGGTTTTTGCCGACATTTCGCTCTCATCCAGAGTTCGTCACCCAATCAACGCATTAGGACTCGCATTCCGGTTCCCTCGCATCGGCCGCGACTCGCCCTACCCGTCTCCGAACAAAAATACCTTGACATGTATACAAAATACATCAATAGTTCGCATAACGTGTATCGCGAATATATGTAATTGGCATAATGGAATGTGCGTACCCCGAATATGGGAAGGCGTCCTTTTTTTCGATTCGAGCAGTCGCTGAAGCTGTTTTTAACTAGAACCAATTATGGGAGGTGGGAAGGTATGAAACTTACTGCTGCAACTGGCCGCGCCCTGCTGTTTCTGGCGTCGCTGATGCTGCCAGCCCTGTGCTGGGCGGAAAAACGCGAATTCAACATGACGATTGATGAAGTAACCATCAGCGTCGCACCCGGCTTCACCACGAACGTGTTTGCCTTTAACGGGCAGGTGCCGGGGCCCCTGATTCACGTCAAGGAAGGCGATGACGTCACGGTGCATGTGACGAACAACACTTCGCTGTCGCACACCATACACTGGCACGGCATCAATCAGGTCGGCACCTGGCAGAGCGATGGCGTGCCGGGCGTTACGCAAAAGGCGATCGAGCCGGGCACGGAATATACCTATCATTGGAAGGCCGACCGTCCCGGCAGTTTGTGGTACCACTGCCACGTTAACGTGTGGGAACACGTGGCCACGCGCGGCATGTGGGGGCCGCTGATCGTCGATCCCAAGAATCCCTCGCCGAAGGAAAAGGCCGTTACCAAGGATGTGGTCATGATGATGAGCACCTGGGAGTCTGCATACGGAGGGGTCTACGGCAAGGGCGGCGCGCCGAGCGACATATCCGATTATTTCTCTGTAAACGGGAGATCCTTCCCGCTCTCCCAGCCGGTGCGCGTGAAGAAGGGCGACGTAGTGAGATTCCGGATGTATGGCGCCGGCGACGAAGTGCACGAACTGCATCTGCACGGCCACGACCAGCTGTTCGCGTTCAAGGATGGCTATGCGTTGCCCGCGCCCTACCTGGTTGACACCGTTCCGGTGGGGCCCGGAGAGCGATTCGACACGATCGTCCAGATGAACAACCCCGGCCTCTTCATCTTCCATGACCATGTGGATCGTCACCTGAACACGGGTGGCATGCTGGGCGGCCCCATCACCGTGATCGAATACGAAGGCATCCCGCAGGATGACTGGTATGCATTCAAGAACGTCGCCTACGACCCGGACTTCTTCTACAGCGAATCAATGAAAAAGGGATACGGCATCTTCGGCAACCCCCGTTTTGCGGGCACGCCGGTACAACGTGCGAGGAGGGCCAGATAGATGAGAATGACAGCGTGGTTTCTGGCCGCCGGGGTGCTTTGTTCCCCGTTGGCCATAGCAAAGGACGGGGCCGCCATCCTGCACGATAGTTGCGCATCGTGTCACAACCTGACCGGGCCGGCCCCGCAAACACTGAAAGAGTTGTGGGCCCGGAAGGCGCCGGACCTCTTTTACGCCGGCAACAAGTACCGCCAGGAGTGGCTGGTTGGCTGGCTGCAAAAGCCGCAGCGCATCCGGCCGGCGGGACAGTTCTACGGCGACCATATCAAACGCGGCGAGAAGCAGGACGAGGTCGATACCGCGACGCTCAAGGATCACGCCGCGCTCTCCGGGGACGATGCGACCGCCGTGGCGGCAGCCTTGATGCAGCTCAAACCCAAGAGCGACCTGATCGCAAAGGAAAACATCCCGCCCGGAAAAATCCCCGAGTACATGGGCGAGATGGTGTTCGACAAGTTTCTGGGCTGCATGGCCTGTCACCGCTATGAACCCGATGAGGGCGGATTGTCCGGTCCCGAGCTTTACACCGCGGCGCAGCGCCTGCAGCGGGAATACATTGCCAGCTACATTCGCAGCCCGCAAGCGTGGGATCCAAAGGTCTGGATGCCGAACAAGCATGTTTCGGACGCAAACATCCAGAAGCTGGTGTATTTCTTCGAAGCGTTGGGGGGGGAACAACATGATGCCAAATAAGATCTGGGTGGCCTTGCTGCCGCTGGCACTGGCAAGCCTGCCCGCGCTGGGGAAGGAATCGGCGGCCGACAACTACAAAACCTATTGCGTGCAGTGTCATGGCATAGACGGCAATGGCAAGGGGATCAACATCCGCGACATGTCGGTGCAACCGCGCGACCACACCGATGGCAAAGCCATGTCCGCCCGCTCCGACGACACGCTGTTCAAGGTCATCAAGGAAGGCGGCCCTTCCATAGACAAGTCGGTGTTGATGCCGCCGTGGGGCGACACCTTCAGCGACGAGGAAATCAAAGACATGGTTCAGCACCTGCGAACCTTGTGCAAATGCAAGCCGGCCGCCTGAAGCCGGAGGCAGCGTATCAGTAGTTCAGGGGAAGTATAGAAGTAAGTTCAGGAGGAAGAAGCAAAGGGGCAGTAGGTAGTATAGAAAGTAGTTGTTTTTTAATTTCACGAACGGAGGAGTATCAAATGCATGCATTAGCAAGAATAACCGTTGCATTGCTGGCAGCGGCCGGGCTGTTTTCCGCCCAGGCGGCTTTTGCCAAGACCGTGGCCGTCACCATGACCGCCAAGGAAGTAGACGTTACGGTCGACGGCAAGGGAACCAAGATGGCAGCCTGGACGTTCGACGGCTCCATTCCCGGCAAGGTGGTGCGCGTCGAGGAAGGCGACACGGTAGACTTTACCCTGGTCAACCCCGCCGCAAACAAGAACTCGCACGCCATGGACTTCCACGCCGCGGTAGTGAACGTGCTGGACGAATTCGCCCCGGTCAAGCCCGGCGACTCCAAGCACTTCAAGTTCGAAGCCAAGGTTCCCGGCGTGTTCATGTACCACTGCGGCGCCAGCCCCATGGTGCAGCATATTGCGCGCGGCATGTATGGCGTCATCATCGTCGATCCGAAGGACAAGGCTGACTATCCCAAGGCCGACCGCGAGTATGTGCTGATCCAACAGCAGTATTTCCCGGATGTCGAGAACTACGGCGCGATGCTGAACGACGCCAACGCCTGGAAGGGCTCCCTGGTCAACGGCCAGGTGTTCCACTATGACCCGGTGCATGACGGGGCGGCCAAGCCTGCACACAATACCCTGGTTGCCAAGCCGGGCGAGCGCGTGCGCATCTACTTCGTAAACGCCAACATCAACAACCCCGTCGCCCTGCACCCCATCGCAAGCATCTGGGATCGCGTGTACATCAACGGCAACCCGAAGAACCAGCTGCAAGGCATCCAGACCTACAACGTTGCGGTCGCCGAGGCCAGCACGTTTGACCTGGTGACACCCAAAGAGAAGCCCGTCGCCGGCATCGCCATCGTTGACCACTCCATGAACGCTGCCCTGCGCGGCGCCATCACGGTGCTGGTAAGCAGCGACGACGCTGATCCCGCAGCAGGGAAAGGCGACAACCTCATCGTTAAGTAAGGCATTGCGGCTCGGGGGAGGCTTTGCCTCCCCTTTTTTTATCGGCAGAAAAACGGTAGTCTCTGATTAAGCCTTCCGTGCATCGCAGGACTTAACCAGAGGTTCCTTCTTGGCAACAAGCATGACAAAGAAAACAATGGCGGTCATTTTCGCGCTGCTTGCCGCCGCCGTCGCCGCGCTGTACGTTTCCGTCATGCGGCCGTCTTCCCCTCCCCTGCCCGGCCCGCAGGCCGGCGGGCCGGCGCCCGGTTTCGGCACGGCAAAGTTCAGAACCTGGGTATGCCCGATGCATCCCGAGATCACGCAGGATCATCCCGGAACCTGTCCGATTTGCGGCATGAAGCTGGTGGAGAGTGGCGGCACGGCAAACCATGAGCACGGCGTCCACGTCGACAACGCCACCATACAGCGGCTGGGTATCCGGCTGGCCAGCGTCAAGCGCGGGTTGATCGGACAGGACATCCTGGCCTATGGCAACATCGTCGCCAGCGAAAACGCGGCGCATACGGTACACACCCGTTATGACGGATGGATTAAGAAGCTCTATGTGCACACCGCCGGTGAACGGGTCACCGCAGGGCAGGCGCTTTACGAGATCTATGCTCCCGACCTGATCGCGCGGGAACGCGCCTACCTGAGCTCCCGGGAGCGACGGAAACAGGTGCTGCAGACCATAGACAGCCCGCCCGGAACGGAAAACGAATACGTGATGGATATGCTGGCGGACGCCGCCGCCGACCGGGCCAAGCTCCACGCGGAAGAAGGGGTAAGCGTCGAGAGCATCAAGCGCATCGAGGACAGCAGGGTGCCCCTGGACGTCGTTGAGATCGCGGCCGGCCGTTCCGGCGTCGTGACCCAGATCAGCGTGAAAGAGGGCGCCTACGTCATGGCCGCCACGCCGATCATGACGCTGGCTGACGTTTCCCGGGTTTGG
>Ga0316628_100003912_pt1 | contig 11571 bp, 11 predicted proteins | sample OWC_Aug_M2_C1_D5_FD_207648 | JGI IMG/M metagenome (GOLD analysis project Ga0316628, IMG submission 207648) | Wetland soil microbial communities from Old Woman Creek delta, Ohio, United States - OWC_Aug_M2_C1_D5_C | ecosystem: Environmental > Terrestrial > Soil > Wetlands | place: USA: Ohio... | reverse complement strand
GTTCTACTTCGACCTCAAAAAGGCCAAGAAGAACCTGGCCGACAAGACGACCCCTTGGACCCCCGGCGTGTCGCTCATCATCCAGCAGAAGCACGCCCTGGACATCATCGACAAGATGGGCCTCGAAGCCCTCTTCACCCACCACCGGGTCCTGGCGGACGCCACGCGGGCCGGGGTCAAGGGCCTCGGCCTCGAGCTGCTGTCGAAGAGACCGGGCAACGTCCTGACGTGCTGCAAGGTCCCCGAAGGGATCGAAGGCGGCAAGCTCGTCAAGACGATGCAGGGCAAGTACATGGCCTACATCGCCGGCGGGCAGGACCCCTACAAGGGCAAGATCTTCCGCATCGCCCACCTCGGCTACATGGGCGGGTTCGACATCATGACCGCCCTGTCGGCCCTCGAGATGACCCTGATGGACCTCGGCTACAAGTTCGAGGCGGGCGCCGGCATCAAGGCGGCCCAGGCCGTCCTTAAGGAGAACTGGCAATGACCAAGATCCTCATCGCCGACGGCATGGACAAAGCGGCCCTGGAACTCCTCAAGGCCGTGCCGGGGTTCGAAGTCACCGTTAACAAGGGCATGAGTGAGCCCGATCTCGTCCAGACCGTCCCCGGCTATAGCGCCGTGGTCGTCCGGAGCGCCTCCAAGATCACGCGGCCGGTCATCGACGCGGGCAAGGATCTCAAAGTCCTCGTCCGGGCCGGCATCGGGCTCGACAATATCGACAGCGCCGCGGCCAAGGAGAAAGGCATCGTCGTGGCCAACACCCCCGCGGCCACCTCCATCTCGGTCGCCGAGCACACCTTCGGGCTGATGCTGGGGGCCGTCCGCAACCACGCCAAGGCCGTCCTGTCGATGAAAGCGCACAAGTGGGACAAAAAGGCGCTCGAAGGGACCGAGCTCTACGGCAAGACGCTCGGCATCATCGGCTGCGGCCGGATCGGGATCGAGGTCGCTAAAAGGGCCTTGGCCTTCGGCATGAAGGTCCTCGTCTATGACGTCATCCCGGTCAAGACCGACGTCGCGGTCGTGCAGGTGCCGCTCAAGGAGCTGCTGGCGGCCGCCGACATCATCACGCTCCATGTCCCCAAGCAGGCCAAGCCCATTCTTGGGGAAGCCGAGTTCGGCGAGATGAAGAACGGGGTCATCATCGTCAATGTCGCCCGCGGCGGCGTCGTGGACGAAAAGGCCCTCCTCGCCGCGCTCAACACCGGCAAGGTCCGGGCCGCGGCTTTGGACGTCTTCGACAAGGAGCCGCCCGAGGACTTCTCGCTCGTCGACCATCCCAACGTCATCCCCATCCCGCATCTCGGAGCCGCCGCCGCCGAGGGACAACAGAGGGCCGGACTCGAGGTCGTCCGCATCCTCAAGGAGAAGTTAGGCTAGGCGCCGGCACGGAGATCCCGAAAGGACGGCCCCTTTGGGGGCCGTCCTTTTTTCACGAAGGGGAACAGTTTTGGTAGAATAGAAAGATGATCTACCTCGACCACAACGCCACGACGCCCGTCGACCCGGCCGTCGCCGAAAAGATGGCCTGGTTCCTCCGGGAGCACTTCGGCAATCCCTCTTCGCTCTATCCGATCGGGCGGAAGGTCAAGGAGCTCATGAACGAGGCCCGGGAGAGGGTCGCGGCCTCGTTGGGCGTCGATCGAGGCGAGATCTTTTTCACGGGATCGGGGACCGAGTCCGATAATTTCGCCGTCTTCGGGACGCTCGAGGCTTCGCCGGGGAAGGACGAGTTCATCACTTCGGCCATCGAGCACCCGGCCGTCATCGAGTCGGCCAAGGCCCTCGAAAAAAGAGGGGCCAAGGTCACTTATCTTCCCGTCGACGGAAACGGCACGGTCAGTCTCGACGAACTCCGTTCCGCTTTGACGCCGAAAACGGCCCTCGTCTCGGTCATGCATGCCAACAACGAGATCGGCACCATCCAACCCATTCACGATATCGTCCGGATCGCCCGCGAGCACGGCGTTCCCGTCCACACGGACGCCGTCCAGAGCTATGGGAAGATCGACGTTGACGCGCGCAAGCTCGGGGTCGACCTCCTGACCGTATCCGCCCATAAGATCTACGGCCCCAAGGGGGTTGGGGCGCTCTATGTCCGCAAGGGAGCGAGCGTCTGCCCCTTCCTCCGCGGCGGCCGGCAGGAGCGCGGTCTCAGGGCCGGGACGGAGAACACGGCCGGGATCATCGGCTTCGGCGAAGCCGTCCGCGTCCTCCAGGAAAAAGGGCGCAAAGAGCGGGCCCGGATCGAAAAGCTGGCTGAGACCCTCAAGCGGGGCATCGAGGAGAGGATCCCCGGGGCGAAGTTTAACGGTCACCCCGAGAACCGGATCAAGTCGACGCTCAACTTCGCTTTCCCCGGTCTCGAAGCCGAGGCCATACTGCTGGCCCTGGCGACCAAGGAGATCTATGTTTCGACGGGGTCGGCCTGCAGCGAGGAATCGGAAGAGGTCTCTCACGTCCTCAGGGCCATCGGCTTGCGGCCCGAGATCGCCCGCTCCGCTATCCGGATGTCTCTCGGCCGGTCCAATAAGGAAGACGACATCGCCGTCGTCCTGAGCGAACTCCCGGAGATCATCAAGAAGCTGCGGGCGATCACGGCCTTTCATCCCGAGGCCTGACCCGCCGGCCGCTCAGCGGGCCGGGCCCGGAGTCGGGCGAGATAGAGGCCTCGGACCTCCCTGAAAAACCGCTGGCACGGCTCTTGGCGAAAATCGGGATATGTCCAGTCCAGGACCTTGACCCCCGTTTTCGTGAACAAGAATTCGAGGTGGGCGTATATCCCCCGGCCGAGCGGGATGCGGTGGGCGAAATCCTTGGCCGTGGCCATGACCAACGCCGAAGCCGTGAGGTAGCCGGGGTCGATGTTGACGGGCCTCCCTTCTCCGCCGGAATCCCGGCGGAGCTCTTCTTCGAGGCCGATCGTATGGAGCTTCATCCCGGCCAATTCTTCCGGCTGGACGAGTCCCTCAAAGCTCAGGAATCGACGCTGGAGACCCGGGCCCATCTCCGGCTCGTAATAATCGGTCAGGTCGAAGGCGAAGGCAGGGCTCTCTAGGTCGGCCCTCCCCCACTCGGCCGAGAGCCGGCGTTTCGCCTCCCCATAAGCCTTTTCATCTTTATAGATGACGCCGCATATGAGTTTCACGGGCGCGAACGCTTTCGGCTGGGCCATGTCGTTTAGCCCAGTATAGCTCAACTGTTCTCGCCTGATAAATATTTTTATGGCGACGGGGAATCCAGGTCGCGCAGGGAAAAGCCCGAGCGAAGAAACGTGGATTCCCTGTCGCGAATCCTTGGGCAATTGCACGCGGGACGCGTTTCTCTTATAATGAGCGCACTATGAAATGGGTCTATATCGAGGACATCGCGGCCTGCGAAGGACAGGACGTCGAGGTCCGCGGCTGGGTCTACAACAAGCGCTCCTCGGGCAAGGTCCGCTTCCTTCTCGTCCGCGACGGGACCGGCCTCATCCAGGCGACGGCTTTCAGCGCCGATAAGGACAATCCCCTCTTCCGCCAATTCGACCGGCTGACCCAGGAGTCCTCGCTCGTCGTCCGGGGCCGCGTCCGCGAGGACAAGCGGGCGCCGGGCGGCTACGAGCTGGCGATGTCCGAAATCGACGTCATCCAGGTGGCCGCGGACTACCCGATCACGCCCAAGGAGCACAGCACCCCGTTCCTGATGGAGCATCGCCACCTCTGGCTCCGGTCCTCGAAACAGCACGCCATCCTCCGGGTTCGGGCCGAGGTCGTCAAGGCCATCCGCGATTTCTTCGACGGGCGCGGCTTCCGCTTGATGGACACGCCCATCCTGACCCCGAGCGCGTGCGAAGGCACGACGACCCTCTTCGAAACGGAGTATTTCGACCAAAAGGCCTACCTCAGCCAGAGCGGCCAGCTCTATAACGAAGCTACGGCCATGGCCTTCGGCAAAGTCTACTGCTTCGGGCCGACATTCCGCGCCGAGAAATCGAAGACTCGGCGCCATCTTATCGAATTCTGGATGGTCGAGCCCGAAGTGGCCTTCGCCACCCTCGCCGACATCACCGAGCTCGGCGAGGACCTCATCCTGTTCATCATGGACCGAGTCCTGACCAAACGCAGGCACGATTTGGAGACCCTTGAGCGCGACACCAAGCCGCTCGAGGCGGTCAAGAAGCCCTTCCCTCGCTTGACCTACGACCAGGCCGTCCCCCTCCTCCGCGAAAGGGGCTCGACGATCGAATGGGGGAACGACTTCGGCTCGCCCGAGGAGACGCTCATCTCCGAGATCTACGGCTCGCCCGTCTGCGTCAGTCACTTCCCCGCCGCCATCAAGGCCTTCTACATGCAGCCGGCCCCGGAGAACCCGAACGTCGTCCTCGGCGTCGATTTCCTGGCCTCGGAGGGCTACGGCGAGGTCATCGGCGGCGGCCAGCGCATCCACGACCTCGCCCTGCTCGAGCGGCGTCTCGAGGAGCACAAGCTGCCCCGCGAAGCCTACGAGTGGTATCTCGACCTGCGAAAATACGGCTCCGTTCCGCACTCGGGGTTCGGCATGGGCGTCGAGCGCATGGTGTCCTGGCTCTGCGGCATCAAGCACATCCGCGAGACCATCCCGTTCCCCCGGCTCCTCTACAGGATCTATCCTTGACCCGACCGACGCGCGGCGCCCCGGGCGACCGGCGCGCCCCAGAAACGATCGCCCTCATCAGCCTCGGCTGCGCCAAGAACCTCGTCGACAGCGAAGTCATGCTCGGGGCCCTGAAAAAGGCCGGATATGCCTTCACCGGCCGGGCCGAAGAGGCCCGGATCATCATCGTCAACACCTGCGGTTTCATCGAGCCTGCGCGCGAAGAAGCCGAGGAGACCCTTCGGGAGGTCCTGCGGCTCAAGCGCCGCGACCCCCGGAAAAGGGTCATCGCCGCCGGCTGTTACGTAGAAAGGAGCCGGACCCTCCTCGAAGAGAAATTCCCCGAAGTCGACGCCTGGACCGGCGTCCGGAGTTTCGACAAGATCGCCGCCGTCGTCGCGGGCCAGCCCGTCTCTGTTCCGGACAGGACGTTCCTCTACTCCCATGCTTCGCCGCGCTCGGTATCGACGCCCGGCAGCTGGGCCTACGTCAAGATCTCCGAGGGCTGTTCCCACCGCTGCGGTTTCTGCGCCATTCCGCTCATCAAAGGGCCTTATGTGTCCCGGAGCACGGCCTCGATCGTCCAAGAGGTCCGGACGCTCGCCGGCCTCGGAGTGAAGGAAGTCGATTTGATCTCCCACGACACGACCTGGTTCGGCCGGGACCGCGGACTCGACCACGGCCTGGCCAAGCTCCTCGGGCGCCTCTCCCGGATCGATGGCGTCGAGTGGCTCCGATTCCTTTACGGCTATCCCGAGGAGGTCACCGACCCCCTTCTCCGCGCCATGGCCGATTCGAAGGTCTGCCGTTATCTCGACATCCCCTTCCAGCATTCCGACCCCGGCCTCCTCAAGGCCATGGGACGGGGCCTTGACGGCGCCCGGGCCCTGCGCCTATTGGAGAGGATCAGGACAAGACTCCCCGGCGCGGCCGTGCGGACTTCGCTCATCGTCGGGTTTCCAGGTGAGGGGAAGAGGGAGTTCGCCGCTCTCCTCAGATTCGTCGAAGAAGCCCGCTTCGACCACCTGGGCGTCTTCACCTATTCCCCGGAAAAAGGGACCGCCTCGTTCGCCCGGCCGGAGACGGTCGGCCCGGCCGAGAAAGAAAAGCGACGCGCCGAGATCATGGAGCTCCAGGCGAACTTGTCGCTCATGAGGAACAAGGGCTTTGTCGGACAGCGGCTGGACGTTCTCGTCGAGGGCCGCGACCCCGGGAAGCCCGGCCTTTGGACCGGCCGCGGACGCTTTCAGGCGCCGGAGGTCGACGGTGTTGTCCGGTTCGCGCTCCCGGCCGGGATGAGCGTTCCCCCCTCCTCCCTTGTCCCGATCGAGGTCACCTCGGCCGGGTCCTACGACCTCGAAGGCAGGTTGGCCGTATGAAAACGATGTCGCGGGTCCTGGCCACGTTCTTCGGCGTCGGGCTTTTTCCGGCCGCCCCGGGCACGCTGGCCAGCGCGTGCGCCGTCCTAATTTATAAGCTCGGCCTCCATAACCTCGCCTGGCCCTTATATCTGCTCCTTCTGGCCATCCTTTTCGCGGCCGGGGGGGCGGCCGCCGCAGCCTGCGCGGCCGAAATCGGCCGGCCCGACCCGGGCCGCATCGTCGTCGACGAAGTCTGCGGCCAACTTCTCGCCCTGACCCTCTTTCCCGAGGGCTGGGTCGCGGTGGCGATCTCCTTCGCTCTCTTCCGCGTTTTTGATATCATCAAGCCGTGGCCAATTCGGCGGCTGGAGAAACTGCCCGGCGGCTGGGGGATCATGGCCGACGATGCCGGCGCGGGTTTGGCGGCGGCGGTCCTCGGCCGCTTGGCCCTGCTCCTGTTGTGAAGCCCGGACGAACATGAAGACAGAGATCATCGCGGTCGGAACCGAACTCCTGACCTCCGACTTTCAGGACACGAATTCGCTGTTCCTGACCTCAGGGCTCAACGGCATCGGGCTCGACGTCTCCTTCAAGACCGTCGTCGGTGACAACGAGCCGGACCTCGTCCGCGTCCTCAGAACCGCCCTGGGACGGTCCCGGCTCATCCTGTGCATGGGCGGCCTCGGACCGACCGAGGACGACCGGACCCGCGAGACCTTGGCCAAGGTCCTTGGCTTGAAACTGGTCTTTCATAAGGATATCCGGGCCAGGATACGGGAGAGGTTCCGCCGGAGGGGGCGAGTCATGCACGCGACGAACCTCAAACAGTGCTATGTCATCGAAGGGGCGGAAGTCTTGGACAACCCCAACGGCACCGCCCCGGGCCTGTGGCTGAAGACGCCGCGACACCTGATCGCCCTCCTGCCGGGGCCGCCCAAGGAGATCCGGCCGATGTTCGAGAACCACGTCCTGCCGCGCTTGGTCTCTCTTCGTCAGGGGGTCTTGGTCCGCCGGGTCATCCGCTTGACCGGGCTGGGAGAGTCGGCCATGGAGAGCCGGCTGAAGCCGGTTTACGCTGCGGTCCCCGATGGCGTCGGGGTGACGACCCTGGCCAGCCCCGGGGACCTGTCGATCCGCCTGACCTACAGGGGAAAAGACTCCCGGGCGGCCGAGGCGCGTCTCGACCCTCTCGAGAGGGCGATCGACGGAGCGCTCTCCCCTTGGATCTACTCGCGGAACGGAGCCGGGCTCGAGGAGGTCGTCGGCGCGCTCCTCAAAAAGAACGGCCTGACGGTCGCCTGCGCCGAGTCCTGCACGGGCGGCCTCCTCGGCCACCGCCTGACCGAAGTTCCGGGGAGTTCGGCCTATTTTCTCGAATCCGCCGTCGTCTACAGCAACCGCGCGAAGACAAGACGGCTGGGCGTCCCCCCCGCGCTCCTCGATAAGCACGGCGCGGTCAGCGCCGCGGTCGCCCGGGCCATGGCCCTCGGCGTCCGGAAGACGTCAGGGGCGGACCTCGGTTTGTCCGTGACGGGCATCGCCGGCCCGGACGGCGGGACGGCCCGCAAACCCGTCGGGCTCGTTTACATCGCCCTGGCCGATGGCAAGAGGGTGACGGTTCACAAGGAACTCTTCTTCGGCGGCCGCGGCCAGGTCAAATTTCAGTCTTCTCAAAAAGCCCTGGACATCCTGAGAAAATTCCTTATCAAGGACCGGTCAAAGGCCGTATAATGGGGAGAAGGGAGGACACTCCGTGAGGACCTTCATCGCCATCGACCTTGAAGCCGGGCCTAAAACGGCGCTCCAAGATCTCATCCGGAAGCTGAAGGAGACCGGAGCGGACATCCGTTGGACCCGCGCCGAAGGCCTTCATCTGACCTTGAAATTCCTGGGTGAAGTCGATGAGCAGGGGCTGGCTTCTGTGAGAGGAGCCCTTGAAAAAGTCGTCGGCCGGCACTCCTCCTTCCCGCTGGCCTTCGCAGGGACGGGCGCTTTCCCCGATGAAAGGAATCCCCGCGTCCTTTGGGTCGGGTTCGCGGCCGAGCCCGTGATCATGGCCCTTCAGGAGGACCTCGAACGGGAGCTCGAAGCCGAGGGCTTCACCCGGGAAAAACGGCCCTTCCGACCCCACCTGACGCTCGGCCGGGTCAGGGGCCCGGGCCGGGTTCGCAACGCCGTCGCGGCGCTCGGCCGGGAACATGCCGAAAGCCTGAGCGGCATGACCGTAAGCCGGGTCTCCCTCTTTGAGAGCCGCCTCCGGCCGGAAGGCGCGGAGTACCACCTGATCGCGGAGTACGGACTCCGATGAGGGTCCTCATCGCCGTCCTCTCCTATCTCCTCGGGTCCGTCCCCACAGGGTACCTCCTCGTCCGATCGAGCGGAAAGAAGGACGTCCGCCAGTTCGGCAGCCGGAGCACGGGGGCGACGAACGTCCTCCGGGTCAAAGGATTGAAAACCGCGCTCCTCGTCGCGGCCATCGACGTCCTCAAGGGTTTCCTGCCGGCGCTCCTCGCCCTGCGCGTCACCGGAGATCCCGTCTTCGCTTCACTGTGCGCCTTCCTAGCGGTCGTCGGCCACTGTTTTCCTTTTTCGATCGGCTTCCGGGGCGGGAAGGGCATGGCCACGTCGGTCGGCGCCTACGCGGCGATCGCCTGGCAGCCCTGTGTCCTGGGGGTCATCGTCTTCGGACTCGTCGCCGGCCTGACCCGGCTCGTTTCACTCGGCTCTATTCTCGGCTCGCTCGCCGTGCCCATCGGCGTCCTTGCCTTCGGCGGCCCGAGGGGAGTCTTCGCCTGGAGCCTGGCTATCGCGGCGCTGGTCATCTTCCAGCACCGGGGCAATATCGGACGCCTCCTCAGCGGCACGGAAAGAAGATTGGGGGAGAAAGTTTCATGAACGCAGCGGTCCTGGGCGGTGGGAGCTGGGGCTCGGCGTTTGCCAGATACCTCGGCACGATCGGCCTTCCGACACGTTTGTGGATCCGGGAGGAGGACGTCTACGAGGACGCCTTGAAAACCCGGCAGAACGCCGCTTTCCTGCCCGGCTTCACCTTCCCCCCGGCTGTCCAATTCTCCAACGACGTCCTTGATTCCGCGGCCTTCGGCGACATTGTCTTCATCGCCGTGCCTTCCGAGTTCTGCCGGGCGGTCTACAGGAAGGTCGCCCCGGTCCTGCGCAAAGGACAGGTCGTGGTCAGCCTGACCAAGGGCTTGGAGACGAGGACCCTGATGCGCATGAGCCAGGTCATGGAGGATGTCTTCCGGGCCCCGGCCCGGCCCCGGCTGGCCGTTTTGTCGGGCCCTAGCTTTGCCCGGGAGGTCGCCGCCGGGCACCCCACGGCGCTCGTCATCGCCTCCCGCGATCCGGCCACGGCCAAGGAGATCCAGCATCTCATCTCCAGCCTAGCCATACGGGCTTACACGACGTCCGACCTGACCGGTGTCGAGGTCGCCGGCGCCCTGAAGAACGTCGTCGCCATCGCCGCCGGCATCGCCGATTCCCTGAAGTTCGGCTTGAACACGCGGGCCGCGCTGATCACGCGCGGCCTCGTCGAGATCACCAACCTCGGGCTGGCCCTTGGGGCCCGGCGGGAAACGTTCTCCGGCCTGGCCGGGATCGGCGACCTGGTCCTGACCTGCACCGGTGAATTGAGCAGGAACCATCGGGTCGGCCACGAGCTCGGCAAGGGGCGGAGGCTCGACGAGATCCTGGCCGGGATGAAGATGGTGGCCGAGGGCGTTCACACGACCCTGGCCGCCCGCCGGCTTTCCCGGGCTTTGGGCGTGGAGATGCCCATCTCCGAGCAGATCTATCAGGTCCTCTACCGAGGGAAATCGCCGAAGAGCGCGGTGGCGGAGCTGATGTCCCGGACCCTGAAAGCGGAGTGAGCCCTCAAGATTCTCGGATAAGGAGGAAACCGATGCGCACGAGAGTCCTTGCCGTCCTGACGATCTGCGCCAGCCTGACCTTCTGTGCCTCGCGGCAGGTCAAGATCCAGAAAGCCCGGGAAAAGGACCCCAAATATCAGTATAACGTCGGACTGTTCTACCTCAACCAGAACAACGTCGAAGAGGCCGTGAAAAGTTTCGTCAAAACCCTGTCCCTGGACACGCGCTACTATCTGGCCTGGAACGCCCTCGGACTGGCCCACTCGATGAGGGGCCGTCTCAACGAATCGGCCAAGGCCTACGAGAAGTGCCTCGAGATCAACCCGCAATTCACCGAAGCCCACAACAACCTGGGAACGGTCTACCAGGAAATGAAGCTCTTCGACAAGGCCGAAGAGGAATTCAAGAAAGCCCTCCTCGACCCGACCTACCAGAACCGGGAGCTCCCGTATTTCAACCTTGCCCGGCTCTTCGTCATCCAGGACCGTCTCGACGAAGCCTATGACAATGTTCAGAAAGCTCTTCAGATCCAGCCCCGGCTGGCCATGGCCCACAACGTCAGGGGGACCATTCTCGAGAAACGTAACAACCTCTCCGAGGCCATCGCGGCCTACGAACAGGCGGTCAAGATCGTGCCCGAGGATCTCCTCTTCAACTACAACCTGGCCGTCGCCCTTTTCAAGAACGGGGACTATGCCAGGGCCAAGGAGCTGTTCCTGAAGGTCTCGGCCAAGGTGACCGACGCCGAGACCAAGGACGCCATCGGCCGCTATTTGAAGCTCATCGCCGAGAAAGGCTGAGCCCGGGCCAGGGGGAGGGCAGGCTCAGGTCCCTTCCCGCCAGTCGGCCAGGTATTTCCTCTGGGCCGCGGTCAGCCTGTCGATCCCGGCGCCCATCGTTCCGAGCTTCAGGGCGGCGATCTCTTCGTCGATCTCCCGGGGGACAGGAAAGACGGCCTTCTCGAGCTTCTTCGCCCGGCCGAGGAGCCAACGCACGCTCAGGGCCTGGTTGGCGAAACTCATGTCCATGACCATGGCCGGGTGGCCCTCCGCCGCGGCCAGGTTGATGAGGCGGCCTTCCCCGAGCAAGTGGATACGCTTTCCGTCCCGGAGCGTGTATTCGTCGACAAAATCGCGCACCCGCCTCTTGGCCCGGGCCAGGGCTTCCAGCGCGGGGATGTCGATCTCTACGTTGAAATGGCCGGCGTTGGCCACGATGGCCCCGTCCTTCATGCGCAGGAAGTGCTCCTTGCGGATGACGGCCTTGTTCCCCGTGACGGTCAAGAAGACGTCACCGCGGGGGGCCGCCGCTGCCATGGGCATGACTTCGTAGCCGTCCATGACCGCCTCGATGGCCCTGACGGGATTGATCTCGGTGACGATGACATGGGCGCCGGCGCCTTTGGCCCTCATGGCCACCCCCTTGCCGCACATCCCGTAACCGGCCACGACGAACTTGAGGCCGGCAAGGAGGATGTTGGTGGCCCGGAGGATGCCGTCAAGCGTGCTCTGCCCTGTGCCGTAGCGGTTGTCGAAGAGGTGTTTCGTCTGGGCGTCGTTGACGGCTATGATGGGGTAGCGCAGGACCCCGTCCTTGGCCATGCTCTTGAGCCGGATTACGCCGGTCGTCGTCTCCTCGGTCCCGGCCAGGATGCCGGGGAGCAGGTCGCGGCGGCGCGAATGGGTGACCGAAACGAGGTCCGC
>Ga0316628_100003911_pt1 | contig 11572 bp, 12 predicted proteins | sample OWC_Aug_M2_C1_D5_FD_207648 | JGI IMG/M metagenome (GOLD analysis project Ga0316628, IMG submission 207648) | Wetland soil microbial communities from Old Woman Creek delta, Ohio, United States - OWC_Aug_M2_C1_D5_C | ecosystem: Environmental > Terrestrial > Soil > Wetlands | place: USA: Ohio... | reverse complement strand
CCCTTCGTTTTGACACGGGTTCCTGGACTTGTACAATTGTCTGTGTCCGGATTACGGGCAACAAAAAACCCGCCTTTCGGCGGGTTGAGCGAAGCGAACTGACTTGTGGCGGGTTGGGTGGAGCGGTTAGGTTTTAGCATGCTTGGGGGCGAAGGATTGAGGGTAGCATTTCGGCTCGTTGTGCCTTTGTTTGAACTTGTCCGGTGATGGGGTTGCGCGCATTTCCATACACGCCGGTCGCATTTCCATACACGCCGGTCGCATTTCCTATTGTCAATTGACGGGAACGCAGCGGCAATACTCCGATAGCATTCACGCTTCCTGCACCATTTTTGCACCACTGCGCTGTCCAAAGATCAACTTGCGCCCTTGTAACCCCGTACGCCTCTGCCTTGATCTGCGCAAATAGCAAGGATTCGTTTGCGTGTTGGTTAAACTCACTTCGTGTCATTGTTTGCATGATGAACTCCAGAAGTTAGGACTAGGACAATTGTCCTAGTCCGGGTTGCTTACGCTTTAGTCTGTACAGACTTCAGGTTGGCGATGACGGCCGCCAGTTGCAGCTGCATTTCACGCACGTCAGCCTGGAAAACTTCAGGCATGCGGGCATTGAACGCGGCGAGCTGTTCCAAGTATTTCGCCTCGTTGGCAGCGTATTTGCCTTGCTCTTTGGCCTCTTCGCGTGCCTCTTTTGTCTGCGCGCTAACAAGCTGCTTTGCCTGTTGCTTAAGGTCTTTTTCTTCCGCGCCCGGTGTGCGCTTCGCCAGCTGTTTCACGAGTTTGTTGACTTCGCGCTCTGTGGCCTTGCGGGTTGCCTCAGCCTTGCGTGCTGCTTCAGCCTTCTCGCTTTCATCGCGCTCAGCCTTCGGGCTAACCCAAGCGGCCTTTTTATTGTCGCGGTCAACACCTTTGTTGATAGCGGCAACGTGGCGCTGTGTGGCTTCTGCCTTGTCGTCGCCTTCGTAGTCCAGCATCCGGGCAGTGGCAACCTTAGCGGCGAAGTCATTGACGCGGCGGCGGTATTCGTTAAAGGCTTCTGTACTGGTGAGGCCCGAAGCAATACCAGCACGCAACTCGCTCGCCAGTTTGGCGTATGTCTTGCCGTGTGCGCCTGTTGCTAAGGCCAGCTTCTTATCGGCTGCAATACCCTGAGCAGCGATAGCATCCAGGGCTGCATTAGTCATCACTTCAATGGTGATGTGAGGGGCGGCAGGTTTAGTGATTGTCTTAGTCATGATAGTTCCTTTCAATGGTTAGTGTCACGATGTTGTGACAGTTCGCATACTACGCTTGTAGAGGGTAAATGTCAAGCGGACATGGACTGTTGTATGTGTCCGGGAAGCCCTACCCATGGGGCATCACCCCCTTTTTGGAGAATATGGGCTTACGCTTCGCTTCTGAGAAAATGAGGCTCAATGACCCATTATGTCAAGTCATTTACTTTTCTAAAAATTGCAAAACCTGTTGCGTAAAACTCAGAACTCATCTATACTCCAATCATGAAAACCTGCCCACGATGCTCCACCACCCACGATAAGAAGCACTGCCCAGCATGTGCAAAACAGTACGCTGCCGCCCGCTATCAGCAGAACAGAGACAAGATACTATCTCAGGTCCACGCATGGAGAGACACGAATCCGGAAAAGGTTCGTCAGATGAATCAGGCGTATCGAGCCACCCACAAAGCAGAGATGCGCGCGCAGGACAAAGCGTGGTATCAGCGCAACAAAGAACACGTGCGCACCCGCGCTAAGGCCTGGCGTACGGCCAATAGGGATAAATATGTCTCGGCGGTATTAGAGTGGCAGCGCCGCCACCCAGAGTACCAGCGGTTGCGAACCGCTAAGCGCCGAGCTCGCGTGCAGGGAGGAACACTTTCCCACGGTATCCTCAAACGGTTATATGAAAAACAGAAAGGCCTGTGCCCCTGCTGCGGAAAATCTTTGGGGGTAGACTTTCACTTGGATCACATAACCCCTTTATCTAAAGGAGGCGCGCACGCCGATTGGAACATGCAGTTACTGCGCCCCGAATGCAACATCGAGAAGAGTAACCAAGATCCAGAATCGTTCATGTGGAAGCGGGGGTTTGATGGGTATGTGGCTCCGACGGAGCCCCTATAGGCAAGTACCCACCCCCTTCATTTTGTAAAGCGGCATATGAAAAATTTTTCGCGTAAAAACGCAGCCCACCTTGACTCCAAGGTACCATCCTGTTATAACCCGCCCATCCAGTCCACACTGCGCCGCCCCATGGAAGAACCGCTGTCCCACTTGCTAGACCTGCCTGAAGACGAGGGAGCCTTTGAGCCCACGATCGAGCGCGCACCCATGGAGAAGCTGATTCGCCCGGCCATATCGGACAAGGAAGAACTGAAAGCACGCGCCGCAGCCGCCGCGGAGATGTTCAAGCACGGCCTCGAAGCCACCATCGATGACGAGGAAGAAGCCGTGGCCAGGCAGCAGTTCAACCGGCATATACAGCAGCTTCCGCTGCAGACCAATACCCTCAACCGACCCGCCGTCGTGCTCAAGCTAACAGCGCTCATGTCCGAGTATGACTACGAGGTGGCGCGCGATGCGGCGCAGCTGAGAACTTACATCACCAATCGCCTGCTGGAAGAGTCCGATCCAAAGCAACCAGCCAACGTGCGCATGCGCGCCCTGGAGAACCTCGGCAAGATCACCGGTGTGGACCTGTTCACGGAACGGAAAGAAATCACCGTCAAATCGATGCCCGTCGAGAGCCTGGAAGAGAAGCTGCATGCGAAGCTGAAAACATTGCTGCCGGCGGAATATGCGGAGATACTACAGGAGAATCCCCGACCATGATTAAAACTACGTATCAAATCGTCTGCGACTATTGCTCTACCGCGAGCCCGATACAGACATACACAGCAGGTGCATCGCTACTCACACCCCAGCCGACGCTCGACGGATACACTGTTTTCTCCCGTTGGCACTTATGCCCAACTTGCGCCGGCCGAGTATACGAAAGCCTGAACGAGACTCGGCAGCCATGATCAGCTATCACGTAGTTCCAATCAACGACCTGCGCGAGCACGAGACAGAGGATAATCTGGATTGCTGGTGCCGGCCAGGCACCGATGCGGAAGATGAGACCATCGCTGTGCACAACAGTTTGGATGGGCGCGAGCTAATCGAGCGGGGGGAACGACGTGTCCAGTAAACTCGAAGCCCTGACGGGGCAACTATGGTACGAGGTGGCGCATGCCGGCTAAACTCGAAGACTTCTCGATGGAGCAGCTGCAGGCGATCATCAAGAATATCCATAAGCTGCCGCTCAACGAGCAAGCCGAAACGCTGGAGCTCCTGGAGGAGCTGTCGAACCGTAAATCGGCCACGATTGCCAAAGATTCGTTACTGGCCTTCGCGCACCATGTTGCACCTGCGCTTCAAATCGAGACTGAGCCTAAAACATTCATGGTCGGTCCGCACCACAAGAAACTGGCCAGGCTGATGGACGCTGTGGCGCGCGGCGAGAAGAAACGAATCCTGCTCTCTATTGCTCCGCGCTTCGGCAAGAGCCTCATGTCGTCCTACCTGTTCCCAGCGTGGTACTTGGGCAAATTCCCCAACCGACGAATCATCATGGCGTCGCACACCGGTGATATGGCGACCGGCTTCGGCCGCAAGGTACGTGACCTGATCAACACCCCCGAGTATCGCGATGTGTTCCCGGAGGTCGTGCTCAAGCAGGACAGCAAAGCGGCGGGGCAGTGGGCGACCAATGGTGGTGGCGAGTATTACGCGGTCGGTGTTGGCGGCGCGCTGGCTGGCCGCGGCGCGAACTTGGTGGTGATCGACGATCCGTTCTCGGAGCAGGTGGTGATGGCGGGTAACACAGATGTGTTCGAGGACGCGTGGTCATGGTTCCAGACAGGTCCGCTGCAGCGCCTTGCGCCGGATGGCGCATGCATTATCATTCACACCCGATGGAACAAGGGAGATTTGATCGGCCGATTGATCAATCAGATGGCGGCTAATCCGGAAGCTGAGCAATGGGACGTAGTAGAATTCCCGGCGATCATAAACGCGGATACCCCGGATGCGAAGAGCCTGTGGCCGGAGCGCTGGCCGCTCGAAGCGCTGCTGCAGAAGAAAGCTAACATGGCGCCGCAGTTCTGGCAGGCGCAGTACATGCAGAGTCCGACATCCGAGGCCGGCGCGCTGATCAAGCGCGAGTGGTGGCAGGACTGGGAAGCGGAAGATCCGCCCGATTGTGAGTACGTGATCATGAGCCTGGACGCAGCGCAAGAGGCGCACAACCGCGCGGACTTCAACGCGTTCCAGGTATGGGGTGTGTTCTACGACGACAGCGGCCGGGGGGCACCGGTGGCAAACATTATCTTGCTCGACGCGTGGAAGAAGCGCATGGAGTATCCAGAGCTCAAGCGCACCATGATCGAGGAATACGAGAAGTGGCAGCCGGACACCTGCCTGATCGAGAAGAAATCCAGCGGCTCGGTGCTGTACCAAGAGATGCGGGCGGCCGGCGTCCCGGTGAGTGAGTTCACGCCTGGCAAAGGCCAGGATAAAATCGCGCGCGTCAACTCCGTTTCTGATATATTCTCGTCAGGTTTGGTCTGGGCGCCCAAGGCACGCCGGTGGGCGATGGAGGTTATTGAGGAGTGTTCTGACTTCCCGAACGGCGACCACGATGACCAAGTTGACGCGATGACCCTGGCGCTCCGCAGGTTCCGGACAGGTGGCTTTATCAAGCTGCCGACCGACGAGGCCGATGAGGAGCAAGGGTTCCAACGCAAGCGGCACTATTACTAGGAGTAGGGTATGATCGTTCCCAACATGCACCAAGACGCACGCCGCCAGATGACTGGTGAAGATGACCCGATGGATATCGAGGTCGTGCTGCCACCCGAAGAGGGCGAGGAAGACGAAGCAGCGGAGCCTGCCGATACTAGCGACGAGGCGCTGGAGGCGGCGTTCTACGCCAACCTGGCCGAGACCTTGGAGTCCGATGTCTTAGGCAAGATTGCCGAAGAGGTCGCGGAGACGTACGACAACGACCTGCGCTCGCGCGCGGAGTGGGAACGCACCTATGAAGAAGGTGTGAAACTGCTCGGGTTGGGTATCGAGGAGCGCACTGAACCTTGGAACGGCGCCTGCGGGGTTGTGCATCCCCTGATGGCTGAGGCCGCGGTGCGGTTCCAGGCAGAGGCGATCACCGAGACTTTTAGTGCCCAGGGCATTTGCAAGTCCACCATCATCGGTAAACAGGATGAGCTGAAGGAAAAAGCCGCGGAACGTGTCGAGGACGACATGAACTGGCGCCTGACAACCCAGATGAAGGAGTATCGTCCCGAACATGAGCGCATGCTGTGGAACTTGGCCATCATGGGATCGGCGTTCAAGAAGGTTTACTTCGATCCGAGCCTCGGCCGGCAGACTTCAGTGTTCGTTTCGGCTGAAGATTTGGTCGCGCCGTATGGCGCAACGGACATTTCGACCGCTCCGCGCCTCGCGCATCGCATGCTCAAGTCAAAAAACGACATCAAGAAGCTCCAGGTAGCGGGATTTTACCGCGATGTTGAGCTGGAAGAGCCCCCCAAGGGCACCCGGCAGCGCGCGCAGGACAAGATTACCGGTACAGTAGCGATCGACGACGACCGTTTGGAGCTCGTGGAGATGCAAATCGACCTCGAAATCGAGGGCCACGAGGATGTTGACGAAAAAGGGCACGAAACAGGCATCATGCTGCCATATATTGTCACTTTTGACCTGCATTCCAGGGAAATTCTGTCTATCTACCGCAACTGGAAGCTTGGTGACAAGGCAAAAACACGCACACAGCACTTTGTCCACTACGTTTACGTGCCTGGCTTCGGCTTTTACGGCATGGGGCTCGTGCACCTGGTCGGTGGTTTCGCAAATTCGGCCACTTCCCTGATCCGCCAGCTGGTAGACGCTGGTACGCTGGCCAACCTTCCCGCAGGTTTCAAAACTAAGGGCATCCGCGTGCAGCGCGACAGTGACCCACTGCAGCCAGGCGAGTTCCGCGACGTGGACGTGCCGTCAGGCACCCTGCGCGAGAACCTGGTCCCACTCCCGTTCAAGGAACCGAGCCAAACTCTGCTTGCATTGTTCAATGAAGTGGTCGAAGAAGGCCGTCGCATGGCGTCGGTCAGCGATCTGAATGCCTCGGACATGAACCAAGAGGCCCCGGTGGGCACCACGCTCGCCATTATCGAGCGCAGCATGAAGGTGATGACCGCGATCCAGGCGCGCTTGCACGCAGCGCTCAAGGAAGAGCTCACCCTGTTGAAGGACATCATCAAGGATCAGCTCCCGGACGAGTATGACTACGACGTAGAAGAAGGTCGCCAGATCAAGAAGGCCGACTACGACATCGCCGAGATCATCCCGGTGTCCGATCCGAACGCTGCAACCATGTCACAGCGCGTAGTGCAGTACCAAGCAGTCATGCAGATGGCACAAGCCAACCCAACTATCTATGATCAGGTGGAGCTCAACCGCCAGATGCTGGTAACCCTGGGCATCAAGAATGTGGAGAAGCTGATCCCGGCCGCAGCGGATCAGACCCCGAAAGACCCGATCGCGGAGAACATGGACATCATCATGGGCAAGCCTGTGAAGGCCTTCCTGTACCAAGATCACCAGTCACATCTGCAGGCGCACCAAGCAGCGGCGCAGGACCCACATATCCAGCAGTTGATCGGGCAGAGCCCGCAGGCGCAGACGATCGCGGCCGCAGCGGCGGCACACATCGCGGAGCATGTTGCGTTTGAGTACCGTCGTCGCATCGAGCAGCAGCTCGGCGCTCCGTTGCCCATGGGCAATGAGAAGATGGACCCTGAGACCGAGAAACAACTCAGCGCGATCATGGCGCAAGCAGCACAGCAGCTCCTGCAGCAGCACCAGTCCGAGGCTGCACAACAGGCTGCACAACAGGCAGCGCAAGATCCAGTCCTGCAGCAGCAGAACGCCCAGCTGGAGATCGACAAGGAGAGGAACCAGCTGACCAAGTACAAGATCGACAAGGATTACGACATCGCAGTCAAAAAACTGCTGGCCGACAGCGCCAAGGTGGATGCTGTACACGAGCACCAGAGCGAACAAGCGGCGCAGAAGGCTTTGCTGGATGCGGCAAAGTTTGACCAGGAACAGCAGGCCCAAGGTGCCACTCCGGAGATGGCGGCGCAGCAACACCAGCAACAGCTGGAGCATAACGCGCAGCAGCACCGTCAGCAGATGACGCACAAGGAGCACGCGCACATGCTGGGGCTGGCACAGCAAGGGCAGCAGTTGGCCCAAGCAGACACGGCACACAAACAGAAAACGCTGCACGTCAGCCAGGCGCACAAGCAGAAGATGAAGCAAGCGGAAGAGCAGCGCATGATCGCCACCGCGATGGCAGCGGCCAAACCGCACCTCGATAAGAAGGAGGAGAAATGAGCGTAGTTGCGTTCGCACGATTAGTGCGCGAAGAGATTGAGCAAGACCTGCAGTCGGTCGAGACCGGCATCCTGGCTGGAATCTCCAGCATGGATGAATACCGCCAAGCGGTAGGGAAACGCCACGGCCTGAAGCAGGCGTTGGGCATCATTGAAGACACGATGAAACGGTTCGACGAGCAAGAATAGCAGCAAGGGACACATCCGCCCTACATCGGATGCTACAAGGAGCACGACAATGAATGATTTGATCTTGCCTGGCTACATGGCCGAAGAGCAAGCCGCAGCAAAAGAGTCCGCACGCGAAGCTGTTTCCGGAGATACGCCGGGGGAGAAGGACGCGAAACTGGCGACACAGTTGCCGGAACCGCAAGGGTTCAAAATCCTGATCGGCCTGCCGAAGATCGAGGAGAAGTACGAGAGCGGCATCCTGAAGGCGTCGTCCGTTATTCAGCAAGACGAAGTAGCCACCGTGATCGGTTTCGTGATCAAGATGGGTCCGGATTGCTACAAAGACAGCGCGCGCTTCCCGAGTGGCCCCTACTGCAAGGAAGGTGACTTTGTGCTGATGCGCACCTATGCAGGCACCAGGTTCAAATTGCATGGCGTAGAGTTCCGCCTTGTGAACGATGATTCAATCGAGGCAGTCGTGCTCGATCCTCGCGGATATTCCCGCGCAGCTTAAAGGAGAAACAAATGAGTTTGCCAAACGAAGCCGATATCCTGAAGCCCGGTGCGAAGCCGAGCGAGGAACTGGAAGTAGACATCGAAGGTGCGGGTGTCGAGGTTGAAGTCGTAGACGACACACCACCCGAAGACCGCAACCGCAAGCCCCTGCCCGAAGGCGAGGCCGAGCCAACTGAAGAGGAGATGGAGCAGTACTCCGAAGCGGTGAAGCGCCGTATCGCCAAGATGAAGCACGCGCACCATGACGAGCGCCGTGCCAAAGAAGCAGCCCTGCGTGAGCGTGAAGAAGCGGTCGCTATGGCGCAGCGCCTGCTGGCGGAGAAGAAAGCCTTGGAGAGCCGTTACGTGCAGGGTGAGGATGCGTTCATTTCGCAGGCCAAGGAGAAATCCGACCTGGCAATGGAAGCCGCCAAGCGTGAGTACAAGGCAGCGTATGAATTGGGCGACGCGGACAAGATGGCCGACGCGCAGGAAAAGATGGCGCTGATCGCTACGGAACGCAAGGAAGCGGATATCTGGGCGAAACAGTCGGCACGACGCAAAGAAGAAAACACTAGACAGCAAGAAGAAGATGTGGTACAACGTCCGCAACCGTCGCAGGCACAGGCCCCAGAGCTTGACCCAGACGCCAAAGCTTGGGCAGCAAAAAATCGTTGGTTCGGTTCTGATGATGAAATGACTCAGTTCGCCTACGGTGTGCATGCCAAGCTGGTCAAGTCCGGAATCGATCCGGCCATTGACACGGAAGAATACTACACCAAGCTGGATAAGCGCATGCGCGCCGTGTTCCCCGAGTACGAATGGGGCGATACCGCGCCTAAGCAGAAACAGCCTGCATCTGTCGTTGCTCCGGTCGCAAGAACGACCAAGGCAGCACGCCGCATTACCCTCACTCAATCTCAAGTCACCGTCGCGCGCCGCATGGGTATTACCCCTGAGCAGTACGCCGCTGAACTTGCCAAACTGGAGAAATAATATGGAAACCACAAAGCGTTTGTCTCGTGATCTGGATAGCCGTGAGCTGACCACACGACCGAAGTCCTGGAAACCCGCCGATCTGTTGCCCGATCCGCATCGCCAGGAAGGGTGGGAGTACAAGTGGATTCGCAAGTCCATCATGGGCGTGCAAGATCCGATGAATATGTCGCGTTCGCTGCGCGAAGGTTGGGACCCCTGCCGTTTGGAGGACCACCCCGAGATGCAGCTGGCAGTGGACGCAGACGCGAAGAACTCCGGTTTGATCGAAGTGGGTGGGTTGGTACTGTGCAAGATGCCGCAAGAGATGTTCAATCAGCGCCAGGATTACTACATGAGGCAGGCCCAAGGCCAGATGGACTCAGTAGATGCGCAGGTTGATCGCGAGAATGACCCGAGAATGCCGTTGTTTAAAGATCGGCAGTCAAAGGTCACATTTGGTAACGGTCGGTAATGGAACGAAGCCTTGCCCCCGTTGTTTTGATTTAACTGAAGAGAGGAAAACACAATGGCAATCACTACTGGTTATGGCCTCAAGCCTGTCCAGTTGCTGGGCGGCAAGGCTTTCTCGGGTGGCACCATCCGCGAGTTTGCTGTTACCGCAGGCAACAACACCTATGCCTTTGGCCAAGGCGCGCTGATCACCATCGCTTCTGGCGTGGCTAAGGTAGTGGGCGCAGCTGCTCCCGCAGCCGGCACCCTGAGCACCAACACTCCTGTGGGCGTGCTGGTTGGTCTGCGTTTCAACGACCCGACCCTGAAGCAACAGCAGCACAGCCAATATCTGCCGGCGGATTCTACCGGCTACACCAACATCTACGCGAAAGTTGTGGATGATCCCGAGGTGCTGTTCCAGGTTCGCGTGGACGCCGCCCTGACCTACACTTCTGTCGGCCTGAATGTGAACTTTGTGTACTCTGCCGCCGACTCGGTGACTGGCGTGTCCAAGTCGTATTGCACCGGCGCAGCTACAACCGCTACGTTCCCGTTCCGTATCGTGGACGTGCTGAGTGGCGATGGCAGTACTTACACAGATGTCATCGTGAAGTACAACTGGCAGACCCATGCCTACCACTTCCCAACCGGTCAATAAGGAGATAATTCATGGCTATTAGTCGTTCGCAGTTACTGAAAGAGCTGCTCCCTGGCCTCAACGCCCTGTTCGGTTTGGAATACAACCGCTACGGCGAAGAGCACAAGGAGATCTATGAAATCGAGACCTCTGAGCGTTCCTTTGAAGAAGAAGTGAAGCTCGCTGGTTTCGGCGCTGCCCCAGTCAAGGCCGAGGGTGCTGGTATCACTTACGATGCCGCACAGGAAGCCTACGTGGCACGCTACACTCACGAGACCATTGCGATGGGCTTCGCGATCACCGAAGAGGCCGTAGAGGACAACCTGTACGATTCTCTCTCTGCTCGCTACACCAAAGCACTGGCCCGCGCGATGGCCTACACCAAGCAGGTGAAAGCTGCCTCCATCCTGAACAACGCCACTTCCGGTTCCTACCTGTATGGCGATGGCAAGGCTCTGCTGGCTACTGATCACCCCTTGGTGAACGGTGCGACCAACTCGAACCGCCCCGCGGCTCACGCTGACCTGAACGAGACCTCGCTGGAAAACGCGATCATCGCTATGGCTAGCTGGACTGACGAGAAGGGTCTGCTGATCGCAGCCAAGGCTCGCAAACTGGTGGTGCCGCCCGCACTGATGTTCGTTGCTTCTCGTCTCCTGGACGGCGCCAAAAACGAGCGTCCTGGTACCGCAGACCGCGACATCAACGCGATCCTGACCAACAGCGCAATCCCTGAAGGCTACACCGTCAACCACTGGTTGACCAACACCACTCAGTGGTTCCTGTTGACCGACGTGCCGAACGGCCTGAAACACTTCGTCCGCGCTCCTGTGAAACAGGAAATGCTGGGTGATTTCGAGACGGGGAACGCCAGGTACAAGGCCCGCGAGCGCTACAGCTTCGGGGTCAGTGATCCGTTGGGTATTTACGGTAGCGCCTAATGAAATCAAGTAGTTAGCAGCAAAAGCCCGCGAAAGCGGGCTTTATATCGCGGATTATCGATATAAAGCTTGACAGCCCTCGCTAGTTAGCGTAGTATCGCTCGCACCACTTAACCAAGGAGAGCAACATGGCAGTCATCTATCAGATCACCAATATGGTCAACGGGAAGTACTACATCGGGAGCTCCGTGTCTTTCGAGCGGCGCTCGTGGCAGCATAAGTATGACTTAAAGCGCGGGATGCACAAAAATCCGCACCTACAAGCCGCATGGAATAAGTACGGTGAGGAAGCATTCGTGTTTGAGGTATTGGAGACCGTACCTGACGCCGAACAGCTGCGCGTCGAAGATACTTACCTGATCCAGCATGTAGGCAAGCCGGACTGCTACAATATCAACACCGGCGCAGAGGCCCCCCGATTGGGTATTGCGCACACGGAAGAGT
>Ga0316628_100003910_pt1 | contig 11572 bp, 9 predicted proteins | sample OWC_Aug_M2_C1_D5_FD_207648 | JGI IMG/M metagenome (GOLD analysis project Ga0316628, IMG submission 207648) | Wetland soil microbial communities from Old Woman Creek delta, Ohio, United States - OWC_Aug_M2_C1_D5_C | ecosystem: Environmental > Terrestrial > Soil > Wetlands | place: USA: Ohio... | reverse complement strand
CCGGCTCTCCGATTTCCTCGGCTGGCTGCCGGTCATCGTCCTGCTGCTCGAGGACGTCGTCCTCGTCCGGGGCGCGCCGGTCCAGCGCCGGCTCTTCCTCGACATGGCGATCGCCAAGGTCGAGCGACGCTACATCGCCGCGCTGAGCGGGTACCGGCGGGTGCTGATGCAGCGCAACCGGCTGCTCGAGCAGCACGCCGATACGGCGTCCCACGACGCCTGGGAGGAGGAGCTGGTCCGCACCGGGCTGCCGATCATCGAGCGCCGGCGCCAGGTCGTCGGCCGCCTGCTCGGCGGCGCCGAGGAGTACTGCCGCCGGCTGGGCGGGCCGGAGGTCGCCATCGACTACCAGCCGAGCGTGGCGGGCGACGGCGACCCGGCGGTGGTGTTCCGGGAGCAGCTGCGCCGGACCCGGCGGCAGTCGATCGAGCTCGGCTTCACGGTGGTCGGGCCGCACCGCGACGACATCGCCTTCTGCCGCGGCGGCCGCGACCTGCGTCGCTTCGGTTCGGTGGGCGAGCAGCGGCTCGCGGCCGTCGCCCTCCGGCTGGCGGAGGCGGACGTGGTCGCGGCCGGGCGGGGACGGAAGCCGGTGTTCCTGCTCGACGAGGTCGCCTCGGAGCTCGATGAGGCCAGGAGCGGCCGGGTGTTCGAGCTGGTCGTCGAGCGGGGCCAGAGCGTCTATGCCGCGGCCCGGCGGTTCGACGTAGACGGCAGGGAGTTCCATGTCGAGGCGGGCAAGGTCACGGCGGCCGCGTAGCGTCGGCGAGGTGCTGCCCGGCGTAGTCAGGCGGCTGCGGCTGACCGGGGCCGTCGAGGAGCAGCGCGCGCTCGACCGGTGGGCCGGGGCGGTCGGCGAGCGCATTGCCCGCCACACCGAGGCCTCGTCGCTCGAGAACGGCGTGCTCGTGGTCCTCGTCGACAGCCCCGCCTGGCTCACGCAGCTGACCTACCTGAAGTCCGAGCTCCTGACCAGGCTGGCGCCGATGCTCACCAAGGGTACGCTCCGGGATATCCGCTTCCGGCTCGCCGGCGCGCGGCCGGGGCCGGCCGGGGGGCGGCGCGAGGGCTGACTTCCGCTTGATTCGCGGGACGAAGTCGATAAGATAGGGCCCGATGAGTAACGTCTACGATGCTGCCCAGATCCATGTCCTGAAGGGGCTCGAAGCGGTTCGCCACCGGCCGGCGATGTACATCGGCGACATCGGCGTCCGCGGCGTCCACCACCTGGTGTATGAGGTCATCGACAACTCCGTCGATGAGGCGCTCGCCGGGTACTGCGACCGGGTGGTCGTGACCATCAAGAAGGATGACACCGTCTCGGTGGTCGACAACGGGCGCGGCATCCCGGTCGACCTTCACCCGACCGAGAAGCGGTCGGCGCTCGAGGTCGTGCTGACGGTCCTGCACAGCGGCGCCAAGTTCGGCCACAAGACCTACCAGATATCCGGCGGGCTGCACGGCGTCGGGGTCTCGGTCGTGAACGCCCTCTCCGAGCGGCTCATCGCCGAGGTGGCCCGCGACAAGAAACTCTACCGGATGGAGTTCGAGCGGGGCGCCGTGAAGCAGCAGCTGAAGGTCGTCGGCAAGTCGAAGGCGCCGGGCACGACCATCACCTTCACTCCCGACTCGAAGATCTTCAAGAAGGTCGAGTTCCAGTACGAGACGCTCTCCGACCGGCTGCGCGAGCTGGCCTACCTGAACAAGGGTCTCACGCTCGAGCTCGTGGACGAGCGCACCGGCGCGCGGGACAAGTACCACTACGCGAACGGGCTGGCCGACTTCGTCACCTACCTGACCGAGGGCCGGACGCGGCTGCACAAGCCGGTCGTGATCGAGGACAGCCGGAACGGCATCGAGGTGGGCACCGCGTTCGCCTACACCGACGGGTTCACCGAGAGCATCTTCTCGTTCGCCAACACCATCAACACCCACGAGGGCGGGACCCACCTCTCCGGCTTCAAGGCCGCCCTGACGCGGACGGTCAATGACTACGCCCGCAAGAGCCAGGCGCTGAAGGACGACGACGAGCTCTCGGGCGAGGACGTCCGCGAGGGCCTGACCGCGGTCGTCTCGATCAAGATCGGGGACCCCCAGTTCGAAGGCCAGACCAAGACGAAGCTCGGCAACAGCGAGGCAAAGGGCATCGTCGAATCGGTCATCAACGAGCGGCTGGCGGCATTCCTCGAGGAGGACCCGCGCGTCGCCAACCGGATCGTCGCCAAGGTCGTCGCCGCCGCGCGGGCGCGACTGGCGGCGCGCAAGGCCCGGGAGCTGGCGCGCCGGCGTTCGTTCCTCGAGTCCGACACGCTGCCGGGCAAGCTGGCGGACTGCGCGAGCGAGGACCCCGCCGAGTGCGAGCTGTTCATCGTCGAGGGCGACTCGGCCGGCGGGTCGGCCAAGCAGGGCCGCGACCGGCGGTTCCAGGCGGTGCTGCCGCTGCGGGGCAAGATCCTCAACGTCGAGAAGTCGGGACTCAACAAAGTGCTCTCGAACCGTGAGATCAGGACGATCATCTCGGCGCTGGGCGCCGGTATCAGCGAGGAGGATTTCGACCCGGAGAAGGCCCGCTACCACCGGGTCGTCATCATGACCGATGCCGACGTCGACGGGTCGCACATCCGGACGCTGCTCTTGACTTTCTTCTACCGCTTCATGCGCCCGCTCATCGACGCCGGCTACGTCTACATCGCCCAGCCGCCGCTCTACCGGGTGAAGCGGGGCAAGGACCTCAAGTACTGCTACAGCGACGAGGAGCTCGACAAGCTCACGCGCAAGGACGAGGTCAAGGCCGAGATCCAGCGGTACAAGGGCCTGGGCGAGATGAACCCCGAGCAGCTCTGGGAGACGACGATGAACCCCGAACGGCGGACCCTCAAGCGCGTGACGATGGAGGATGCCACCGTGGCGGAGCGGGTGTTCGTGACGCTGATGGGAGACCAGGTCGAACTGAGGCGGCAGTTCATCGAAGCGAACGCTCACGCCGTCGAGAACCTTGACGTCTAGCCGCCGGCGGCCGCGGCCGGCCGGACCATTCGAAGACAGGAGGAGGCAATGTGGCAGACCGTGACTTGCTGCGCGAATTGACCGAGGCCTTCGGACCCTCCGGCTTCGAGGGCGAGCCGGCCGCGATCCTGGCACGGGAGCTGGGTCGGAACGGCGAGCTGAGCCGCGACGGGCTCGGCAGCGTCGTCTGCCGGATGGCCGGCTCGAGCGAGCGGCCCCGGATCATGGTCTCGGCCCACATGGACGAGGTCGGCTTCATGGTCAAGGAGATCACCCCGGACGGCTACGTCAGGTTCCTGCCCATCGGCGGCTGGTGGCCACAGGTCCTCCTGGGGCAGCGGGTCGTGGTGCGGACCCGGCTCGGCGACTTCCCCGGGGTCATCGGCTCGAAGCCTCCCCACGAGCTCACCGAGGACGAGCGCCGGAAGCTCCCGGACATCGACCAGATGTTCATCGACCTCGGCTGCCGGGAGGGTTTCGACGTGAGCGAGAAGCTGGGCGTCCGCCCCGGCGACCCGATCGTCCCCGCGGCGCCGTTCACCGCGATGGCCGACGACCTGTTCATGGCGAAGGCGTGGGACGACCGGGGTGGCTGTGCCATGCTCGTCGAGATCGCGCGCCTCGTCCGGGGGCGCCGGCACCCGAACACGCTCTTTCTCGTCGGGACCGTCCAGGAGGAGGTCGGCCTCCGCGGCGCCAAGACGGCGGCCGAGGTCGTCCGCCCCGACGTCGCGCTGGCACTCGACGTCTCGCTCAGCTACGAGCACCCCGACCGCATCCGGAAGAACGTGAACGAGCGCCTCGGCAACGGCGCGGCGATACTCGTTCACGACCGGTCGATGATACCGAACACGCGGCTGCGCGACTTCGTCATCGACCTGGCCGAGCGGCTCGGCATCCGTTTCCACCTGACGACGGTGCGCGGGGGGTACGATACCGGGGCGGTGCACCTGCACCGCTCGGGCGTGCCGGCGCTCGCGGTCGGCTGGCCGACGCGCTACATCCACGCCCACTCCGGCATCGCCGCCGCAAGTGACTACGACGAGGTCGTGAAACTGGTGGCCGCCGTCGTCGAGAACCTCGACGAGGCGGCCACCAGCAAGCTGGCGCTGTTCGACTAGTTCGTGCCGTAGCCTCCGCTGGAACCGAAGCTCGACAGGATGGACATGTACGGCATGAGGATGGCAATGATCAGGAAGATAGCGCCCAGTCCCATGATGCCGATCATGATGGGTTCGATCATGCCGGTCAGGTTCTTGACCATGTACTCGACCTCGCTGTCGTAGTAGTCCGAGACCTGCCTGAGCATGTCGTCCAGCGCTCCCGATTCCTCGCCGGTCGCGACCATCTGCACGACCATCGGCGGGAAGATGCCCGACTCGCGCATCGGCGCCGCCAGGCCGCGGCCGCGCCGCACGCTTTCGGCGATCCCGTCGACCGCCAGCGCGATGTGGGCGTTGCCGACGGTCTTGGAGACCAGGCTCAGGCTCCGCAGGATGGGCAGTCCGGTGCGATCGAGCGTCTCGAACATGCGCGCGAAGCGGGACAGCACCATCTTGTAGACGATCGGCCCGAAGACCGGGATCTTGATCTTGAGACGGTCCCACCACAGCCGGCCCGGGCCGGTGCGGATGAACAGGTAGAAGAGCACGCCGACGCCGGCGAAGAGCAGCAGGACGACGTACCAGAACTTGCCGAGGAAGTCGGTGACGGCGATGAGGATCTTGGTGGGCAGCGGCATCTCGCCGCCGACCGTCGTGAGCAGCATGGTGAACTTGGGCAGCACGAACGTCGCCAGGACGATGCCGGCGACGATGAAGCCGATCACGAGGATGATCGGGTAGCGCATCGCCGCACTGACGTCGTTCTTCAGCTTCCGGTCGTGCTCGAGGAGCATGACGAGCCGTTCCAGGATTTCGTCGAGCACACCGCCCGTTTCGCCCGCCCAGATCGAGTTGACGTAGAGCTCGCTGAAGACGCGCGGGAACTTGGCCATGGCGGCGGACAGGGAGGAGCCGCCCATCAGGTCCTTGCGGATCGCGTCGAGCGCCCGCCCCAGCGCCTTGCTCTTGGTCTGGGCCTGGAGCGCGCCGATCGCCGAGAGCATCGGCAGTCCGGCGCGGTGCAGGGTGACGAACTGGCGGGTGAAGTTGATGAGGTCGACCGGCTTGACTCGCTCGAAGAAGCGGCTGAAGTCGACCGAGACGCCGCCGCCGCCCTTCTCTTCCTTGATCGTGATCGGAACGTATCCGAGCGTGTCGAGCTTCTCGACGACGGTGCTGACGTCGGTGCCCTCCAGCGTGCCGGATACGATCTGCCCTTCCCGGTCCCTGACCTTATAGCGAAAGAGAGGCATCTGTCCTCCGTTGAGTCTGGCTATTCGATCCGCTCGGCCTCACGCATCACCTCGTCGATGGTCGTGACGCCGGACTTCACCTTGTCGATACCGTCATCCCACAGCGTATTCATGCCGTGTTCCATCGCCATGGCACGGATTGCGCTCGTGGGAGGACGGGTGACGACGAGCTCCCTGAGCCGGTCGTTCATCTTCAGCACTTCGAATATCCCGATCCGTCCGTGGTACCCGGTGTTGCGGCATCGCTCGCAGCCGCGCCCGCGATAGAACTTGGTGCCCGGGTCCAGGCCGATCTCCTCGAGCAGGGCCGCGGGCGGGGCGTAGTCTTCCTTGCACTTCGCGCAGATCTTGCGGACCAGCCGCTGGGCGATCACCCCTTCGGTCGCCGAGGCGACCAGGAACGGCTCGATGCCCATGTCAATCAACCGGGTGACGGTACCGGGCGCGTCGTTGGTGTGGATGGTCGAGAAGACCAGCTGGCCGGTGAGGGCAGCGCGGATCGCGACCCCGGCGGTCTCGCCGTCACGGATCTCACCGATCATCACGACATCCGGGTCCTGACGGAGGATGTGCTTGAGTCCCACGAGGTAGGTGTATCCCGCCGTCTCGTTGACCATGGACTGGCAGATCTTGTCGATGTCGTACTCGACCGGGTCCTCGATGGTGATGATGTTCTTGTCCGTGCCACGGATCTCACCGAGAATGGCGTAGACGGTCGTGCTCTTGCCGCAGCCGGTCGGCCCGGTGATGAGAATCACGCCGTGCGGCTTGGCGATCATCTCGCGCATCGTTGCGAGTGACTCGCCGATCAGCCCGAGCTCGTCGAGCGACAGGAGGCGCATCCGGTCCAGGATACGCATGACCACCGTTTCGCCGTAGGTCGTGGGGAAGGTCGAGACGCGGAAGTCGATCTCGCGGCCGTCGACGATCGCTCCGTAGCGGCCGTCCTGGGGGACGCGTTTCTCGGCGATGTTCATGCGCGACATGATCTTGATACGCGAGACGACGGCCAGCTGGAGTGCTTTCTTGGGCGACACGACGGGGTGGAGGATGCCGTCAATGCGGAAGCGGACGGTGAGTCCCTCCCGCGTCGGCTCGATGTGGATGTCCGACGCCCGCTCGCGCACCGCGCGGATGATCATCTGGTTCACCCAGCGAACGACGGGCGCCTCGGATGCCAGCTCCTCCAGCTTGCGGGGCTCGGCGCTCTGCTCGGCGGCGACGCCTTCCTCCTCCGGCAGGTCGTCGAGGCTGGCGATCTCCGGCTCGTCCGGCAGGTCGGGTTCCTCCGGGGCGGCGTAGTACTGGTTGAGCGCCCCGAAGAAGTCCAGCTCCCGGCAGACCATCGGTTCGACCTCCATGCCGGTGGTCCGTCTCACCTCGTCGATGGTGAAGATGTCGCCGGGATTGACGAGCGCGACCGCGAGCGTGTTGCCGGACCGGAACAACGGGATCAGCTTGTTGGCGCGCAGGAACTTATCGGAGAACATCTGCAGCACCTCGGCGTCGACCCGGAAGTTCGCGAGGTCCACAAACGGGACACCGAACCGTTTCTCCAGCTCTGCACCGGATGCCTGTTCACTTGGTGTCTCAGCCATGCTTGAGCCTCCTGTTGTCGAGTGCGTGCCGCCTCGCCGTCGGACGGCCCGATTCTGCTGCGTGCGGCTGCGCCGCGCACTCCCACATCGCCATTGATTATAGACCCGCCCCCTCCGGTGTCAACCGCCGGGTCGACCGCAACTCACCCGTCGGCAAACGGTTCCCGGCCGGGGGAAAGGTTGACGGTGGGTCGGCGCGAACTATATTTAGCGGCATGACCCGACAGGTGAGCCTGCGAAACCCGCCCGCCCGGCCGCCAGCCAGCACATGATCAGCGGCAGGGCGGTCATCTCCGGCGACGTCGGGCTCCACGCGCGGCCCGCGGCGGACTTTGTCCGGCATGCCGAGCGGTTCCGCTCCAAGGTGAGGGTCGCGCGGGACGGGATGTGGGTGAACGGCAAGAGCATACTGGCGCTCCTGACGCTTGCGGCCGAGAAGGGGACCGAACTCCAGCTCGAAGTCGACGGCCCCGACGAACAGGAGGCCTTCCCCGTTCTCAAGGGCAGGCTTGAGCAGCGTGATGCCTAGGCGCGAGCGACTGATCCGCGGGATACCGGTTTCACACGGACTGGCACTCGGCACGGTGTTCGTCTATCGTTCCTCGCTGCCGGACCTCCAGGAGCGGCTCATCAAGCCCCGAGAGACCCGGCGGGAGGTGGACCGGTTCCGCCGGGCGGTCCGCGGGGCCCAGCGCGACCTGACGACGCTGTACGGTCAGGTCGAGCGCGAGATGGGCCGGGCCTTCGCCGAGTTCATCGACGTCCAGTTGGCGCTGCTGACCGACGAGGACGTCCTCACGGAGACGGTGCGGTTCATCGAGGACCGCGGGCGCAACGCCGAGTTCGCCTACGCGGAGACGCTGAAGCGACTGGCCCGTCCGATCACCGGCTCGGTCTTCAAAGAACGCGGCCTCGACGTGGTCGATGTCGGGACGAGGGTCCTCAGGCACCTCCTGGGCGAGGATTTCCCCTCGCTCCACAACCTGGCGGCCGGCTCGGTCATCGTTGCCCATGACCTCCCCCCCTCGGAAGCGGCGCTGCTCGATGCCAGGATCGTGAAGGGACTCGTCCTGGAGGGCGGCGGCAAGACCTCGCACACGGCGATCATGGCCAAGGCCAAGGAGATCCCGGCGGTCGTCGGCGTGGGCCCGGTCAGCCACGAGGTCCATGACGGCGAGCAGGTCATCGTCGATGGCTACCGGGGGATGGCGGTGCTGCGTCCGACCCGGACACGGCTGCGAGCGTTCGAGAGCGACGTCGAACTCCACCGCCGGCAGCGCCGATCGCTGTCGCGGCTGACGGCCGAGGAGCCGGTGACGCTGGATGGCAAGATGATCGACCTGTCGGCGAACATCGAGTTCGTCGTCGAGGCCGAGGCGGCACGCAGGTACCGGGCGCGCGGCGTCGGGCTTTTCCGAACAGAGTACATCTACCTCGCGAAGCGGCGGCCGCCGACCGAGGACGAGCAGTACGCCCTGTTCGCCAGGGTCGCGAAGATGCTCAAGCCCTGGCCCGTGATCATCCGGACCTTCGACCTCGGCGGGGACAAGGTGATACCAGGGTACGCGGAAGCGAACCCCTTCCTCGGGTGGCGGGCCCTGAGACTCTGTTTCGACAACCCGGAGCTGCTCAAGGGGCAGATACGGGCCGTGCTCCGCGCCTCGTCCGTGGGCAACGTCAAGCTGATGTTCCCGATGGTCTCGACGCTGGACGAGCTGCGCCGCGCCAAGCGGATCGTGGAGGACGCCAAGCGCGAGTTGAAGCGTGACGGCATCCGGTTCGACCGGCAGATGGAGATCGGCGTGATGATCGAGACGCCGTCGGCAGCCCTCACCGCCGACCGGATTGCCGCCGAATGCTCGTTCCTGTCGGTCGGCTCGAACGACCTGACGCAGTACACGCTCGCCGTCGACCGGGCAAACGAGCGGGTGGCGCCGCTCTACGACAACCTGCATCCGGCTGTCCTCCAGCTCATCGGCCGGACGGTCGAGGCCGCCCACCGCGCGGGCATATGGGTCGGGCTGTGCGGCGAGTTCGCCTCCGATCCCCTGGGAGTGCTCGTCCTGCTCGGTCTCGGCATCGACGAGCTGTCCGTGGCCCCCGGGCTCCTGGCCGAGACCAAGCGCATCATCCGGTCAATCGACGCCGGCTCGGCCAGCGAGGTCGTCGCCGAGACGCTGCGGCTCGGCACCGCCCGCGAGGTGAAGCGGCTCCTCAGCCACGAGCTGCACGTGCGCTTCCCGAAACTCGCCCAGTCTCTGGCCCTGTTCAGGGATGGCGGGGGAGATGGCGACGATGGCCAGTAACCCGATGCTCGAACTGGCGCTGGGACTGCCGGAACAGCTCGCCGAGGCCGCGGTTCGAGCACGGGACGTCGAGCTCGGACCGCTCGAGGCCGCGGGACGGCGGAAACCGTCCTTCGCCGGAATCGTGATTGCCGGCATGGGCGGGTCAGCGATCGGCGCGGACCTGCTGCGCGGTCTGCTGGCCGACGCAAGCGTCACCCCGGTATTCCCCTGCCGTGACTACCGGGTCCCGGCCGTCGCCAACGAGCGGAGCCTGCTGGTCGCGATCAGCTACTCGGGCGACACCGAGGAGACGATCGCCGCCTACCGGGCCGCCCGCCGCCGTCGGTGTCCGGCGGTCGTCATCACGAGCGGCGGGTGTCTGGCGCGCATGGCGCATCGAGCCCGGGTCCCGGTGGTCCCGGTGCCGGGAGGTCTGCCTCCTCGCGCGGCGCTGGGCCACCTGTTGGCATCGTTGCTCGTGACGGTGGAACGAGTCGGGTTGTCCCCGAGCTGGCGCGCGGCGCTCGACGAGGCCGTCGCACTCCTCGTCGCCCGGCGGGGTGCATGGCTGCGCCAGGCGACGACGCTGGCCCGGAACGTAGCCGGGAATCTGCCGGTCGTCTACTCGACCGCCCGCCTGCTCGATGCCGTCGCGGACCGCTGGCGCTGCCAGCTGAACGAGAACGCCAAGACGCTCTGTCACACGAATGTGCTGCCCGAACACAACCACAACGAGATTGTCGGCATGGGGGTGCCGGCGTATCTGGCGCGGCGGTCCGTCCTGATCGGCCTGTTCGACCCGACGACCCACCCGCGGACCGCGCTGCGGTTCCGGTACGCCCTCGACATCACCCGGGGCAGCTACCGGCGTGCCTTCGAACTGCACGCCGAGGGGCGGTCGGCGCTCGCCCGCGTGCTCTCGCTGGTGATGATCGGTGACCTGCTCAGTGTCCGGCTGGCGCGCGAACGCGGCGTCGACCCGATGCCGGTCGAGCGGGTCGCGGAGCTGAAGCGCCGGATGGCGCGAGGACGGCGTGGCTGAGTTCAAGGTCGTGATACCGGCGGCGGGTGGGGGGACCCGGCTCCGGCCGCACACCTACGTCGTGCCCAAGGTGCTGCTTGAGGTGGCGGGCAAGCCGATCATCGGCCACATCGTCGACCGCGTCCTCCGGGCCGGCCCGCTGGAGGTGTGCGTCGTGGTCGGGGACTCGGGGGAGGAGATCGAGGCGTATCTCAGGGGTGCCTTCGACTGCCGGTTCCGCTTCGTCCACCAGGCAGAACCACTCGGGCTGGGACACGCCGTGTACCAGGCGCGGGTCTGCTTCGACGGCGAACCGGCGCTGGTGCTCCTGGGTGACACGATCGTCGAGGCGAGTCTGTCCGCCATGCTCGGCGACAAGAACGTCATCGGCGTGAAGGAGGTCGAAGACCCGAGGAGGTTCGGCGTCGTCGAGTACGAGGGAGGGCGCGTGCTTCGCGTCATCGAGAAGCCCGAGGTCCCGCCCAGCAACCTCGCCGTCGTCGGGGTGTACTTCATCAAAGACACCAACGCCCTGTTCCAGTCACTCGGACGGATGATCACGCAGGGACGGCAGACCCGCGGCGAATTCCAGCTGACCGACGCCCTGCAGATGATGATCGAGCAGGGGGTACCCTTCGAGACGGTGCCGGTAGACGACTGGCTTGACTGCGGCACGCCTGATGCCCTGCTCGCCACGAATCGGCACCTGCTGGCCACGAGCGGCCAGTGGGTTCCCCGTGACGGCGTCGTGGTAGTTCCCCCCGTCTTCATCCACGACGGGGCAGTCGTCGAGCACTCGGTCGTCGGGCCCGACGTTTCGATCGGCGACGGTGCGCGGGTCACCGGGTCGGTCGTGCGCGACTCGATTATCGGTCGAGGAGCGGTCGTCGACCGGTCCGTGCTCGAGAGGTCGATCCTGGGCGAGCGAGCGGAGGTCTCGGATGCGCCCCGCCGGCTGAACCTCGGGGCCTTCTCCTGTGTGCAGAACGAGGGCTGACGCAGTCAGCCGCGGGGCCGGCAGGTGACATTCGAGGTCCGGGCACACGATCCCTCGGGGGCGCGCCTCGGCCGGCTCGAGCTGGCTCACGGTCCGGTGGACACCCCGGTCTTCATGCCGGTCGGCACTCAGGCCACCGTCAAGACAATGACGCCGGTTGAGCTGGTCGAGTCGGGAAGCCGGATGCTCGTGTGCAACACCTATCACCTGTACCTGCGCCCGGGGCCGGAGCGGCTCCGGGCGGCCGGAGGGCTGCACCGTTTCATGGGCTGGGACGGTCCGATCCTGACCGATTCGGGCGGCTTC
>Ga0316628_100003909_pt1 | contig 11576 bp, 10 predicted proteins | sample OWC_Aug_M2_C1_D5_FD_207648 | JGI IMG/M metagenome (GOLD analysis project Ga0316628, IMG submission 207648) | Wetland soil microbial communities from Old Woman Creek delta, Ohio, United States - OWC_Aug_M2_C1_D5_C | ecosystem: Environmental > Terrestrial > Soil > Wetlands | place: USA: Ohio... | reverse complement strand
TCGCCTGCCAGGGCAAGCCGGTACTCGGCCAGCAAGTGGTCCCTGGAAAAATCGAGAGTCAGGAAATCCCAGGGCAAGGGGACGTCGGTCGGAATTTCGGTCAGCAGCCCGGTCAATCCCAGCCGGGATATGGCCTCCTCCCACGGAGGGTAATGGAAGCCCCCTTCCCAGGCGGTGAAGATTTCGCCCTGGCGGAAAACCTCTTCCAGCAAACGGCCGACCCGCTGATCGCCGCGCGCCAGAACCGTCTCCACCATTCCCCGTTGCGGCGAATGGAAATCGGCGATCAGGGCGCGGTGGTGCCTGAGGCGTTCCTTGAGGAAGCGGATTTTTTCCTCCAGACGGCCGAGCGGTTCGCGGCCCGCCCACTGCAGCGGCGTATGCGGTTTGGGCACAAAATTGGAGAACGAGGCATGGATGTCGAAACGCGGTCGCCGGGGCAGGGCGGCAACGATACGATCGATCAGGCCGACCAGAGACTCGATGTCGGCGTCTGTCTCGCCGGGCAGGCCGATCATGAAATACAGCTTGATTTTCCGCCAGCCGTGGCGGACAGCCAAGTCCAAAGCGGAGAAGATATCCTCGTCCCGCACGTTTTTGTTCAGCACGCGGCGTAACCGCTCGGAGCCCGCCTCCGGAACGACGGTGATGCCCGTGCGCCGGAATGAGGAGATCGTCGCCAGCAGATCGTCGGTCAGTGTGGCCGGCCGCAGCGAGGGTACCGAAAACGAGCGTCCCTCGGGGACGACCTGTGGAATCGCCCGCAGCAGCTCGCGGATATGCGGATAATCGCCGGCGCTCAACGCCGACAAGGAAAACGTTTCGAGCCCGGTCTGCTGCAGGGCCGAGCTGATGAAGGCCAGGCAGGATTGACTTGAACGGCAGCGGAATGGCGCGTAGTAGTGGCGGGCCTGGCAAAACCGGCAACGCTGAGGGCAGCCGCGGGCGATCTCGACGTTGAGCCGGTTGAACACCACGTTGGTTATCGGGACGATCTCCCGGCTCTCCCAGTGGGAGTCCTGCAGGCTGGAAAGCGCGGCCTTGATCTTGGGAGGTGTTTCGGGAACGAAAAATCGGCCGTCGGGACGCAGGGCGTGACGCGCGGGAACGTAGATGGATGGGTGGCGGTCGAGTTCGGCCAGAACCTGGCCGCGGCTGGCGCCCGTTTTTTTCCCGGCTGCCAAAACGGCCACGATATCGCGAAACAGAATCTCGCCGTCGCCGAAGGCGAAAAAATCGACGAAGTCGCGCAAGGGTTCCGGATTGGCCGCGGCGATTCCTCCGGCTCCGATCAGGGGGTCGCTATCGAGGCGGTCGGACGAGCGTACGGGGATGTCGGCCGCTTCGAGGACTTGCAGCACGTTGGTGGCGTTCAACTCGCTGAGCAGGGAGAACCCGACCATGTCGAAGCGCCCCAGGGGCTGGCGGTTCTCCAGGGAGAAGAGCGGCTGGCGTCGGCGCCGGAATTCGATCAGCGATTCCTGATCGGGAAGGAAGCAGCGTTCCGCATTCACCGCCGGGATAGAGTTGAGGAGATGGTAGAGTATTTTCAACCCGAAGTGGCTCATGCCGATTTCGTAGGTGTCGGGAAAGACCAGGCAGATGTGCAACCGGTCGGCGGTAAAGGGTTGGCGGACGGCATTGATCTCTCGACCCGTGAAGACCTGCGGGTTGCGGATGTGAAAGAGGATCTCTTCGGCGCTCACATGAGGTAGCTGTTGATTTTGATGCGGAAAACGATCGCCTCGCCGATGAAAAAAGAGAGTAGGGAAGAACCGCCGTATGACACGAAAGGCAGGGGGACTCCCAACACCGGAAAGAGTCCGATGGCCATGGCGATATTTATAAGGAATTGGAACAGTATCAGAAAATTGAAAAGGTATATATAGTAAAATTCTTCGTCGTTGCGGAACTTGAATTTGAACTGGCGATAGAAGAGAATGAAAAAGAGGAGAAACAGCAGACTGATGCCGATGAATCCGAATTCCTCGGCCAGTACGGCGGCGATAAAATCGGTGTGCCGGGTGGGCAGGAACTGGAGCTGGGATTGGGAACCTTTGAGATAGCCCTTGCCGAAAAGGCCGCCGCCGCCGATGGCGATCTTGGACTGGATGAGTTGGTAGCCGGTTGAGGCTTTGTCTTTTCCGGGATTGAGGAAAGATATGATTCGGTTTTTCTGGTAGGGCCGAAGCACAATGTTCCATACCACCAGTCCCGAGGCGAGGAAGGCGACGATGAGCCCAGCCGCCAGCAATGGGCGGATGCGCTTGAAGCAAAGAACGATGAGCAGGGGGGAACACAGGATGAATGAGACGCCGAAGTCGGGCTGGAGGACGATGAGTGCGGTCGGCACGCCGAACAGTATGGCGATGCGGAAGATGGCCTTCACCGTCAGCCGCTCCAAAGTGGTCAGGTATTTGGCCAGGATGAGAAGCAAGGGAATTTTAACAAACTCGGAAAATTGGATAGAAAAGATTCCTATCCGCATCCAGCTGCGAGTGTTGGCGATGGTGCGGCCGGCGATCAGCTGCAGGCCCAGCGCGAATAACAGTAGAACAAAGAGGTGGGGGGCGAACTGGAATACGAATCCCGTCTTCAGGTTGAAAACGATGATGAATGCGACCAGTGCGACGGCGCAAAAGGCGAGCTGCCGCAACCAATACGGCTGGCCGGAGGCGTGGGCGGCGCTATTGATCAGCATCACGCCCAAACCGGACAGCAGCAGCAAGGCGGTCAACGCCGGTTTATCAATGTATTTCAGGAAGTCTTTCATTTCTTGAAATAGCGCTGGTATATGCGCCGGGCCAGCGGAGCGGCGATCGCTCCCGCGTCACCGCCGTTTTCGATCAGGACGACGATGGCGATTTGCGGATCATTGCGGGGGGCGAAGCTGATGAACCAGGAATGGGGATGGAAGCGTTTTTCCTGGATCAAGCGTTCGTAGCGGGGATTGTCTTTGGCGATGACTTGGGCCGTGCCGGTCTTGCCGCAGATATCCAGGCCGCTGACCATGGCCGCCCGCCCCGTGCCGCCGTCGTTGACCACCCGAAAGAGACCCTCGATCACCGCTTCGAAATGGGCGCGGTCGATCGGGATCGGGTGGAATTCGGGCGGGAATTCGCGGATCATACGGCTGCCTCGGGTAATCGAGCGCAGGACGTGCAGGCGGGGGGCGCGGCCGCGTAGGGCCACGGTGGAGATCATCTCCAGCATTTGCAGGGGCGTGGCATTGAGACTGCCTTGGCCGATCGCCAGGGAGATGGTCTCGCCCGCATACCATTTCGGTTTGGTTCCCAGGCGCAGCCACTCCAGGGCGGGGACCAGCCCCTCTTTTTCGTTGGGCAGATCGATGCCCGTCTTCAATCCCAGGCCGAGCATGGCGGCGTAGCGGCTGATCGTCTCCACATCGAGCCTTTTGCCCAGCTGGTAGAAATAGACATTGCATGAATCGCGCAGGGCCTCCGCCAAGTCGACGGACCCATGGCCGCCCGGTTTCCAGCAGTTGAAGGGCCGGCCGTAAACGGTCAATGATCCGCTACAATAAGCGAGGGTGGCCGGGGTGATGATCTGCTCCTGAAGAGCGGCCAGGGCCATGACGATCTTGAAGGCGGAACCGGGGGAATAACACCCTTGCAGAAGTTTATTTTGCAGGGGCTTTTCCGGATTGCGTACCAATTCGTCCCACTCGCCGGCGTCGATGGCCGCCGGAAAGGCTTCGGGATTGAAATCGGGTTTGCTCACCATGGCCAGCAGGTCGCCGCTGCGCAGGTCGACGACGCCGATTGCCCCCCCTTCGGAGGCGAGTTGCTCCTCGCAGAACCGCTGCAGCTCGAGATCGAGCGTCGTCATGACCGTGTGGCCGATTTCCGGAAAGTCTTCCCGGACCAAGCGCTGGATTTTTTCCAGATTGTTTTTGATGGCCACCTGCTTTCCCTTGGTGCCTCTCAGAAACGTTTCATATTGGCGCTCGATGCCGCTGCGGCCGATTTCATCGCCCTGTTTGTATGACTGATATCCCTGTTGCCGCAGTTCTTCCTCCGTAATTTCGGCGATGTAGCCGATGGCGTGGGCGGCCAGCCGCTGCTGGGGATAGGTTCGCAGCGGTTCGGTGCCGATGGCGAATTCGGGAAGTTCGTCCTCGCGGCTGCGGATGAAACTGACGGTGCTGAGCGGAATGTTGGTCCGGATGGGAATAGCGAAGAAAGCCGGATAGCCGTTGTATTTGGCCAGCAAGCGGTCGATCTGAGCTTGGCTTTTTCCGCTGATAAAGGCGGCCAACCGGCGGGTGCGCTCCAGGTCGCGGACATTTTCGCGGATCAGGAAAAGGGTGAAGTTGAACTTGTTCTCTGACAGGATGAGCTGGTGACGATCGAGGATCAGGCCGCGCGGGGCTTTGGTGTCGATGATCTTGGTGATGTTCTGCTCGGCCAGTTGGGCGTAACGGGCGAAATCGACGACCTGAAACTTCCAGTAAATGAAAAGGAGGCCCAAAAAAGTGGCAATGAGCAGGCCATGGGCGATCTGGCGCGTTCTCCTGACAAAATCGCCGGTCAGTTTTCGCTTTTCAATATACATTCAGGATTTTTTTGACCTTGGCGTTGCCGGCCAGGAGTGTACCGACGGCCGCGGTGAGCAGCGGTTGCATCAGGATCAGCTCGGTGGTCAGATGGAAGCGGAAAATGAAATAGAAAAAGAGATTGGCTACGCAGTTGGAAAACAACAGGGGAATAAAGATAAGCAGGAACAAAAAAACGTTCTTGCGCAGGTCGAGGAATCGGGAGATACGGTGGAGGAAGAATGCGGCCAGGGCACGGGAGAAGGAGAAGACGCCTAGAATACCGCCCGAAAAAAAATCCATCGCCAGGCCGATCAATGTGGCGGTGATCATGCCTTTGAGGTAGGTGGAGGTCACGGTGACATAGAGGATGATCAGAAACAGCAGATCGACGTTGAAGCGAAAGGAATAGTAAAACCGGAAGATGATAAACTGAGCGGCGACCAGCACGATCAGCAGGGCGATTTTGATTCTGTTATTCATGGTGGATGACGATCAGTTGCCGTACGGGTTTGTCGATGAAGAAGGGCCGGACTTCGATGAATTGGTCGGGATAACCCTTTTTGATTTTAACGACCTTGCCGATAGGCAGGAAAGGTGGGTAAATCAGGTCGGTGCCCGACGTCTGCACCCAATCTCCCACTTGGGCCGGTTTGTTTCCCAATAGGTATTTGAAATCGCCGTAGTTGGAGTTGCGGCCGCTGAAAAAACCCTCGAGATAATTTTGGCCGACATAGGCGCCGCAACCGCCGATGGAGCTGGTGATCAGACGGACCGTGGCCGTGAAAGGGCTGATGGGAAGCGCCACTTTACCCACCAGGTCGCCGTCTGGATTGACCACCGTCATATTCTCTTTGACACCCGAGCGTTGCCCTTTGTCGATGGTGAGCGTGTGCCGGGGGAAGTTACTGTCCACGGAAATAACCGTGGCGGGGAGATAGGCTCCGAATTTCACTTGCGCCCCCTGCAAAAAACGCTGGTCGGTTATGCCCCGGCGTAGGAGGTAATTCTGATATTTCAATGCCAGGTTGCGCTGACGGAGGCCTTGGTATTTTTGATAGCTGTTCTTAAGGAATACGTAGCGTTTAAACTGGGCGCTGAGGAAATCCGTGCTCTTCTCGAATCCGACTTGAAAAGGCGTCAGGATGTTCCACACGATGCTGTGCAGCAGCGTCTGGCGGTTGCGCAAGATGATCTGGGAGGAAATCAGCGTCAAGTTAAGAAAGAGGATGATGAACAGAATGGGGGTCTTCTTCTCCGCTCCGATCTCCCGTCCGGGAACGCCGTTAAAGGACATTGCCGATTTTCTTAAGCAGATCGAGGTTGTTCAGGATTTTTCCCGCCCCGATGACCACTGCCGACAGCGGGTCGTCGCAGAGGAAGACGGGGAGTTTGGTCTCTTCTTTGAAGCGTTTGTCCAGATTCTTGAGCAGGGAACCCCCGCCCGAGAGGATGATGCCGCGGTCCACGATGTCGGCGGAGAGTTCCGGCGGCGTCTTTTCCAGTGTGCTTTTCACCGCTTCCACCAGGATATGCACGACTCCTTCCAGGGCCTCGCGAATTTCCGAGTCGCTGACGGTGATGGTTTTGGGAATGCCGTGGGTCAGATCGCGGCCTTTTATCTCCATTTCCAGCGGTTCATCCAGCGGATACGCGGAGCCGATCTGAATCTTGATCTGCTCGGCCGAACGCTCGCCGATCAGCAAGTTGTATTTTTTTTTGATGTATTGAATGATGGCTTCGTCCATTTCGTTGCCGGCGACACGGATCGACTTGGCGATCACGATCCCCGACAGCGAGATGACGGCGACGTCGGTAGTGCCGCCGCCGATGTCCACGATCATGTTTCCGCCGGGCTCGGTGATGGGCAGGTCGGCGCCGATAGCTGAGGCCATGGCCTGTTCAACCAAGAAGACCTCGTTGGCCTTGGCCCGCAAGGCGGCATCCTTGACGGCCCGTTTCTCCACCTGCGTGATCTCGGAGGGGATGCCGATGACGATGCGCGGTTTTAAAAATTGGGTGCCGGTGCGGGTCTTCTTGATGAAGTATTCCAGCATCTTTTCGGTGATTTCGAAATCGGCGATCACGCCGTCCTTCATCGGCCGGATGGCTACGATGTTGGCCGGTGTCTTGCCCAACATTTCCTTCGCTTGGTGACCGATGGCTTGAATTCGCCCCGTATTGATGTCGATGGCTACGATCGACGGTTCGCTGATCAGAATCCCCTTGCCTCTGACGTATACCAGGGTATTGGCGGTTCCCAGGTCGATAGCCAGATCCGAGGAAAAGTGGTCGTAAAGCTTTGAGAAAATGCCCATGGCACTACTCCTTGCCTATGTTTTGCTGCTGCTGGAAAAGAAGGGATGCGAATGGATATGGAAGCGGGAGGGCGGTTTGCGGCGCATTCATTCTTCGAAGATAATGACCTGTCGTTTTAAGACCGTTTCCACTCCACGGGAGGATAAGAGTCGGAACACGATCTCCTTCTTGCCGCCCGAGGCATAGGAGATCGTATGGATGAACCGGCCATCGGTATCGGTTTTCACCAGGTCGTCGTTGATTGTTAGCTGTGCGGTGGGATCGCACATGCCTTTGATCAGCACCATGTTGCCGCTGACCGAAAGGGTTTGGATATCCAGATTGGGCGGTTGAGGCTTGGTATCGCTCAGCAACAGGCCGCCGCGAATTTCGATTTGACCCATGGCGGAGGGAGCACCTTCCAGGTTCTTCCCAGTATCGAGGGGCACGACCTCCCAAAAGAACGTGCCCCCCTCCTGGATGGACAGGATGTCGATATGCGCCTGGTTGTCCGTGATGATGCGGCTGGAGAGCAGGTTTTCCCGCAGCGGTGAAGGATAGAAGCGTATGACATAGGAGTACACATTCGCCTGTGGTTGCCAGCGGAATTCGAGCAGGCTGTCTTGCGGACGATTGAGCGAAAGGGTGAACGACAGCGGCGTTGTGGGTATCGGGCGAGCGGGGATGCGACTGACCTGGGGCGTCTCTTTGCCTGCGGACGAGATATACTGTTGTGATTGTAATTGAAACGTTTGGCGTTCGCGGGTGATTTGCGCTGTGCCGGCGTAATCCCAAATCTCCCACTCGTTGCCCTTCAGGCGTAACCGGCCGGCGTCTGAAAGCCGCAGTGAGCGGCTGGCATCGCCGATATTCACCCAGACATCTTTCGTCCGGATCTCCCGGGTCCAATAGAATTCCCCTGCGGCCAAGAGCAGGGTGGCGGCATGGGGATCGTAGGCAATTCTGGAGTTGGGCAGAGCAATGAAAACAGCCCCGGCGAAGATGAATTCGAAAGACGTTTGCTTGTCCGCTTTCACCTGCGTTTGCCGCGTATAGGAGAGGATCTTGGGGTCCCAAGGCCGGCTTTCAGCCGCGTCCAGGTAGATACCGCCGCTTTTGGAAACGGTGGTGACCATGAAAGTCGACGTCATTGTTTCCGCTTGGCGGCTTTTACCGGATTCGAGCAAAAAGAACCGCCGCAGGATTATGAAAGCCAAGGCAGTGATCAGGAGGGCGCCGAGAAGGAAAAAGTATTTGGTTTTTCCCATCGGCTATATCCTATCAAATGTGACCCGAAAAATCAATTTGAAATGAAGCGGCCGCCCGCTCAGCCCTTGCGGATTTGCAGTAGGTATTTGACGATGAGGGCGGCGATCACCACCAGGGAGAAATACAACACCCGGTATTCCTTGTTTTTCATGTAGTAAGAGATGTTGAAATTCGCTGTTTTTATTTTTTTCAGGCGGGGGATAAAGATGTTTGCTGATTTGGCCCACGCGTCGTACTGGGCCCCGAATTTCTCTCTCATCCGTTTCCGCTCGATGGCGATCAGGAAAGTGAAGAATATCGAGAAATAGGCCAGGAAGGTGAACAGGGCGATCAGGTTATTACAGGCGATTACCACGCCACAGCCGAGGATGAAACTCCCGAAGTAAAGCGGATTCCGGGTCAGGGAATAGGGGCCTTCGGTGGCCAATTCCTTGTCTTTGTTTATATATCCAGAAGACCAGCCGCGGAAAAACATGCCGGCGATGATGAACAAGAAGCCTAAAAAGATCGATTTTGGCGTGGGCGTGGACAGAAGCAGAATGACGATCAAACACACGGTACCGATCATCGCTCGGTACCTGATCATGAGTTCACTCAAGCTTTTCATCTATTTCCTGACATGCGTGAATGACCGCTGACATGTCGAGGTGGCGGAGGCAGGACATTGTATCACATTTCCGCCGGTAGCAGAAACGGCATTCCTCGGCGGTGACGACGGCCCGGCTGGCGGGGAGAAGCGATCCGTTGCGCCGCGGGGATGTGGGGCCGAAGACGCCCACTGAAGGAGTCCCGACCAGGTCGGCCAAGTGGAGGGCGAGCGTATCCCCGCTGACGAGCAACCGACTCCGCGCGATCCAGGCGATCAGGTCGTTGAACTCGGGCAAAGGGGCCGCCACGGCTCCGCTGGCTGCGCAGACGACTTCGGCCGTGCGCCGTTCCGCTTCCGAGCCCCAGAGGACGATCAGCTGGCGGCGGTTCCTCAGCGCTCGCGCAATCTGCGAATACTGCTCGGCGGAAAGCACTTTTGTCGGCCAGCCGCCGCCCACGTTCAGCAGGAAAAAATCCTTGGGCTGAAGCTTGAGCGCCTGCCAGAGGTCGGTCAGGGCCGACGAAGGAGGAACGGCCACTCGCGGGTATACAATAGGGCCGGCTGCGCCGATTGCGTCGGCTTCCACACCCAGAGCGCATGCCAGGTGGATGTTTTTTCGGATCACGTGGTCCGCTTCATCGAATGGCGGGGCGCGATGCCCGTACAGGTAAGAGGCCCACTTTTCCCGGGTGTTGGCGGCATGGAATCCAAACCGTTCGCCGTCGAGGAGAAAAGCGAGGATCGCTGATTTGAAGAGCCCCTGAAAATCGATAACCGCCTCATAGCGGTGGCGGTTGCGACGGATAAAGCGAAAGAGGGTGACGGCGACGTCCCGCCATTTTTTCCCTTTCATGGCGAGGGGCACGATCGTGTCGATCCCGGAAAAATTTTTCAGCAACCGCGCGCCTGCCGCCTCCGCCAACCAGTCGATGCGGGCGCCAGGGAAACGGCGACGCAGAAGGGAAAAGGCCGGCAGGGTGTGGACGATGTCTCCCAGCGACGAAAGCCGGACGATGGCGATCGATTTCCATTCAGCCATGGAGCGAGCGAATACGGGCGATGAGGGAGGAGGTGGAACGGATTTTGGCCCCGCCGACGATGGCGATTCGGCCCCCGTACGCGAGAACCGTTTCACGCTCGGGTACTGTTTCGGCCGTATAGTCGGAACCCTTGCAATGGACGTCGGGCGTGAGACGCTGTAGGACTTCGTCGACGCGCCGGTCGTCAAACAGAGTGACAAAGTCGACACAGGCCAGGGCGGCGATCAAGGCCACCCGCCCGCACTCGTCGATAATAGCCCGTTCAGGTCCTTTCAGCTGGCGCAGGGAGGTGTCAGAATTGACGGCCACCACCAGGATGTCGGCTTGGGCCCGAGCGGCTTGCAGGTAACGGACATGGCCGATGTGCAGCAAGTCGAAGCCGCCGTTCGCCAAGGCGATTTTCTTTCCTCTTTGCCTCGCGGCGGCGATGCGGACGGCCAACTCAGGTAGGGGCAAGAACTTAGTCACAGGCGTTCAGCAGTTCGCTTAAACGGATGGGATAGGCTCCCTCCTTCATGACCACGATGCCGCCGGCGATGGAGGCGAGGCGCGCCGCATCCGCTAGCGTGGCGCCGCAGGCCAGGCTCAGGCTGAGAACGGCCAAGACCGTGTCGCCGGCACCGGTGACGTCGACGATCTGGGAGGTACCGTATATGTCGATGGCTGCCGGTTTCTTGCCTTTTTCAAAGACGATCATCCCCTGGTGACCCCGTTTCAGAAGAATCCCCCGGGCGTGTAGCCGGGTGAGCAGCGTTTGGCCCGCCGACAGAAAGTCGCTAGCGGCGAAGAATTTTTTGTCGGGGAAGAGATTTTTGATTTCCGGTTCGTTGGGAGTGGCCACGGTGATATCGGCGAAGTCCAGGAGATGTCTGCGCGAGTCGAGGTTGATGAGCAGATCGGGAAAGGCCGTGCGCACGTCGCGGAGGAGCCGCGGCTGGACTGATTGGGAAAGGTAATCGGAGACCACCAGACCGTCACACCTCTCGAGCTCGGGCAACATCATTTTTTGCAGCGGCTGGAAACGGTTCTCGCGGATATCGCTCTTGGGCAGGGTATCAATGCGCAGCACCTGCTGCCGGCGCGTATTTTCGCCGCCGGAGAGAATCCGGCTTTTGATGGGCGTGGTGAAGCCGCTCACTTCCACCAGGCCGGTCGTGCGGATGCCGCGCTCGGAGAGCAACCCTTTGATGATTTTTCCTTCATGGTCGTGGCCGATGAATCCGAACGGCACTGGAGTGGCTCCCAGCGAGAGGATATTCATCACCACGTTGCCGGCGCCACCGAGATGGTATTCGTTTTTTTCAAATTCGGTGACGATGACGGGGGCTTCGCGGGATACTCGGCCGGTTGTCGTGTAGATGTACTCGTCGAGGATTAAATCTCCCCATACGGCCAGCCTCTTTTTGCGGAAACGAGACAAGATCTTATGCAAAGGTTCTGCCATCGCACTTCGGACGCAAAACATGCGGCCGGGCCGCCTGCTCGTTGCGCGGGTCGGAGAAAGAGCGGCCATGCCGGGACGCGGAATTGAACCACGGACGCAGGGATTTTCAGTCCCTCGCTCTACCAACTGAGCTATCCCGGCACGGAGTGGCATCATCATATAAAAAAAAATGCGATTAGTCAATAGCCCTCCACCCCGGCGGTGCCGGCATGGCGGTTGGATTCGGGCGGCAGTTATGTTATAAATGGAGATAAAGCCATGGCCAAACGAATTGATTTTCCCGGAAGTACGATAAGCGATCAGAACCGCGCGATCCTGTCGGAGGTCATCGATGGACTGCTTTATCCGCCGGCCATATATAATCGCTCCCTGTTTCCCGAT
>Ga0316628_100003908_pt1 | contig 11578 bp, 10 predicted proteins | sample OWC_Aug_M2_C1_D5_FD_207648 | JGI IMG/M metagenome (GOLD analysis project Ga0316628, IMG submission 207648) | Wetland soil microbial communities from Old Woman Creek delta, Ohio, United States - OWC_Aug_M2_C1_D5_C | ecosystem: Environmental > Terrestrial > Soil > Wetlands | place: USA: Ohio... | reverse complement strand
ATATAATTCCATGACTATATCGATCCGGTTTAAAATGGGATGTCATGGTACCTCCCTTTTTTTTGATTCACTAATCTCCCCTTGCCCCCTTTTAGCAAAGGGGGAGAGGGGGATTTGAGAGGTGACCGATGAAGACACGAGTAGGTATCGTTGGGGCAACAGGTTATACAGGGGTGGAGCTCCTTCGCCTTCTCTTGAATCACCCTGAGGTAGAGGTGACTGCGCTAACTTCACAAAAATATGCAGGGGTTTCAATTGACCAGGTCTTTCCCTCCCTGAAGAAAAATCTCCAGTTGAAGTGCGAAGAACTCTCGGTTGACCAAATTTCAAAAAAAACAGATTTTGTCTTCACGGCGGTTCCTCATAAGACGGCCATGGAAACCGTCCCATTATTTTATCGGCAAGGTAAGAAAGTGGTTGATCTGAGTGCAGACTTTCGATTCAAGGACGCTGGCGTCTATGAACGGTGGTATCAAAAGCACACCGCTGCAGAGCTACTCTCGCAATCGGTCTATGGCCTTCCAGAGCTTCATCGAGAGGAGATCCAAAATGCAAAAATTGTTGGGAACCCAGGATGTTATCCAACCGGAGCTTTGATTGGCCTCATCCCTCTTGTAAAAAAAAGAATGATCTCTTTGGAAGGTATCATCATTGATTCCAAATCCGGTGTCACCGGGGCTGGGAGAGATGTGGTTTTGGAATCGCTTTTCTGTGAGATCAACGAAGGGGTAAAGGCTTATAAAATATTTGAACATAGACACCTCCCTGAGATCGAGCAAGAACTGAATGAAATGACGCGGAAGAAGGTGGCGGTGACCTTTGTGCCTCATCTTATTCCAATGGATCGAGGGATCTTAACAACCCTCTACCTTGTCCTCACAAAAAAGTTGAAGACGGAGGAGGTTTTAAACATCTTTCAAGAGCATTATCAAAAGGAGCCCTTTATTCGAATTTGCCCGAAAGGCAAACTCCCCAATACAAAAGATGTCCGAGGTTCCAATTATTGTGACATCGGAGTGAAGGTAAACGAGTCAGGTAGTCAGGCCGTTGTTGTCACGGCAATTGACAATCTGGTCAAGGGCGCTTCCGGCGAAGCCGTTCAAAATATGAATATTATGTTAGGATTTCCTGAAACCATGGGCCTGGAGGTGTTGCCGCTCTTTCCTTAGGCCCGAAACCACATAGGGAAAAGCGCATAGCGCATAGCGCCAAAAAAAACAAGACATAGCTGATAGTTCAAGGCAAAAAACTCTGTTCTTATCGCTCCGGACTCCGAACTCATCACTCCGAACTATTCCTCTGAATTCCATTTTACAACCCCGGTAGATTCTGTTAGATTATTTTCAAATTCCCCTGCCTATTGGTAGGTCCTGAACCTAACATGGTACTGGGCAGGCAGGCAACGCCCCTTTGCTAAAGGGGGGATTAAGAGACAGCAAATGAAACCCGTAACCCCCGTGATCAAACAATATCTCCAGATTAAGAGTCAATATCCGGATTCCATTCTTTTCTTCAGGATGGGCGACTTCTATGAGATGTTCTTTGAAGATGCCCGTGTGGGTTCACGAGAACTGGACATTGCTTTAACCTCAAGGGATAAGGGCCAAAAGGATAGCGTCCCTCTATGCGGGGTTCCTTATTTCACTGCCGAAACGTATATCTCCAAATTATTACAGAAGGGATACAAGGTTGCCCTCTGTGACCAGGTAGAAGACCCAAAGCTTGCCCAGGGGATTGTTAAAAGAGAAGTGGTCAGGGTTTTTACTCCAGGTCTGGTGACAGATTCGATTCAATTAGGGACCGGAGAAAATAATTACTTGATGGGGTTTTCCGCGGAAGGGGAGGTTTTCGGGCTTGCCTTTTTGGACATTTCGACAGGCCAATTGAAAACCTGTCAAATCTCAGGATTTGAGCCCTTTCTGAGTGAAGCGCTTCGGAACGAACCCAAAGAAATTCTGTCCCTCAAGAGATTTCAGGAGCATCCCTGTTTTGAAGGATTTAAAGAGAATTTTGGGAATGGTTTGATTACCTATTTAGATGATCCAAAATTCGATGCCATCCCTTCTTTCAACCAGAACGAACGGAATGCAATCCTCCAGAAATCACCGTTAGCTGCCCAAGCCGTGGCCATGGTCCTTCATTACGCAGAGGAGAACCAGAAAAAGCCCCTCTCCCACATTCGCCCCCTCTCTTTTTATCAGGTCCAGGATTTTATGGTCATCGACGAAGTGACGAAGAGAAATTTAGAACTGACGCAATCCCTCTTTGAGCAGGGGAAGAGGGGTTCTCTCTTCTGGCTTTTAGATGAAACGATCACCCTGATGGGAAGTCGTACACTGAAGCAGTGGTTAAATTATCCATTGATCGATATTAAGGAGATCGAGCGTCGTTTGGAAGGGGTCTCCGAACTGAAGGAGAAGAAGATAGAAAGAAAGCAACTGAGAGAATCCTTGAGAGGGATTCAGGACATCGAAAGATTGACCTCCCGAATCTTCCTCGGACATGCCAATGCTCGGGATCTCATCGGTTTAAAGAATTCACTTCAAAATCTACCTCTTCTCAAAACAAATCTACAGCCCTTTGACGCCTCCTTCATTAGAGAGCTTGCATCGGAAATCGAGAATTTCGATGATCTTGTTCAACTTCTCGAATCCTCCATTGAGGATCATCCGCCTCTGACGATCAAAGAGGGCGGGATCATTAGGCCAAACTACGATAAGGAATTAGATGCACTAAGGGAAATTGGTCGGGAGGGAAAGGGATGGATCCTTCAATTGGAAGCAGAGGAGAGGAAAAAAACGGGAATCTCCTCTTTGAAGGTTCGATATAACCAAGTCTTTGGATACTATATTGAAGTAACCAAGAGCAATCTTCACCTCATCCCGGACCAGTACATTAGAAAACAGACTTTGGTGAATGCCGAACGATTTATTACCCCGGAACTCAAGGAATTCGAAACCAAGGTATTAGGGGCTGAAGAGGCAATCTGCCAACTGGAATATCGGCTCTTTGAAGAGATTCGGACAAAAGTCTCAGACGAAACCACGAGGCTTCAAAAAACAGCTTCTGCTGTTGCACTGATAGATATCTTGGGCTCCATGGCAGAGATTGCTGATCGATATAATTATGTCCGGCCCATTGTAGACGAGGAGGATGAGATCATCATTCGTGATGGGAGGCATCCTGTCCTGGAAAGAATGGGGCTTTCGGAAAGATTTGTTCCCAACGACACCCAGATGAATAGCCATGAGCATCAGCTTCTTATTATCACCGGCCCGAATATGGCAGGCAAATCAACTTATTTGAGACAAGTCGCCCTTATCATTTTGATGGCACAGATGGGGTGTTTTGTTCCGGCAAGGGAGGCAAAGATCGGAGTGGTGGATCGGGTATTCACTCGGATCGGCGCTCTGGACAATATCATGAGGGGCCAAAGCACCTTCATGGTGGAGATGACGGAGACCGCTCGTATTCTAAATCAGGCGACCTCGAGAAGCCTCGTGGTTTTAGATGAGATTGGAAGAGGGACCAGCACCTTTGACGGGTTGAGCATTGCCTGGGCCGTAGCCGAATATCTCCACGACCTTCCTACGCTCAGGCCGAAGACCCTTTTTGCGACACACTACCATGAATTGACGGAGCTGGCCCTGACAAAGGAGAGGGTCAAGAATTACAATGTGGCGGTGAGGGAGTGGGGCGGAGAAATCATCTTTCTCAGAAAGATTGTGGAGGGAGGAACAAATCGTAGCTATGGTATTCAAGTGGCGCGACTGGCGGGCCTTCCTCAAAAGGTCATTGATCGGGCAAAAGAAATCCTCTCCAACCTGGAGAAGGGCGAATTGGATGCCATGGGGATGCCGAAAATCGCAACGACAAAAATCCCAGCCTCGAAGCTCAAACCTCCTTTACAACCTTCCTTGTTTGTTCAACCTGACCCCATTCGATCTGAGTTGAAGAAGATTAAGCCCGATCAGTTAACCCCACTCGAGGCCTTAAATATTCTGGACGAGCTGAAGAAGAAAGTGGATAAGGAAGAATAGAGAAAACAAATACAAATGCCAAAGTTCAAATGCCAATTCAAATCCAAAGCTCAAATGAGATCCCGAGATAAGTTCCGCATGACCACAATGTCATTCTAAACTCGTTTCAGAATTCCGTTTTGAATTTTGACATTCATTTGAAATTTGGGTTTTGGCATTTGACATTTTTGTTTCAGAAGATGATCGATTTCCCCAAGGCAAGATTGAAGATGGCGGAGGAGCAGATTGTCTCCAGAGGCGTCAAAGATGCCAGGTTGATTGCTGCCATGAAGAAAATTCCGCGTCACCTCTTTGTGGAGGAAGCCCTTCAAAACCAGGCCTATACTGACCATCCTCTGCCCATCGGAGAAAAGCAGACCATTTCTCAGCCCTACATGGTTGCCTTGATGACGGAGGCGTTGTTATTGACCGGGAAAGAAAAGGTTTTAGAGATTGGCACAGGATCTGGATATCAGACTGCGATTCTAGCTGAATTGTCTGAGAAGGTCTTTTCCGTCGAAAGGATTCGTCCTTTAGCCATGCGGGCAAGAAAGTTACTGTACGATTTGGGGTATTTCAATGTTGAAATCAAAATTTTTGACGGGACCTTTGGGTGGATGGAAGAAAGCCCATTCGATGCCATTCTTGTCACGGCAGGGTCTCCGGATATTCCTCAGCCTCTGATCGATCAGTTGACGACAGGAGGAAGACTGGTCATTCCCGTGGGAGATGCTTTTGTGCAAGAATTGTTTCGTGTGACCAAAACAGAGAAAGGAGTGAAAAAGGAAGACTTGGGAGGTTGCCGATTCGTCAAATTGATAGGTAAATATGGGTGGGAAACCGAATAAACGATGGACGATGAATAATAGACCAAGAACAATGGCAGAAGGAGAAATTGTTCACTTTATGAGTAGATTCCACCCTTGAGGGCAAAAGCGCTAACCTATGAGGCGGAGGGTCTCTCATTCGTCATTCCGGCCCCGTATCAAGTACGGGGTAAACTCCAGCCGGAATCCAGGGAGACGTCAGTGAATAAACAACCCGCGGTATACATCTTGGCAAGCAAGTGAAATGGTACCCTGTATATTGGTGTGACTTCAGACCTCATCAAGAGGGTATGGGAGCACAGAAACAACATGGTAGAAGGATTTACCAAACGCTATGGTGTTCGTCTGCTGGTTTGGTATGAAATGCACGAGGGCATGGAATCCGCCATTAAGCGGGAGAAGCAATTGAAAGAATGGAAGCGAAAGTGGAAACTGGAATTGACTGAGAGTACTAATCCTAGATGGCAGGATTTGTATCATACGATTGTTTGACTGGATTCCGGCTTTCGCCGGAATGACGCTACGACTAAATTGGACGCTTATGGCCCTTGAGGGGAAGGGTGGGGTGAGGGGCGAGGAAAATGGTCGTATTTTTGAATCGGATGCTAAAAAATATTCTATGGGTTTCATTTCTTTCCATAATTCTTTTCGTTGGGGGGTGCGCAAGGCACGGAGTTTCCCCCGAAAGGCCATCTCTGCCTCCAGCAAGGAAAGGGGTTTATCATGTGGTCGAGAGACATCAAACTCTTTACCGCATTTGTAAAACTTACGGGGTTGATCTGAAAAGGGTGGCCGCTCTCAATGGCATACCAGATCCGAGTAAGATTGAGACCGGTCAACGAATTTTTATCCCGGGGGCGAAGAAAGTTTTAAAAGTTGAGATTTATATCGATGATGTGGCAGCAGAGCAGGGGGGGAAGTCAAAAATTGCTTACGAGAAAGTTGATTTCATCTGGCCTGTCGAAGGAAAGATCATCGATTTTTTTGCGGATGTCGAGAGGAAAAACCATCAAGGGATCGATATCTCCTCTCCCCTTGGGACGCCGATTAAGGCTTCAAATGCCGGCACGATCCAATACTCCAATAACACCATTAAAGGATACGGGAACCTGATTATCATTCGCCACTCCGAGGAATACGTTACGCTTTATGCTCATAACCAGGTCAATCTGGTAGAAGAGGGAACATGGGTGGAGAAGGGGCAAATCATCGGGAAAGTAGGGCAGACGGGAAATGCTACAGGACCTCATCTTCATTTTGAAATCCGAAAAAATAACAAAGCCATGGATCCAATGCTATTCTTGAAGTAGGTTCTTCCGGCTTTTGTGCGGTGGCGTGTCCTAATCCTAACCCCCTTCATCTCCCCTTAAATTCAAGGGGGGAACAGAGGGGGTTACGGCGATGGGACTTCATGCCTCATGCGATGGGAAGTTCTTCAGATCATCAATGGTATCAATGTCCCTCAAGGGTTGAAGGGTGTGAACCGTAAGCCCTTCTTGTTCCAAAACTTTGATGGTCTCTTCAAAAACCCTCTCCGTGCTCCAGGGGATTCCCTCAAATACCCTAAAGGAGAAGTTCTTATCCTTAAAACCAATGAGGTAGTAGCCACCATCAAAAGAAGGACCAATAACTACGTCCTTCTCCTGGAGAGATGAAAAAGCTTCTTCGATGAATTCGAGAGGCAGATCAGGAATGTCACTTCCAATAAGGACGACTCTCTTGAAGTTCATGGCGAAAGCATCGATGAAGCCGTTCTTCATTCTTTCACCGAGATCCGCGCCCTGCTGAGGCATAAAGAGGTAATCGTCTCCCAACCAACTTTTGAGATCGCTCAGAGAATTCTCCGGGTGAAAGCATAGATAGAAAAGGAAGGTTCCTCTATTTAACGTCGATAGCATCTCGAGCAGGAAACGCCTGTACAGCTTCACTGCTATCTCATCACCAACCGCTGAGGCCAGTCTTGTTTTAACTTTGCCTTTTTCCGGATTCTTTATAAAGAAGAGCAAACACCGGTCCTCCAATAGAATGCTCCTTATTGAGACGGTTCGATATTCAAACCCTTCACGCCGTTAGAAATGATGCCCCGCTGCCCTGCAGTGGGGTTAGGTTGCAGAATAATTCCGGAATTTCTAACGGGGTTCACTCTGTCCCCGGGCTTCGGGTCATCGGGTACTTCCCCAGTTTGCCGATAAAGGGCAGGACGATCAGCCATGGTAATGTCAATTTTTGGGATTCCTTGTATTGGTCAAGGCCGATAGTCATTTCTAAGTGTCCTTTTGCAGGCTGAGGACGATAAGTTCCAAACAAACGATCCCACCACGGGAAGTTGAATCCAAAGTTGCAGTTTGTCTCCCACCGTATATTGGAGTGATGAACGCGGTGCATCTCAGGTGTCACCACCAGAAGCCGAAGGATGGTGTCGACGGCGGTTGAATAGCGCACGTTACCATGATTAAACATGGAAGTTCCATTCAGGAGGATTTCAAAGATCGGAACGGCCAAGGGAGGAGGTCCAGTGAGGATCACAACGAGCATCTTTATTCCCATGGAGAGGATGATCTCGATGGGATGGAAACGGACCCCTGTGGTCACATCAAAGTCCATGTCGGAATGGTGGACCATATGGAGGCGCCAGAAAAGGGGAACAGCATGAAACATCATATGCTGAAGATAGATGGCGAAGTCAAGGATGAGTATCCCAAGAATGACTTTCACCAGGTAAGGCATTTCAAGTTGATTGAAAAGCCCCCAACTCCGTTGCTGAGCCAAAAGAGCCACGCCCATCAGTGCGGTCGGGAATACCAGGCGCACCGAAATGGAGTCGATCAAAACAAGGCCGAGATTCGCAATCCATCGAGCCATCTTGGATGTGATCAAGAGTCGACGTGGGGCGGAGATCTCCCATAAGGCCATGAGGATGAGAACGGCAATGAAGAAACCAAGCCTCACAAGTAACTGTTGATTGTAGACCAGGGCTGGCACCGTTAATACTTCTTTCCTTGTGGGTAATCGTTCTTATACCAATTTACCAGTTTATGGGGTGAAACGCCAAGGAAATAGAGGAATTGGTTTGTATAGTTTCTGAATGTGCAATAGAGCACGCCCTCTCTCTCCCATCTCCTCGGAGAGGTCACGACCCGATCATAGAAAATCTTTATCTTTTTACCGGATTTTCTAATTCGCCTCATGAGTTCCACGTCTTCCATTAAAGGAATCTGTTCGTAACCACCTATCTCGTTAAAATATTCTCTTTGAATAAAGATGGCCTGATCCCCATATGGAATTCTATTCAGACGGGAGCGTAAAGAAGCAAAGCATGCAATGATCTTGAAAATCAACTTATCTGACTTGATACCTAGATCAAAAGCTCCTGCAACATATCCCCCTTGCTCCATGACAGCGCTGATCTTTTTGAGGGCCAGGGTTGGCAGTTCTGTGTCAGCATGGAGAAAGATTAGAATCTCTCCCTTGGCTATAGCAGCCCCGGCATTCATCTGCTTGGCACGGCCCTTTTCAGATGAGACTTTAATGACATGGTTACTATGGATCCTCTTCAGAGCATCCTTTTCCGGAGCCCCATCCACGATAATGATCTCACAGGTTTTTTCCGTATCTAATTGATGTAGGTGCTCCATCAGATCGTTGATCCTGTCCCCTTCGTGGAATACAGGCACAATGACTGAAAATTTAGAAGTATTCACGGAGCTTTTCTCCAGAAGGAGGTTTCCTAACGCTTAAAGCAGAAAGAACTCCATGAAAATAGATTAAGGTAATGCTCCCTTTCCGTCAAGACAATTTTGTTCTTGAGATCCTTCTTCCGGGACTTCACTATCTTTTCTTTTGCATCCATTGGTATTTTGAGGTATCTTTTCTGCTAAGGAAGACTATGATTTGAGGGGACACGTAAGCTTGATGAAGGTTTTGGCGATTGAGACATCTTGTGATGATACGGCGGCGGCTGTTGTTTTGGATGGGAGGAAAATCCTTTCTAATATCGTTTCTTCTCAAGTTCCCATCCACCAGAAATATGGGGGGGTTGTTCCGGAACTGGCCTCAAGAAAACATATCGAATCAATTGTCCCCATTGTGACAGAGGCGTTGGAAAAAGCCAAAGTTACTTTAAAGGAAATCGACGGTATTGCCGTGACCCAGGGACCGGGTTTGGTCGGTTCCCTCTTGGTTGGCCTCTCTTTTGCTAAATCCGTAGCTTTTGCCACAGGACTACCATTCATTGGTGTCAATCACGTTGAGGCCCATCTTTCAGCCATTTTTCTCGAGGAAAAACCTCCAAAATTTCCTTTTATCGGATTGGTGGTCTCCGGAGGTCATACGTCTCTTTATCGTATGGATGGATTCGGAAAATATGTGCGATTGGGACAAACCCGGGATGATGCGGCAGGGGAGGCCTTTGATAAGGTAGCAAAACTCTTAGGCCTGGGATACCCGGGCGGACCGGTCATTGATGAACTCTCAAGAACAGGGAATCCGAAAGCAATTCGGTTCCCGAGGCCTGTCCTCTCAAGGAATTCTCTCGATTTCAGTTTCAGTGGACTCAAGACGGCTGTCGTCAACTATGTAAAAGTCCATCCCGAACCCCCAGAGAGTTATCCAAAGGAACTCATCAAAGACATCGTGTCCAGTTTTCAGGAGGCCGTCGTCGAGGTATTGGTGAAAAAAACAGTACAGGCCGCACAACGCCAGGGACTGAAAAGGGTTGTCCTTTCAGGAGGGGTGGCAGCCAATCAACGCCTTCGCCAGAGGATAAAAGAGGACTCTCTTGAACAAAAATTGAAAGTCTATCTTCCTTCCCCTTCTTTTTGCACAGACAATGCCGCGATGGTTGGAATGGTAGGATATGAATATTTGAAGCGAGGGATGAGATCACCGTTATCACTTAATGCCTTCTCCAATTTACCCCTCTAATAAAGAATGTCAAATGTCAAAGCCCAAAGTTCAAATGAAATCCAAGGGCCAAATGTCAAAATAGATCAAGAGGAAATACATTTGACATTAAATCGTTTTGACATTCATTTGACATTTGACATTTGGATTTAAAGTTATGACATCAATCAAACAAGAGCTGAAAGTATATGGTTTGTTCCCGAAGAAACGTTTGGGGCAACATTTTCTTATAGACCGAAACATCTTGAACAAAGTGATCCGAACCGCCCAGGTTGGAAAAGAGGACGTTGTTGTTGAGGTGGGGCCCGGTCTCGGGGAGATGACCCTTGCCCTTGCCCGTCTGGCCAACTGTGTGATCGCCGTCGAGATCGACCCCAAATTGATAGAGATCCTGAAGAAGAAGCTAACGGACTGGCCGAATGTGGAGGTGGTCAAGAGCGACATCTTAAAGGTGGACTTCAAATCCTTCTTGAAAAAAGAAGGACGCCCTGTCAAAGTAGTGGCGAATCTGCCTTACCAGATTTCGACACCCCTTCTCTTCCGCTTCATCGAAGCCAGAGAGGTTTTTTCTACGTTTACTTTGATGCTTCAGAAAGAGGTTGCCGAGAGATTGGCAGCTCATCCAGGCCGAAAAGAATATGGTCCATTGTCGATATTCGTACAGGTGTTTTTAGACGTCTCCGTCCGTTTCTTCATCAAACCTTCTGCCTTCTTTCCGCCCCCAAAGGTTGGATCAGCAGTGGTTCAAATGGACTGGAAAGAGAAACCAATGGTGGAGATGCAAGACGAAGCGTGGTTTAAGAAGGTGGTTAAAGCATGTTTTGGCTACCGGAGAAAAACATTGGCCAACGCACTGAGACATTCCGAACTTCTCCTTCCTGAATCCATCGAATCAAGAATGGAGAAAATTGGAATAGATCCTCGAAGAAGACCCGAAACCCTCACGATTGAAGAATTTGTCCGTCTGGCAGATGCCTTAAAATAATTAGCAAATTCTATTTGCAAAACCTCACGGGGATGATTATTGTTAATGAGATAAATTCATGGGGGGAGTGAAAAGATGGATCCTAATAAATTGACACTGAAAGCCCAGGAGGCTTTGCAGGAGGCAAAATCCATTGCTGAGAAGAAACATCACCAGCAAATCGAGGTGGAGCACCTTCTGTCGGCCCTCCTTGCCCAGAAAGATGGGATCGTTGTGCCAATCCTGCAAAAATTAGGGGCAAACCCGGATTTAATCCATTCACAGTTGGAAGATGAGTTAAACCGGATTCCTCAGGTGACAGGAAAGGGGGCAGGGCAGGTTTACCTATCCGGCCGGGTCAATGATATTCTAAACGCGGCCTGGAAAGAAGCCGAAACGCTGACGGACGAATATCTCTCAACAGAGCATCTCCTCATCGCCATTGCGGATGAGAAACAGGGGGCTTCTTATCAAATCCTCCAGAGAAACGGGGTGACCAAGGACGCGATTTTCAGGGTGCTCCAGGAGATCCGGGGGTCCCAACGGGTAACCGATCAGAATCCGGAGGACAAATACCAGGCCCTAAAGCGCTACAGCCGGGACCTGACGGAAGAGGCGAGGAAAGGAAAGCTTGATCCGGTGATCGGGAGAGACGATGAAATCCGAAGGGTGATTCAGGTCCTCTCAAGAAGAACCAAAAATAACCCCGTCTTAATCGGGGAGCCTGGGGTTGGGAAAACTGCCATCGTGGAAGGGTTAGCCCAGAGAATCGTTAAAGGCGATGTTCCTGAGACATTGAAGAATAAAAAGGTGGTTGCCTTGGATTTGGGTGCCATGATTGCAGGGGCCAAATTCAGAGGCGAGTT
>Ga0316628_100003907_pt1 | contig 11580 bp, 3 predicted proteins | sample OWC_Aug_M2_C1_D5_FD_207648 | JGI IMG/M metagenome (GOLD analysis project Ga0316628, IMG submission 207648) | Wetland soil microbial communities from Old Woman Creek delta, Ohio, United States - OWC_Aug_M2_C1_D5_C | ecosystem: Environmental > Terrestrial > Soil > Wetlands | place: USA: Ohio... | reverse complement strand
GTCCTCGCTATTTGTCTGGCAGTTGCGCTCGGCGCATTCCTCGGGGTCTTCGTGCCTTGGCTTCGTCGCCGCAAGAACAAGGGAGACGACAAGCCTATGGTCAAAGAAAAGCTGGATTCCGGAGGAAAGAAGGGAGAACCCACGCCTGCCGTCAAAGAAGAGAAGAAGATCGGAGATCGGAAGACCGCCAAGCCGGGCCAGGAAAAGGGCCGGGACAAAGGTAGGAGCTAGTCCTCACTGCCCACGTACATGTTCAGGCATCGCGAGAGTCCCACATTCCACTGCGATGTGCGGGTGCGTGCGTTTCTTCGTTCCAGCTACGTCGCTGAACCCCGAGCTCTCCTGAAGTCACCGTCCTTTCCGGTGTGACCGTTCGCCCCTTAGAACCGAGCGAGGATCAGTCAATCCGTTGCCGAGGAACAGGAGCGATGACTGCAGGAACAGCCTCCGTTGCATCCGGTCGGCGAGCTTCTACGCTCCAAGCGTCTCCCGGACGAGCGGAGAGTCGAAAGCACCGCTGAAGAAGAAGAAAAGAAAAATAGTAAAAGGGAGGGGCGTCAGCCCCTCCATTCTCGTCCTGTCTAGCTCAGGTCCAGGAAGAAGAACTCCATGTCTATGCCGTCGGTCTGGTATGGCGATGGATACCCGCGGCCGTTGTCGTCATCGAAGACGATCAGCGTCACGTAGTACATCGACTGTTGCATGTCGAAGGCATGTGTCGCCGTGTCGTGGACACGGTAGTTCATCGTTCCAATCGGGCTTGTCCCAGTGTTGGCCGCCCTGTCGAAGAACGGCTCTGTGAACCCGAGGTGCTGCGGGTCGGCCAGGATTCCGTCACTCGTTGGGTCTCCGTTGTTGTGGTGCACGTTGATCTCGTAAACCATGGTCGCGTCGTTCGGGACCTGGTATGGCGAGTTGCTCACCGCGCCCCACTGCCAGAAGAACGCCAAGTCGTCCGTGCCGGGATCATAGGCATCTGCCGTGAAGTCGATCTTCGCGCCTTGGCCGGAGTCGAGCAGGCCCCTCTTCAGCGAGGAGAGAGACTGCGAGATTATCTGTCCGCCCTTGTCGAGATCGTACTTCCAGGAGACCGTGCCGTGGCCAGGCGTCACCGGATCACGCCAGGGGTTGAATATCAACCAGGTTGGGTTGCTGCCACCACCGGGCGCCGCATAGATGAGCTCGGCGTCGTACGTGTGAGCCTTCATGACGTCTAGCTTGAACAGACCGCACTTCTCGTCCGGCGGGTTCGGATCTCCCTTGAGCCTAACCGTCGTCGCCGAAGAGATGAGCACGCCGTCCTCGTAGATGTTCACGGTCACCGAGTTACCGGCATCACCAGTCATCCGCACGCATACCGTGGTCGCGATGAATGCCCCGACGCTTCCGCCTCCTTGCTGGGGCACGATCGTCGGGTCCACGTTGGCAACGGTGACGGTCATGCTCCTCTGGCTGAACGGTATGCCGGGTATGACCTGGACCGGTACGTTGTTTACCGGGTCCCAGACATAGCCCATGTCGTCGTCGATGACGTTCAGCTCAGCGGTGTAGACACCGTTGTCGCCGTAGGTGTAGGTGAATGGCTTCAGGTTCGGGTTCGGTATGCCGCCAGCCGCCCAGCCAATCGCGTTGTAGACCAGCTTAGGCATGTCGGCACCATATGGCCCCATGAAGGCACCGATGTGCACAGCCCTTGCGCCGTTGGACAGCTCCTTGACTCCGACTCCGCGGCCGCCGTTTGCGTTGTCAGCGAGGTTCAGTCCGTTCATGCCGGCAGCGATTCCCTGGCCGCCCACTGTGACTTTGTTGTCACCCATGTAGGCGTACTGGAAGGTCACCTGTCCGGAACGAACGCCCGCCATGACGTCATGGCCGGGTTCAAAGATCGGACCAAGCGAGCTGGTTGTCTGGGTTCCTGGAGCCCGTTCGTAGGGACCGTAGTCCCAGTCCATGAAGCGGCCCATGAGGTCCCATATCTGCGGGTAGGTCGAGTGGATCCAGTACACGCCATGCCAAGTGACTACGCCGCCGCGTTTTGCTTCCAAGTATGAGGCAATGCGGTCACCGGTCAGGCGCTTCGCGAGATCCCAGTTGGTGTCGGAGTTCCAGCCGTAGTTGAACGCGACCATGATGATGTCGTAGTTCATCATCGTCGTCAACGACGGAGCTGCTATCGGGTAGAAGAAGTTGAAGTCGTCGACGAGCGAGACATCCTTCAGACCCAACAGCATGTTCTTCGCTGCCATGCAGTACGTGCCACAGCCGCCGTAGTCCATGGAGTGGATCAAGTACACCTTGAACTTCGGGGGCGACATCGTTCCCTTGTATATCCACTGTGTCGGGGTGCCGTCGCCCATGTTCCAGGAGTACGCGAACCACTCGGTCGGTGCATCAATCGCCGGGTCGCTGATTGAGAAGCCCTTAAAGTCGGTTCCCTGTGCTTCATTGCGCGACGCGGTGTCAAAGCCACCCTTTATGGTTGGCGGTACGTTCGCAACCCAGGCGGTCCCGTCGGCCGCTCCGAGTCCGTTGATCGTATCGGCCAGGATTCCCGTGACCCTGATGTTGTCGTTGAACCATCCGTAGTCGTCGTGGCTGTTGTACGTCCAGCGGAACCTAACCTGTGAGGATCCACCAAGATCGTACCGGTTGAAGGTCACGAGACCGACGAAAGTGGGCGGGAGGTTGTGGTGGTATTCCACGAGCACGGTCGGGTACGTCGCTCCACCGTCAGTGGACGCGTTCACGTAACCATCCGAGGGCCCGGGTGCACCGTTCCCACGCCAGTCTGTCTGGTACTGGAGCTGGACTATGTTGTAACCCGACATGTCGTAGATCGGCGATATCAGGTGGGATGTCCCGTCCCCAGTGCCGTAGTTGGGATCATTGTAGCCGAAGATGATGCTCGCTGCGCGGCTCGAGTAGTACGGGTTGACCTCGCAACGCCAGCCGTATGACGGATCCACAGTCCAGCCCGTTGGCCAGCTGTAGGTGGTGGGTGAGACGTAGTAGCAGTTCGTCACGTCATTGAAGTCGTTGTATGAGAGCTGGTCCTGCTTGTAGACGATGAACTTGCCATCGTCGTCGTCTCTGACTTCAACATGGACAGGGACAGGATCTTGTGGCGTGGTCGTTGTGGGATCGTCGTCCGGCATGGTGATCTTGTACGGACCGAACTCGATAGGCATGACCTTCGGGGCCGGATCCGGCTGTCTGGATGCCCACTTGATCGCGTTCACGGTCAGCCGCATGTAGTCGCCGCCCGAATAGGAGGCGTAGGACCACCAGGGCAGCGCGACCGCACGCGCGCCGTTGGGGACCACAGGGTTCACCTGCGTCGCCACTGCGACTGTGCCTGCCGCGAAGTCTGCAATCCTTGTTGCGCCCGGATTCACCGAGGTCATCATGCCCCTGTAGGTAGCTGACATCGAGACGACGCCATCAAGAATCGGGTGGCCGGGCACGTAGATCGTGCTCAGCGGCGAGCTTGATGCCGTGTAGCTTGCCAGGGGGACTGGTGCGTAGTATTCGTTCTGCCATCGTCCGCGGATACCCCATGTGTTGCCGTTGTAGAACGAGTTCAACATCATGACGACTCCGCCGCCCGTGGGTCCGGCCGCGTCCATGTAGTCCGCGATGACGTTCCCAGTGGCGTCCCAGTCTGGAACAACACCATAGTTAGACATGACCACTATGACGTCGTATGGCAGCAGTTGGGCCAACGTCGGAACCGTGTTTGTTCCAAGAGGACCGTAGTCTAGGAAGTCAATCCTCTTGCAGAACGATCCGCAGACTGCCTGCATTTCTGTCAAGATGGCCGACTCCCAACCTGTCACGGTGTGGAGTATGAGCACGTTTGCGCCGCCTGACAGCTTGTCGACCGTCTGCCACGGGCTAGTCCCGGCCGGGGTCACCCAGCGGTACTGCCACGTGTCGAGTGAACCAGGGTCAGTGAAGGAAGCGTAGAAGTTGATCGGCGTTCCCTCGAGGCCTGGGCTCGGATCTGTCCTTATGCCCCCTACGATTGGCGCCACGTTCCTGACATCCAGGTGCGATGTGTCGCTCTTCGCATCCGGCAGAATCAGGACTTCGCGGAACTTGAAGTCAACCGCCGCAGCGTAGGTCGCGCCCCACTGGAAGGTCTCCTTGCATGTGTCCGGGGTCGGGTCGTAGCAGAAGCTACCGTACATGCCCTGGTGGGCGATGTACTGGCTGTTGAGCCCAGCGGGTGCCGGGGTCCAGCCAATGAAGGAAGACTCGATGCGTATGCCGAGCCAGTACTGCTGGTTTATCACAAGGTCGAACGAGCTTGGCAATGTGCACCAGTTCCATTGAAGGTTGGTGTGTGCCGGCTCGCACTGGCCCAGTTTCGGCTGACCAGCACCGAAGACCCAGATATACATCTTGTACACCAGGTTGCCGGTGTACTGGTAGTAACCCAGATCCGTGACGGTTATGGGCTTCTTCGCCTTGAAGGCGTTACCCACGAGGCGCCACGTGCCACCGAACATGCCCATGCTCAGGTTCCAGTTCGTTGCCTGGCCGAGGTTGTTCCCGGTGTTTATCACGATGTAGGTGCTCACGCCATCCCAGCCTTGCACTGTGATGTCGTTGTAGTAGTTGTCGTAGAAGGTGTAGTCAAACTCGCTCGTGGTCACCCAGTCGCCTAGGAGACCAGGGCTCGTCTGGGGCGGGTAGTCAAAGACGCCGTCGTTGTCCCAGTCCCAGCGGAACATGATTATGCTCGGGTCGTTGACCGTCACCTGGAAGTGGATCGTGCATGTGCCCTCGAAGCAGTCTGGACCGCCATAGGGACCGTTCGCGTCGATCTCGCCGGCTCGAGTGACCCTAATCGTGCCCTGCTCCGACTGGTAGACGACCTCGCCTGTTGGTGATTCCGACAGCTCAAGCTTCCTCATGATCTGAGCGACAGCTTTCCCGCCATCTACGTTGAGCTCGGTGGGTTCGCTGTTGACAACCGCTTGCGGATCTGCTCTGTCCTTGATGCCTGTTTTCGGGAAGATCAGGTTGCCGTTTCCGTCGTCAAATGCTTGTATTGTCTCTCCAGTCACAAGAGAGGTCGCCTCGTGGACCTCTCCACGCGTCCCCACCTTAGGGGACACACTCACATTGCCGGACTGCGCTTGCACGAATCCGACAAACGCCATGAGCACCATCGCGAGGACGATGCACATCGCGCCAACTACTTTCTTCAGTTTCCCAGAATATTCTTTCATTGTTTTCCCCCTCCGATGAAGGAGTATCGAGTCGATGGCGCAACCTCCCCCGTTCCTGCGTTGGGCGCGGGCGTGCGCGGTCCACCCGCGCTTCCGTCCCCTTGGGCTCGGTCTGCCAAAGACACTCCTCTCACTCCATTGGGAAGAGAGCACTTAGGGAGACTTCAGAAAAACGAGGAGCGACTCGTGACCGTGCCTCATTGAACCCCGTCCTCCTGACACGCTGAGTAACCTACCCAACCTCTCCCCAGCGCGTTCCTCGTCCCCATATTGCTGGCCAGTGTATTTAACGGTGTCGCTGCGCAACCGCATCCAGAATGCTACCAAATCGGATAATACCCTTTTCCGCCCCGGAATGGCGTCACCGCTCCACAGATACTCACAAGGACGGATTCTTTGCAGCCGGGAACTGACCTTGGCGGTGCTTCTCCGAACCGAAGCTGGCGACTGAAGATACGCCCGCCGCTTCACCTCCTCGATCTACTCAGGGCGCCTAGAGCCGCCTACGGATCATCTCGTCGGGGGGACAGCCTGACCTGGGAGCGCGCAAGCGGCATCCCGACGTGCGCGGCGAGCGTTCGGCGTCGAGAGCTGGTACCTTGGGTGATGCACTCCTTGTCGACCGAGACCGCAGCACCTTTGCCTGTGGCGGGGGCGGCGGGTAACTAGCGTCTACTGCCCGGCGGGTCTTTCCTCTGGCGCGGGTTCAGGGGTCTCCTCTGGGGGAGCTTCTTCCGGAGGGGTCTCCGCCGGAGGAGCTTCTTCGGGTGCTGCTTCCGGTTCGGCGGGGACTTCCTCACCCTCTGAGGGCGCTGGCACAGCTTCCGCCGGCTTCTTCCGGAGGAATACCAGCAAGAGACCGACCACCAATAGGATCACGATGACTATGACGATCACCCAGAGCCATGGGAACTCTCCTCCCTCAGTCTTTTGCTTGGGGACATTCGCCTGGGCCTGGTTGCTGAAATCGCTCTCTAGGTCCGCAGTGCCTGCCGTGTGGACAGCCGTCACCCAGTAGAAGTACGTCGTCTCCTGCGCGACGGTGCTGTCGGTGTACGTTGTCGTGGTCGCGTTTCCGATGTGGGTCTTTTGTCCTGTTGCTGAGGTTGCGCGATATACTTTGTACACCGTTATGTCCGCCGCCGCCAGCGTAGATCCGTCAGTCCATTGCGTCGGGGCATTCCAGGTCAGGCCGACCGAGTTGTAGGCTGTCGATGAGATCGCGAGGCCTGTGGGGGGCATTGGTGTCTTAAGGCCAGCGCCAGTGGTGAAGCTTGTCACGCTGGCGGCCGTCATCTGGTTGCCTGGGGTGCAGGCGTCTCTCGCCGTGGCGTTCACAGTCAGGGTATAGGGAGTGCTGGCTTGGAAGACATCATGGGCTACCGTGGCGGTCGTGTTGGTCACATCCCACGTCAGCTGCACGTTGAAGACGCCCGGTGTGAAGGACGCCTCCACGCTCGTCTTCCGCATCGGCTCGCTGAAGGTGATGACAACTCGAGAGTCCGTTGGCACGCCGGTTGCTCCTGTCGCGGGAACGACCGATTGCACGCTGGGCGGCGTGGAGTCGATGAGGACGCTTGCGCTGCTGTCCTGTGCCGAGACACCCGCGCCGTCTATAACGGTCAGCCAGATCGTGACCGGCGCGTTTTCCATCGGCGTCGTCCAGGTATATGCGTCCGGACTGGTGCGACCTGTCAGCGGTCCCGCAATCTGCCCCGTCGTCGCTCCCATCGTGTAGTTCAGCCAGACGATGAGTTGGCCAACGGGCGTCTCGATATCGGACATCGTCCAAGGTATCGAGAGGCCTGAACCGCCATCGCAGCAGGCCCCGATCAGGGTGTCGGAGGGGTCGATTGCCGCAGTGGGCGGTGTGTCTATTGTGAAGTTCCAGGGATTCGGTGCGGCGCCCGGAATCAGGTTGTTGCCGGTCAAGTCCTGCCCGGTCACGGTGACTTGGTAAATCGATCCGTTGACGAACGGCGCTGCGTGGCTCAGTGTGAGCACTGTGTCGCCTACCGTCCAAGCGGGCGTGAGCGTGATGGTCGGCGTGATCGGATACGTCACCGACCCCGTGTTCATGGGCTCGCTGAACTTGATTACGATGTCCGCAGTCTGTCGAACCTGCGGAGCCCCATCCGCAGGGTTCGTCGAGATGATGAACGGCAAATCACACTGGGCCGTGAACGACCAGGTCGTCGGTGTCGGGACCAGGTCGTTGCCGTCCGGGTCTTTGCCGGTGAGGTCGACGCGATATCCTTGACAGAACGTGAAAAGTGTGGAGTGAGTGAGCGTGAGGATCGTGTTTCCGCCGGACCACGCGGGCGAGAGCGTGCCTGCAGGAGGAGTGAGTGCAGCGGTGACCGTTGCGATGTTCATCGCCTCGCTGAACGTCACGACGATGTTGGCGCCTTGGAGAACGCCGATATCATTGTTCCCAGGGATCGTACTGGTCACGCGGGGAGGCACCCCAGAGATGACCACGCACACCATTCCTGATCGGCCGATAGTTTCGTACAAGGCGGTTGCGTCGTCCCTCTTGTAGTTCACGGAGAGCTGGTAGCACTCAGGTCCCAGTGGCAGGCTCGTATCATTGTATGTCTTGAGGCCGGGAGAATGAGGTACCGTCTGGATCACGGTTGCTGGCCCCGACGGAGAAGTCGACCGGTAGAGATTGTAGGACTTCGCGTTGCCGCCCGCGTCGATCAGCGGCGACCACGACGCTAGGGCCCAGTTGGGGCCTTTCGTGATCGTGAGAACCGGGAAGGGCTCCAGGGTCGCGTTGCCCATGTCCTGCACAGCGGGGCCCAAGGCCAGCGTTGTGGTGCTGGAGGTCGTGTGATTGGCACCCGACCAACCGTTGACGTTCAGCGTGGTCTCATAGACCGTGACCATGGTGTCCCCGTTGGCCCAGTCCCAGACGTTGCCGACGTCGACCGCGAAGTAAGCGGGTTCCGTCCCCGTTGCCGGCGTGAAACTGTCGGCGCCATTGATCGGCGGATACGTAGGCTGGTTTGTCGAGTAGAACACCATGCCGACCGCGTTTGCCGGGTTCGAGGAGCCCGAGGACATGTCGCCTCCCGGGCCGAACACTCCACCCGCCACTAGATGATTCGGCAGGGCGCTCGCTGTCATTCCGACGAAAGCCACAAAGACTAGCCACATCGCTGCTGAGACCGCCAAACATCGCTTGATTTCCATCATGCCACCTCCGGTGTGATCAGATTAGGTTGCCAACTGAAGTCAGTCACAATCGTTATGTATACTCCGTCGCCGGGACTGATCGCGAAATCAATGCCCGTCCACCCCGTCCCTGACCAAGTCCACTTCACGGTCGTCTGGGTCACAGGGTTCCACAAGCCGATCTCGGTGACCTTGCCCGAGGTGAGTTCGTTCGCGATGTCGCTCGCCCTGGCGTAGGTTCCCGTGTACGGGACGGAGATCCAGTTCACGTTCTTCTTGGGAGCATTATTTTTCACGAAGGATAGGGTGATATTGGCATCCGTGCCGACGATGGGCCACGAGAAGGCGCTTACGGAGCCGATGTACAGCCCGTCGCCGGGTCTGATTATGAAGTCAGTCCCGTGCCACTTGTTGCGGAAGAAGTAATACAGGATTGGCGACTGAGAGGCAGGGTTCCACTTGGCCACCACGCTGATCTTCGCCGTCGTGAGCTCGGTCGTTATGTCGCTCGCCCTCGCATAGGGGGAGTCATAGGGCAGGGAGAACCAGTAGATGTTCGCGCTTGAGGGGCTGTAGTCGATGTTCTTGGCTATCTTCACCGCCATGGTTGAGTTCGAGCTTTCCAGAGTTGAGTTCACCGCGCGCACGATGTAGAAGTGCGTCTTCGTGTCATTCAGGTGATTCACCGCATCGTATGTGGTAGCTGTTGTGGTTCCGAGCACTGCCCACGGGAATGGCGCGAACCTGTTGGAAGACTCGTAGATGCGATAAGAGGCCGCTCCCGTCACGGCCCTCCATGCCAGCCTGACGGTGGTTGTTCCGAACCTGGTCGCCTGGAGGCCGCCTGGAGGCTGCAACGTTACGATCGTCAACGTCGTGAAGGACCACGGGTTCGGAACCGAGCCGGGGATGAGATCGTTACCGTCCATGTCCTTGCCTGTGCAGTTGACCGTATACGTCGTGGACGCCGCGAAAGGCGTAGCGTGGCTGAGGGTCAGCACCGTGTTCCCGAGGGTCCATGCCGTCGTGAAGGAGATGCCGGGTGGGCTGATCGTGCAGGACACCGTTACGACGTCCATCGCTTCGCTGAAGGTGATGACGATATCCTGGTTGAGAGGCACGCCAACCGCGCCATTTGGCGGGATCGTGCCCATGATTTCCGGAGGCACCAATCCCACCGTGGTGAAGCTCCACGGGTTCGCGACCGGGCCAGGGACGAGGTCGTTCCCGTCCGAGTCCTGGCCCGTGCAGTTGACGGTGTACGTCGTGCTCGTTGCAAAGGGGAGCACATGAGTGAGGGTCAGCACCGTATTCCCAACAGACCATGACGCCACGAGGGCAATGTTCGGATTGATGAGGCAGGTCGCAGTTGTCATCGCCTCACTGAATGTGACGACGATATTTGTCGTGACTGGCACGTTTATCGCGCGGTTCGGTGGATCCGTCGAGACGATGAAAGGCAGCGCCCCGGCCGTTGTGAATATCCACGGGACTGGGACCGGGCCAGAAATCAGTCCGTTGCCATCCACGTCTGCCCCATCCACATGGAATGTGTATGTCCGCGAAGCCACGAGGGGCGTGCCATGGGTGAAGGTCACCTTCGTGTTCCCATCAGACCAACCCGGGGTGAGGGTGACGTCGGGTGGATCCAGCGCGTAGACTAGGGTTGAGGGATTCATGGGCTTGCTGAACGTGACGACGACGCTCTTGTCGAGAGGCACGCCAAATGTGTCGTTCGCGGGGTCCGTCGTGAGCACGACAGGATTCTGACATAGAGGCGTGAACGTCCAAGGATTCGGGGCGAGGACGGTCCGCAGGGGGTTCCCTGAGGCGTCCTGGCCTGTGATCGTCACGCGGTTGGGGCCGCATATGAACATGTCTGTGTGGTTGAGGAACAACGCCGAACCCGTGGAGTCCCACGACGAGTTGAGCGGGATGGTCGGCTGGAGATCCCAGGTCACCGACGCGGTGTCCATCGGTTTGCTGAACTGCACAGTGATGTCCGAAAGCCGGTCGACGCCCGTCTGGCCGTCTGCGGGTATGGTGAAGAAGATGTATGGATTGGTGCACGAGGTCACGAAGAGCCATGGATTCTCCGCGAAACCGTCAAACTTGCCCACCCAAAGGTCTGTTCCGACGATGTCCTTGCCCGTCATGTTCACCCTATATGCCGTGCAGGCTGAGAAGGCGGGATGGGTGTAGGTGACCGTCTTGTTCCCGTTCGACCATGTCGCGGTCAAAGAAACCGTTGGGGAAATTCCCGCCGAAACGGTCAGCGGATCCATCTGCTTACTGAACGTGACGATGATGGATCTGGTCACAGCAACGTCTATTTCATAGTGATAGGGGCTCGTCGAGACCACATAGGGAGTCGTGCAGATCACCCTGAACGACCATGGGTTCGGCACGGGGCCGGGTATCAGGTCGGCTCCGTCCAGGTCCTTTCCGGTGACGTTTACCGTGTAGTCGAGGCACTGCGTGAAGTCGGGATGGCTGTAGGTCACCGTCTTGTCCCCGTTCGACCATACCGGTGTGAGGGTGATTGAGGGCGTGATATTCGCGACGACGGTTGGCTTGTCCATCGGCTCGCTGAAGACGACTACGACGGCCGCATTGAGCGCGATGTCCACGTCCCCCTGCATCGGCGCCGTCGACATGATCTCCGGCGGGACACATACCGTCGTGAACTTGAATGGGTTTGGCACGGGTGGCGCGGGGCCCGGTATGAGCGGATTCCCCGCCAAGTCGTTGCCTGTCAGTACCGTGATCGTGTATTCCTTGCATTGCGACAACGGAGTGGTGTGGTTCAGCGTCAGTCTCGAGTTGGATTCAGACCATTCAGCGGTCGTTGACAGGGTTGGGCTGACATCGTAGGTCACGGTCCCGATGTCCATCGATTCACTGAACCGTATCGATATCAGCTTCGAAGTCGGCACGCCGGGGAATCCGTTGGTGGGGTCCGTCCAGATGAAGTACGGGTTGGACGCAGGCACGGTATAGTCGATCGTGATGCTGTCCAAGGTCGGCGTGACGAGATTATCGAAGGTGAACAGCTGCCCGAAAACCTTCATGTATCGCTGGTTGTCGTGGCCGGTCCAGATCGTCTGGGGAGGGGCGGGAGGAGCCGTGTAGTAAGTGCTTAACGAACCGCCAGGCCCGACGA
>Ga0316628_100003906_pt1 | contig 11580 bp, 8 predicted proteins | sample OWC_Aug_M2_C1_D5_FD_207648 | JGI IMG/M metagenome (GOLD analysis project Ga0316628, IMG submission 207648) | Wetland soil microbial communities from Old Woman Creek delta, Ohio, United States - OWC_Aug_M2_C1_D5_C | ecosystem: Environmental > Terrestrial > Soil > Wetlands | place: USA: Ohio... | reverse complement strand
TTTATCCGCAAAACCTGTTTTCGACTGTGGCTGGTACGTCAATTTACGCATTGGTATCGATGGACCTTCCCTCCAGTTTATGCAACCCCAGCCCGGCATGCCGACGTTTGGTGGCAGTGGAGTTATGCTTAACTTCAAGGTAGACGATGTGGATGCAGAGCATATAAGACTAATGCGGACTTAAGTCCGCAACCTAACTGACGGAACCTAGAGAAAATCAAGCAATTACATATGACAGCCAGCCGCGGTAGACTGTTGAAAAGCAAAATTTTAAAGAGGCTGCCGCCATGTCATTTATTGAAAAGTTCCGCAACGCTATTACCGGGGTCCTTCATGGTTTTGACCGAATCGTTTTCCAGGGATTCATCCAACCTTTGATGTACCCAGAAGGGGCTATGAAATTTTTTAACCGGCAACGCATTCTGTACAAAGACGCCAAAACATGGGTGATGAAACAGACTGAAGAACTGGTTGATTCTGTCGAGCAATTGGCCATCAAGACCTGTGGGCAAGGGATCACCTATCTGCCATCCTCCAATGACAGAAAAGAGAGCATCGCCCGCGAACGGCAAGCCCAAACAGGCATTGAAACAGGATTGATCGGCGTCTGGTCCTGCGTCGAAGCTGGTGGGAGTTATCGCATCATGCCCGCCGCCGGCAAACCGGTCCTGCGATGGGTTAACACTCGCTGCAAGCATCTCTATCTGTATATGGACCATCCCTCCTATGGGTTCATGCATATCAGAATACAAACCTGGTTTCCCTACAAAATTCAGGTGGCCATGAATGGGCGCGAGTGGCTGGCCAGGCAATTAAACGCCGCCGGCATCGGTTTCGAGCGTCACCGCAACAAGTTTCTACATGTCGATGACTTCGCGCAGGCTCAAAATCTGTTGACCCAACAACTGGACAGTCAATGGTGCACTATACTCGACAGCCTGCTTCCTCATGCTTTCCCCACAATGGGTCAGGTGCTTGTTCCAGAATTGGCCTACACCTGGAATTGCTGGCAAAGCGAATGGGCGACCGACCTGGTTTTTCATGACCCCAAAGAGCTGATCAGACTTATGGATGCGCTGGTGCGTCATGCATTTATCTCCGGCCACGCTGGACGGCTACTGCGTTATTTCGGACGTCCTGTGAATCGGCAAGGAGATCCTCGCACCAATTTCAGCGGAGCTATCCAGACCAGGATTAAGGATCTGCACGAAGGGGTGCGGATTCGTCATTGGGTCAACCACAACAGCGTTAAGCTCTATAACGAGCATAACAATCTTCGCATTGAGACAACCATCAACCGGCCTTGCGAATTTCGCGTACACCGCCACAAGCAGGGTGCGAATCCTTCTGCGCCCAAACAACGTCTTCCTTTACGCAAGGGGGTAGCCGACTTGCGACTACGGGCTCAAGTCAGCCAGGATGTCAATAATCGACTTGCAGATCACTTGGCTACGACTCAGATAAAAACCCCTTTGTCCGAGTTGCTTGACACTATTACTTGTGCTAAGCGGGTCGACGGCCGGCGCGTCCGGGCCATAGACCCGACCGGCAAGGATCGCCACATTTTGAAGGCCATTTCGGATCCTCAATTCGCCATTGCGGGCTTCACCAACAAGACCATCCGAGCAATCTTGACATCCAGTTCTACCTATGTGGGCAAGACCGATAAACAACTCAGCGGTATAATCTCTCGACTTTTCCGTCTACTGCGAGATCATGGCCTTATACGTAAACTACCGCGACAAAATCGCTACCTCATGACCAGCAAAGGCCGTCAAATTATCACTGCTCTTCAAGCGGCATTAACCATGTCCACACAAGAACTTATAGCAATGGCCGCTTGATAATTCTTTGAAAAAACAAACAAGATGAACCGTAAGTCACTAATTATCTAGCAAGGAGAAAAGAGATGAAAAGGATGATGAGAACAGCACAACTAATATCGACCGCCGCTTTAACCGTCGGTCTGCTTGCGGCGCCGTGCGCCTTTGCCGTGGAGGCAGAGGACAAGCCGACCGCCAACATCACAATGGGGGCCTTCAGCCAGTATATCTGGCGGGGGTGGGAACTTAGCAATGACAGTATCGTCATTGAGCCCTCCATGACTGTGAGCTACAAGGGGGTGAGCGTCAATCTGTGGGGCAACCTCGACACAAATTTGTACAAGCAGAACCCGGATGACGAAACCAATGAATGGACCGAGACGGATCTTACCCTTTCGTATGATGGAACTGTTGAAAAGATAAAATACGGGGGTGGCTATATCTATTACGGCCTGGATGGCATTGCTGACTCCCAGGAGGTATACGCCTACTTCGGTCTTGCCACCCTACTCAATCCGAAACTCACAGTCTATCGGGATTTTGACGCGATGCCGGGTTGGTATATAACCGCCGAGGTTTCGCATTCCCTGCCGATCTCGGGGGATATCACCCTTGACCTTGGCGCGCGCGCAGCATACCACAGCGTGGATGGGGCTGGGCATCGAAGCGAGATCAGGAACTCCGCTCCCTCGACAGAGGCCTATAGCGCCTTCCATGACGGTCTGCTTTCGGCCGCGGTCAACGTTCCGATAAACAAGTATTTTTCCGCAAAGCCGGCCCTCTACTATTCTTTCCCTCTGAGCAGCGAGGCCAAGGACTTGTTAGAGTATGAAAATTTCCAGGTTAACGGTATGGAAGAGGAATCCAGCTTTATCTATGGCGGGGTCTCCGTAAGCCTCGCATTTTGATATGCACCAGAAGATAGTCTGGTAAAGAGAAAGTGGATGTTGGGATTATAGAAGTCACCCTCCTTATGCATGACGTTCATGCATAAGGAGGCGGCCGCAGCAGATATGGAGCAGGATCTTCATGTCCTTTGCTGGGCAGGAAGGTTCCCCACCTTATATTGCTGGGGATCGATGCCGTATTTGTGGATCTTGTAATTGATTATGCGCAGGCTGGAATCAAGGAGTTTGGCCGCCCTGGTCTGGCTGCCGCCGCATTCCTTCAGGGCCTCGACGATCAGTTCTCGTTCAAAGTTCTCTACGGCAGCGGTAAAGGAGAGGGGGTTTCTGTTCTGCAGGCTTCCCGCGGTCTGTAAGGTGGGGGGCAGATGATTACTCTTTATCGTGTCCTCATCGCAGACGAGCACGGCCCGTTCGATAGTATTTTCAAGCTCCCGCACATTACCGGGCCAATGATACTGCATCAATAGATCGATGGCCGGGGTGGATATCCGGCGGATCTGTTTCCCGTTTTCCTTGCTGTATTTATCAAGAAAGTATTCGGCGAGCAGAAGGATATCGGTCCGCCGTTCCCGAAGGGGCGGCATATAAATGGGAAAGACGTTCAACCGGTAATAGAGATCCTCCCGAAAACCTCCCTTGCTCACCAATTGTTCCAGGTCTTTATTGGTGGCAGCCACCAGCCGGACGTCACATTTAATGGCCTTTATTCCTCCCAGACGCTGAAAATCCCGTTCCTGGATGACGTTAAGGAGCTTCACCTGCACACCCATGCTTACCTCACCTATTTCATCCAGAAACAGGGTTCCTCCTTCCGCCTGTTCAAAACGCCCGATCTTCTGGCTGTGCGCCCCGGTAAAGGCCCCCTTTTCATAGCCGAAGAGTTCACTCTCAAGAAGGGTTTCCGGCAGGGCCGAACAATTGACCACCACAAAGGGTTGTTTGGCACGATTGCTATTATAATGAATGGCCCGGGCCACCAAGGTCTTACCGGTCCCGCTCTCACCCCGCAGGAAGACCGTGGCATTACTGCCTGCCACCCGGTGAATCATATCAAAGACCTCCTGCATCCGGCTGCTTTTGCTCACAATATTGGCAATCTGGTATTTTCCCGTAAGCTCGCGTTTTAACTCCCGGTTTTCCCGGCGCAATTGTTCCCGTTCCTCATTGACCGCCTGAATACGGACGGCGGTCTGGGCAATGAGACCACTAATAATGGTGAGAAACTGCAGATCCTTGTCAAGATCCGCGTCCAACGATGACTTGCGGTCCACGCTGAGGGTGCCGATTGTCTGGCCATTGTGTTTTACCGGCACGCAGAGAAATGAGGTCCCCCTTTGCTTATTAATGGGTCCCCGGGTCCGGGTCCGGTTCAAAAACAGGGGCTCTTCACTGATATTAGGAACCACGATGGGTAATCCGGTGGCTGCGACCCGGCCGGTGATCCCTTCGCCGATCTTATACTTTCCCCGTTTCCTGGCCTCGGCACTCATGCCATGGGCCACCTCGACCTCCACCTGGCCGGTTACTGGATTAATGATGGTCACCGTGCCATTGCTGAGCCCGGTCCCGGAGGAAAGAATGGCCATGGCCGTATCAAGGCAGTCATGAAGATCCATGGAGGCGGCAAGGGCCTTGGTGATCTCATAAAGGCAGGTTATGTTCTCTAGTTCCCGGCTGTGATTCTGCATCAGGTTCGTCATGGCCATAGGCATTGAAGGCCAACAATATTTATCTCCCTATCTTTCTAAAGGCCTCGCATGCCTTACGGGAGAAGTCCGGGGCAGGCGTCCGAGGACCTCTGTCCCGTTGATCTCTTGTATAATACGGACATTGTCCGTAAACACTATATCATCTTACGCCTGCTTTTCATCGGAAAAAACAACACCAAACACCGGAGCCTCCCTTCTTTTTATGGACTCAAGGGTCAATAGGGGTCCGGACAAGATATAATCCAGGGCTCATCCCGACAATTTTGTAAAAAATCTATGGTCTTTTGCAGAATTGTAACAAGATCCAACCATCACCTGACCGGGAAGGGAGGGAACGGCTTAATGAGTTCTCAAGTCGTTATGTTCCCTGGGCCGGGGAATCAAGGCCGCTTATAAATTATAATTTTTAATAAACCATCAATTTTAATCATGACTGGCAAGGAATTTGCTTATTTATCAAAAGAATTAGTCTAGGGCAATAACAAAAAAACAGTCATTGTTCGACACACTACAGGTAATTTCAGTAACAAAAATAATAATCAAGGAGAAGTTGAAATGGGAAAGAGATGCCCGTGCGGAGGCAGGATAAACAGCGTTAAAGCAAAGATTGATGTACCGATGTTGTTCGGTGACAATGTCTTTAATGATAAGGTGATGCGGGAGAGGCTGCCCAAGGAGACTTTCCGGGCATTGAAGGAAACCATCGAAAAAGGGGCAACCATGAAACCCGAGGTGGCGGCGGTGGTTGCCAATGCCATGAAGGATTGGGCCATTGAAAAGGGCGCCACCCATTATACCCATTGGTTTCAGCCGCTGACCGGTTTTACCGCCGAGAAGCACGATTCGTTTATCTCCCCGACCAGCGACGGCAGCGTGGTTATGGAATTCTCCGGAAAACAGCTCATCCAGGGCGAACCGGACGCCTCCTCTTTCCCGAGTGGCGGGCTGCGTGCAACCTTCGAGGCCCGCGGCTATACTGCCTGGGACTGTACCTCCCCCGCCTTTCTCAAGGAGGATGCGGCAGGCAATGTGACGCTCTGTATCCCCACGGCCTTTTGCTCATACCGGGGTGAGGCGCTTGACAAAAAGACCCCGCTCCTCCGTTCGATGGAGGCCGTTTCCAGACAGGCCCAGAGGGTACTGCGGGTCCTCGGGAACACCACCTCAACCAAGGTTATTTCCACGGTCGGGCCGGAGCAGGAATATTTCCTGATCGACAAGGAGCTTTATCTTAAACGGCTCGACCTGATTACCTGCGGCCGGACTCTGTTCGGCGCGCCGGCGCCCAAGGGCCAGGAACTGGAGGACCAGTATTTCGGCCCCATCAAGGACCGGGTGTCCGCATACATGCGGGACCTGGACGTTGAGTTGTGGAAGATGGGCATCTTATCCAAGACCAAGCATAACGAGGTCGCCCCGGCCCAGTATGAGATGGCCCCGATCTTTTCCACCACCAACATCGCGGCCGATCAGAATCAACTGGTCATGGAGACCATGCAGAAGGTTGCCCTGCGGCACGGCATGGTTTGTCTCCTGCACGAGAAGCCCTATGCCGGGGTAAACGGGTCCGGCAAACACAACAACTGGTCTCTGGCCACGGACGATGGCATCAACCTCATCGATCCCGGTGATACCCCGGAAAAGAACGCCCAGTTTCTGGTATTCCTGAGTTCGCTGCTCATGGCGGTGGACACCCACGCCGATATCATGCGGGCTACCTGCGGCAGCTCCGGCAATGATCACCGTCTGGGCGCCAACGAGGCGCCGCCGGCGATCATCTCCATTTTCCTCGGCGAGGAACTGACCGAGGTTATCAGCAAACTCGCCAAGGGAGAAAAGGCTACCAGCAAGGAGGCATCATTCCTAAAAATCGGCGTTGACACCCTGCCCGAACTGCCCAAGGACAACACCGATCGGAACCGGACCTCACCATTCGCCTTCACCGGCAACAAGTTTGAATTCCGGATGGTCGGCTCTTCCCAGTCGATCTCCGGTCCGAACGTGGCCTTAAATACCATCGTGGCCGAGGCCTTGGACCAGATCGCCAACCGTCTGGAAAAGGCCGCGGATATCAATGCCGAGATCCAGGCCATCCTGAAGGATGCGGTCAACCAGCACGGCCGGATCATCTTCAACGGCAACAACTATGCGGACGAATGGATGCTGGAGGCCCAAAAGAGGGGACTGCCCAATGTCCGCAACACCGTGGACTCCCTGAAATCATTTATCACGCCCAAGGCGATCGGTCTTTTCGAGAAATATAAGGTGTTAAGCAGGGAAGAACTCCAATCCCGGTATGACATTTATGTCGAAGAATACTCCAAGCATATCAATATCGAGGCCCAGACCGCCATGCAGATGGTCAGGCGACAATATCTTCCTGCTGTTATCAGGTATGTTACCGAACTGAGCAATGCCGTGAAGGCAGCCGGCGATCATGCCTCTGTTCAGAAAGAACTTCTGGCCGAGGTGTCAGTCTTGCTTGCCTCGGTGGGCGGAAAGCTGAAAAAACTTGCGGAAGAGACCGCCAATGCCCAGGCGATCAAGGATGTGACCCAACAGGCAGCATCATTTAGAGACCAGGTCGCGACGGCCTTGGCCGACCTGCGTACGGATATCGACGCTATCGAGGCGATTGCACCCAAAGACCTGTGGCCGGTGCCTGCCTACAGTGATCTGCTGTTCAGACTGTAAGCCGCATATTAGCAATTGGTAACCGTTCACCGGTATCGGGGTCGGTATCGAACGGATTGAAATGGCGTTTGGCAATCCATTGAATTCGGTGTGAACTGATTCGATACCGACCCCGATACCGACTGCGGCCCCTAATTGGGGCCACGTCATAAATCCCCTTAGAATTTTATGACATGCAAGAGCTCCCGGCGAATTTCTTCCTGCAGATCCAGATCCCGAATCTTGCCCGTCTGCAGGTCCTGAACATAGAAGACATCAACGATTTGGTCCGCCTTGGTGCTGATTTTCGCCCGCGAGATATCTATGCCGAAATCGGCAAGGGTCCTGGTGATCTCGTAGAGCAGGCCGATCCGGTCGTCCGCGAAGACCTCGATGACCGTATATCCGTCCGAGGTCTCGTTGTCAAACACCACCTCGGGCGGTCGCCGGGTGGCTGGCATGGTCGAGGCGCGCCGCTGGGGAGGGAGCTTGCGGCTTAGGCGGTGGTCGAGGCCGATGCGCTGGTTTACCGCGAGGATTAGGTCCCGGCCGAAGCCCTGCCAGTCCTGTTCCTCATACCCACCCTCGAATACGGAATTGATTTCCAGTGCATCAACCACGGTGCCGTCCGGCCAGGTAAAAATCCGGGCCGAGAACACCTGCAGGCTATGGAGGGCGAGGGTCCCGCATATCCTGGAAAGCAATCCGGGCCGGTCATGGGTGATGATCAAAAGTGACCAGTGATCTCCCTGGTCCTCGGGAAAGATCAGTACCTCTTGATCCGTGAGATCCGGCAGAAAGGACATATGGTGAACCACCTCCTCCGGTGAAAAGCTGAGCAGGTAATCGTCAGGAAGGCTTGGGAGGTTTTTGCCGGCCTCGGGGCCGAGCAGCTCCCCAATACGCTGCAGCATCCATTCCACTCCCTGCCGCTGGTCCGGTCGTAGAATCAGACGGTTATCAAGAACATGGGCGATTTTAAGATAAAGCTCCTGAAGCAGGGCCGCCTTCCAATGGTTCCAGGCATTGGGCCCGGTTGCTCGGGCGTCGGCAATGGCGAGCAGATAGAGCATGGCGAGCCTTTGGATGTCTCCGATATGCCGGGCGCAGTGGTGAATCAAGACCTCGTCTTCAAGATCGCGGCGCGTGGCGATGTGGGGCAGGTACAGGTGGTGCCGGACGAGAAAGGTAAGGCAGGCCGTCTCCCTCTTGGCAAGTCCCATCCGCTCTCCGATAACCTTGGCCAGCCGTGCCCCGCTTTCTGCATGTCCCTTGCCCCGGCCTTTTCCGATGTCATGCAGGAGGCCGGCAAGGAAAAGCACCTGCTGGCAGGCCATTGTCCGAAATATCTCGGGCATCTCCTGGCGCAAAGCGTGAAGCTCGACCACGGTATGGAGCAGATGGAAGTCCACGGTATAGACGTGATAGACATCATACTGGGACAGTGACTCCACCTTCTTCATCTCAGGAATATAGGCAAACAAGAATCCGGTTTCCATAAGGGTTTCAAGAACCGAGAGGGGTTGTTTCGCACTGGTAATGATCTCAAGAAAGATCCTTGCCGCCCTCTGGGAGCGCAACAAATTGTCGTCCACCAGGTGGAGATGGGTGCAAATGAGTTTTCGGGTGCGGTGATGTATTGTGGCCCCGGTTCTTGCGGCCGACAGAAAGATGCGCATTATGGTCGACTTTTTAATGAGCAGCCGGGGATCGGAGAGCACGATCCGTCCGTTCAAAAGTTCAATTCCCGGCTCCAGTATCCGATCGGCAACAACCGCTCCGGTGGGGGCCGGCGCTCTGCCCAAGACGTCGGCCACATGTTCCAGGAAGAGATCGGCGGCAACCGCCACGGTCTGCATATGGCCATACACCCGACGCATGAGGCGTTCCACCCCCAGAAGCGCGCCTGAGTCATCATAACCGAAGGAGCCGGCCATTTCTTCCTGCAGTTCGAAGAAGAGCTGATCATTCTTGCGGCCGCACATATAATGGACCTGACAGCGGATTCGTACGAGGTTGTCCCATGCCGTCTCCAGCCCCAACCTTTCGACGGCAGAGAGCAGACCGGCCTCTTCCATGGCGATAAGGCCTCGTAGTCCGAAAATAACCTGGGCAGTCCAGAGCATGGCCTGGATGTCCCGCAGTCCGCCCCGGCTTTCCTTGATGTGTGGCTCAAGCATATAACTGTGTAAACCGAAACGCTGAAGGCGCTCGGTCCTATGAAGGAGTATATCTTCAAAAAAACGCGGCCGCAGCCCGGAAACGAAATTAGCCTGAACCATGCTTGTCAGCTCAGAAAACAGGTCGGCCGAACCAGTGATGAGCCGGGCGTCAAGAAGCGACACCTCGAAAAAGAAATCCCTGCGGGCATCAGCCAGACAGTCCTTGACCGTGCGTACGCTATGCCCTACTTCCAGGCCGACGTCCCAGAGCGGATAAAACACTGCTGAAGCCACCTCAGCGAGCAACTTGTCATCATCCAGGGCGTGGAGCAGGAGGATGTCGATATCAGAAAAGGGAAACAGCTCCTGCCGGCCGTAACCGCCCACGGCCACTAAGGCAAGGCCGTTTCCGGTCTGGGGGCAGGCGGCAAAACTTTGAGCCATAAGGTCGTCGATCAGGGCAGAATGCTTATGCAATAAGGAGCGGCCGTTCAAACCTTGACGCCATAGGTCTTTCAAGGCAGCACGGCGGGCGCGCAACTCGCCCTTTTCCATATTCAGATCGCCTCGTTGCCCTTCTCACCGGTTCGCACCCTGATCACCTGCTCGACCGGCAAAACAAAGATCTTGCCGTCGCCGATCATACCGGTTTTGGCAGCGGCCAGGATTTTGCCAACCACCGCCTCCACCATGGATGATTCCACAATGATCTCAAGCTTCATCTTGGGGATGAAGTCTACCGTGTACTCGGCTCCTCGATATATCTCTTTGTGACCCTTTTGCCGGCCGTAGCCCTTTACCTCCGTGATGGTCATACCCTTGATGCCGATCTCGTTCAGAGCTTCCTTGACGTCTTCGAGTTTGAAAGGCTTGATGATTGCTTCGATTTTTTTCACAGGAATCTCCTTTTTTTACGTATTGTAGTTGCGTATTCCGTGCTCGGGGTCGTCCCTACTCCCTGCAACATGACGCAGGACCAATCGCCGACAATCCCGCCCACATCGGGACCAAAGGCCATGCTGTAACCGACAACAAACCATTCCATGCTTACCACCGAAATCATGATGAAGCCCTGAAGAATCGTTCCCAAAATGTTTTTGGCCCGGACCATGCCGCCATAAAAAAGGACCAGGCCTGGGGTCATGAGCAGAACCAGACCCGCGGCTGCGAGGATAAAGGCGGTATCTCCGGTGTTGATCATTTTGTCTTGCCTCCAGTTTTTACTGTGAAAATAGAATTCATTTTCATGGCCTGGTTTTGATTTCTGATCATGAGCGTTTAGTTGTTGGCATCCGAGAAGCTACATCAATGCAGTAAGGAGTTAGCAAGTTTCTTGCCAGCCAAGCCATCCCTGTGCTTTTTTGTGCTGCCTTCATACCAGCCCGCAGTTTTTGCTCGCTTTCTGTTGCGCATCGTCGAATACCACTCTGTTTGATTCTACAGTTTTGTAATTTTTCAAAACTCCTTTAACATTTTTGTAAGGCGTAATGTTTACCGTGAAAGTGAAAGGAAAACCGAAAATCAAAATCTATGCCGTCCCCATATTACCTTCACTGTCACCACTGATACCCAACCGGACGTATATATGCCGGTCAATGCCATGCCGGATCTACGCATGCAACCCGTGGTCAGACCCACCGACTCTCAGCTCTGGAGGGAATACATTCACCGCTATCATTATCTAGGCTATACCCCTTTGCCCGGTGCGCAACTGCGCTATATGGCCCGGGTCAATCAAACCGTCGTTGCCTTGCTGGGCTTTGGCGCCGCCGCCTGAACCATCGCCCCGCGTGACAAGTTCATCGGGTGGTGCTATGAACAACGCAGGCCTTGATCATCGTTTGGACAATTACCGGAATCATGAGGCCTTGACCGATGTAGCTGATGGTTTACGGTTCGCGGTTTACGCTATTGAACTGCGAGGAGTTTTTTTCATTACCGTCAACCGTCAACTGACAACCATCAACACGGAAATCGGAGCCATTTGGTGGAAAACTCGCGAACACTCCCGTCCTTACCATAAAAAATTTCGAGCTGTGCGGATGTAAAACCCCTTTATTTCGGTGAGGCATCCATGGGGACCTTTGAGGAACGACTTTGATCTCTTGTGCTCAACCAGCATGACCCAGCACTGGTACGGCTGTCCGCCGCCAGTGAACCAACAGGCTAATGCTCGTGAATGGGCGGTAAAGAGCAACAACTGCGGCGGACCAGTTTATTAAAGTCGTGGATTAAAGGTCCCCATGGATGCCGGTACCCGCACAGGTCGCATTTTTGTAGTATAGGAAAAGGAAATACCTCGACC
>Ga0316628_100003905_pt1 | contig 11582 bp, 9 predicted proteins | sample OWC_Aug_M2_C1_D5_FD_207648 | JGI IMG/M metagenome (GOLD analysis project Ga0316628, IMG submission 207648) | Wetland soil microbial communities from Old Woman Creek delta, Ohio, United States - OWC_Aug_M2_C1_D5_C | ecosystem: Environmental > Terrestrial > Soil > Wetlands | place: USA: Ohio... | reverse complement strand
CTTGAGCGCCTCGGCCGCGTCGGTCGCGTGCTCGCCGCTGCGCCACAGGATCGAGGCGCAGCCTTCGGGCGAGATCACCGAATAGACCGCGTGCTCCAGCATCATCACCTTGTTGGCGGCGGCGATCGCGATCGCGCCGCCCGAGCCGCCCTCGCCGATCACCACGCTGACGATCGGCACCTCGAGATCGAGGCAGATCTCGATCGAGCGCGCGATCGCCTCGGCCTGGCCGCGCTCCTCGGCGCCGATGCCGGGATAGGCGCCGGCGGTGTCGACCAGCGTGATCACCGGGATCTTGAAGCGCTCGGCGAGGCGCATCAGCCGCTGCGCCTTGCGGTAGCCTTCGGGCCGCGCCATGCCGAAATTGTGGCGGACGCGGGTTTCGGTGTCGTTGCCCTTCTCCTGGCCGATGACGACCACCGAGCGGCCGCGGAACCGGCCGAGGCCGCCGACGATCGCCGCGTCCTCGCCGAAGCCGCGGTCGCCGGCGAGCGGCGTGAAGCTCTCGACCAGCCGGCCGACGTAATCCAGGCAGTGCGGCCGGTTGGGATGGCGCGCCACGGTGACCTTCTGCCACGGGGTCAGCTTGCCGTAGATCGTGCGCAGCTGGCGGTCGATGCGGGTCTGCAGCCGCGACACCTCGTCGGCGATCTTGATGTCGCCGACGTCGGACAGATGGCGCAGCTCCTCCATCTTGCCTTCGAGCTCGGCGATCGGCTTCTCGAATTCAAGGTAGGTCAGCATCGTCGTCCCCGTCGGTCGAATGGGCTTCCCGGCGCGGCGGCATCTCGTGCGCCAGCGGGTGGTATGTCTGTACCAGCGAGCGCAGGCGCTCGTCGAGTACATGGGTGTAGATCTGCGTGGTCGAGATGTCGGCGTGGCCGAGCATCTGCTGCACACTGCGGAGATCCGCGTCGTGCGCCAGCATGTGGCTGGCGAAGGCGTGGCGCAGCACGTGCGGCGAGACCCGCTGCGCATCGATGCCGGCGGCGGCGGCGAGCTCCTTCAGCATGATCAGCACGTTGACGCGCGACAGATGGCCGTCCGCCGCGCGCCGCGACGGGAACAGCCAGGGCGACGGCCGGTCCGGCGGCGCGAAGGCCGCGCGCAGCGGCAGCCAGGCGGCGATCGCCGCGCGCGCCGCGTCGCTCAGCGGCACCATGCGCTCGCGCCCGCCCTTGCCGCGCACGGTGACGGTGCGGCCGTCGCGCGCCAGCGCCGCGAGCGGCAGCCCGGCCAGCTCGGAGACGCGCAGGCCCGTGGCGTAGAGCAGCTCGATCAGCGCCACCAGCCGCTTGCCGCGCGTGCCCTCGGCGTTGCGCGCCGCCGCCAGCATGGCGTCGACCTCCGCCTCGCTCAGCAGCTTCGGCAGCGGTCGCGGCGTGCGCGGGCCGTCGACCATCGCGGTCGGATCGTCGGCGCGGATGTTCTCGGCCACCAGGAAGCGATGGAACTGGCGCAGCGCCGACAGCTTGCGCGCGCCGGTCGACGGCGCCATGCCGGCGCGGCCGATGATCGCCAGATAGTCGCGGACCAGCGTCGCGTCGGCCTCGATCACGCTGCGGCCGCGCGAGGCGAGGAATTCGGCGAACGACGCGAGGTCGTTGGCGTAGGAGATCTGCGTGTTGGCGCTGGCGCCGCGCTCGGCCGCGAGCATCTCGAGGAACGTCTCGACATGGCGGCCGGCGGGCCCGAAATCGCGCGCCGGACGTGGCTTCGGCTGGCGCAGCGCCGCCCTCACAGCCCGGCCGCGACCATGGATTCGAGCGCGAGGGCGCGGGCCTCCTTGTCGAGGCCGACCGCGCGCAAGGCGCGGGTCGCGGTTTCGACCGCCTGGGTCGAGGCCGCCGGGCCTTCATCGCCGAGCGCGATCAGCGCGAGCGTCACCACCTCGCCGCGGCGACGGTCGGCGGCGGCGCGTCCCAGCATGTGCAGCACGGCCGCGCTCGGCCCGGCGGTCTGTGCGTCGGGCGCCGCAGCCGCGAGCGTCGCCCACGGCGCGTCGCCGAGCGCCATGCCGTTGGCATCGAGCAGCGCGAGCACGCGCTGGGCCCGCAGCGCGCTCGCCGCGATATCCTTGCCCTTGGGCTGCGCCGCCCACCAGCGGTCGAACGCAGCCGCAGCGTCCGCAGCGGCGCCCTCGGTGCCGGACAGCGCGGCGAGCGGCCACAGCGCGGCGGCGACCGCGGCGGCGGCCGGGTTGGTGGCGGCATCCTGGCGGGCGAGCGCGTACCACGACATCGCGTCCTGCAGCCGGCCGGCGGCGAACAGCGCGCGTGCGGCGTCGGCCGCGAACCACATCAGATCGCCCGCCGGCCTGATCGGCGCCAGCAGCGGCACGGCGGCGGCGAGCACGACCGGCAACCCGCCCTTGTCGTGGCCGAGCTGAATCGCCTTCTGCAGCACCTCGGCGCGCGCCGCCGGCACGTCGTGCTGGGCGGCGGCGCGCATCAGCAGCGCCCGCCCGCGCGGCCCCCAGGCGGCCTCGGCCGCGGTCAGCGGGCTGGACAGCTCGGCGGGCTCGAACGGGACGTTGGCGTAGATCTCCTGCAGCTGCCCGACGGCGAGGGCGCCGGCCGCGAACGCGCCTTCGGCGGCATGGAGCCGGAGCCCGAAATCGGCGTTGGGGCTCAGCGCCGCCGCGCGCAGCACGGCAGGACGGCCGGAGCGCAGGATATCATCGGGCAGACGCAGATTGGCCGCCCGCATCATCGACATGTGCAGCGCCAGCGGATCGGCGAGGCTGGCGACCGTCGCGGTGCGGACGCCGCCGATCGCGTCCATCAGGGCGAAGAACGCGGGATTCACCTCGCTCTTGCGCTCGCCGAGGAGCTCGGTCACCAGTCCGGCCTTGCCGGTGTCGCCGCCGAGCGCGAGGCAGTAGGCGCTGGCCTGCAGCCAGTAGACGCCGGTGAAGGATTGCGCACGCTCGCGCACTTCCTTGCACGCGCCCGCGTTGTCGTTGTTGAAGAACAGCGCCTCGACTTCGTCGCGAACCAGCGGCTCGCCGGCGCGGTCCGCTTCGACGAGACGGAAGAGCTTCAGTGCGCCGTCGAGATCGCCGATCGCGAACAGCGCCTCGATGCGCAGTCCGAGCAGGCGCGGCGTATCGGTCCTGCCGTTGGACGCGGTCGGTGCCTTCGCGCCATTCGGCGCAGCCGTTCCGCTGGCGCCATTCGGCGCAGCCGTTCCGCTGGCGCCATTCGGCGCAGCCGTTCCGCCGGCGCCATTCGGCGCAGCCGTTCCGCCGGCGCCATTCGGCGCCGGGGCCGCTCTCGGCGCCGTGGCGCGGGTGAGCAACAGGCGGCGCAACAGGTCGCGCACCGTGGGCGAGCCGGCGCGATGCGGCAGCAGCGGCAGCAGCCGCGCGATCGCGGCACGGTCGGCGCCGCGCCACATGTCGATGCCGAGCCCGCCCTGGGCGTCGTCGAGCACGCCGACCGAATCGGGGTCGATCTCGCTCAGCGTCTGGACGTCGACCTTCGGCAGGATCAGCGGCGCGGGCCCGCTCGGCGGCAGCGGTTCGACTGCCGCGGGCGCGGGGGCCGCCGGCGCGCTCGGCTGCGGCTGCTGGCGCGGACCGAGCCGGACCGGCGGCGCCGCGCCCTGGGCGAGGCGGAGTTCGGGCACCGCACCGACCCCGTGCGCCGGAGCGGCCGCAAGGCCACCCGACCCGACTGTCACCGCCAGGGCAGCGAGACCAGCAGCGACGCTATTGCGGGAAGCGACCATCGGGGATGGTCTTTTCGACGACGGCCGACGGCGCCGGGATATCCCAGCCGGCGAGGAACACCGCTCCGCCGATCAGCACGACCAGAGCCAGGGCAATGACGATGACGGGCAGCTTGGACATGGGGCCTCGGATGCAGCGTGGGATCAGGCGTCGCGCCAGCGCTCCGCCCGCCCCCTTGCGGCGGCGGCGAATCACTGGCGGCAACCAACGGACTCGTCCTATATTGCTGTTGCGGTCGATAGCAACCGACCTTGGCAATATTGCGGCAGTCTATCGGTTGACGAGATTCCTTTCAACGGCGCGCCCGGCGCGCGGATCCCGGTAGAGTCAGACCGATGACGCCGAACGGCCCGCTTCATGTCCCCAAGTCGATCGTCATCGTCGGCCTGATGGGCGCCGGCAAGACCTGCATCGGCAGCCGGCTCGCCGACCGGCTCGGCCTGCCCTTCGTCGACGCCGACACCGCGATCGAGGAAGCCGCCGGCTGCTCGATCGCCGACATTTTCGAAATCTACGGCGAGGCGGCGTTCCGCGACGGCGAGCGGCGGGTGATCGCCCGGCTGCTCGACGGGCCGGTCCAGGTGATCGCGACCGGGGGCGGCGCGTTCGTCGACCCGGAGACGCGGGCGCGCGTGCGCGAACGCGGCATCTCGATCTGGCTGCGCGCCGACATCGAGCTGCTGCTCAGCCGTACCGCGCGGCGCAACCACCGGCCGCTGCTCAACAAGGGCGACCGGCGCGGCACGCTGGAGCGGCTGATGGCCGAGCGCTGTCCGGTCTATGCCGAGGCCGATATCGTGGTCGACAGCGGCCGCGAGGCTCCCGAGGCGACCGTCGAGCGCACGCTCGCGTCGCTGGCTGCGTTCCTCGCCGCGCGCACAACGACCGCAGCGGTGGCGCCATGAGCACGATCGAGACCATCCGCGTCGAGCTGGGGCCGCGCAGCTACGACATCTGCGTCGGCGACGGGCTGCTGGCCGAGGCCGGCCCGCGGATCGCGCCGTTCATCCGCCGCCGTCCGGCGATCGTGATCACCGACCGCAACGTCGCGGCGCTGCATCTCGATACGCTGACGCGCTCGCTCGCGCACGCCGGCATCGACAGCGCCAGCATCGTGCTCGAACCGGGCGAGGGCACCAAGGTGTTCGCCGGATTCGAGAAGCTGGCCGACGCGATCCTCGACCTGCGGCCCGAGCGCCACTCGACCCTGATCGCCCTCGGCGGCGGGGTGATCGGCGACCTGGCCGGCTTCGCCGCCAGCGTGGTGCTGCGCGGCATCGATTTCGTCCAGATCCCGACCACGCTGCTTGCCCAGGTCGACAGCTCGGTCGGCGGCAAGACCGGCATCGACACGCGCCACGGCAAGAACCTGATCGGCAGCTTCTACCAGCCGCGGCTGGTGCTGGCCGACATGGGGACGCTGGCCACCCTGCCGCGCCGCGAGCTGCTGGCCGGCTACGCCGAGGTGGTGAAATACGGCCTGCTCGGCGATGCGGCGTTCTTCGCCTGGCTGGAGAAGAACGGCCCGCGCCTGGTCGCGGGCGACGAAGCCGCGCGCCGCCACGCGGTGACCGTGAGCTGCCGCGCCAAGGCGGAAATCGTCGCCGAGGACGAGCGCGAGGAGGGCCGCCGCGCCCTGCTCAATCTCGGCCATACCTTCGGCCATGCGCTCGAGGCCGAAACCGGCTTCGGCACCGAGCTGCTGCACGGCGAGGCGGTGGCGGTCGGCATGGCGATGGCGTTCGAGCTGTCGGTGCGGCTCGGCCTCTGCCCGCCCGAGGACGCGGCACGGGTGCGCCGGCACCTCGCCGCGGTCGGCCTGCCGGGCGGGCTCGACGCGCTGCGCGGCCGGCAATGGCGCGCCGCGGCGCTGATCGATCACATGCGCCAGGACAAGAAGGTGCGCGACGGACGCATCGCCTTCGTGCTGGTGCGCGGCATCGGCCAGGCGTTCGTCGCGCGCGACGTCGACGTCGCGGAGGTCGAGGCGCTCCTGGAGCGCGCGGTCGCCGCCTGATGCGATCGCCACCCGGCGCCTTGACGGGCGCGCGCCGCCCGCACCATTCGCGTTCGTTTCCACCACAAGAGAGCTGAACGATGGAAGCCGAAATGCTCGCCATCATCGGCGGCATCGCGGTCCTGTTGGCCCTGTCCGCCTATTTTTCGGGATCCGAGACCGCGCTGACCGCCCACTCGCGTCCGCGCATGCACCTGCTGGAGCAGCAGGGCGACCAGCGCGCCGGCATCGTCAACCGGCTGTACGCGCAGAAGGAGAAGCTAATCGGCGCCATCCTGCTCGGCAACAACCTGGTCAACATCCTGTCCTCGTCGCTGGCGACCAGCGTGCTGATCGCCGCCTTCGGCGACCGCGGTGTGTTCTACGCCACCGCCGGCATGACCGTCCTGATCGTGATCTTCGGCGAGGTCATGCCGAAGACCTATGCGCTGCAGCGCGCCGACCGGGTGGCGCTCGCGGTCGCACCGTCGATCAGCCGCGTCGTTGCCGCGCTGTCGCCGATCGCGCATGCGATCAACGTCATCATCCGCGTGTCGTTGCGCGCTTTCAGCGTCAAGCTGGCGACCGAGCAGGAGATGGCGCAGGCCGCCGAGGAGGTGCTGCGCGGCGCCATCGACCTGCACCGCGGCGAGGAGCCGGAGGTACGGCAGGAGCGCATCATGCTGCGCTCGATCCTCGACCTCGCCGACGTCGACGTGAGCGAGGTGATGCACCACCGCCAGGACCTGGTCGAGATCGACGCCGACCTGCCGCCCGCCCGGATCGTCGAGCTGGTGGTGGAGAGCCCCTATACCCGCATTCCGCTGTGGCGCGGCCAGAAGGACAATATCGTCGGCGTCCTGCACGCCAAGGCGCTGCTGCGCCAGGTGCACGCCCATGGCGGCAAGTCGGACGAGATCGACATCGCCGCCATCGCCACGCCGCCCTGGTTCATTCCCGAATCGACCTCGCTGCTGGAGCAGCTGCAGGAGTTCCGCCGCCGGCGCGAGCATTTCGCGCTGGTGGTGGACGAATACGGCTCGCTGCTGGGCGTGGTGACGCTCGAGGACATCCTCGAGGAGATCGTCGGCGATATCTCCGACGAGCACGACGTGGTCCTGGTCGGCGTGCGGCCGCAGGACGACGGCAGCCTGCTGGTCGACGGAAGGGTCACCATCCGCGACCTCAACCGCCGCTACGACTGGCACCTGCCGGACGAGGAGGCCTCGACCATCGCCGGGCTGGTGATCCAGGTCGCGCGCGTGATCCCGGACGAGCGCCAGATATTCACCTTCGGCGGCTTCCGCTTCGAGGTGCTGCGCCGGCGGCGCAACCGGCTGGTGCTGATCCGCGTCACCCCGCCGCCGCGCGAAGAGCGCGAGGCCGACGGCTGAGCGGCGCTGCGGGCGTCGCCGGGGCGAGGATCAGGCGGCGCGGACGCGGTCGAGGAACTCGTCGACCGCGGTCTTGAGCACCGTCGCCTGGTCCTTGAGCGCGCGTGCCGAGGACAGCACTTCGGTCGCCGCGGTGCCGGTTTCCGCCGCCGCGCGGTTGACGCCGGTGATGTTGCCGGCGACTTCCTGGGTGCCGGCCGCGGCCTGGGTCGCGTTGCCGGCGATCTCCGAGGTGGCGGCATTCTGCTCCTCGACCGAGCTCGCGATCGCCGAGGCGATCTCGCTCACCTTGGCGATGGTCGAGCCGATGCCCTGGATCGCCTGAACCGCTTCGGCGGTCGATCCCTGGATGGCGCCGATCTGCGCGCCGATCTCCTCGGTCGCCTTGGCGGTCTGGTTAGCGAGCGATTTCACCTCGGAGGCCACCACGGCGAAGCCCTTGCCGGCCTCGCCGGCGCGGGCCGCCTCGATCGTGGCGTTGAGCGCGAGCAGATTGGTCTGCGACGCGATGTCGTTGATCAGGTTCACCACCTCGCCGATCTTCTGCGCCGCCTCGGCGAGACCCTGGACCCGGGCATTGGTCTTCTTCGCCTCCTCGACGGCATTCTGGGTGATCGACGTGCTCTGCTCGACCTGGCGGCCGACCTCGCGCACCGCGCTGGCGAGCTCCTCGGCCGCCGACGCGACAGCCTGGACATTGGCGGTCGCCTGTTCCGCCGCCGCGGCCACCGCCGCCGACTGGCGGTTGGTCTCCTCGGCGGTCGATGTCATCGACTGGGCGGCGCTCTCCATCTGCACCGCGGACGTCGTGACCGACTGGATCACCGCGCCGACGCTGCTCTCGAAGCTGTCGGCGAGCTCGAGCATCGCCTTGCGGCGCTCGGCCTGGGCGCGCTCCTCGGCCAGACGCCGCTCCTCGGCGGTGCGGGCCTCGGCGGCGCGATTCTCCTCTTCGCGCCGGCGTTCCTCTTCCTGCGTGCGACGTTCGGCCTCGCGGCTCTCCGCCTGGAGCCGCTCGTTCTCGATCATGCCGTCCTTGAACACCTGCACGGCGGCGGCCATCTCGCCGATCTCGTCGCGGCGATTACGCGCCGGAATCTCGGTCGCCTTGTCGCCGCCGGCGAGCCGGCCCATGGCCGCGGTCATCGCCGCGATGGGACGCACCAGCGAGCGCGCGAAGAACAGCCCGATCAGGGCGAGAATGGCGATCGTGATCCCGGTTCCGGTCAGCGCCTGATTGCGCATCGCGACGACCGGCGCCATCACCTCGTCCATCGATTTCTCGGCAACGAACGCCCAGCGCACGCCGACAAAGTCGAACGGCAAATAGGCGACAAGCGAAGCGCGGCCGCGGAAATCGGCGGCTTCGGTCACGCCGCGACGACCGTCGAGCGCGCTGCGCACGGCGACGTTCTCGACCTTGCGCTTGAGGATCGTGGATTCCTTGGAAAAGCGCGAATTGCTCCGCATCAGAAAGTCGCGGCCGACGATAAAGGCTTCGCCCGTCTCGCCGAGGCCCGATTTCTCCTGCATTGTAGCGTTGATCGCGTCGACCGGCATCTGGAAGGCGAGCACGCCCGCGAATTTGCCGTCGCTGCCCAGCACCGGGGCGGCGATGAAGCTGGCCGGGTCACCATTGCTCGGTGCATATGACTGGAAATCGGTGAACACCACCCGTCCGGCCTTCGGATTGGCACGCACGACCTTGAAGGCCGCGGCGATGTCGCTGTCCTTCCACTTTCCCGTCAGCAGATTGGTTGCGTAATCCGCCTCCTTGAACATCGTGTAGACGACGTTGCCGTTCGCATCGATCAGGAAGACGTCGTAGTAACCGCGCTTCTTCACCAGGGATCGGAAATGCGGATGGATACGCGCATGCGCCTGGCTGTAGTCGGATTCGTCCGAGGCGCGCAGCAGTTCGTCCTTTTTGCCTGCCGGGTTCGGGTTATCGGTGATATAGAGCTTCTGCAGCGTCGGCCCGGGATCGTCGCCGAACTGTCGCCAGCCGTATTCCAGGGATTCGAGCCCATGAAGCACGGTCGAATCCGCAGCTTGCAGGACGACATCCTGCTCGATCACCTCGAGCTGGCGGGCGAAAGCCGCCTTCCGCGCATCGAGAATCGCGGAGAGCGACTTGTCCTCCATGCCGAGGATCCGGTCGCGCGCGGTGACGTAATTCATGACGCCGACCGCGAGGGCGGCAGCGAGTGCCGCGCCGATGATCACCGCCGGTAGCTTGTGGGCGATCTTGAGCCTGGAGAAGAAAGCGAAGCGCGACATTTCAGCAGCTCCCGATCTCGAGATTGGCGGTTCGTACCTGGCGCGAGCGCGGCACGACGCGGCGGCGGTGACGGCCGGGCGAGCAGCCGGACCGGCGATGGCGAGTCAGCGGAAAATAAAGGTTGAGGATTTAACAACTCGTTGCCGCTCTGACGCAGCCGCGCATGGGTACGTCGCGGAATCCGCATGGGTCTCCGGTTCACTTTCCGATTTCTTACGCGTGGGGCCATCGCTGTCGCGTCCGGCGACCGACGCGGCCCGGCGGTTGACCGGCTTTCGCCGCGTCCTATAGTCCGCCACATGCAGCCGGCCTTTCGGCCGCCCGGAGCATCGAGATGCCGCTTTCTCCACCCGTTACGCGCGAACCGATCCAGACCCGCAGCATGGAGTGCGCGTGTTTCCGCCGCGCCGACGGATTGTGGGACGTCGAAGGCCATCTCACCGATGTCGCCGCCTACGACTTTCCCAACTACTACCGTGGCATGATCCATGCCGGCGAACCGATCCACGACATGTGGATCCGGCTGACGCTGGACGAAAACGTCGAAATCCGCGCCGTCGAGGTGCGGATGGACGGCGTGCCCTATGGCGGCTGCCCGGCGATCGAGCCCGCTTTCCAGAAGCTGAAAGGACTGCGAATCGGCCCGGGCTGGAACCGCAAGGTGCGCGACCTGCTGGGCGGCGCCAGGGGCTGCATCCACGTCGTCGACCTGCTGAAGCCGGTCGCGACCGTAGGGTTCAAGACGGTGAAGCGCGAGGCGGCGACGCGCGACCGGCCGCCGGCCGAACGCACCGACGACAGCCCGTACCAGATCAATTCCTGCCACATGCTGGCGAGCGACGGTCCGTTGGTTCGCCAGCGCTGGCCGGACCGCTATACCGGGCCGGAGCGCGCCGGACCGGCCGGCGCCGGGTAGCGCCGGCAGCTTAACGAAACCCTCGGTTTTCCATGGCGAAATCCCCGGGTTGAAGTCTTGCAAGGGGCCTTTTGGGCCCCCATACTGCCATGGTGACAGGCCGTAGACGTCCCATTTTCCGTGCCAAGGACCAGCGTGCTGCCGATGCCGACACGCGGTCCTGTGACATGCCCGGTTGTACCGGCCATGGCGAATACCGGGCGCCCCGTTCTCGCGAGGCCCTGACCGAATATTACTGGTTCTGCCTCGAGCACGTCCGCGAATACAATGCGCGGTGGAACTTCTATGCCGGACTGAACGAGACGGCCATCGAGCAGCAGCTTCGTGCCGACACGACCTGGTGGCGCCCGACCTGGCCGTTCGGCGTGCGCGGCGGGCTCTACGGACGGCTGCGGAGCGGGGCGGCGTTCCATTGGGGCGCGTTCAGCCCGGACGACGACTGGGACCGCGAGCCGATCCAGGTCGGCGACGGCGAGACCGGACTGCGGCCACGGCCGGGATCGGCGGAGGAGAGAGCGCTGGCGGTGCTCGAGCTGCAGGCGCCGGTGACGCGCGACGTGGTCAAGGCGCGCTATAAGGTGCTGGTGAAACGCCATCATCCGGATGCGAACGGCGGCGACAAGGAATCCGAAGAGCGGCTGAAGGTGATCAACCAGGCCTATTCGGCGCTGATGCATTCGACCGCGTGGTGACGCGCGCGGCCGAGCGAATGTCTCTCGTCACGAATTTCACGAAGGAGTCTGAGCTTTGAGCGGGACGGCGGTCGGGAACGGTGCGAACGGGATGGGGATCGACAAGCCGGACATCGAGGTTTCGGTGCGGCAGGTTTTCGGTCTGGAGTCGGACATGGTTGTGCCGGGGTTCAGCAAGCGGACGGAGTACGTCCCGGAGCTGGACGAGGCATACTGCTTCGACCACGACACGACGATGGCGATTCTGGTTGCGTTCGCGCACAACCGGAAACTGATGATCCAGGGCTATCACGGGACGGGGAAGTCGACGCATATCGAGCAGGTTGCGGCGCGTCTGAACTGGCCGTGCATCCGGGTGAACCTGGACAGCCACATCTCGCGGATCGACCTGATCGGCAAGGACGCGATCGTGCTGCGGGAAGGCAAGCAGGTGACGGAGTTCCGGGAGGGCATCCTGCCGTGGGCGATCCAGCACCCGGTGGCCTTGGTGTTCGACGAGTACGACGCGGGGCGTCCGGACGTGATGTTCGTGATCCAGCGGGTTCTGGAGGCGGACGGCAAGATGACGCT
>Ga0316628_100003904_pt1 | contig 11583 bp, 9 predicted proteins | sample OWC_Aug_M2_C1_D5_FD_207648 | JGI IMG/M metagenome (GOLD analysis project Ga0316628, IMG submission 207648) | Wetland soil microbial communities from Old Woman Creek delta, Ohio, United States - OWC_Aug_M2_C1_D5_C | ecosystem: Environmental > Terrestrial > Soil > Wetlands | place: USA: Ohio... | reverse complement strand
GGGTCGGTTCAACATGGGCTCGACGGTCATCCTCCTTTTTGGGCCCGGCGGAGCGCACTGGGAAGCGGATCTGGCGGCAGGCCGGGTCGTGCGTGTCGGTGAACGCATCGGGCGTTGGCGCCGGCCGCCCTGAACTCCGGGACGCCCGCGACGCGCCACTCTCATGCAAACCTGGCAGCCGACAGCGTCGATCGATGCGTTGCGCTTGCGCGCCGCGCTGCTTGCCGCGGCGCGCCGGTACTTCGGCGATCGCGGCGTGCTCGAGATCGAGACGCCGGCGTTCGTCACGACGGGTGTCACGGACGTTCATATCGACAGCGTGCGAGCGGCCGCGCCCGCTCTCGGCCTCGAGGGTTACCTCATCACTTCACCCGAATATTCGATGAAGCGCCTGCTCGCCGCGGGCAGCGGCGACATCTACCAGATCTGCCATGCATTTCGCGATGGCGAGCGCGGCCGCTGGCACAACCCGGAATTCACGCTCATCGAGTGGTATCGCATCGGCTTCGACAGCGACCAGATGATGGACGACGTCGAGTCACTGCTCGGGATGCTGCTCGCTCCTTTCCGGCGCTGGCGTCCCGCGTCGCGGCTGAGTTACGGCGAAGCGGTGCGCCGCTTTGCCGGCTTCGACCCCTTTGACGAGCCGGTCACCGGGATGCAACGGCGGCTCGAACAACGCGGCGTCGACCTGCCGGCGGGACTCGGCGAGGAACGCGACGCGTGGCTCGACCTCATCATGTCGACGATTGTCGGTCCCGAGCTCGGCCGCCCCGGCCTCGCCTTCGTCCACGGTTTTCCCGCCTCGCAAGCGGCGCTTGCGCGCCTGCGGCCCGGCGACCCACGTACCGCCGAGCGCTTCGAGGCGTTTCTCGAGGGCGTGGAGCTTGCCAATGGATTTCGCGAGCTCGCCGACGCCGGGGAGCAGCGGGCGCGGTTCGTTGCGGATCAGAGCGCGCGCCGGCAGGCGGGCCGCGATGCGCCGCCGATCGACGAACGGTTGCTCGCGGCGCTCGCGGCGGGACTCCCCGATTGCGCAGGCGTCGCACTCGGCTTCGACCGCGTGGTGATGTTCGCGTGCGGTGCGCACTCGATCGACGAAGTGATCGCCTTTCCAGGCGAGCGGGCGTGAATCCGGACGGACGGCCGGGGGTCCAAGAGATGAGCTTCGATGCACAACGAATCGATTTTTCCGACAAACGGCGCGGCTACGGCGAGCTGGCTCAGGCGCTGACGGGGCTTCTAACCGGGGAACGCGATCGCATCGCGAATGCCGCGAACACGTCGGCGCTGCTGTTCGGGTCGCTGCCGGCCATCAACTGGGCAGGCTTTTACTTCCTGTCCGGCCCGTCCGGCCGCGAGCTGGTCGTCGGCCCGTTCCAGGGGAAACCGGCCTGCGTACGGATCGCATTCGGGAGCGGCGTCTGCGGCCGCGCCGCGGCCGATCGCCAGACGATCGTCGTGCCTGACGTGCACGCATTCCCCGGGCACATCACCTGCGACGCGGCCTCGCGGTCGGAAATCGTCGTGCCGCTGCTGCGCGCCGGCAGGCTCCTCGGGGTCCTCGACGTCGACAGCCCGGAGCTGGCGCGCTTCGATGCCGCCGACCAGGCGGGCCTCGAGCGGCTCGCTCGGATCTTCCTCGACGCGAGCGATTGACGGGTCGCGCTACTTGGCGCGCGAGATGTATGCGCCGGTACGCGTATCGATGCGCAGCACTTCGCCTTCATTGATGAAGAGCGGGACGCGGACCACGGCGCCCGTCTCGAGCTTCGCGGGCTTCTGGCCGCCGGTTGCGGTATCGCCGCGCAGGCCGGGATCGGTCTCCACCACCTTGAGCTCGACGTGCGCCGGCGGCGTCACCTGCAGTGGCACGCCGTTCCAGAGCGTGACGATGCAGGTCACGCCTTCCTTCAGCCACTGGGCGCCTTCGCCCACGGCCTCCTTGCCGGCAGTGTGCTGCTCGAAGGTGTCCGGCACCATGAAGTGCCAGAAGCTCCCGTCCGCATACAGGTACTGCATGTCCACATCGATCACGTCGGCGGCCTCGAGCGTGTCGCCCGACTTGAACGTACGCTCGATCACGCGGCCGGTCTTGAGGTTGCGCACCTTGACGCGGTTGAACGCCTGGCCCTTGCCGGGCTTGACGAACTCGTTCTCCACGATGGCGTACGGATCCCCTTCGAGCAGGACCTTGACCCCCGATCTCAATTCACTGGTGCTGTAACTCGACATGTCGCGAGTGCTCTTTGCGGTTTGCAGTTGTTGGGGAACATCACGCCTCGCCCGACTGTCTGGATCGCCCGCTCAGGCGGCGGCGAGGCCCGGAAAAAAGGCCGCGTATGATAGCCGCAAGCCCCGGCCTAGGCCAGCGAAGCGGCCGTGGCAGGGTGCTACAATCCTGTCCCCCCTCTTTCCGCCCTGTTTTTCGAGGAGTGAGCATTGAGCGACGCCGGGGCCGTGCCCATGATCGTCATGACGCGCAGCCAGGACCACGTGGAAGCCGTCAACAGTACGTTGAGGAACGCCGGCCATCCGGCGCACTGCACCTGGATTTCCGACATCCGCGACCTGAGCGACGCGCTGACCCAGATCAATCCGGAGCTCCTGGTCTGTTTCGTCGAGGAGCAGGGCATCGACCTTGCGACCATCATGAAGCTTCGCAATCAGTTCGGCCCGGAAGTGCCGGTGCTGATCGCGCGCACCAGGATCGACGAGGAGATCATCGCCGATGCCATGCGTGCCGGCGCACAGGACGTGGTCTCGCTCGCGAATCGAAACCGCCTGCAATCGGTGGTGACGCGCGAGTTGCGCGCGTTTCGCCTCGAGCGGGCGCTGAACGCAACGCTCAGCTCGGCGCGCGAATACAAGCAGCAGCTGCAGACCTTTCTCGCCGGCTCCGCCGACGCCATCGCGCATGTCGCCGACGGCATCGTCGTCGACGCGAATCCGGCCTGGCTCGAGCTCTTCGGCATCTCCGAGCCCGACGCGCTCATCGGCCAGCCGCTCATGGACCTCTTCGACGCCGACACCCACGCCGCTCTCAAGGGTGCGCTGGTCGCGAGCAGGCAGGGCAAGTGGAGCGACCATACCTTGCGCGTGAACGCGCAGCTCTCGGACGGCTCGGTGCTGGCGCTCGAGCTCACCCTCGAGCGCGCGGAGTTCGACGGCGAGCCCTGCGTGCGCGTCTGCGTGCCGGTCCGCAAGGACGGCGGGGATGAGATCGCGGAGCGCCTGCAGGACGCCGTGCGCACCGACCCGTCCACCGGCTTCCTGCACCGCAAGTATTTTCTCGACGAAGCGCGCGCGCGCATCGCGCACCCGGTCAAGGGCGGAGTGCGCTACGTTGCATACATCAAGCCCGACAAGTTCGGCTCGATCCAGGGCGATATCGGGATTCTCGCGAGCGAGGACTTTCTGGTCGCATTCTCCGCGCTGCTGCGCGATCAGCTGCAGCCGAAGGACCTCGCCGGTCGCTTCGGCGGCAACAGCTTCGCGCTGCTCATCGAGCGCGGCAACGCGCGCGACGTTGAAGCCTGGGCGGAGCACATCGTCAAGAAGATCGGCGCCGAGACCTTTCACGTCGCCGACAAGACCCTGAGCGCCACCTGCACCGTCGGGCTCGGCATGCTGCCCGCGACCAATCCGGATCTCGGCTCTGCGATCAGCGACGCCGCGGCGGCCAATCGCCGTGGCCGCGACCAGGGCGGCGGTCAGTTCTACGTCGTGGACAAGTCGGACACCGACACGCGCGTGCAGGCCTACGACAAGATCTGGGTCAAGCACATCAAGTCGGCCCTGATGGAGAACCGCTTCCGCCTGGTGCAGCAGCCGATCGCGAGCCTGCAGGGCGACGATCGCGGAATGTTCGACGTGCTGGTGCGCATGCTCGATGAGCAGGGCAAGGAGGTGCTGCCGTCTGAGTTCATGCAGGCCGCGGAGCGCAACGACCTGCTCAAGAACATCGATCGGTGGGTGATTGGCGCCTCGATGTCCTTCTGCGCCGCGCGCAAGCCCAACTGCATCTTCGTGCGCCTGTCGAAGGACACGGCGGTCGACAAGTCGCTGTCCGTCTGGCTCGGCAATCAGCTGAAGGCGAGCAAGATCGACCCGGCGCGCATCTGCTTTCAGGTCACGGAGGAAACGGCTGCGCAGTACGTCGTGCAGACGCGCGAGCTGACGCAGACGCTGAAGTCCATGGGCTTTCGCCTGGCGCTCGAGCACCTCGGCGCGGGACGCGATCCGGTGCAGCTCATCCAGAGCCTCGCGGTCGATTTCGTCAAGATCGACGGCTCGCTGATGCAGGGCCTCGCGAGCAATCCCATCCTGCAGCAGAAGGTGAAGGGCCTGGTGGACGCGGCCAAGCGCAAGAAGATCGAGACGATCGCCGAGCGCGTCGAGGACGCGAACACCATGGCGGTGCTCTGGCAGCTCGGTATCGAGTTCATCCAGGGCTACTTCGTCAATACGCCCGAAGAGGTGGTCCTGAAGGCCGACCGCTAGATGGGAAAGGGGTCAGATTTGCGAATCTGACCCCTTTCCCATTTCCTCATCTATTCCACTTCCAGGCGATCGACCTTGCGCCAGCCGCGCGGCAGCAGGCCCCCGCGCTGGGCGCGCTGTCCGCGATAGTCGTCGAGCTCGCCGCGATTGAGCGTCATGCGCCGCTCGCCGCTCACGATCACCAGCCTCTGCTCCGCCGTCACGACTGCGAGGCCCGTGAGGACCTCCTCGCGCGTCGCGGCCCTCTTGCCGGAGATGCCGAACAGCTTGTTGCCCTTGCCGCGCGGCAGCTCCGGCACCTCGCTCACGGGGAAGACGAGCAGACGCCCTTCGCTGCTGACCACCGCCACCAGCGGCTCGCCGGTTGCGGGCACCGCGGCGGCTGGCAGCACGCCGGCACCTTCGGGGACACGCAGCACGCCCTTGCCGGCGCGGTTTCGGCTGTGCATCTCCTTCAGCCGCACCGTGAACCCGTAGCCGACGTCCGAGGCAACGAGCCAGAGGTCATCCGGCTCACCGATCATTACGGCCGCAAAGCGGGCGCCGTCCGGCGGATCGATTCTTCCCGACAACGGTTCGCCCTGCCCACGCGCCGACGGCAATGTGTGCGCGAGGAGGCTGTAGGCGCGTCCCGTGCTGTCGAGGAACACCGCGAGCTGCGTGCTGCGTCCCTTCGCGCTCGCCCGATAACCGTCGCCCGTCTTGTACTGAAGCGTGCGCGGATCGATGTCGTGCCCTTTGGCCTGCCGCACCCAGCCGGCCGTCGAGAGCACGACCGTCACCGGCTCGCTCGCAACGAGCTCGGTCTCGTCGATCGCCTGCGCCTCGGCGCGCTCGATGATGCGCGTGCGACGCTCGTCGCCGTAGGTCTCGGCGTCGGCCTCGATCTCCTCGCGCACGAGCTTCTTCAACCGGGCCTTGCTCTTCAACGTCGCTTCGAGTTCCGCGGCTTCCTCGGCGAGTTCCTTCTGCTCCGCCTTGATCTTCATTTCCTCGAGCCTTGCGAGGTGACGCAGCTTCGTCTCGAGGATCGCCTCGGCCTGGCGGTCGGAGAGCCTGAAGCGCTTCATCAGCACCGGCTTCGGTTCTTCCTCGCGCCGGATGATGCGGATGATCTCGTCGAGGTTGAGATACGCGATCAGGAGTCCGTCGAGGATGTGCAGCCGCGCCTGCACCTTCTCGAGACGAAAATTGAGCCGCCGCGTCACGGTCTTGATGCGAAACTCGAGCCACTCGCTGAGCAGATCCTTCAGGCCCATCACCTTCGGACGGCCATCGAGCGCTATCACGTTGAGATTGACGCGATAGTTGCGCTCGAGGTCGGTCGTCGCAAAGAGGTGCGCCATCAGCTGCTCGATATCGACGCGTGCCGAGCGCGGCACGATGACGATGCGCGTCGGATTCTCGTGATCCGACTCGTCGCGCACGTCCTCGACCATCGGCAGCTTCTTGGCGCGCATCTGTTCGGCAATCTGCTCGATCAGCTTGGCGCCCGATACCTGGTAAGGCAGCGCCGTGATGACGATCTCGCCCTCCTCTTCCTCGAACGCCGCGCGCGCCTTGAAGCTGCCGGTGCCGCTCTCGTAAATCCTGACGAGGTCGGCGCGCGGCGAAACAATTTCCCCGCCCGTGGGCAGATCCGGCCCCGGCAGGTGCTTCATGAGCTTGCGGACCGTCGCATCCGGCTCATCGATGAGGTGCACGAGCGCCGCGGCGAGCTCGCGCAGATTGTGCGGCGGAATGTCGGTCGACATGCCCACTGCAATGCCGCTGCCGCCGTTCAGCAGCAGATTCGGCAAACGCGCCGGCATGAGCACCGGCTCTTCCAGCGTGCCGTCGAAATTCGGCGTCCAGTCGACCGTGCCCTGGTCGAGCTCGGAGAGCAGCACCGCCGCGTACGGCATAAGCCGCGATTCGGTGTAGCGCATCGCCGCGAACGACTTCGGATCGTCGGGTGAACCCCAGTTGCCCTGGCCGTCGACGATGGGATAACGATAGGAAAAATCCTGCGCCATGTGCACCATGGCTTCGTAGCAGGCCGTATCGCCGTGCGGGTGGAACTTGCCGATGACGTCGCCCACCGTGCGCGCCGACTTCTTGTGCTTGGCGCCCGCCGAAAGACCGAGCTCGCTCATCGCGTAGATGATCCGGCGCTGCACCGGCTTCAGACCGTCGGCGAGACTCGGCAGCGCGCGATCGAGGATGACGTACATCGAGTAGTCGAGGTACGCCTTCTCCGCAAACACCTTCAGCGGCTTCTTTTCGACGCCTTCGAAGTTGAGTTCGTCCTGCATCAGGTAACTTCAGCGAGATTGCCCTTCTCTTCCAGCCACTCGCGCCGGTCGGACGCACGCTTCTTCGCGAGCATCATGTCCATCAGCTGATCGGTCTTGTCCTGGCCGCTGATCGTGAGCTGCGCGAGCCGGCGGCTCTGCGGGGCCATGGTAGTCTCACGCAGCTGCCCCGGATTCATTTCGCCGAGGCCCTTGAAGCGGGTGACCACCACCTTGCCGCGCGCGCCTTCCTTCTCCAGGCGGTCGAGGAGCTTCCGGCGCTCGTCCTCATCGAGCGCGTAGTACACGGTCTTGCCGACGTCCACGCGAAAGAGCGGCGGCATGCAGACGTACACGTGGCCGCCGGCGACGAGCGGACGGAAATGGCGCAGGAAGAGCGCGCACAGGAGCGTCGCGATGTGCTCGCCGTCGGAATCGGCGTCCGCGAGGATGCAGAGCTTGTGATACCGCAGACCGCTGATGTCGCTCGAGCCCGGATCGACGCCGAGCGCGACGCTGATGTCGTGCACCTCCTGGGATTCGAGCACGGCGCCCGGCTCGACCTCCCAGGTGTTCAGGATTTTTCCGCGCAGGGGCATCACGGCCTGATATCCGCGGTCGCGCGCCTGCTTGGCCGAACCGCCGGCGGAATCACCTTCCACGAGAAACAGCTCCGAGCGCTCCGGGTCCTGGCTGGTGCAGTCGGCGAGCTTTCCGGGCAGCGCGGGGCCCGCGACGACCCGCTTGCGGGCGACCTTCTGCGAGGCCTTGACGCGCTCCTGCGCATTCTCGATCGCGAACCCGGCGATCTTCTCGCCGGCATCGGGATGCTGGTTGAGCCAGAGCGCGAACGCATCCTTCACGACGCCCTGCACGAAGCCCGCGGCCTCGCGCGCCACCAGACGCTCCTTGGTCTGCCCGGCAAACTGCGCATTCTGCAGCTTGATCGACAGCACGTAGGCGACGTGATGCCAGATGTCTTCGGCGGTGAGTTTGAGGCCGCGCGGCACGAGATTACGAAACTCGCAGAACTCGCGCACCGCCTCCGCAACACCCACTCTGAGGCCGTTGACGTGCGTGCCGCCTTCGGTAGTCGGGATCAGGTTGACGTAGCTCTCGGCGGTAAACTCGCCACCCTCCGGGAGCCACGCGAAGGCCCACTCGACGGCACCGCCCTCTCCCTTGAAGGAGCCGGCCTGCGGCTCATCCGGCAGCCGCTCGCGCTCGCCGAGCTGCTCCGCGAGGTAATCCTTGAGGCCGCCCGTGTAGAACCACTCTTCCTTCTCGTTCGTCGCTTCGTTCCTGAATCTGACCCGCAGTCCCGGGCAGAGCACCGCCTTGGCGCGCAGCACGTGCTTCAGTTTCGGGACGGAGAACTTGTCGGAGTCGAAGAATTGCGGATCCGGCCAGAACTTGACCGTGGTGCCGGTGTTTCGCTGTCCGACGTCGCCCACGGCCTCGAGCTTCGAGTGCACGCGTCCGTCCTTGAAACTGATGTTGTATTCCTTGCCGCCGCGCCGGACCCAGCACTCGAGGTGCTTCGACAGCGCGTTCACCACGGAGACGCCGACGCCGTGCAGCCCGCCGGCATACTGATAGTTCTTGTCGGAGAACTTTCCGCCGGCGTGCAGGCGCGTCAGGATGAGCTCGACGCCGCTCACCTTCTCCTTCGGGTGGATGTCGACCGGCATGCCGCGGCCGTCGTCCTCGACTTCGAGCGCCCCGTCCTTGTAGAGCGTCACGCTGATGTTGCTGCAATGGCCGGCGAGCGCCTCGTCGACGCTGTTGTCGATCACTTCGTGCGCGAGATGATTCGGGCGGCTGGTGTCGGTGTACATCCCGGGGCGGCGGCGTACCGGGTCGAGACCCGACAGGACTTCGATGTCGGAGGCGGTATACGACTGTGCTGTCGTCACTGAGCGGTCACTTCGCAATCGGGCGCGCCCGGGGGAGAAGCGCGGCGCGATTCTACAGGCGGGGTGCGCGCACCGAAAGGGCGCCGATCAGTCGAAGTCGGCGAGGAGCGACTGCACGGATGCCGGCGGCACCGGGTCGATCGAGTGCATATAGGCAGGATGATCGATGCCGACGGCGAGCGTCCGGCCGGCTCGCAGCGCGGAAATCATCGCGGCCGCGAGCTCAAAGCGCAGGAAATGCACGGCCGACGTCTTCGCCTCGGTCTCGCGCTCGAGATCCTCATCGGCGATCGCATATACCTTGTCGAGGCCGCCGGCGCGGACCCAGCAGCGCCGCTCAATGCCCTTGAACCGCATGAGCGCCTGCGCGCGTTCCGCCGGGTTCGGGAACTCGATCATGAGGGTGACCTTCCAGTTGGCGCCGTCCGGAATGAGGGGGTTGTAGGCGCCGAGCTCGTCTGCGATCCCGGCGGGCTCGAACGTGCGCTCCGCGCGCAGCATCTCCTGAATCTGATACTGGATCGTGAGGCGGTCTTCGAAGCACCAGGTCGTGTTCGGGCCCACATGGAGTGTCCGCGGCTGCTTGTGGGCGATGACGCGCTCGCGCCATGCGGCCCGTTGCGCCGCGTACTGTTCGAGGGGCAGGAGATCGTTCGGGGTCAGGCGTTGCATGATCGTTAGTGGAGGGTCAGACGCCGTACGCGCGGCGCAAGAGTGACAGCGGGTGCTCGGGAGCCCGTGGGGCGGAAAGGCCCGACTCGATCTGATGCCCCGCCATCGGGCAGTCGCTCGCGTAGTGGTCCGCGCCTGCCGACTCCACCTTCTGCATGACCGGTCGCCCGATCCTGACCGACGCTGCGCGATATTCCTTCTTCACCGCATACGTACCGTCGTGGCCGGAGCAGCGCTCGATCGGCTCGACCTGCGTGCCGGGGACGAGCGCCAGGACGTCGCGCGTCTTGAGGCCCATGTTCTGCACGCGCAGATGGCAGGCGACGTGATACGAGATGCGCCCGAGCTGGGCCGTGAAATCCGTGCGCAGCAGGCCCGCCTTGTGCCGCAGCCACAGGTACTCGAACGGATCGAAGATCGCGCTCTGCACCTTGCGCACTTCGGCGTCGTTCGGAAAAAGCAGCGGCAGCTCCTGCTTGTACATCAGCACGCAGGAGGGAATCGGCGCAACGATGTCGTAACCGGCATCGACCATTGCGCCGAGCGCGGGAATGTTCGTCTCCTTCAGTCGCGCGACGCCATCGAGATCGCCGAGCTCGAGCTTGGGCATGCCGCAGCACTTTTCGTCGGGCGCGACCGTCACCGCGATGCCGTTGTGCCGCAATACGGCCGCCAGGTCGGTGACCAGCTCGGGTTCATTGCGGTTCCCGTAGCAGGTGACGAAGATCGCGACCTTTCCCCGGGTGTCGGTCGTCGCTTGCACGGCATCGGCGTCGGCGCCCGGCCGAAACCGGCTGCGGAACGTGCGGCTGTGATAGCTCGGTACGGGTGCGCTGCGGTCGATTCCCATGGCTTTCTCGAGGAGCACCCTGCCGGCGCCGCTTCGATTCGCTGCGTTGACGATCTGGCTCACCACCGGGATGCCGGCGATCCGGCCCACCACATCGGTCGCGCTCAACAAGCGGTCCCGCGCGCGCGTCGTGCCCGTGCGATGCTTGAGAGCCTTGGCGCGCAGCATCAGGTGCGGGAAATCGACGTTCCAGGGATGCGGCGGCACGTAGGGACACTTGGTCATGTAGCACATGTCGCAGAGGTAGCAGTGCTCGACGACCTTGCCGTAGTCGCGCTTGTCGACGTCGTGCGCCTCCCCCGAGGCCGTGGCATCCACGAGGTCGAACAGCGTCGGAAAGGAGTTGCAGAGGCTGAAACACCGTCGGCAGCCGTGGCAGATATCAAAAACGCGATCGAGCTCGCGCTCGAGCGCGCCCGCGTCGTAATACTCGGGACTCTGCCACTCGATCGGATGGCGCGTGGGCGCTTCGAGACTGCCCTCGCGTCCGCCGGTCAGGCGATTGTCAGCCAATCGACACCTCCGCGATGAAACGGAAAAGGGGCAGACCGCCGGCCCGCCCCTCCTGATTGCGCCAAGCGTCAGCGACGCCGTGGATCAAAGGCCATCGAGCGCCTTCTGGAAGCGGTTGGCGTGCGATCGCTCGGCCTTCGCCAGCGTCTCGAACCAGTCCGCGATCTCGCCGAAGCCTTCATCGCGCGCTTGCTTGGCCATGCCCGGATACATGTCCGTGTATTCGTGCGTCTCGCCAGCGATCGCGGCCTTGAGGTTAAGCGCGGTGCTGCCGATCGGCAGGCCCGTGGCGGGATCGCCGACCTGCTCGAGGTACTCGAGGTGCCCGTGAGCGTGTCCGGTTTCGCCCTCGGCAGTCGAGCGGAACACCGCCGAAACATCATTGAATCCTTCGACGTCGGCCTTGGCGGCGAAGTAGAGGTAACGACGATTCGCCTGGCTTTCGCCGGCAAACGCGTCCTTGAGGTTCTTTTCGGTCTTGCTGCCTTTGAGGTTCACTGAACTCTCCTCCAGAAAATTCCGGCGGGCCGCGGCGGCCACCGGACGGCTGTGAAAGCTGCGTTTAGAATGAGTCTAATGGAGACGCGAGAAATCTAATCGGCCACCTCGGGTAAGTCAACAGGATCGATGGCACCGGTGGCAATCGAGATCATTGCGTATGCGCCCGATCGAGCGTCGTTGACCCTCATTCGGGCCGCCAGTAACGTTGCAACCGCCGTTGAGACCCCAGGAACCATGTCCGCCAAGAAGCCCCAGGCCCCGGATTTCGAGCAGGCGATGGCCGAGCTCGAAGCGCTCGTGAAGCGCCTGGAACAAGGCGAGCTGCCGCTCGACGAGGCGCTGCGGCAGTTCGAGC
>Ga0316628_100003903_pt1 | contig 11584 bp, 11 predicted proteins | sample OWC_Aug_M2_C1_D5_FD_207648 | JGI IMG/M metagenome (GOLD analysis project Ga0316628, IMG submission 207648) | Wetland soil microbial communities from Old Woman Creek delta, Ohio, United States - OWC_Aug_M2_C1_D5_C | ecosystem: Environmental > Terrestrial > Soil > Wetlands | place: USA: Ohio... | reverse complement strand
CCTGGTTTCAAGGCATTCAGGATCTCAGCCTGAAGGTAACTCGCTCGCAACCCGCTCTCTACCCCGCGGAGGAAGAGGGACTAAGCCAATACGACATCCCTTTTCATCTCCATCCAGGCGCCAAAAAAGTCTTAATGGTCGGCGCAGGAACAGGCAATGATGTGGCCGGAGCGCTGCGTCAAAACGTTCAACAGATAACCGCCGTGGAGATTGATCCGGGCATCATAGCTCTGGGGAAGAGCTATCATCCGGAGAGACCCTATGCTTCGACTAATGTCAAAATCGTCAATGACGATGCCCGTTCCTTTTTCGTCAATACAACGGAACGATATGACGTTATTTGCTTCGGCCTGCTCGACTCCCACACCACGACGGCGATGACCAATGCGCGTCTCGATCATTACGTCTACACCAGAGAAAGCTTGGAGATGGCGCGTTCGCGATTGGCCAGCGGGGGAATCGTCACATTGAGTTTCGCGGCCCATCGGTTCTTTGTCGCGGATCGCATTGCCGCGACTCTAAGAGAAGTCTTCGGCGTGCCTCCGTTGGCATTCAGGATCCCGGGCAGCATCTGGGGTTACGGCGGCGTGATGTTTGTGGCGGGAGATCTGAAAAGCGTGCGCGACCGGATTGAGGCTGAGCCCAAACTCAAGGGCTTGATTGCTAAATGGAGCCAACAAAATCCTTTACCGTTCAACTTCACCACCAAAATCACGACCGACGATTGGCCGTATCTCTATCTCGAAAAGCCTCGGATTCCTCTTTTGTATTACTTCCTGGGTCTGATGCTTTCTGCGCTTTTTTTCTACACCCGCTGGCGTTTTGGACTGGCGGAGGTCACCCGAAGTTGGGGCCCCGCCCACTGGCACTTTTTTTTCCTTGGCGCCGGCTTTTTGCTCTTAGAGGTGCAAAACATCAGCAAAGCGGCAGCGGTGCTCGGCAACACCTGGCAAGTCAACGCGGTGATCATATCCGGTATTTTGATCATGATCCTGTTGGCCAATCTGATCGCCGCGATATTTCCCAGAATGCCTCTCACTCTCGCCTACCTAGGACTTTTCGCGTCCTGTTTGCTTCTCTATTCGGTGGATCTTTTCGACTTTATGTATCTGCCTTACACCGCCAGGGCAATTGTGATCGGCGGCCTCAGCGCATCGCCGATCTTTTTCAGCGGCATCGTCTTCATTCGATCCTTCGCCGAAAGCGCTAACAAGCACCAGGCGCTGGGAGCCAATCTCATGGGATCGCTGGTAGGCGGACTGCTGCAATCGATGACCTTTGTCACGGGCATCAAAGCCTTGCTGCTGATGGTTGTCGCTCTATACCTGGTCTCCGCCTTGACCCGGTTACAGTGGAGCCGTTTACCTTCTACACAGGAAGCATAAAGCCTTGGAAGCGGGGAATGGTTCACCCCATCCGTTTGTTTTGCAGATCGGCCATTGCGTTGGCTCCTCCATTGACATCTTCAGTTGCCTGATGAAAGAATCACCGTGCTTGGCAGGCGTGTGTTGGAGGAGAGATAGGTGGGGCTTATAAAGAGTCAGGCCGTGCCGAAGAATTCGGGCGCGGCGTTTGCAGTGAAAAAAGGGCAGAGGCTGCGAATCGCGGGCAGGAGCATCGTCGATTTCGTGGCCTTCAACCTTCATGATTTAACCGAGCGCTTTGATCAGGCGCGGACCAAAACGAACCAGGTCAAGATTTTCATCAGCACGGGCGATGTGCTCTATTCCAAACGCAACAATCCAATGCTGACTATCGTCGACGATACCTTTAAAGAGGGTCGGCACGATCTGCAAAAGGGAATGTGCAGCCGCAAACGCTTCGAGATGGTCGCCCAGGGGAAGTCGCAGCGGGTGTTCGCCGAAGGCGTCGACATTAATCCGAAGGCGCCTGAAGACATTCCGGATCATGGCTGCTGGGAAAATCTGAGCGCCGCGGTGAAGCCGTGGAATATTTTGCCGGATGATGTTCCGAGCCCGTTCAACATCTTTCAATGTATGCGCATCGATCCCGATACTGGCGTTATGTACGACACCGTGATTCGCCCCAGGGATGAAGCGTATGTCGATTTCAGGGCGGAAATGGATTGCCTCGTCGCGGCCAGCGCCTGCCCCGAATCGGGAAGAGGACAGGCGATTCGAGTGGAACTTTACGACGAATAAGGCACAGGGCAGCCGTTCACTTTGAGATCTCAAATCTTAACAGTTGACGCGGCGCTTTGTGATAGGCTTCGACACAAGCCTTTTCGGTTTTGCCCTTGGGAGGAGCCACGAGCCGCGCGCGAATAGCCACGCGCAGCGGGCTGACGTCGAACGGATAAGGCTCCATTTTTACCGCGCCGCTTCCATTGGGCACGATGCGCAAGTCAACTTTTTCCTCGGTATCGTAATTAACGCCGACCGGTGTGATCTTGTACTCCTTGAAGGAATTTTCCGTGGCGAAGCCGTCACAACAAAAATACAGCGAGAGCAGATCGAAGATTTGCAACGCGGCGAAATTGTGCCACAACTCTTGTTCAAAGCCGCTGTGGTCGCGTGCCAGAGTTTTTCTCGTTTTCGCCTGCTTTTCTTCCATCTGTTTCTTCACCGCTTGAACAGCGCCGCTTCTTTCTCGCGATCTCATCGCCGGCTCGGTAAGGACATTGTAGCGACCATGCCATAGCCCGGTGCGATGCATCGACACCAATAGGCCCGCGTATGGATCCTGAGAGCTGACCCAGGCGATATTTTTCGCGTACGCTGCCAATTCCACCGGCTCGAATTCCGGGATCTCTTCTCGGAAAGCATAGGGCCGGCCTTTCTCCATATTCATCGGCGGGTTGCCTTCCCATTCACGATAGCCGCTGTCATGATAGGTCGTGGCCAGAAGCATGGTGTGATACGGTCGCAGCTTAGCAAACCGCTCATTGCCCCAATGGGCGGCAAATTGCGCCGCTACGTCCGCATGATCTTCTTGGGTGCTTACGATGGAGCGGCCATCTTTCAGATCTCGTACGACCATCTTGTGCCTCCACGTGCGGCGAACCATGCCGCGGTGCGGGTAGGGGCGGGTTTGAAACCCGCTCGGTCTTCTCACAGTTATAGGAAAAACGATGGCACTGTGTGTTGATCGAGAGGCGAGTTCGGAAGAGCGAGGCACGGAGACGAACAGTCTCAATGCCCTCTTTGGTGCTCGGTTCAGCGTTCGCGTTTATTCTCAGGCGTTCGCTCCAGCAACTCAGTTTGCGGGCTGCTCCAAGACACCGGCCTATCGCCTCGCTCTGGAGCCCTCGCCTTTCGATCACTCTTACGCGTGAGAAGTTCGGGCTAACCTGTCGGTGGCGCAACGTCGAGATTCGCGGCCAACTGCTCCAGCTGTGCCCAGGTAGCGTCATCAATCCGAACGCCCTCCTTTAGCTGCTTTGCTTCGGTGCGCCGGGCTCTCTCGCCGGGTAAAAGGATCTCGTCATGGCCGGGAGCGGGCCGAGCGGATTTCACCAGCGCGATGAGCTGATCGATTTTATCAAAAAATATTTCCCGCGATTGGAACTCATCCACCGCGATGGCCTGGAGAAATACGCCGTTGACACCGTGCCCCCCGCGATTCCACCAGTCGCTGCCCAGGCCGTTACCGGTAAGGATGCCGCCGAGAATTTCCGTAATCAGAGCGATTCCCGAGCCCTTATAACCGCCGAACGGCAGAAAGACGCCGCGCGGCGGGCCGCGAAAAACTTTGAAATCATTAGTCGGCTGCCCGCTTCCGTCGAGCATGACGCCGTCGGGAATGGTTTCCTTTCTCGCGACCCGCTTTTGAATCTCGCCCATGCTCATCGCCGCGGTGGCGAAGTCGAGAATAATATGTTGACCGTTCCGTGCCGGGATACCGAATGCGATAGGATTAGTGCCGGTTATGCGCTCCATGCCCCCGTAAAGCGTCGTGCTGCCTGCGCCCACGCTGACCGCGCCCATCCCAATCAATCCCGCTTCCGCCGCCATCTCCATATAATCCGCGAGCCGGCCTGTATGGCTGGCGTGGCGCAGACACACAATGCCCGTACCGTGTTCGCGGGCTTTGTTGATGGCGAGATTCATCGCCGCCGTGGCGGCCACCTGGCCGATCGTGTGATTGCCTTCGATCACCGCGCTGATTTTGCCTTCGCGTTCTATTTCAATTCCCTTGCGCAAGTTGATGGTTCCATCCTTGATCCACGACAAATACGATGGGATGCGCGTGACGCCGTGGCCGGGATAGCCTCGCAGATCCGCTCTCACCAAAAGCTTTGCAACCAGTGCCGCGCTGCCGGGCGGCATTCCTCCCGCGCGGAGAAGCCGCTCGCTGAATTGCAATAATGCCGAGTGCTGAATCTTTGCCACCAACTGTTTCTGCCTTCCGCTTCAGACTATCTATGCACGGGCACATAGCGACCCAGCCAATCCAAAACGAGGTGCATGACTCGCGCGTTTTCTTCGCCAAACATGAAGTGATCAACCTCAGAAAACAAATGAAGCTCCGTTGGGTGTTTCGCGCGTTGGAACAATTCTATCGATTCCTGCGTCGGCGTCACCGAATCGTTGGCGCTGTGTAAGAGGAGCAGCGGCCGGGGCGCGATGTTACCGACCTCGTCGTCGGCGCGAAAATCGTACATGCTTTGCGCGGTCTCGGCGGGAAATTCCATGATCGAACCTTGACTCATACCGCTGCGCAGTCGTTCCGGGATCGGCACGATGTCGAAGCGCGGAACCATAAGTGATTGTCCCGTCTGAGCGCGGTGACGGCGTCCTTCTTCCAGCATATTGGTAAATCGGCTCCAGGACTCCGGAGTGGGGTGTTGGCGGCGGAATTTACGCTCGCCGTCGCCCCAACCGCCCGACGAAATTACCGCGGCCACCCGTTTGTCCTTGCCCCCCGTGAATAGGGCAACTGCGGCGCCAAAACTGCTGCCGATGAGGGCGATCCGATGCGGATCGACGTCCGAGCGACTTGCCATATACGACAAGGCGTTGGAAGTATCGGCGACTTGATCCAGGCAGAGAATCCAACCGCGCTCGCCTTGACTGTTGCCGCAGCCGCGAAAGTCAAAACGCAGCGCCACATACCCCCAATGAGCGAGTTTATTGGCCATTGTGATTGTGCCTTCGCCGCCTTTGTTGCCGCCGAAGCCGTGCAAGACGAGAAATGCGGGTCGCCGCTCACCGTGGCGGAGATCGCTCGGCGTATGCACGATGCCGGATAATTTTAGTCCGTCGGATTCAAAAGCGACTTTCGTTTCCATTGCCGACTCCCCGGGGAATGGAGTGTTGGAGTCACGGGAAAATTGGAGTAATGGAGTACTGGAGTGTTGCGTATAGAGGACTCAACCCCTTTTTCCAATACTCCAATATTCCAGCACTCCAATTTTTCGCGCTCTACGGCTCGTAGATCATCACATCAACAGGTTTCCCGCCCACAGGGAGATCAGGGCAGGCGCTAAAGGCGACCAAGAGATCCATCTCCGCGCGCAAATCCACGTAGGTGCCGACCTTCGGTCGAACCTGGGTATGCTCCATGCGACCGGTGGTGCCGTCGATCTTCATGTGTTGATTGAAATTAAGCGGGCTGGGGATATCCTCCGGAATGATTCCATACGATGCCAAGGCACGGGACAAGTTCTCATAGCAGCCATGGTCGGGAATCTCGTCAATCTGGCGCGGATAGTATTCGCCGAGTCGACCTTCCTGTTTGGCGAGTTGAAAACGGTAGCCGCTGCACATGCCCTTCTGCAGATCGTGGGTGCCTTCTTTATTGCCGTCGTAGAGAAACGTCATCATATGCTGATTGTTGCGCCCCATAAGCTTGTCGCCGGTGGTGATGAAAAGCTTCATGTTGTAGACTTTGGTGCGCGCCTGATCGAAGCGCTCGCGCAGATTTTCCAGCCGGAAACAAACAAAATCCACGGTGGTGGTAGCGGTAATGCGAATCACTTGCCCTTTCTTCAGCTCTCCTGCCCAGCCGGTATTGTACGGCACATGCTGTTGAGTAATCGTTTTCATGGATACGATCCTCCGTTTTTAATTTTCCCCGCTCTCAGCGAGCCTTGTACAGGTTATCGACAAAGCCGGCTGCAACCAGTTCGTGAATAAACTTCGAGTCGACAAAGCGCTGTGGCGTGACGCCGGGCGGAAGCGTGCGGGTGGCGGAAAGTTCTTCTAAGACCGTCTGGATCCCCGGCGGGGTCGCTTCGGGGACGCGCTTGAAGTATTTGGTCGCGAAAGTTTCATAAATCCTTTCCGCAGCCGGACTTGATTTTTGCCTCGTGTATTTCTCCAGCGTTGCGAGGGCAAAAGCTTTATCGGTCTTATAGCGATGAATGCCTTCGACGTAAGCCTTCATAAACCGGCTCGCCAGATCGGCATGGGTCTTGAGAAAACTTTGACGCGCGGCGAAAGGTCCAAATGGGTAAGCAAGTCCCGACGTAGAAACGTCGGCCAACCTTACGTATCCATCCGCTTCCGCTTGCAGAGTCTCAAATCCCACCGAGGAAACGCCGCTTTGCACCGCGCCGCCTTTCAACGCAGCGAAAATCTGTGGCCCCGATCCCGCTTGAAAAATCGCCACGTCTTTATCCGGCTGTAAGCCCCATTTTTTTAGCAGATAGCGCGCGACGAAATCCGTTGTGGCACCAATGCGGCTGACGCCCAGCTTCGTTCCCTTCAATTGCGCCGGCTCCTTGATGCTGGGAATCGACCAGAGCTCGAACGGTAGCGAGTCGATGCTGGTGCCAAGGAGCACGACGTCCGAACCGGCGAGATTAGCCGCGACGACAGCGCCCGCCGCGGTGAAGGAAATCGCGACATCGCCGGCAATCAACGCCTGCAGCGAGGGCGGGCCGCCGGCTATGTAAAGCAGTTCAGCATCGATATTGTGCTTTTTGAAGAGTCCGGCTTCTTTGGTCACCCAGAGGGGACCATAAACCATGGCGATGGAGGTGTAGGCGATGCGCAACGGCTCCGCATGTAGCGAGACGGAAGTGGACAGAAGCGACACAACGGCGAGAGCGAAAATCGTTACTAACCGACGATGCCATGAAAGCAATGTTGGTTGCGTGTGCATATGCGAACTCCCAACCGTATGAAGTAGTGATTCTCTAGGTGAATTCCTTTTCCCTGTCAAGCACCGGCTTGATCGTCACGCGCCTGACGCGTCAATACTGAGAACTTGGGCTTCGAGTAAAGATCAACGCGACCGTGGTCGCGCAACAAGCGAAAAGAGATTGCGACCTTTTTACTACACCCACCGTGCGTGCGCTTAGCCCGTGAAGTAATCGCGAAACGCCGTCACCATCAGGTTGGCCAGGCGCTCGTTATAGCTCTCCACATGACCGTAATGTGTTAGTTTGGGTACGACGACCAGACGCATCGCCTCGGCATACGGGGCGAATCGTTTGAACGCATAAACCTCGCGGCGAAATTCCAGTCCCTTTTCGCCGCCTTCAATCCAGTGGCCCTTATCGTTTTCGCCGACGATATGGAAAAGTCTTTTGCCCCGCAGACGATTCAAGTCCGACTTGAAGGTAATAAACAATTCGTCATCGGGCAGTCCCGATATTTTGCGTACTTCGGGTAGCAGCACGTCATGGGCGCTGTGCTCGATATCCTGGAGAAAGGGCTTGAATTGGGGGCGGCGGTGATTCTCCAGTTCGAACCAGCGTTCGGCGCTGCCCCAGGGCTGATTAGGGCCGACGTAACCGCTCTTTACGTATCCCTTGGGCGATCGGCGGCTGAGATCGGTGAGGTTGCGAAACGGCGCGGCACGCTCTTCCGGCGACCTTTTCGCGCAGACAAGATCCCACTCTTTTCTTACTCCAGCCGGCATGCCCGTGCCAAAGCCGAGGCCGCCGATAAGTTTGTTCTTTAGGCCGTACTGTTCCATCAAATAAAAATATTCTCCGCCGGTTGAGTGTCCCCACATGAAGATCGCTTGATGGGGGAGATGTTTTTCCACCAGAGCTTGGATGGCTTCGGCGCACATGCGAAAGGTGTAGACCGCAAGTCGGTTGCGTAGTTCTTCGGGGGCGGGAGTCGTGCCAATAACGAATTCGGGCACGCGCTCGGGAATAGGCGGCCAGACACTTCGGCTGTAGTGGCCGGGCAACGAAATCGCCAGCACGGGAATCCCTAGCGATGCGATATGCTGCGCTACGCCGACGCGCGCTTTTGCCGGGTCGACCTGCGTTAGATCGGCGTAGTTTTCCGGACCGTCGGGAGTGAATATGAATTCGTACTCATTGGCGGCGCCTCCGTGAATCATGACCACGGCCGTATCCGAAATTGCCGCTGTTTGCGGTAAAAACAGCCGGCCATGAATATCCCACTGGAATAGGTGAGTGGAATCGGCGGGATTCGGGTAGCGATGAATCGATTCTTGCACTTCGGCCACGGTGAACGTTCTTCGTGGAAATGGATCGGGAAAATTCTGGTAGTCATCAAAACTCATGTAATAAATGAAATCGTCGCGCAGTCCGTCGCCCTGGCGCAGCGCCGCGACGAATCGATTCATAACGTTTTGGCTCATGCTAAACTCCTCGTGATTATGTGACGCAACTCAAAATGATATTGCTTCCTCTGGACGGGTTGTCAAGGATCTGTTCGGGCGGACACACAGGTCCGCCCCTACACCCGGCTACGGTTACTTCTCGGCTGGGCTTAAGCCAAGCGCCGGCGTCGACTCAATCCCGGCCCCGCAGTCGCTGATAAAACAAGCGCAGCGCTTGCTGCCGTATCCTTTGTTGCGCTAAGAAATTACCATCAGTTTAAACGGGAGGCGTTGTTTAATGCCGGAGGAAAAAGTGGCCAAAGCAGCTTACGAAAAAGTCGATCGCAAGGCCGAGGTAATGGACACCCCTTACGACCGGTGGATCACGTCGCAAGGGATCGATCTCGTGCGCGGATTCTTCGTGGAAAATCTCTACACGATACCGCTTAAGTGGTGGAATCGCGTAGGCGGCTACGGAGTTTACATCATGTTGGACGGGACAGGTTATCTCGACGACGCTTTTGTGTGCGGCATTCCCCCCGGCAAGAGCCTCAATCCGCAGCGGCACATCTACGAAGCGCTTTACTACGTTCTCGACGGACGGGGAGCGACGACGGTGTGGCAGGGCAACGGCGCGAAACAGAGCTTTGAATGGCAGACGGGAAGTCTTTTCGCGATTCCGCTCAACGCCTGGTATCAACACTTCAACGGGCAGGGGGATCGCGAGGCGCGACTGCTCGCGGTCACAACGGCACCCCTGATCTTCAACTTGTTTCATTGTGAGGATTTCGTGATCAACAACCCCTACGCGTTCACCGATCGCTTTAAGGGGGAAGAGGGGTATTTTGCGGGCAAGGGCACGCTTTACAATGATCGCGTAGTCGAGACTAACTTTGTCGCGGATGCCGTCAATGTTGAGCCGGTGGCCTGGAACGAGCGGGGCAAGGGCAACGCGACAATATTTTTCGAGATGTCCGAAAGCATGATGGGTTCCCACGTCTCCCGTTTCCCGGTGGGGATCTACAAGAAGGCTCACCGCCATGGGCCGGGCGCCCACGTCTTCATTCTCACCGGCAAAGGTTATTCTCTTTTGTGGCCGGAGGGGAAAGAGATGACCCGCGTTGATTGGAAGCCGGGCTCGATCGTGGTACCGCCGGAGGGCTGGTTCCACCAACACTTTAATTCGAGCGCGGAACCGGCCCGTTATCTTGCGTTAAAGATCCTCAGCCGCAAATACAAACTACAGCCGGGAAAAATTCAGTCCGACGTGCCGCTCGCCTACGGCGGCTGGCAGATCGAGTATGAAGATGAAGATCCGATCATCCGGCAGACTTTTGACGAGGAATGCGCGAAATCCGGCGCCGAGGTGAAAATGCCGGCGGTTGCCCCGCGGTGAATTGACAATTGCGGAGTTTTCTTAATAATATTAGGACTCCGCAAGCAAATTCTTAAGTCTTTTATCAGGGGGTGCCCATGCTTAAGCCGGTGGGGCTGATCAACGGCCACTATGAGTGTCGCTCATTGGATGAGACGTTGCCGATCTTTACGGATTTGCTTGCCCTTGAGGTTTTGGAAAGAAAACAGAATGAAGCGGAGTTGAAGCATCCCAACACGGAGTGGCGGCTTATCGTCCACGAAGGAGGACCCAACGCTGCGAACAAACCTCACAGCAATCATTACGGTTTTCGCGTGGCCGATCACAAGGAAATCGAGGCGGCTCACCAATATCTCGAAGAACACAAGGCGCAGTATAAGATCAAGAGCGTGACCAGGCCGCACGAAGCCCATTTCGCTTATTCGATCTATTTCAAGGAACCGGGCGGCAACGATCTCGAGATCGAATACTACAATCCCCAAGCGGTGAAGCACGGTCGCAAGATCGCCGCGCCGCATTGGAAAGAACGGTTGCCGGAAGAGCGTTTTCCGGGGCGAGGTTACGTTCCCCAGGCGATGACCCACGGCACGCTGAATTGTGATGACAAGGCGGTCAACGACCGCTTCATCGAAGAAGTGCTCGGTCTAACGATCATCGGCGGCGGTCGAACTTCCACTTACGTCAGCCATCCCGATACGCCCTGGTACATCGTGATATTGCCGACGACGCGCCGGGACTATCTGTCGCCGGCCAATCGGTTCACCATCAAAGTTGCATCGCCTGAAGAAGTCGAAGACGCCCATGGGGATTTTTCCCGAAATGGCAAAAAGGTGGGTATCCAAGAACTGTGGGATCTCGAACGACAAAATGGCCGAGCCCATTTCCTCTTCAGCGACATCAGCAAGAACTGGTGGGAAGTAACGTCGTAATCGATAGATATTTTGCCGGCCTTCACTGTATATTTCGCCTGCCGGGTTTTAGTTCGCTGATTATCAGCCGTCCTTTCTTTGAGCCGGGCCGGGTGTTTGAACTTGGCTGTTGACAAGTGGCTCCCGCAGGGAATAAAAATTGAACCGATAGGGTAGGAGCAGCGGGCTAGCAGGTCACTGACCGCAGGGGGCAGCCATGGAGCCATTCTATCTCGTCTTTCCTCACGTGTATCTTTCCGATAGCAACCGACCGTTGTAAGGCATAGGCAAAGTTAGGGGCGACAGACGGTTCCCTCGTCGATTAGAGGTTAACACGGCAACCCGCGAAGGGCTCAGCCATGAAACCATCAGCCTGGAACACCTGCCGTTGCCAAATCTCGATCAAGTTTTGCCCTTCGCAGCGGCAGGCGCAGAAACTGTCGGATGCGTATCGCTATGAGGATAACCAGAAATGTAATCCAAGCCACTGGGAGAGCGTCATGACAGTTGCCGTGAGTCCGATTTGGGGAATCTCACGGTAAAGAACGGAGGGCACTATGCAACATTACAAGAACTATCGCATCTATACCACTGCTGTTTCTGCCAACGGAGTATGGCAGGGTAGAGGCATTGTCCTGGATCCGCAAGCCAACGCACGCAAAGAACTCCAACGCATCGAGACGGTGAGCGATCTCCTCTTTTTGACCAAAGAAGAAGCGGAAGACTTTGCCTCCAAGTTATGCAAGGCGTGGATCGATAGATCCGCTCCGCGTTCGACTATGTAACCCGCGTTAACTCCAGCTGTGCAGTT
>Ga0316628_100003902_pt1 | contig 11584 bp, 10 predicted proteins | sample OWC_Aug_M2_C1_D5_FD_207648 | JGI IMG/M metagenome (GOLD analysis project Ga0316628, IMG submission 207648) | Wetland soil microbial communities from Old Woman Creek delta, Ohio, United States - OWC_Aug_M2_C1_D5_C | ecosystem: Environmental > Terrestrial > Soil > Wetlands | place: USA: Ohio... | reverse complement strand
CCGTGCGCCCCTCGAACATCCGGGTCGACAGCAGAGGCTCGAAGACTGGACAGGTGAGCGACGTTGCTCCGTTCGCGCCGAACGCGCGCAGCGTCCTCGGCGGACGCGCCGCACCGCAGCCGGCACCGAAGTGGGAGGTGACGCCGCCGAGGCGGGAAGTGACACCGCCGCAACCAGGCGTGACGCCGCCGAAGCGGGAAGTAATTCCGCCGCAACCGGGCGTGACGCCGCCGAAACGGGAAGTAATTCCGCCGCAACCGGGCGTGACGCCGCCGAAACGGGAGACGCCTTTGCCGACGCGCCAGGTGCCGACACCGCAGCGGGAGGTCACCGTGCCTAAGCGGGAAGTGCTCGATCGTCCGATCGTCGTGCGCCGTGAGCCGCCGCCGCGGGCCGTGCCGTTTGTCGTCCGCGAACCGCAACTGCAGCGCAATCCGGGGCGACCGCTCGAACCCAAACAGACCGAGACGCTGAGGACAACCGAGCGCCCACAGCCGAGGAACGTGCGCGCGATCGGCGCACAACCACCCAGCGTGAACACCCGCGCCACGCCACCCGTCCGCAGCCCAGCGCCAGGCACACGCCAGCCGCAGGAGCGGAAGAAATAGAGAGCCGGTGCCGGACCCGGCCGGGCGGAAGTCAACAGGTCGGGCCCGGTACCGAAGTTTCGCTCAGACGAGAACGAACGTTACCTTCATCCGGAGGCGGTATTCGACCACCTTCCCGTCCTTCAACAGGACCTCCTGACTCGCAATCCAGGCACCAGTGACGTTCTTCAGAGTTTGAGTCGCGCGTTTGAGGCCGTCTTGCATTGCGGCGTCAAAGCTCTTCGGTGACGACGCGGTGATTTCGGTGACTCGGGCTACTGACATTGAACTCTCCTTGTCGTTGCTTGCAGGTCAATGACGGGGAGAATGTACGCGGATTCGTCAAGCTGGACATATGTGTACAAGACGCGATCTCGGTGATACGAAGGGACCCCGGGGCGACAGCGTCCACGCGCCACCGCACGACGAAGCGCCGTAACTCAACAAGTCACGTCGGGTACCGTGAAAGTCAACGCCGATCTCACCCAACCTGTCCTCGTCAGGACTGAAAGCCTGCCGTGGGTTTCATCGCCGCTCGCGGGGGTCGAGCGGCGGATGCTCGATCGCGACGGCGGCGAAGTCGCCCGCGCGACCAGCCTCGTCCGCTACGCGCCCGGCAGCTCCTTTTCACGGCACACGCACGACTTGGGCGAGGAGTTTCTCGTCCTTGACGGGGTTTTCTCGGACGAGCACGGCGATTTCGGCAAGGGCTTCTATGTTCGCAATCCACCCGGCTCATCGCATTCGCCGCATACGAGGCCGGGCTGCGTGATCTTCGTCAAGCTGCGCCAGATGCAGCCCGAGGGTGAACGGCCAGTCGTCCTCGATACGACGCGTGCCGGCTGGGAAGCGAGCGACGTCGACGGTTACCTGGGACTGCCGCTCTACGCGAACTCGTTCGAGGTGGTCACGATGGAGCGCCTGCTGTCGGGCGCCACCATACCCGCCCGTCGCCATCCTGGTGGTGAGGAACTCCTCGTCGTCGAAGGATCGGCCGAGAGTGCCGAGTTCGGCGTGCTCGAAACGATGAGCTGGCTGCGCAATCCGTCGGCGACCGGTGCACCGCTCACCAGTCGCGGCGGCGCGGTTCTCTGGGTAAAACGCGGCCATCTCGCGGCGCACACGACCTAGAAGTCAATAAGCCAGATCCGCTCCCGACGCATTAACTTCCGTTCACGATTACGGAGTTGAACTCTTTTCCTTCGGGCTGACCCAACGCCCGAAGTTGCGCGCGCTTCGCGGTCGCAGAAATGAGAACGATGAGCGTTTCATCCAGCCCGACACGAAGCCTCCTGTTGTTGTGCGCCTGTCTTTTCACGATCTCTTCCGCGCGCGCGAATCCGGCGCTTGACCTCGCGAACTATCGCGGGCGCGTGGTCTATCTCGACTTCTGGGCGTCCTGGTGCGCTCCCTGCCGTCAGTCATTTCCGTGGATGCAGGCGATGCAGGAAGCCTACGGGGGCGAAGGGCTCACCGTGGTTGCCGTCAATCTCGATCACGACCGGGCCGACGCCGAGCGCTTCCTCGAGCGATTCCGTCCAGGTTTCGAGGTGTGCTTCGATCCGCAAGGCGCGCTCGCCGAGCAGTTCAAGGTTGAAGGCATGCCGACCAGCGTGCTGATCGATCGGCATGGTGTCCTGCGATACACGCACGTCGGCTTTCGCCCCGCGGACCGCACGGCTTACGAATCCCAGCTGCGCGACCTGCTGGCGGCCAACTGAATCCATCTCACAAGGGAGCTCACGATGACACTCAAGCGCTTAGGTCTGTCACTCCTGCTGGCCGGCGCCGTGGTCGCGTCCGGATGCAGCTCCATCGGCGTCAAGCCCTGGCAGCGGGATCTTCTCGCCCGCGAGGACATGAGGCCGGATGGCAATCCGATCGATGCCGCGATCGATGATCACATGTACTTCAGCAAGGAAGCCTCCTCCGGCGGCCGCGTATTCGCGGGAGGCGGCTGCGGATGCAACTGAAACCCGTCGCCAAGGGCGTGCGGCGCCAACTGATCGCCGCGAGTTGTGCGCTGCTTGGAGCGACCGCCGCACGCAGCCAGGAAGCCAACACCGCCAGCGCGGATGGCGGGCCAGGCGATTGGATGGTCGACTTCGCCCTTGCGTATTACAAGGAAAACAGTGGGCGCATCACCGCCCTCGAGCCCGTGGTCAATGTCCACAAGGACTACGGCGACGGCAAAGCGACCAGCTTCAATCTCACGTACGACAGCCTGTCGGGGAGCAGTCCGAACGGTGCCGTGCCGAGCGCCGCCCCGCAGACCTTTGCGTCCCCCTCCGGCACGAGCCTGAGCGCCGCGCCCCAGACTTACACGACTTCCTCCGGCCAGGTCGAGGTTGTGAATGCGCCCATCTATTCGATCGCTCCCGGCGCGCTGCCCATGGACCCGAACTACCACGATCAGCGCCTCGCGCTCGGCGGCAGCTGGCAGCTGCCGCTGTCGCGGCTCACTCGGGCGACCCTTGGCGGCGACCTGTCCTACGAGCACGATTTCTTTTCGACATCGCTCAACGCCGGAATCGCGCACGACTTCAACCAGAAGAACACCACGCTCGCGTTCGGCGTGAACGGGGAATTCGATTCCGTGAAGCCGATCGGAGGCACGCCGGTGCCCGGCAGCGACTACGCGCTGTTCGAAAAGACCGGCGGCACAAGCAAGAATGGCGCCGGGGCGCTGCTCGGAATCACGCAGGTATTGACGCGCCACTGGCTGGCGGAATTCAACCTGTCGGTTGATCGCTTCACCGGATATCTGAACGATCCCTACAAGATCGTTTCGGTGGTCGACAGCAGCGGCAATACGACCGGGTACCTGTACGAGAAACGACCCGACGCGCGCACGCGCAAGAGCGCGTACCTCGAAAATCGGCTGGCCTGGAATCGGGCATCGCTCGGTCTGTCCGCGCGCTATATGACCGATGACTGGGGCGTACATTCCGATACCGCGCAGCTGCACTTGCGTTGGTGGGACCCGGAGCACGACCGGTATCTCGAACCCACCGTGCGCTGGTACCGGCAGACGGCGGCGGATTTCTACACGCGCTGGCTTTCGAGCTCCGCGAGCCAGATCGTGACCGCCGCGTCGGCCGATGAACGCCTGGGTGCCTTTCATGCACTGACGTACGGGCTCAAATACGGCGCGGATCTCGACGATGGATCGGAGCTCAGCATCCGCCTCGAGTACTACCAGCAGTCGCCCGACAATCGCATTCCCGGACCGGGGGCATTGCAGGGACTCAACCTGTATCCGGGCCTGAAGGCGGTCCTGCTGCAGGTTGGGTGGCGCTTCGGCCTTTGACCGGCCTGATGACGCCATGACGGTGGCCGCCAGTCAATTGCCCGCCCAAGCGCTGGCGATCGAGGAGCGCACCGGCGATGTGCTCGCCGTACGTTTCACCGCGATGGCGAGCCCGTGCGAGGTACTCCTGCCGGCGACCGATCGGGCGACGGCATGGGAGCTCGGAACGCTCGTCGCGCGCGAAGCCTGGCGGGTCGAGACGAAGTACAGCCGTTACCGGGACGACAGCGTTGTGTCGTGGATCCATCGCAGCCGCGCGACCGAGCTCGAAGTCGACGAGGAGACTGCGTCGCTGATCGACTTTGCGGGACAGTGTCATGAGTTGAGCGATGGCCTGTTCGACATCACTTCGGGCGTCCTGCGTCGCGCGTGGAAATTCGACGGATCGAATCGCGTCCCCGAACGCGCCGAGGTGGAGCGCCTGCTGCCCCTGGTGGGTTTCGACAAGCTGAGTTGGCAGGCGCCGCGCCTCGTGCTGCCCGCGGGGATGGAGCTCGATTTCGGCGGCATCGGCAAGGAGTATTCGGTCGACCGCGCTTACGACCTCCTTGCGACATCGCGCTCGGCTCCGTTCCTGATCAACTTCGGCGGCGATCTGCGCGCCAACCGGCCGCCGCCGCACGGTCCGTGGCAGGTCGGTGTCGAGCGGCCGGATACCGATCGACACGCGGCACTGGTGCTCGAGCTGGAGCACGGCGCACTGACGACGAGCGGTGACTCACGCCGGTTTCTTCTCAAGGACGGCGTCCGCTACGGCCACATCCTCGATCCACGCACCGGCTGGCCCGTGCCTGACGCGCCCCGCTCGGTCACGGTCGCTGCCAGCAGTTGCACGGAAGCCGGATTGCTCTCGACCCTCGCCCTGCTCCAGGGCGCCCGGGCAGAAGCGTTCCTGGAGGAACAAGGGGCTCGCTACTGGCTCTTGCGCTGATGGGTCAATCAGCCGGGGCCCGGTACGCGATACCTGCGGTCTATTCCCACATCAAGGGCTGAGCCCGCTCTCCCACTTTGGCCATGTACGCCGGATATTTCATGAGCCAGGGGAACGACCGCTTTGCTTCGAGCAGCGTCGCGGGACGAAACGACACCGTGACCGTCCAGGCGAGTGCGGCCGGACCCGTGTCCTTTCGAGTCTTGTAGTCGCCGATGTAGGTGACACTTCCCGCCTTGACCTCGAACGTGTCCGCGAGGCTCTGCGGGTCGCTGTGCTCGCCCGGAAATACATGAGGATCGGCCGGAACGAAGAGGTGCAGCGAGTAACGTCCCGCCTTGACGACCTGTGGCGACAGGGCGTCGTGCATCTGGAGAGAGAACTTCTCTTTCTTCCAGTACTCCCGAAAATCGAGCGCCCTGAGGGAGCCATCGTCATCGCGCCCGGCCAGAATGATGGCCTCGCCCGGACCGAGCTCGATGGGCCCCGCCGGAACGCTCGCCTCCGCCCCGAGAAGCCACAGCAGCAGCACAAACCCTGCAACAGGTCGAAGCCAGGATGACGTCCCGGTGATCCGCGGCACGAGACCCCTCCCGGTCCTCGCAACGAGGCGTCGATTATGCGCTTCCCGGCTTCTCAGCCTCGCTACCGCACCGACGCCATATATATGAGTGTCTGCGATATGTTAAATGGGTGCCTGCTACCTCCCGACGTGAAAAGCGGCCGCTAACTATCTGCTCGGCCGACAAATGCGCTGGAGTGCTCCGCGACTGCGGCAGCCGTCAGCAGGTTTGCTTCTGCAAGGACCCTAAAGCCGGTATACCTCGCGCCGGCTTTCTGCTGCGGAGGTTTGCTTGACCGTACGACGCGCTTGTCCAGCGACGCGCAAGTCGATAACTCGCGTCCGTTACGGCGTTGTCCTCGCGGTGCTGCCCTGCATGGCCGGCGCGTCGATCAACATCGACGGCGAGCTCAATGAGCCGGAATGGGCGAGCGCGCAGGTATTCACGGACTTTCGAATGACCGAGCCGCTCTCCCGGGACGTACCGCCGTACAAGACGGAGCTGCGGGTGCTGGCCCGACCCGAGGGACTCATCTTCGGCATGCGCGCCGAGCATCCGCGCGACCAGCGCACTTATGGCCGCTCGGCGCGCGACGCCACGAGCATGGACGCCGACCCGATGATCATCATCGTGGACTTCGAGGGGCGCGGTCGGACGGCGTACGAGTTCACCGTGTCCCTGAGCGGCTCGGTGCGCGACTCGGTCATTCTCAACCAGAAGGATATTTCAACCGACTGGGACGCTGTCTGGTACTCCGCCGTGCACGAGGATGACAACGGCTGGTCGGCAGAGATCGAGATTCCCTGGTCGGTGGCGCCCGAGGGGGTCGTCAATGGCGACAAGCGCACCATCGGCTTCTACGCGGCGCGTTACGTGAAGAAGACCAGCAACCGCTACGCGTTTCCGGCCATCGAGCTGCTCAATTCCACCTTCGTGCAGAGTTTCCAGCGCATCGAGGTCCCGCGCTACCAGACTTCCTCGCTCGATATCGTGCCCTATGTGTCCACGAGCGCCGACATGCTCGATTCGACGACGCACCTGCGCGCGGGTGCGGATCTCCTGTGGCAGCCGAACGCCGCCCATCGAATCACGGCGACCCTCAAGCCCGATTTCGGGCAGGTCGAGAGCGATGACCTGGTGGTGAACTTCACCGCGATCGAGACGTTCTTCTCCGACAAGCGACCGTTCTTCACCGAAGGCCAGCAGCTCTTCGACCTGCGCATGCCGCTCAACGGAAGGCTCATCAACACGCGGCGCATCGGCGGCGCGCCGGACGTCGGGCCCGAGGGCAGCACCGACGTGCTCGCCGGCGCCAAGTACACCGGCGACGACGGCAGCAGCGAGTATGGCCTCTTCACGGCGCTCGAGGAGGATTCGAGCATGGCGCAGGGACGCCAGTATCTCGCTGCGCGCTGGCACCACAAGACGGGCCGGGTCAGCGTCGGCTACCTCGGCACCTACGCGCGGCATCCGACCATCGATCGCGATGCGCAGGTGCACTCGCTCGACTTCGATTCGACGCTCGCGCCGGGACTGATCGTGAACGCGCAGACAATCGTCACGGACATTCACGACCCCGTGTTCGGCGCGCAGGCGGGCAACGACAGTCGTGGCTTTGGCGCCTGGGCGTCGCTCCTCTATCAGCCGGGTGGCGTCTGGCAGCAGGCGCTGCGTGCAACGTGGCTCGACCGGCGGTTCGACATCAACGACTTCGGCTACATGGAACGCGGCAGCATCCGCCAGTTCAACTCGGAGACATATCGGTTCAAGCGCAGCTACCCGGAGTCGAGCTCGCTCGCGACGACCAACTGGTACCTCAACCTGAATCTGCGCTACAGCGATCTCGGCGTGCGCCTGCCAGGGAATGCCGAGCTCGGCTACTACTGGCAGTGGAGGAATGGAGCTTCCATGTATTCGAACTACTACGGCGAATCGTCGGGGATCGACGATCTGCTGCTGCGCGGCAACGGCGATGTGCGGCTGCCTGCCCGGCATTCGTTTCGAACCGAGTACGACACGGCGCAGAGCGGTCGGCTGCGCTGGATCAACTGGGCCAAGGCCTTTCAGGAAGGAATCGACGGCTGGGCGGGCGAGCTGCATCTGGAGCCCAAGTGGTTCCTCACCGAGACCTTGAGCATCGGCTTGCCGCTGACCTATGACCACAGCCGCGACTGGCTCATCTGGACCGAGGGCAGACAGCTCGCTTCCTTTCGGCGGCGACAGCTGACGGCTGCGTTGAATGGCGAGTGGTATCCGCGCCCGAAGCACGAGCTGCGCCTGAAGGCGCAGTGGATCGGTCTGCGAGCGGCGTTCCGGCAGGCGTACGTCGTCGGAAGCAATGCGGAACCGGTGGCGACCCCGGCGACGGTTTCCGATTTCTCGCTGAGCAACGTCGCCGTGCAGCTCCGTTACCGCTACGACATCGGCCCGTTGTCGGACATCTACGTGGTGTACAGCCGCGGCGGCGACAGCTTTGCCGACGCCTCCGATGGCAGTTTCACCAGCCAGCTGAACGACGCCTGGCACCACCCGACGGCGGACCAGCTGCTCGTAAAAATGCGGTACCGCTTTTGATTCCGTAGCGGATCAATAAGTCGTGCCTGGCGCCGTATTTGGGGTACCGTAGCTGGTCTATGCGTGCCGTCGGAGCCATTACTCTCTCTCTGCTGGCGGCTGCTGCGCTTGCGGGTGGCGCGCGTGCCTCGCCCGCCGTGCTGCTCGAGATCAACGGACCGATTGGGCCAGCGACCAGCGACTATATCGTCCGCGCCCTCGAGCAAGCGCGGACCCGGCAGGCGCAGCTCGTGATCATCGAGATGGATACGCCCGGCGGACTCGATTCCGCCATGCGCGACATCATCAAGGCGATCCTCGCGTCGCAGGTTCCCGTCGCGACCTACGTTTCGCCGAGCGGGGCGCGTGCCGCGAGCGCCGGCACATACATTCTGTACGCGAGCCACATTGCCGCGATGGCCCCTGCCACCAATCTCGGTGCGGCGACGCCGGTGTCCCTCGGCGGCGAATCTCCGTCCCCACCGGTGGAGCGCCCGAAGGAATCGCCGACCGCTGACGGGCCCGCGTCAAAGCAGGCCGCAGCTCCCGCGGCCGGTGCGACGACTGCACTCGAGCGCAAGTCCGTCAACGACGCGGTCGCCTATATCCGGGGCCTCGCCGAGCTCAGAGGGCGCAACGCGGACTGGGCCGAGCAGGCTGTGCGCACCGGAGCGAGCCTGTCAGCGCAGGCGGCCCTGCAGCGCAAAGTCATCGACCTGATCGCGCGCGACCACGACGACCTGCTCGCCCAGATCGACGGACGCAAGGTTCAGGTCGCGGGTCAGTCCCTCACGCTCGCGGTGCGCGGCCTTGCCGTCGAGCGGCAACAGCCCGACTGGCGCACGCAGTTCCTCGCCGTGATCACCAATCCCATGATCGCGTACGGGCTCCTGCTCATTGGCATCTACGGCCTGCTCTTTGAAGGCTACAGTCCGGGCGCGATCCTGCCCGGAGTGGTCGGTGCCATCTGCCTGCTCGTCAGCCTCTACGCCCTGCAGGTGCTGTCGGTGAACTACGCGGGCCTCGCGCTGCTCGCCCTGGGTATCGCCATGCTGATCGGGGAGTTCTTCGTCACCAGCTACGGTGCGCTCGGCATCGGCGGCCTGGTCGCATTCGTTTTCGGTTCCATCATTCTGTTCGACAAGGACGTTCCGGGATACCAGCTGGCACTGCCGGTCATCATCGGAGCCGCCGTCACCCTCGGACTCGCGCTGCTGATTCTGCTTTACATGGCGACGCGCGCTCATCGTCGTCCGATGGCGTCCGGCATCGAGACGATGATCGGCGTCGAAGCCGAAGCGCTCGCCGACTTCGAGCGCGAGGGAAGCGTGCGGGTCGGTGGCGAGATCTGGCATGCCCGCACCCAGCGGCCCGTGCAGGCCGGCGCACGGCTGCGCATCGCCAAGGTGGACGGCCTGACCGTCTGGGTTGAGCCGCAACAAGGAGAAACATCATGACCTGGCAAGTGTTGCTCGTCGTCGGCGTCCTGTTCGTGATGATCCTCGGCAGCACGATCAAGGTGCTCACCGAATACGAACGCGGCGTGATGTTCACGCTCGGCCGGTTCACCGGGGTCAAGGGACCCGGCCTGGTCATCGTCGTGCCCCTGATTCAGCGCATGCCGCGCGTGGAGCTGCGCACGATCGTGCTCGACGTGCCCAAGCAGGACGTCATCTCCCGCGATAACGTCTCGGTCAAGGTGAACGCGGTGGTGTATTTCCGCGTGGTCGATCCGGCGAAATCGATCATCCAGGTGGCGAATGCGCTCGAGGCGACGAGCCAGCTCGCGCAGACCACCCTGCGCTCGGTCCTCGGCCAGCACGAGATGGACGAGATGCTGGCGCAGCGCGACCGCCTCAACATCGACATCCAGCGCATCCTCGATCAGAGCACCGACGCGTGGGGCATCAAGGTGTCGAACGTCGAGATCAAGCACGTCGATCTCGATGAAAGCATGATCCGCGCGATGGCCAAGCAAGCCGAGGCGGAGCGCACGCGGCGCGCGAAGATCATTCATGCCGAAGGTGAAGAGCAGGCTGCGGCGAGTCTGGTCAAGGCGGCGAGCACGCTCGGCGCCGAACCCATCGCCCTGCAACTGCGCTATCTCCAGACACTCGCCGACATCTCGCATGAGAAGACCTCGACCATTGTCTTCCCGCTGCCGATCGATCTGATCTCCGCGCTCCTCGGCAAGCGCTGAGGCCCGAGGCCGGACCCTATCGGTTGATCGTGTCGATGGACCGCTTGTCCGCCAGGAGCGCCGCTTCGTGCGTTGCTTCGGAAAGGGTCGGGTGGGCGTGGATGGTGCGCTGGAGATCTTCGCAGGAGGCGGAGTATTCCATCGCGAGGACGGCCTCGGCGATGAGCTCGCCCGCCATGGCGCCGATGATGTGCACGCCGAGGATCTCGTCGGTTTTCGAGTCGGCGACGATCTTCACGAATCCGACCGGCGCTTCCATGGCGCGCGCGCGACCGTTCGCCGTAAAGGGGAAGACGCCCATCTTGTACGGTCTGCCGGCGGCTTTGGCCTGCTCTTCCGTCTGGCCCACCCACGCGATCTCGGGCGCCGTGTAGATGACCGACGGGATCACCCTGTAATTGACCTCGGAGAAATGTCCGGCGATCAGATCCGCCACCATCACGCCCTCCTCCTTGCCCTTGTGCGCGAGCATCGGTCCGCGCACCACGTCGCCCACGGCCCACACGCCGTCGACACCGGTGCGGCACTCATGATCGACCTTGATGAAGCCGCGCTCGTCGAGCTCGACGCCCGTGCCCTCGCCGAGCAATCCCTGGGTGTACGGTCGCCGTCCGATCGCAACCACCAGCTTGTCGACGACGATGCTCTGCTCACCCTGCTTGTCGCCGTATTTCACTGTCACGGCGCCGTTCGCGACACTCGCGCCGCCCACTTTCGCCCCGAGACGGATGTCGAGCCCCTGCTTCTTGAACTGACGCAGCGCCTCGCGCGCGAGCTGCGCGTCCGCCATGGCGAGAAAGTTCTCGAGCGCTTCGAGCACGATGACTTCCGAGCCGAGACGCCGCCAGACGCTGCCGAGCTCGAGACCGATGACGCCCGCGCCGATCACGCCGAGGCGCCTCGGCACCGCCTCGAATTCGACCGCGCTCCAGGAATCGACGATGTAGCGGCCGTCGATCGGTGCCGTCCTGAGCTCCATCGGCGCCGAGCCGGACGCGAGCACGATGTGCTTGCCGATAAACTCCTTCTTCGTGCCGTCCTGCGCGGTGAATTCGACACGCTTGCCTGGGAGGAGTCTTCCGTGGCCCTGCAGCCCCGTGACGCCGGCACTCTTGAGAAGCAACTGGACGCCGTTCGTCATGCCCTTGACGACCGTCGCACGGCGCTTCTGCATGGTCGCGAGGTCGAGCGAGATTTCGCCGACGCCGATGCCGTGCAGCGCAAATTCCGACTGCGCGCGGTGAAAGAGCTCTGACGACTCGAGCATCGCCTTGGACGGAATGCAGCCTGCGTTGAGACAGGTCCCGCCGTATGCGCGCGAGCCGTCGTGGTTCTGCCATTCGTCAACAATGGCGACCTTCAGTCTGTTCTGGGCGGCGCGAATGGCCGCCGGGTAACCGGCGGGACCGGCGCCGATCACGATGACGTCGAAAGAATCAG
>Ga0316628_100003901_pt1 | contig 11585 bp, 10 predicted proteins | sample OWC_Aug_M2_C1_D5_FD_207648 | JGI IMG/M metagenome (GOLD analysis project Ga0316628, IMG submission 207648) | Wetland soil microbial communities from Old Woman Creek delta, Ohio, United States - OWC_Aug_M2_C1_D5_C | ecosystem: Environmental > Terrestrial > Soil > Wetlands | place: USA: Ohio... | reverse complement strand
CGACTGGTCAACTTGTCAAATAGTCAATTGGTCGACTGGTAAACTGCGCCGACACGGTTGCCCTGCCGAGGTGACCATTCGACTTCTTGACGAATTGACCGTGCTAACAGAGCACAGCAGAACCCAATTCTCCCAGGCCGCTCAAAAAGGCCCAGATGCAAGGCGGCACGCGATGCGAGTCGCGAGACGTACTGGGTCCGTACGTCGCAGCGTCGCGCGAGCGGGCTAACGCCGCAGATGGGTCTGTTTCAGCGGCCTGTTACCGGCCCCAATCGCGAGCGTATCGGAAATCCCGGTCGATGGTGCGCGACGAGATCTTGGCAATGACCGGCAGCCGCCGCTTGTACTGCGACGCCTGCATCTTGCGAGCGACGGCGCGCACGAACTTCTCGTCGAAGAGGCACTCGGCGATCACGTCGCCCACCTCGTAGCGTTGATCCACAAGCAGGCAGAGCACCTTGTCCACTTCCTCGTACGTGAAGCCGAGCTCCGCCTCGTCGGTCTGTCCTTCCCAGAGGTCGGCGCTGGGCTGCTTCTCCACGATGACCGTCGGCACCCCTAGATGGCGGGAGAGCTGGCGCACCTGGGTCTTGTAGAGATCGCCCAGCGGGTTCACTGCCGAGGCCATGTCCCCATAGAGCGTGCCGTAGCCCAGCAGCAACTCGGTCTTGTTGCTGGTGCCCAGGACCAGAGCGCCAAGCCGAGCCGAATGGTCGAACAGGATGGTCATCCGCTCGCGGGCCATCTTGTTCCCTCGCCGAAGCTGGTCCGCGTCGGGAAATATCCCGAAGTAGGCGTCCACCATTGGCGTGATCTCGACGGTCAGGCTGTTGATGCCGAGTGCCTGGACGACCATGGAGGCGTGCTCTGCGCTTTCGGGGCTGGAGGTACGATAGGGCATCAGGATTCCCCAGACGTTCGCGGGTCCCAGGGCCTCGGCGGCTAGGTACGCGGACAGCGAGGAGTCCACGCCTCCCGAGAGGCCGACCACGACGCGGTGGAAGCCCGCCTTCCGCACCTCGTTGTCGATAAACCCGGTCAGGACCTTGCGAACCGTCTCGCAGTTGAGCTGGCGATTCAGCATGGGACTAGTCCCCGTCCGTTCGGCGCGCCTGCACGATGCGCGTGATTTCCCGCAGAGTGAGTTCCAGCCGCTCGTCCCGCAGAAGCGGATTGACGACCCGCGCGCGGCGGAGCCTGCCGGGGTCCAAATCGGCCACCAGAAGCTCCTCCTCCAGGTAGCTGGCCTTGGCGAGAGGTTCGCCTGACGGAGCGACCACCTCCGATCCTCCCCAGAAGCACGCGCCGTCCTCGTACCCGACGCGGTTGGCGTATATGATATACGTTGTCAGTAGATCCCCGCACGCGCGGATCGTCCGCTCCCATGTCGAAGCGTTTTGGAATGGGCCTTCCTGGCCCAGCCCCCGTCCGGGGCTGGCGGACGGACAGATCAGGATCTCGGCGCCGTCCCAGGCCGCGATGGCGGGAGCGGCCGGATGCCACAGGTCCTCACAGATGAGGATTGCCATGCGGCCCAGCGCCGTATCGAAGGCCCGGATCCGCTCACCGGCGGCCAGATACCGAGCTTCGTCGAAGATGCCGTAGGTGGGCAGATACGCCTTACGATGGATATGGCGAATCTCCCCGCCCTCGAAATAGGCCGACGCGTTGTGGAAGCGGTGGCCGGAAGCCTCCTCGACAAACCCCAGGATGATGGCGATCCGCTGGCTCAGCTCCCGGAAGAGCTGGAGAGCCTGCGCGTCGGGGCGGAGCGCGACGGAGGGGACCTGATCCTTGAGGAAGTAGCCGGTCAGGCTGAGTTCGGGGAAGATCAGCAGATTCGCCGACTGCGCGATGGCTTCCCGCGCCATCTTTTCGTGCAGGGCGAGATTCTTTTCCAGATCGCCCAGTGTCGGGGCGATCTGAGCAACGGCCACACGGAATGGACGCATGGTGTCCCTCAGAGGTGTGAGGTCCGGTCATCCGGCGGATCCCCGGCATCCTACTACAGTTCCCTCCGCAACTCAACCGCGCTGCCGCGCAGGCTACGGTTAGGGAGCGCCCGCCGTTGCTCTGCCTCGGGTCGTCGCGCTCTGCGACAAACCGCGTGTGGACACCGATTGCCGGTGCTACACTCAACCGACGCCGCCGGCAGTAGGGAGAGGGGTACCGCTCCGGGCCGCACACGGCAGGGAGTGTATTCGTGGTTTGGGAATCCTACAAGCGATACGAAGGGCCGGACGCCTACGATGCCATTGTCGTTGGGTCCGGGATCGGCGGTCTCGGCACGGCAAGCTTGCTGGCCCGTCACCGCGACTGGCGTGTGCTCGTGTTGGAGCGGCACTACGTGGCAGGGGGATTCACGCACACCTTCCGGCGTCCGGGTTACGAGTGGGATGTGGGTGTCCACTACGTCGGCGACGTCCACGACAAGACGAGCAACCTCCGCGCCATGTTCGAGGGTGTCATGGCGGAGCCGATGGAGTGGGCCGACATGGGCCGCGTTTATGACACGCTTCGGATCGGCGAACGTACGTACCAGTATGTCGCCGGCCGAGAGAACTGGCGCAAGCAGATGCAGGAGTACTTCCCGAGCGAGACGGGGACCATTGATAAGTATCTAAAGCTAATCGAGGCGACGGTTCGCTCCGGCAAACTCTACTATGCAGAAAAGGTCGTGCCCCCGTTTATTGCGACAGGGTTCGGGTGGGCCATGCGGGCGCGGTTTCTCCGGCGCGCCAGGCGGACGACCCGCGAGATCCTTGAGTCCCTGACGGCCAACCAGGAGCTGATTGCTGTCTTGACCGGCCTTTGGGGCGACTACGGTCTGCCGCCGGCCCTGTCGAGCTTCGGGGTTCATGCCATCGTGGCGGCGCACTACCTGAACGGGGGTGCCTATCCGGTTGGCGGAGCCGGACGGATTGCCGAGGCCATTGTCCCGGCCATCGAAGAGAGCGGTGGGCGAGTCCTCGTCAGCGCGGAGGTTGCGGAGATCCTGGTCGAGGGCGGGCGAGCCACCGGCGTGCGCATGGCCGACGGGGAAGTGTTTCGGGCGCCGGTCGTCGTCAGCGACGCCGGGGTTGCCAACACGGTGAGGTTGCTTCCCGCGGCTGCGCCGGGGCGGGATGCGGTGGCGGAGGCCGCGCGGCGAATCGGACCGTCAACCGCGCATCTCTGCCTGTACGGCGGGCTCAAGCGAAGCGACGCGGATCTTGGCCTGGAGCGATCGAACCTCTGGGTGTACCCGAGCACCGACTTCGAGGGAGACCTCGCTCGATTCGCACACGATCCGGAGGCGCCGCTTCCTTTTGTCTATATCTCGTTTCCCTCGGCGAAGGATCCGAGTTTCGTCAAACGGTACCCCGGGCGGGCGACCATTGACGTGATTACCGCGGCACCGTACGAGTGGTTCCGGCGCTGGGAGGACCAGCCATGGAAGAGGCGCGGCACAGAGTACGCGACGTTCAAGTGGCGCTTGGCCGAAAGGCTTCTGGATACACTCTATCGTGCCGTGCCTGCCGTGCGGGGCGCCGTGGACATGTATGAGTTATCCACGCCGATCACGACCCGGCACTTTGTCCACCATCCGCACGGCGAGATGTACGGTCTCGCCCACACCCCGCAGCGCTTCCGCGAGCGGCTATTGAAGCCACGGACAGCGGTCCGCGGGCTGTATCTCACAGGACAGGACATTTCCGTGTGCGGCCTTGCCGGCGCGCTCGCCGCCGCATATGTCACCGCCTCCGCCATCGTGGGCCGCCCACTGTTTCCGAAGACCACGAAACAGGCGCGGTAAAGGGGCTCTCCAACATCCCCGTGGTCGCCGCCATCGACACCGAAACCCTTCCCATCTCACGCCGCACCGCACGTCTTAGGAATCCGATTGACTTCGAGGTCCACGAGGCGGTAATGGTGAAGCAGCCTGGGTGCGTGGTGGTTGTGGTGAACCTTGAGATACACGCAAGAGCCGAGAGTGATTGAATCTACTGACGATGCGGCGGATAAACGCTAACAAGCCTCATCTCTGGAAGGCCGACATAGCAGCCTCTGTGGACCAGTTCAACACGTGGTTCATGACGTTTGCGCCCGAGGCGTTCCGCTCCACACGAGTGGAGACGACCGAACACGTCAAGGCGGCGCTGTTGGCAACCAATGACCTGCGAGCCCTAAACGCAGCTACGCTCAAGGCCTACCCCGGTACGTTACCGACGCTTCGAATGTGCACGGCCCCGCCACTTGCGGTCGACCGCCTGATCGGTCTGGCCGATGCCAGCAAGAACGTCGTTGGTCGGATGGAAAAAGGCAAGCTGCCCACTAAAATGCAGGCTGCGGATCTTGATGTGCAACTGGGGAAGCTCTGCCGCATTCTCTCGCGCCTCCTGGACCGGGACATCTTTCCGTGGTTGGACAACCGGAAGGCTCCGACCGACCAAGAGCGTGACCGGGCCTCAACAATTGTCGCGGATAGGCTGTGTAGTGCGGTGGCGAATCCAATCGTCCGGAACGCTCAGGAGCAGCGGCAGCTAGCTCTAATCGGCGACTATCTCGACAAGCGCGGTTACCAGAAGCAGGCTCACCCTCCGGGCAAGCCGCTCGCGAAGATGGAACCGGGCACCTATACCTTCCGCATGAACCTGGCGGTCGGTAAGGCCCACAAAGTCAATATTCCGGTCGATGTCGTCGTTCAGCCAAAGGCGCTCCGCACAGACCGACTGCCAATCCTGATCGAAGCCAAGTCGGCGGGCGACTTTACGAACACGAACAAGCGCCGCAAGGAGGAGGCCACAAAGATCCACCAGTTGCAGGCAACCCACGGTGCCACGGTGACGTTCGTTTTGTTCCTCTGTGGGTATTTCGGCAGCGACTATCTGGGTTACGAAGCTGCGGAGGGGATCGACTGGGTATGGGAGCACCGAATCGACGACCTCTCGAAGCTAGGGCTATAGCACCGATGCTCTCGCGACACGAGAACATTATCGAGCGTCGTCGACAGACCATGCAGGCGGCGCTCGATGCAGTGAAGTCGCCCGCCGAAAGAAATCGGCTCGGGCAATTCGCCACTCCTAACGCGCTTGCCATTGAGATCGCTCGGTACGTGCAGTCCGTATCAGACCGTCACCTCCATGCGGTTCGTTTCGCTGACCCTGCAGTCGGCACGGGCAGCTTTTTTTCGGCTGCGCTCGCCGTATTCGGCGCCGAGCGGCTCCAGAGTGCGATCGGCGTCGAACTCGATCCCGGTTTCTGCGATGCCGCCCGTCATCTCTGGATGGAGGCGCGTCTTGAGGTGTTGCAGGGCGACTTCACACGTATCGTCGCAAGCAGCAGCCGTCCGGCCGCGCCCAACCTGATCCTCGCTAACCCGCCTTACGTCCGTCATCACCACTTGGCGCGGCAGGACAAGGAGCGCTTGCAGGCCTTGGTGTACCGGATGGCTGGCGTCAACGTCAACGGCCTTGCCGGCCTCTACGTTTACTTCCTCATTCTCGCCACCGCGTGGATGGAGGAGGGTGGCTACGCCGCGTGGCTCATACCCTCGGAGTTCATGGATGTCAACTACGGCACGGCTCTTAAGAAATACCTTACAGACTGTGTGACGTTGATCCGCGCTCACCGCTTCGACCCGGACGATGTTCAGTTTGGCGACGCCCTGGTCTCCTCGGTTGTGCTCGTGTTCCGGAGGATGGGTCCTCCGCCGGGGCACACCGTCGAGTTCACCTTCGGCGGAACGATGCGTAACCCCCACGTGAGCGATTTGATCCGGCTAGACCAACTGCGCGAGTCCCGCAAATGGACTGTATACCCTAGCCACGCCCGGAACGATCGGCACACATCGAGCGGGGGCGGCGGCCCGACGCTGGGAGACTTCTTCCGTGTCCAACGCGGCATTGCCACCGGCGGCAACAAATTCTTTGTGTTCGACCGCCGCGAAGCAGAGCGACGTGGCTTTCCGAAGCGCTACCTACGACCCATCCTCCCCAGCCCACGCTTCCTGAAAAACACTGTCATCGATGCCGACGAAGACGGCTACCCGCTCATCGAACCTCAGCTTTGTGTCATCGACTGTGACCTCCCCGAATCGGTCCTCCAGGCCCGGCACCCCGCCTTGGCGGATTACCTTCAGACCGCGGCGGCGCTTGGCATCAAAGATGGATACCTCGTAAGCAAACGAAGCCCTTGGTACAAACAGGAGCAACGTGAACCGGCGCCGTTTCTCTGCACGTACATGGGGCGCGGCTCCGACCAAAAGCAGCCCTTCCGATTCATCTGGAACCGTTCACGGGCCATCGGGACCAACCTCTATCTCATGCTCTACCCGAAGGATGACCTCGCTCAGATGCTCCGCGACCATGCCAATTGCGCCGCCGACGTATTTGGTCTGCTTGGATTGGTAAGCGGCCATGAACTTCGCGGGGAGGGTCGCGTCTATGGCGGCGGTCTCAATAAAATCGAACCGAGCGAGCTTGCGCGCATTTCTGCCACGACGTTGGTTGAACGCTGGCCCAAGCTGCAATCGTCACTGCGGCGCCAGGGGGAACTGTTTGGATAGTAGCGGGGAAGAATGTGCCTACCAGCCGGTTGTTGCGTGCGGCGCTGAATCTGACCATTAGGCAATACGGAGATTCGGCATGAGCGAGTTTGTTCCGGGGCGCCGCACCGTGATCGCGTGGCTCATTGGAGGCTTTGGCCTTTCGTGGGGAACGGTACCCTTCGCGCGGGCGCAGCAGGGCGCTTCATCGGAGGTTGCGACGCACCGTCGTTGGATGGAAGCGGCCTTCGAAATGCAGCGGCTTGCCGAATCACGGGGCGATCAATCGTATGGTGCCGTGGTGATCATGGATCGGGTCCTTATTGGCAAAGGGCCGAGCCGGGTCGTGAAACTGGGCGATCCAGACGCGCACGCGGAGCGTGAGGCGATTCGCGACGCCCAGAGACGTTTGGGTCGGAGGAGTCTGGATGGTGCCGTGTTGTACTCAACGTCTCGGCCATGCCGTCGCTGTGAACGCCTTGCTGCAGCGGCGCATATCGCCCGGATGATTCACGGGGCGGATGTGCAAGACGCTGGGCGGCCGCAGCTTTGAGAAGCGTGCTGCCAAGATCGGGGTCGAGATACATGCCCAACAATCCGTGGCGGCGGTGACACCGCGGAGACACTGCCCACCGACCAGCGGTCTCAGTTCAGCGCTCCCCCGTGATCCGGTGGTACACCGGTCGGGCCGACCGAAAAGTTAGGATGGCCAAAATCCCCGTGGCTGCGAGGATGTCGACGAGCAGGATCACCATCGTCGAACGTGGACCGGCGGACTCGAAGAACTGTCCGATTAGCCACGGGAGCACCATCCCTCCGCCACTCGCCCCGACGAAAAACCATCCCGTCACCTGACCGGTGATCCGCATTCGACCCTGCGCCAGGGAAAGCGCCGCAGGGAAGATTGACGCCATGGAGAGGCCAACACCGCACGTTCCCACAAAGGTCGCCGCCAAGGAATGCGAGCCGAGCAGTAGGGTGGCGAGGCTCGTCAGGCATCCGAGACAGTCGGCGAGCAGAATGGAGCGTGAGGGAAATCGGATCGCAAGGGGGACCGCCAATAATCGTCCCAGCGTGAGGGCTCCCCAAAAGGCCGAGGTCAGATACGCCGCCACGACATCGCTGCTCAGGCGGAGTCCTACAGCGTACGAGTAAATCCAGCCGCCAAACGCAACCTCCGCCCCCGTATAGAGGAAAAAGAACAGGACGATCAAGGTGACCAAGCGTCCGTTGGGCCGTTCGCTCGACGCGGCAGCCAACGTGGCGTGACCCGCGGGACTGGAAAGACGCAGCAGCCAGAGGGCGGCCGGTAGCTGCAGAAACCCCAGCGTCCAGTAGGCCCTGACAATGGCGCCGTTCTCCGGCATCGCCCACGCAATGATGAGAGGGGAAAGGAACGCACCCACGCCAAAGAAGAAGTGCAGGCCGTTCATGAACGGCCCCACCTTCTCCTGATGAACCCAGACCAGCAAGGTGTTCCCACCGACGTCCAGGGCACCCTCGGCCATCCCCAGAACGAATATGGCGCCCGCCAGCATCCACAATTGTGTGAGGAGAGGTGCAGCGCCCATCATGCCTGCCATCAAGAGCAAGCTACCGCTCATCACCGGATGGCCGGTAATACGGTCGTACAGCCTGCCTCCGAATAGTGACCCGGCGAGATAGCCCGACGAACGCGCGGCGAACAGGAGGCTGATTTGGGAAAGCTGGCTGCTCGTGTTCTTTGCAAGCCCAGGCAATGTGGGGCCAAGCGAGGCTGACACCAACCCAAGGGCGATGAAGGCCGCATAGTACCCCACGGTCTTGAGAAGCGCCTGACGGCGATCCACCGATGGGTTCATGGGTGGGCGCGATGTCGCGCTATTGGAGTTGTCACCCATGCCGCGCGGCCTTGGCGGTTGTGCGAGGCGGCGCCGATATCCTCACGCGCCTACTCCTGGCGTCTGATCCCCGGACAGCCTCCGCGCCGCGATCAGCACGTCGTCGACCGTCGGCCAGGGCGCGCCGCCGTGCGGGGCGACGGCGTAGGCGACTGGCCCGAGCGGCGCCCACACGGCTGGGTCGGTCGGCCCGAAGACGGCGACCGTGGGCACGCCGAGCGCCGCCGCGAGATGGCTCACTCCGCTGTCGTTCCCGAGATACCCGCGGCTCTCGGCCAGCAAAGCCGCCAACCGGGGAAGAGACACGCCGGTCGCACGGACGACGGGGACAGACGGAGCAAGCGCCTCAACAAACGTTCGGCAAACGTCGGCATCTGCAGGTCCTTCGATAAGGAGAACGGGTGCGTCGAGACGGGTGGCGAGTTCTGCGAACCGGCGGACAGGCCAGCGTTTCTGCCTTCCGCCGGCGCCGGGATGAATGGCCACGGGGCGAACGCCCTGGCCAAATTGCCGTTCCAGCCACCAGCGGTTCCGGAAACGGAACTCGCGAGGACATCGCAGGGTCGGCGTCGGTAGCGCGTCCGGATCGCAAGGGACAGAGGCGACGGCGCTCGCCAGATGCCGCGCGGCGTGGATACCTCCCGCCGGCGCCACAGGCCAGACCAGGACCGGACCAGGACACACGCACCGCACGTGGGCCACAAAGTCGCTCTCCGGTGTCTCCGTGTACAAGATGACTGCGCTCGAGGCCGCCAATACACCGGCACCACTCCCGCCCTCCGACCCGCCACGGTGTGCCGCAGGGAATGCGTGATCGAACTGGAGCACCCTTGCACCGAAAGGGACGAGCGGTCGGAGCGCCTCGGCCCACGCGGAACCGACCAGCGTGAGTGTGGCACCAGGGTACGCAGCACGGAGGATTTCGAAGGTCGAGAGGACAAGGATCGTATCCCCGAGGCCTCCCGTGCGAACGATCGTCACGTGCGCGTCCGGTCGTAGGCCTTCGAGGCGGGAAGGCGCCGCCATCTGAGCGGTGTGTCGAGTCGAGGGCCGGGAGTTCACAGTCAGCCCCAATGCGAGTAGCCTCGGCCTAGAACTCCGCCGCGAGCGTGGTAAGGGCCTCGCCGGTGAGCCGGAAGACGGTCCATTCGTCCATGGCCGCGGCGCCGAGCTTCTTATAGAATCGGATCGCGGGCTCGTTCCAGTCCAGGACGGCCCACTCGACGCGGCCACAGTCCCGCTCCGTGGCGAGCCTCGCCAGATAGGTGAGAAGGACCTTCCCAAATCCGTGCCCACGCATCTCCGGCTTCACGAAGAGATCCTCCAAATAGATCCCCGGCCGGCCGAGAAACGTCGAATAGTTGTGGAAAAAGAGAGCGAACGCCGCGGCATCGCCGTGATATTCCCCGATGATCACTTCAGCGACCTGCCGCTTTCCGAAGAGCGTCTCCCGCAGCAGGTCCTCGGTGGCCGTCACGTCGTGGGAGAGCTTCTCGTACTCCGCCAGGCCCTTGATGAAACGGAGAATGAGGGGAACGTCCGTTTCCTCCGCGAAGCGGATGACGAAACCGGGGATCTTGGTCGGGGTCGGTTGCTTCACAGCCCTATCTCCGTTCTGGAACTGCGATTGTTGACAGATAGGCCGGCGCATCCTCGCCCAGATCGCGTACCAAAGTCAAGGGGTGGAAGGCGGAGTGGGACATCAGAAGAGGAGGCAAGTGGCGAAGAGCGCTTCGAACCCGGCGCGGTCTGCGGCGAATTGACAGCGGACCTCGCGGCAATCCGCGAAGTACTTGCCGGTGACCTTTCCGCCGAGGGGGTCCGTGGCAAGCCAGACGGGGGTGCGGGCGCCTTCCTCAGGCGTGTGGTGGCCGTGGAACCCCAGGTTGTGGCTGAGCGTTGAGGGCACCTCCCCGGGATGGCAGGCATTGACTGTGACGCCGAGCGGCTTCAATCGCTCGGCGAACGGCACGGTGAGCATCCGATCGGCCTGCTTGGATTGACGGTAGGCCGCGTTGTTATCGTACCGCCTGCGTCTGAACTCCAGGTCGTCCATTTCCAGATCCCCCGCCCAGTCGCTGGCCACATTTACGACGCGGGCCGGCGCCGATCGTTTCAGGATATCCGCAAAGGCCTGGATCATCCAGAAGTAGCCCAACACGTTCGTCGCGAACTGCAACTCGATGCCTTCGGGAGTCTCCTCGCGACGCTTCGGAGTCACCGCAGCGTTGTTCACCAAGAGGTGAAGCGGACCCTGCCAATGCTCCGCAAGTGCTTCGACCGCGGCGCGACGCGAGACGTCCACGGTCTCGTAACGGACCCGGCGATTCCCGGTGGCGGTCACGATTCGCTCGACGGTCTGCCCCGCCTTGCGCCCATCGCGGGAGACCAGCACCACCTCACAACCTGGGCAGGCGGCAATCCCCGCGGCGATGGCGCTCCCGATCGCCCCCGTCGCCCCGGTGACGATCGCCACCTTCCCAACCGCGCGATCCATGCCGTTCACCTACCTGAGCATCCGGGAAACCACCACCTGCTTGCTCGGACGCTGAATCGCATACAGGATTCCGGGGGCACTGCGGTCCCAGGCGATACCCTGCCCTGTGTTCTCGAGCGGCACGGTTTCGATCAGGTCCAGGACCGACCCGGCCTTGGGCAGCCTCAGCACGTACACTTCGGGATGATCGTGGCCGGTGCAGTACAGCACGCCATCGGGTCCCCACGAGCCGCCCGAGATGCTCATGGGTTCGGCGCGCTTGAGCACCTTCTCCGGGAACGTCCAGGCCTCCCGTGACTGCCAGCTGTCATCGAAGCTCACCAGCGTGGTCCAGTAGGTGTTGCCGTACGGGACGGGCATCGGGCCGAAGACGCGGCTGTAGTTGGCGAAGACGGCCCACCAGAACCCGTCGTGGCGATCAATCCAGGTGAGGGATCCCCACTGGATGCCGAAGCTGTGAGTGCCCACGTGCTGCATGGTGGCGGCATCCCAGATCTCGACCGAGCTGGTCATCGGAAGCGCGGGGTAATTGGAGTGGGCCGCGTACAGCTTGCCGTCGACAACCACGGCGCTGTCCAGGTGGATGATCGGCCCGTCCTTAGGACCTTCCCATCGGCCGGCGAGCTTTCCGCTCTTCTTGTCATACTTGCCGATGGCGCGGTCGGTGACGGCGTAGAAGTGG
>Ga0316628_100003900_pt1 | contig 11587 bp, 13 predicted proteins | sample OWC_Aug_M2_C1_D5_FD_207648 | JGI IMG/M metagenome (GOLD analysis project Ga0316628, IMG submission 207648) | Wetland soil microbial communities from Old Woman Creek delta, Ohio, United States - OWC_Aug_M2_C1_D5_C | ecosystem: Environmental > Terrestrial > Soil > Wetlands | place: USA: Ohio... | reverse complement strand
CGCCGTGCCCATCTTCAGCTTTTGTGTGTGCTCGGCGATCAGCGCGCAGGGCAGGAACGGATCGTGCTGCGTCTCGGTTGTCCAAAGCGCATCGAAGCCGATCCGTTCGGCAGCCTCCGCGATGGCAGGCGCGTGCTCAAGCGGCAGGTACGGCAGGCCTGCATCGAGTTTCATGGCGGGTGCGTCCGCGGCCCTGCGGCTCAACCCTGCAGCCACAGCAGCAGCGCTGTCAGGGTCAGCCCGTCGCTGAATGCCTTGTCCTTGATCATCTGCTTGATCTCTTCACGGGTGAACCAGCAGGTCTCGCTCACTTCGTTCGTGTCGAAGTCCCGGACCTTCCTGCCCGCCCTGCACCGGACAACGTGAAAGACCTTATTGGCGAGGCCGCCCATGGGATAGAACGTGTAGATCGATTCGTGCCCCTCGGACATGTATCCCGTTTCTTCCAGGATCTCCCTGCGCGCCGCCTCGATCTCGCTCTCCCCTGCCTCCAGCCCGCCCGCAGGCACTTCCCACCTGTCTGTCCCGGCGGTATACCGGCACACGCGCACGAACAGCAGGCTCCCGACTTCATCCTCCACGATCGCTGCCGCGGCGGCCTGCGGGAAGTCCAATAGATGGTGGTCCTCGAGGATCATGCCGTTCGGGAACCTCACCTTGTCCACGTACAGGTTCACCCACGGGCTCTCATAGATGACCCGCCTTGCCAATCGCTCTGGTTTCATCGAAGCCGTTTCTAGTCTGCCAGCAGGTAGGCCGTGATCCAGTCCGCCGTGCCGACCAGCGCGTCCAGGTGCGTGCGCTCGTAGTTGTGCGAGGCATCCACGCCCGGGCCGATCAGCGCCACCGCCACGTCCCCGCCCGCTTTCCAGAAGGCCTCGCCGTCGGACGCGTAGTTGGGATAGATGTCGGTCTTGTACTGGATGGCGCAGCGCTCTGCCAGCTCGCGCAGCTTGTTGCTCAAGCCGTGGTGGTACGGGCCGCCGCTGTCCTTGAGGCAGAGAGTGGCGTGGAACTCATCCGACTCCTGCCCCTGCCCGACCGCCGCCATATCCACGGTCACCAGCTCGTGTACATCAGCCGGGATGCCCGCCGACGCGCCGTGACCGACTTCCTCGTAGTTGCTGATCAGGAAGTACGTCGTCTGTTTGGGGGCCTGCCCGGCATCACTCATTGCCTTGATGGCTGCCACGATCGTGGCCACACCGGCCTTGTCGTCCAGGAACCGCGAGCGCACGAAGTCGTTGGTGACTTCCACGCGCGGGTCGAACGCAATGAAATCGCCCGGTGCGACGTCCAGGCTGCGTGTCTCCTTGGCGGAGGTCGTGCGCGCGTCGAGCCGGATCTCCATATGCTCCTCGGTCCGCGCCGTCTCGCTCGTCTTGGCGCCGTGTACGTGTACCGAGGCGTGCTCGATCAAAAGCGAGCCGCGCAGCTTTCCGCCGCGCGAGGTGAACACCCAGCAGCCCTCGGTCTCGACCGCGTTGAGCTGCAGTCCGCCGATGCGTGTGATCGCCAGCCGTCCATTCGGCTTGATCTCCTTGACCATGGCGCCCAGCGTATCGACATGCGCCGTCAGGGCACGCGGCGCGCTGGAGCCTTGCACCTCCCACTCTGCCAGCAGGCCTCCCTTGCGCGTCCGCCGCAGCTTTAGCGCCGGGTACTTGTTCAGCTCCTGCTCCACCATCTCGATCGCCTGCTCCGCATAGCCCGTCGGAGAGGGAGTGTTCAACAGTTGGACCAGGAACTCCAGCAGGCAAGAGGTGTCGATCTTTGGAAGCGTCATGCTCTTAACTCCCTTCAAATTGTTTGAACTTCTGCCGCCATGCCTCGCTGACAGGCACAGTCTTGTGCAAGTGGTAATCGTACGTCACCAGCACGACCGTGCCGTCGGCATACACCTGCCCGCTCTCGCCGTCGACGATGGTCTGCTCCAACGTGATGGACTTGTTGCCGATGACCGCGGCGCGCACGCCGACCCGGACCGCTGCGCCGAGATATACCGGTGCGCGGAACTTGATGTGGATATCCGCCACGATCACGCCGATGTCCATGAACGACTGGTCCTTGGAGAACAGCCCCAGATCTTCGAAGTAGCGAACGCGCGCCTGCTCGAAATACGTCAGGTACTTCGCGTTATTCAGGTGTCCCTGCGGGTCAAGGTCACCGTAGCGCACTTCCATCGGATGAAAGAATCGTGTCTCGGCCACACTCGAATTATAAGGCCCAATATTCGGACTTTGTCCACGCGGTAAAGGCGCATGCAGCGCGCCTGTACCGCGTGGCTGCGCGGTCTCCCGCGGTATAATCCCGGTGCCATGCCCAGACGTAAAGCGCCCGAGGAGCTCTCTGTCGAGGAACTGCGCCGGCTGCTCATCGAAAAACGGCGTGGCACCCGGCGTGAGCGGCTTGAGCATTTCCGTCGCACGGGCCGCGTGGTTGCTCCTGAGCTGACGGCCAAGCCCGACGCGATCCCGGTGGTTGACACGCCGGAGCCGGATCAAGCCGCAGACCGGCGCTCCAGGCCCGTCTCCCGGCGCCGCCGCGTGATGGACGGCATGCTGCTGGCGGTGGAGGTCCTGGCGCTCGTCGGGCTGGTCGGTGTGCTGCTCAGCGGTCTTGGCATGCTGCAGGCGCTGAATCGTGAGGTGGCTGCGGCTCTGCATCCCGCGACGCCCTCGCCCACGCCGCTCGTGATGGCGGTCATCCTGCCCTCGGGCCATACGCCGCCGGACGCGCAGGGTAACACCCGCCCGAACGATGCTGAGATCCCCGAGCATCTGCGGCCCATGATGCAGTCGTTGGCGAGCATCCCCGCGCCGACGCCCGGCGTCCAGCAGGCCGTGCGGATCGAGATCCCCGCCCTCAAGGTGGATGCGCCGGTGGTCCAGGGCGACGGTTGGGAGCAGCTTAAGAAGGGTGTGGCGCAGCACACCGGCTCCGCCGACCCGGGTGAATCGGGCAATGTGGTGCTCTCCGCCCACAACGACGTCTACGGCGAGCTTTTCCGCGACCTCGACAAGCTCCACCCCGGCGACCAGGTGATGCTGTACACCCAGCAGCGCCAGTACGTTTACATTGTGGACCGCACCGAGCTGGTCGAGCCGACCGCCGTGGAGGTCATGGCCTCCACCGGCGCTCCGACCGTTACGTTGATCTCGTGCTATCCGTACCTGGTGGACAAGCAGCGCATCGTTGTGTTTGCCCGCCTGCAGAACTAGGCAGCTCAGCACGGATGTCATTGTTGCAGACATCATTCTTCATACCGTATCTCAAAGGAGTATTTGATGCCCAAGAAGTCCAGACGACAAGTGAGCAAGACCGCCGCATTCATGCCGCAGCAGCGCACGCCGACGGAGTTCAACCCCGATTACACCTACATTCGCCGCGACCTGCGCCGTATTGGCATGCTGGCTGGCGGCTTCTTCGTCATCCTCGTCGCCCTCTCGTTCTTCCTGCACTAACTTGTACCTCCGCTCAGCCACGAGCCATATGATCCGGGCAGACCTCGCGTCTGCCCGCTTTGTTTCCAGACGATGGACGACGACACCTACGACCTTACCCTGACGGCGCTTGCCTACGGCGGCGATGCACTCGGCCGCATCCCTTCTGCGCGGGGCGGGCCCGAGCGCGTGGTCTTTGTCCCATTCGGCATCACGGGCGAGCGCGTGCGAGTGCGCCTCACCGAGCAGCGCCGCGGCTTTGCCCGGGCGCGCCTGCTCGAAGTCCTGGAGCCCGCACCGCAGCGCATCGCGCCGCGCTGCAAGCACTTCGGCGTTTGCGGCGGCTGCCATTACCAGCACATGCCCTATGACCTTCAGCTCCAGGCCAAGACCGGCATCCTGCGCGACCAGTTCCATCGCATCGGTCACATCCACGCGCCGCCGGTCCGGGAGGCGGTCGGCTGCCCCGAGCCTTATTACTACCGCAACCACGTGCAGTTCCATGTTGCACCCGAAGGCAGGCTGGGCTACGTCGCCGCGTTCTCCGAGCCGCAGGTGGGCCTGCCCATCCTGCCCATTACGGAGTGCCATCTCCCCGAGCCGCCCATCAACCAGCTGTGGCCCCAGCTGGAGCTCGAGCCGGGCAGCGGCATCGAGCGCGTCTCGATACGCCAGGGCGCGGGCGAAGAGCTGCTCGTGGCGCTCGAATCGGAGACGCCCGATCTGCCAGACCTCGAGGTCGAAGCCGGCGTTTCCGTTGTTCACCTGTACGGTGAGCACAGCGCGGTCCTGGCGGGCCGCGATCACCTGGCGATGAGCGTCCTGGGCCGCGACTTTCGCGTCTCAGCCCCGTCCTTCTTTCAGGTCAATAGCGTGATGGCGGCGAAGATGGTCGAGCACATACTCGCCGGTCTGCCGCCCCATCCGGCGCTGATCCTCGACGTCTATTGCGGCGTGGGTCTCTTCAGCGCCTTCCTCGCCGCGCGCTGCCAGCGGCTGATCGGCATCGAGGCCTCGCCATCCGCCTGCGACGACTTCGCTGCCAATCTGGATGAGTTCGAGAACGTCGAGCTCTACCAGGATGCAGCCGAGCGCGCCCTGCCGGTGCTCGATGTTCACCCCGACCTGGCGCTCGTCGACCCGCCGCGCGCAGGCCTTGCTCCGGCCGCACTGGATGCGCTCGTGCGCATGCACCCCCAGGCCCTCGCCTACGTCTCCTGCGATCCATCGACGCTGGCGCGCGACGCGGCCCGCCTGCTCAGGGGCGGCTACCGCATGCGCTCCTCCACCCCCTTCGACCTCTTCCCCCAGACCTACCACATCGAGAGCATCACCTGGTTCGATGCCTGAATCCTGGCGGTAATCATCTTTTGGATTCGTGTGCCCCGTGGACAGAACCCTCCTGCCTCTCGGCGACTCCGCGCTGCTGATCCACTTCGGCGACGATATCGACTTGGCGACCAACCGGCGCGTCCACTCCGTCGACGCGCATCTCCGCCTGCATCCACCGGCGGGCGTGGTAGAGCTGGTTCCTGCCTACGCCACGCTGCTCGTCCACTACGACCCGCTTGTCATCTCCTACGCTGAGGTCGCCGAATGGGTCCGTTCGCAGATGGATCGGGCGCAGGAGGCTGCCGCGCGGCCGCGTGCCCGCATCGATGTCCCCGTGCGCTACGGCGGCGAGCATGGACCCGACCTGCGCTCTGTTGCCGAGCTCCACGGTGCTACGGCCAGCCAGATCGTCCGTCTGCATACCTCCCGCGATTACACGGTCTTCATGATGGGCTTCACGCCCGGCTTCCCCTATATGGGCAGGCTCGATGATGGGCTTGTGACGCCGCGTCTCGAGACCCCGCGCACGCGTGTCGCCGCCGGCTCGGTCGGCATTGCGGGCGCGCAGACCGGCATCTACCCGATCGATTCTCCCGGCGGCTGGCGCATCCTGGGCCGAACTTCGCTATCGCTCTTCGATCTCTCCGCCGCCGAGCCGTTCCTCTTCGCTCCCGGCGACACGGTGCGCTTCATGATGGAGTCGCTGGATGCTTGAAGTGATCGATGTGGGCGGGCTTGCGACCATCCAGGATGCTGGCCGCACCGGCTGGCGGCGTTTCGGCGTTCCCCTTGCCGGACCCGTGGATCGCTTCGCCTTCGAGGCGGCGAACCTGCTCGTCGGCAACCAGCCCGGCGCTGCCGCCCTGGAGATTGGCGCGGGCGACATCACGCTGCGTGCCCAGCACGACTGTGTCATCGCGGTGACGGGACTCGGATATGAGCTGTCGGTCAGCACGTGGGAATTTCCTCTGTGGGGTTCCTGCCTCCTGCGCGGCGGCTGGACGATGAGCCTGGCACGCCGCGGCTTCGGCATGTGGGCCTATATTGCCACGGCGGGCGGCTTCGAAGCCCCCCGTGTGCTTGGCTCGCGATCGACCTATCTGCGCGGCCGCTTTGGCGGATTGGACGGCAGGCTCCTTCAGCCCGGTCATGTGCTTCGCAGCGCATCGACATCGCCTCGTCTGATGGAAGCCGCGGCGCGCACCCTGCCCGAGGCCGCGCGCCCGCCCTACGGTCCGGGCCCGATCCTGGATGTGATCCCCGGCCCGCAAGCCGGGCGCTTCTCCCTTGGCGACACCGCAGCCTTCTATTCGAGCGAGTATCGTCTCAGCGCCTCCTCCGACCGGATGGGTTACCGCCTCGATGGCCCGTCTCTGCGCGAAGCCCGCCAGCCGGAGCTCACCTCCGAAGGCATGACCGTCGGCTCGATCCAGATCGCCGCCGATGGGCAGCCGATCGCGATGATGGCCGATAGCGCCACAGCCGGCGGTTATCCAAAGATCGGCTGCATCACGAGCGCCTGCCTGCCCCTGCTTGCGCAGTGTACCCCCGGACAGGACGCCGTGCGCTTCCACCAGACCACGGTCGAAGCGGCGCAGTCGCAATATCGCTCCCTGATATCTGCCTTGCTTGCCGGGATCGCTGATGCGGACGACTAGCGTTCCGACACGAAGTACACTTGGGGTTTAGATCCCCTGATAGGAGTTCCAGAATGGACCTCAACTGCGACATGGGCGAGTCCTTCGGTCGCTACCAGCTTGGCGACGATGCCGCCGTGATGCCCTTCATCACCTCCGCCAACATCGCCTGCGGCCTGCACGCGGGCGACCCGCTGGTCATGGCTGCGACGGTCCGCCTTGCCAGGCAGCATGGCGTCTCGATCGGCGCGCATCCCGGCTGGCCCGATATGCAGGGCTTCGGGCGGCGCGACATGGTCCTCTCCCCCGACGAAGCCGAGGCCTTCGTCCTGTATCAGATCGGCGCGCTGTCCGGCTTCGCCCGCGCTGAGGGCCTTGAGCTCCGCCACGTTAAGCCTCACGGTGCCCTCTACAATCAAGCCGTCAAGGACCGCGCGTTGGCTGATGCGATCGCGCGCGCCGTCAAGACCTTCGATCCGCGCCTGATCCTTGTGGGTCTCGCCGGCTCCGCCATGCTCGATGCAGGTCGGGAGATCGGGCTGCATGTTGCCAACGAAGCCTTCCCCGACCGCCGCTACAATCCCGACGGCACGCTCGTGTCCCGCAAGCAGCCGGATGCCGTGCTCTCCTCTCCAGAGGAGGTCGCGGCGCATGCGGTGTCCTTGTCGAAGGAGGGCATTGACTTCGGCGGCAAGCAAGTGCGCGTTGACACGCTGTGCCTGCACGGCGATAACCCTCACGCTGCCGACAACGCCCGGCTGGTCAGCGAAGCGCTCTTCAACGCCGGGATCGAAGTGGAAGCCCTGGAGCGTTAGGCCGTTGTAGCGCGCGGTTGGTCGTGTCTGTTTGATCCCTCTGCGGCAAACAAAAAAGGGCGACCCTTTCGGGCCGCCCTTCGTTCTTCACGCCATCCCCACGTGCCGCTTGTCATGCCGGCGAGATCCCGTGCCGCCGCGGCTCTTGTTGTGGAACCACCTTGCTCCGGGCGGTGTACTATACACAAGGAACTCGAGGTCCTTTGGACGAAGCCGTGTTGATCAGCCGGTCCCAGGCGGGCGATGCGTCGGCATGGGAGCCGGTCGTTCTCGCCCACGAAGAGGCCGTCTTCCGCCTCGCCTACCTCATCCTCGGCGATCCGGATGAGGCGCGTGATATCGCGCAAGAGACGTTCGTGCGCGCCTGGCGCAGCATCGGCAGGGTGGATGGCTCCCGCCCGCTGCAACCGTGGCTGCTGCGCATCTGCACCAATCTCGCTGTGAACCGCCGCCGTTCGGTTGCGCGTTACCTGGCGGCGCTGATGCGCAGGGCGCAGGCCGAGCCCCGTGTGCCGGGCACCGAAGAGCTGAGCGCGCAGCAGATGGAAGCACAGCAGCTTTGGCAGGCCGTGCGCCGCCTCGATCCTGCCGACCAGCAGATCGTCTACCTGCGCTACTTCCTCGACCTCTCGGTCGCGGAGACCGCCGAGACTCTGCAGACCGCGCAGGGCACCGTCAAGTCACGCTCGCACCGTGCCCTCGAGCGGCTCCGCAATGTGATCCGCCGCGAGTTCCCCATGCTTGGAGATGAACGAAGCGCATGAGCAGCATGGATCCCGAACAGCTTGAAGAGCGACTCCGCCAGGCGGCGGCTCATTTTCGCTATCCGCCCACCTCGCCCATCGCCTCCGTGGTGATGAAGCGCTTGCCGCGCCCCGCCGCGCCGAGATGGACCTGGGCTGTTGTAGCTGTCCTCGTCATGCTGGCAGCCCTCCTGCTTGTTCCGCCCGCACGCGCTGCCGTGATCGATTTCATCCAGATCGGCGTGGTGCGCATCTTCCGCACCGAGCCCGTGCCCGCACCTGTGAGCACGCCCGCGCTCCAGGCCCCGCTCACCGCAACACCCTTGGCGACCTCTTCCGCGCAGGCGCCCGTCACGGCGACTCCATCTTCCGGTCTGCAGGATCTCGCCGGTGAAACGACCCTGGCTGACGCCCAATCCAATACTGGCTTCTCGGTGCTGATCCCGCACTACCCGCCGGACCTTGGCAAGCCAGACCGCATCTACCTCCAAGACATGGGCGGGTCGCTGCTCCTGTTGGTCTGGCTCCAGCCCGATGGCAGCGGGCATGTGCGCATGAGCCTGCAAGAGATCGCCGCGGGAAGCTGGGCCCTCGCCAAGTTCGGACCGCAGACGCTGCAAGAGGTCACGGTCAACGGGCATAAGGGCGTCTGGGCGACCGGCCCCTATCTGCTCGAGACGCGCAACCACGAGTATGACACCCGGCGTTTGGTGGCAGGCAACTCCCTGATCTGGACGCAGGGCAACGTCACCTATCGCCTTGAGAGCAGCCTGTCCCTGGATGAGGCCCTCAAAGTAGCCGAATCGCTCGCACCGCTGCCTTAGATGTTTGGAAGGAGATCACCATGAAACACCCGCATCGCCTCTTGATGCTTGCTTCCGCGTTAGTGATGCTATTGGCTGCTTGCTCGCCCCAGCGTACCGCTCTCCCAACACCGTTTCCTTCCTTGCCGCCCGCGCAGGCTCCAGCCTCGACCGCAACAGCCGGTCCCACGTCCGAGCCGCCCGGCCTCGGGGTGCCCGCAATCCAGTATGGATACACGGATTCGAAGTTGGTTCTTGCCTCCTCCCTTACGGGGCAGCCGCTGAAAGGATTCACACCCATCCCGCTCGGCGACACCTACAGCTATGCTTTTACTCCGGATGGGCATACGTTGGCGGTGGTCTACGCCGCCACGCTTTATCTCGTCAGCCTGCCGGGCTGGAAAATCCGCACAGTCGACATCGGCCTGCATGGCTGGCTGAGCGCCCTGGCGTTCAGCCCCGATGGCAACCGGTTGGCGCTCGCCACCGGCGACTCCAATTCCGGGCTCTGCATCGTCGATACGCGCCTGGGGCATGTCACGGCCTCGGCTCAGGCCGGCTTCGCGGTTCACAACCTGAAGTTCACCGGCGATGGCAAAGCGCTGATGGTGTACGGCCCGCACCTGGCGGCGACCGGGCAGGAGGCCAATATCGGCGTGAGCATCGGCGCCCCCGAAGCCGCGTTGCTCTCCACATCTGACCTCAGCCCGCTGTGGTCGGCAAGGCTGGACGGCCTGCGTGACGGCACCTTTCCCAAGCAGCCCAATACGCCGGACCTCTACCAGCCGGGCGTGGCCTGGCACTACTCGCCCGGCATTGCATTTGCGCCCGGCGCCGACGTCCTGTATGCGGTGCATGGCGATGCGGATCGCCTGACCACCATCGACTTTACGAGGCGCACGGTGAAGACGGTCGCCGTGCGTGCGAAGACAAGCTGGTTCGACAGGCTGCTCGCGTGGACTGCCGGCGTCGCCTATGCCAAGGGCATGGACGGCACCACCAAGCAGGCTGTCATCTCTCCGGATGGCAAGTTGCTCTACGTGGTAGGCTCTACCGAAGCCGTCAGCAAGCCGGAAGGCAGCAAAGACTGGAACTTCACGTTCACGCCCATCGGCCTCGAAGTGATCTCCGTGCAGGACGGAAGCCTGGTGCAGAAGCTCGACGCGCAGGCCGATATGGCTGCGCTTGCGCCCGACAAGCAGCACCTGCTCCTGCTTGGCTGGAAACAGAGCTCCGACACGCCCTGGACCGAGATCTACGATATCCGATCCATGCAGGTGACCCAACACCTCGACGGCGTTCGCCTCATCCCGGCGCGGCGCGCCGACGGCACGGCAGTGCTGCAATCCAGCGTCACAATCAGCGGCAACAAGTGCGACATGCTTTCGATGGATCCCGAGTCCTGGTCGGTCATCGCACGCTGGACGGCCACGCCCTGCGCCAATTGGCTGATGGATCCATAGACTCGCGCCCCTTGCGCCGGCCAGCATGAATCGAAGAGAGCCATCGAAAGATGGCTCTTTTGCATGATCCGCCTCTTCTTTTATTTGCTGTCGTGCTCTGACCGCCAGGGAGCTGACGCCTCCCGGAATGTCGGCTTCGTTGGTGTCATTCGCCCGGCGGATCGATTCAGATCAGGTGTCAGAGCGCGCCGATTATGCGTTTCTTGCCCGCATGCCGGGAACCGACTGAGGCTGCAATGCGCCCGCAATCTTGGAGCAGTAAGCCGCCCCGCCCCTGGGGAGTCTAGGCTGTGCAATCGTCTATAATCGGCATTCATCGTTCCACCCTGACGGGCTTCGCCGATTTTAGCTGCGAATTCATCCTTGTTCGATCTGGCTTTAGGAGGCTGTACCATGTTTGAGATCGAGGGCCCCAACCGGCGCAAAGAAGAGCATCGCATGATTGAGGAAGGCCGCCTGCCGCCGGGCCAATCGCTCACCCTGAAATTCCCGGTCCTGCACTACGGACCGGTGCCTGCATTCAATCCTGCCACCTGGGACTTTCGCGTCTGGGGCGAAGTGGAAGAAGAGCAGCAATGGTCCTGGGACGAGTTCAACAAGCTGCCGCGTTCGAAGATCAAGATGGACATCCATTGCGTCACGCGCTGGAGCAAGTTCGATACCGTCTGGGAAGGCGTCTCGGTCAAGACCCTGGTCAACCAGGGCCTCATCAAGATCAAGCCCAACGCAAAGTATGTCATGCAGCATGCCGAATACGGCTTTACCGTGAACCTGCCGCTCAGCGTGGTCCTGCAGGATAGCTTCCTCATGGCGACCCATCTCAACGGCGAGCCGATCACGCCCGATCACGGCTACCCCCTGCGCGGGGTCGTGGGGCTCATCCCGAGCGAGAGAGACCTGATCACGCCCTACTTCTGGAAGGGTGCCAAGTGGCTGCGCTCGCTGGAGTTTATGACGCACGACCGGCGCGGCTTCTGGGAGCAGGCTGGTTATCACAACCGGGCGGATGTCTGGCGGGAAGAGCGCTTCGGCTAGCAGCGGGCTATTGCATCCGTCTCACACGGGACCACGCCAGGTGGCGTGGTCCCTTTCATTTCCCGGATGCTCGGACCCCAGCATATTTTGGAGTGATTTAGTCACATTTGACCCATGACCTAAGTCACTTCCCTTGTGTGCCTCCCCCATATAGAATGGACCGAGATCAGCAAGCCTCGGCCACGCTTTGAAGGCTCTTAACAGTTCGTTCCCTGGCCCTTAACCGTGTATCGGTAGAATGATGACAGAAATGCGGATATCAAAGCCACTTTACTACTTGGTCGTCAGCCTTCTCACGCAGTTCGCGCTCGCCATC
>Ga0316628_100003899_pt1 | contig 11587 bp, 9 predicted proteins | sample OWC_Aug_M2_C1_D5_FD_207648 | JGI IMG/M metagenome (GOLD analysis project Ga0316628, IMG submission 207648) | Wetland soil microbial communities from Old Woman Creek delta, Ohio, United States - OWC_Aug_M2_C1_D5_C | ecosystem: Environmental > Terrestrial > Soil > Wetlands | place: USA: Ohio... | reverse complement strand
TAGAGGCATCTCTGGGTGTGAGACTTACTGAGTCTCTGCTCATGATTCCAAGAAAGTCGGTTTCCGGTATCTATTTTCCCACTGAAGTTACATTTTATAGCTGTCAATTATGCCCACGACAACACTGCGAAGGGAGAAGAGCCCGGTTCGACGAGAATCTGGCAAAAGAATATGGGATAGCGAAATAACGCTCTGCCCTTGATGTCTTCATTCCTCTGCGAGTAACGATTCTTTGCGAATTATTTTTCTTCTTCCAGGATCAATCCTTTAAGAAGATCTCGATAGTACCTAAAGTCCTCCCAGGACACGTTAGGATGAACGTGATGGTCAATGTGGGGGATATATCCACCCGACCTAAGCATGAAAGGAACCTTGGAATTCAGCTCTTCGTCGATGGCTTTCCTTCCCTGAGCAATCTTCATCTTGTCGATGCCTCCCAAAATTTGCAATCGGGGATATCTTTCCCGAACAGAGACGATATCCATGCCTGCTTGCACCTCGAAGGGAAAGATAGCCGTGATTCCGGATTCTAAGAACAGGGGAATTAACTTCTCAATGTTTCCATCTGTATCAACCAGGACGATCTTTACCCCCATTTCATAGAGAAAGGACGTCACGCGCTTGTACGGGGGGAGCATAAACTCTCTGAACATTTGAGGCGAAATGAAAGGACCTGAGCGGTAGGCCATGTCCTCCCAGAAACTCACACAGTCCACTGTGATCTCTGACAGGGCCTGCCCCCAGAGCTCAATCCAGAAATCGGCAAGGGTGTTCATGAAGTCCCGGACAAGAACGGGATCATCATAAAAGTTCAGAAGCAACCGCTCTTCCCCCATCAAAAAACGGAGAGCCCCGTAAAAACCACATGGGTAACCACCAATTGTAAGAGGATAATCCCTCCCTACATGTTCTCTTAACAATTCCTTCCACCGGGCAGGAACACGTTCCTTCAGGATTGGTCTCAATCTTTCCTTGAGGGCTTCGAAACCCTTCCTGTCTTCAGCCGGCCACTGAAGGAATTGAGGTCTGGAGGCTGCTTTTTTATTCATCTTCTTCTTCACTCCGAACTCGTCTTGGAAGAGAACGTACTTCTCTGTCTCTTCGAACACCGTTTTTTCAAATAGCGGATAGAGCAGGGAATTTACAGGAAGACAGACCATCCCTTTATCAAAACCAAAGTATTCATGGACATCGACATCGCGCTTCCGATCTGATGAAAGAACTTCTTCATGAGGTGAATTCTCTCCTCGAACACCTTCCCCTGACCTTAAACCAAGCGTGAAATCCTTTTTCTTTGGCAGCCCTTCCTGATACCATCGTTCAATCGTATCCTTCCAGTAACCCATCTCCCAGTAAAGGGTCCGATCCACCTTTTCAAAATTCATCACAGACAGAAACCTTTCCCGTGTATTCATCGGGTTTCTCCTTGGAAATTAGAAGGGGTTTTCTAACCCGCATGATAGTGCGAATCGCTGAATAACGATAGAGGGTGAAATGTATCAAGAGAGAAGCAGCAATGAAAAAGATAGTGCAGATTGACAGAGGTGTCAAGGCCCCGATGGGTATTGACATCATCAGTGATCAGATTTAGAGTATTCAAGGTAATACCCTTAATTTTCTTCGCGGATAAGGAGGTGTTTATGAAACGAGCATGGATTCTATTTTTGGTTTTTTTCGTGATCGGTGTTTTTCCCAGCCTTGGGCAAAGTAAGTATATGGAAGCACCCATGCTGGCCGAAATGGTCAAGGCGGGCAAACTTCCACCGGTGGACCAGCGCCTTCCGGAGGAACCCTTAGTGGTCAAGCCGATTGACAAGGTCGGCAAATATGGGGGAAGCTGGCGGGGCGGGTTTACCGGCACAAAAGATTTCCATGCCTTTGGCCGCAACGTGTACGATCCGATCCTGCGCTGGCCTCGGAATCCCAAGGATCCCATCCAACCCGGTCTTGCCAAGAAATGGGAGTGGTCCAAGGATGGCAAAACCTTAACCCTCCACCTGCGCAAAGGACTCAAGTGGTCCGACGGGCATCCCTTCACCACAAAAGACATCACCTTCTGGTGGGAGGATATCGAGCTAGACAAGAACATAACCCCGGCTCCGCATACGGAGTGGGTCATCGACGGCAAGCCCATGACGCTCGAGGTGGTGGATGATTACACCATCCGACTCAAGTTCCCAAAACCCAACGGACTTGCTGAGAAGGTGGGACTTGCATTCCACGGAAACCAGTGGCCGCTGGGTTTCGAACGCTTCGGCTTCTTCGCCCCTCGACACTATTTAGAGCAGTTTCACCCGAAATATAACAAGAGCCTACAGGACTACAAGCTTTTTGAGGAGAAGGCATTCGATTTCAATACCGAACGGCCTGCTATATCGGCTTGGAGGATCACGGAGTGGGGTCCTGGAGCTACTCGGGTGGTGGCGACGCGCAATCCCTACTATTGGAAGGTCGATCCTGCGGGAAACCAGCTCCCATACATCGATGAGATCGTCCTGACCCTCTTCGAGAACGACCAGGCCTTGAACTTGAAAGCCATTGGTGGCGAAATCGACTTCCAGTTCCGGAGGATGAGCCTCTCGAACTATCCGGTCTTCAAGCAGAATGAGGCCAAGTATGGCTACACCATCCTCCCGTGGCCGGATGCCATCCCCTCCAAGCTTTGTTATTACTTCAATATGTCAATTGCGGATAAAGGCCTGCGGGAGATCTTCCAGAATAGAAAGTTCAGGGAAGCCATGTCACTTGCCATTAACCGCAAGGAGATCAACGAAGTTTCCTACCTGGGATTGGGGAGACCTCGGACGTTCACGGTCGTGCCCGACTGTCCCTACTACAGTCCCAGTCTCGAGCAAATCGCCACGGCCTATGATCCCGGGGGAGCGGGCAAACTCCTCGATGAGATCGGCCTCAAGAAGGGGCCTGACGGCTTCCGCACCCGACGGGATGGGTCACCGGTTGAGATCACTATGGAGGCCATGACCTGGGACAAGGCTACAACAGACGAGATGGAGTTGGTCGTTTCATACTGGAACAAAGTCGGAGTCAAGACTACACTTAAGACTATGTCCCGCGAAATCTATTGGCCCAGGGCTACATCGAACGAGGCGCAGGTGACTACCTGGACTGAGGGCCGGGCCATCGACCCCATGGTGGATCCGATCTGGGTCTTTCCCTTTGACGAGCGCTCCTGGATGGCCCCTGCCTACGGAACCTGGTACAAGAGCGGAGGCAAGATGGGTGAAGAACCTCCAGCGATCTTCAAAGAATCCATGAAGCTCTACGACGAGTACAAAACGAGTGTCAATGCTAAGAGACAGTTGGAACTTGGAAAACAGCTCGTCAAACGGCAGGCCGAGAATCTGTGGGTCATCGGGACGGTGGGTATGGTCCCCAATGTGGTGGTCGTTAAAAATAACTTCAAGAACGTTCCTAAAAACTTCACCACCGACTGGATTATCATGAGCCCGGGAACCCTCGATCCTCCTCAGTTTTATTTCGACAAATAGCCACAATCCACAATCATAAACCTTGCCCACCCCGTAGAAGGTCTACGGGATGGGCAAGCTCTTGCAGGAAGTGCTCACCATGCTGGCATACATCGTTCGGCGTGTGCTCCTCATGATCCCCACGCTTATCATCACTTCAATACTGATCTTCATTATCATCCAGCTTCCTCCTGGAGATTTCGCAACCTCCTTACAGGCCGACGTCGCCTCCTCGGGCGGCGGACAGGATGCGGCCATGCTGGAGAACATACGGCACCGCTATGGATTGGATCAGCCGCTGCCGATCCAGTACCTCAGGTGGATCGCGGGTTTCCCCCGGGGAGATTTCGGTTACTCTCTTGAATGGAACGCGCCGGTCTGGGACCTTATTGCCGATCGTCTTGGCTTTACGATACTCCTATCCGGCCTGGCTTTGGTCTTCATGTGGTTCGTATCCGTGCCGATCGGAGTCTATTCCGCTACGCATAAATACTCCTTAGGAGACAATGCCTTGACGTTTCTGGGGTTCCTCGGGTTGTCGGTGCCGGACTTCATGCTCGGCCTGATCTACCTTGTTGGAGCGACTTTGCTACTCAATATGTCTGCCGGCGGGATGTTCTCCTCGGCGATGGAGAAGGCTCCCTGGAGTCTGGCGAAGGTCCTCGATATGCTCAACCACTTGTGGGCGCCCCTTTTGATCATGGGAGCCGCCGGGACGGCAGAGCTGATTCGAATCATGCGGGGGAATCTCTTGGACGTACTGGGAGAGCAGTACATCACCACGGCCCGTGCCAAAGGCCTACGCGAGCGCGTGGTCATCAACAAGTATGCCGTCCGGGTTGCGATCAATCCCCTGATCAGCGTTTTGGGCATGCAGATACCAAAGATGATCTCCAGCTCGATCATCATCGGGGTGGTGCTGTCCATCCCCACGGTAGGTCCGTTGTTTCTGCGCGCTCTCACCACTCAGGACATGTATCTCGCCGGAGCGCTTCTGATGTTCATGACCGTGCTCCTCTTGATCGGAAATCTTCTTGCCGATATCGCCCTGGCCTGGGTCGATCCAAGGATCCGCTACCAATGAAAGACTTGGACCGTCAGTACGAAGAGCTTAGAGCCCTTTACGAACAGAGGGGTGAGGAGGAGGACACCACTGCCAAGCGGCTGCTTGCCGCTGAGGAATCCCGGTTCGCCTCCTCCCAGTGGCGGGTCATCTGGCACAAGTTCATACGCAACCGTGCGGCGATCATTGGCGGCGCAGTGATTCTTCTCTTTTACCTCGGCGCGGTATTTGCCGATTTCATTTCACCCTACGATCTCGAGACCAGAATGGTACAGTACGCCTATATGCCTCCTCAGAGGGTACACTTCTTTGCGAGCGGCATGTTCAGGCCCTTTGTTTACGGAATAACGAGTGCAAGGGATTCGGTGACCCTGAAGAAAGTGTACAAGGAAAATATAAGTGAGAAGATCCCGGTCCGGTTTCTCGTCCAGGGACATCCCTACAAGCTCTTCGGCCTCGTCCCGATGAATGTGCATCTCTTTGGTGTGAAGGAATCCGGGGTCTTTCTTCTTGGAACCGATGGTCAGGGCCGCGATATGTTTTCGAGGACGATCCTGGGAAGCCAAATCTCATTGTCCATCGGTTTGATAGGGGTGTTCTTGAGCCTGATCATCGGCGCGATCCTGGGTGTGGCCTCAGGCTATTTCGGCGGCTGGGCCGACCAGGTCATCCAGCGTTTGATCGAGGTGGTTCGCTCCTTCCCTTCCATCCCTCTCTGGATGGCCCTCACGGCAGCCCTCCCAAACCACTGGTCCCCCCTCAAAGTCTATTTTACGATCAGTGTCATCCTTTCATTGATCGGCTGGACATGGCTTGCCCGTCAGCTTCGAGGCAAGGTTTTGTCTTTGAGGGAAGAGGACTTCGTCATGGCTGCGCAATTGGCGGGCGCAAGCCACACCTGGATCATTTTTCGCCACCTCATTCCGGCCACGCTCAGCCACATCATTGTCATTGGAACTTTGGCCATGCCCTCGATGATCCTGGCGGAGTCGGCCCTGAGTTTTCTCGGTCTGGGCCTCCGGCCTCCCCTCACCAGTTGGGGGGTTCTGCTTCAGGAAGCACAGAATATTCAGACGCTCGTTGTATACCCCTGGCTTCTGATCCCGGGGATTTTCGTGGCTGTTTCCATCCTTGCTTTCAATTTTCTTGGGGACGGTTTGCGTGACGCGGCGGACCCTTATACGTTATGAGTGAGATGATTGAAGCTCCCCGCCCATCCCGTTAGGACGGGACAGGCACGGCAGGGCTTGCGGGCCACGTTCCGGTAACGCAGCGATCTCTCATGGGTTTTGGGATGGATGATCGAATTGAAGAGAACGGGAACTACCTCCTGAAGATTGAAAATCTGAAGACATACTTCTACACCCTTGACGGGATCGTACGGGCTGTGGATGGTGTCTCCTTGCTGGTGAAGCCGGGAAGAACACTCGGATTAGTCGGGGAGTCGGGTTGCGGCAAGAGCGTGACTGCTCACTCCATTCTTCGACTGCTTCCGCCCAAAATCAGCCGGATCGAAGAGGGAAAGATACTCTTCAGGCGGAGGGACAGCGGCGAGGTAGTGGACCTCGCAAGATTGGATCCTCAGGGAGAGCTGATCCGCAGCATTCGGGGTAACGAGATCGCCATGATCTTCCAGGAGCCGATGACCTCCCTTTCGCCTGTGCATACGGTGGGAAGTCAGATTCAGGAGGCGATTCAGCTCCACCAACGGAGCAGTGAACAGGAGGCTCGGGAGCACACCATAGAGATGCTAAGGGCTGTGGGGATCAGCATGGCTGAAGCCTTGGTGGATGAGTATCCCCACCGGCTTTCCGGAGGCCAGCGCCAGCGAGCGATGATCGCCATGGCACTTTCCTGCAACCCTTCGCTGCTGATCGCGGATGAGCCCACCACCGCTTTGGACGTCACTGTCCAAGCCCAGATCCTGGATCTGATGAAGTCCCTCCAGGAACGGTTCCGCATGGCCATCATCATGATCACCCACAATCTGGGTGTCATTGCCGAAATGTGCGACGAGGTGGCGGTGATGTATCTGGGACAGCTGGTGGAAAGAGGAGAAGTCCGTACGATTTTCAAACGACCCCTCCATCCCTACACGGTGGGTCTGATGCAGTCGGTTCCTAGAATCGGCCGTTCGGAGAAGACCCGGCTTCTGCCAATCCCAGGGAGTGTCCCTGACCCGTTTTCGATACCTGAGGATTGCGCGTTCCAACCGCGCTGTCCCGTGTTCAAGAAGATGGGCTGTACTGAGCATGAAATGCTGCCACTGGTCGAGGTGGAGAATGGGCACTTTGTGCGGTGCAATCTGTATGAGCAATCTTAGGGCGCAGGGTGACATGGAGACACACGGTTCATCAAAAAATGAGCGACCCGTTCTCGTTGAGGTGAGACGCTTGAAAAAATACTTTCCCATCCAGCGCGGCCTCCTCCGCAAAGTGGTAGGATATGTGCGCGCTGTGGACGATGTGAGCTTTGAGATCCGTGAGGGGGAAACCCTCGGGCTTGTGGGAGAATCTGGATGTGGAAAGACGACTGCCGGAAGGGTGATCCTGCGGGCCTATCCTCCCACATCGGGCGAGGTGCTCTTCCGAAGAAACGGCCGTCTGGAGGACATCAGCGGACTCTCGGGAAAAGAGCTGAAAGAGCTCAGGCGCTCCATGCAGGTGATCTTCCAAGACCCCTACTCATCGCTCAACCCGCGCATGACAGTGATGGATGTCATCGCCGAGCCACTCAGGATTCACCGGATCGCCCAGGGCGATGAGTTAAGGATGCGGATCCGGCAGCTGCTGGAGATGGTGGGCCTGAGGGTCCAACACATGAACCGTTATCCCTACGCCTTCTCGGGCGGCCAGCGCCAGAGGATCGGAATTGCACGTGCCCTTGCTCTAAACCCGAAGCTCATCGTCTGCGATGAACCGGTGAGTGCTCTCGATGTATCGATCCAGGCCCAGGTGGTCAATCTTCTGCAAGACTTACAGAAGGAGTTGGGATTGACCTACCTGTTCATTTCTCACGATCTCTCTGTCGTCGAACATATCAGCACTCGGGTTGCGGTCATGTACGTGGGAAGTCTTGTGGAGTTAGCCCCTCCGGCCGAGCTATACGCCTCCCCTTTTCACCCCTATACGGAAGCACTCCTCTCCGCAGTGCCCAGCATCGATCCCGAAGCACACACCCAGCGCATCCTCCTGCAGGGAGATGTTCCCAATCCGTCTGATCCACCTCCAGGATGCAAGTTTCACCCGCGCTGCCGTTATGTGATGGATATCTGCAAGGAAGAGGTGCCTACCTGGTTAGAGGTCAAACCCAGCCACTGGGCCGCCTGCCACTTGCACAAATAGATGTTACTCTGGACCTTGCCTGCATCAAGTATTGTCATCCTGAATTTGTTTCAGGATCAGGATCTACGATTTCGGCATCTGATCCATTTCTCAGATTCTGAACCAAGCTCAGGATGACAGTTCGGGTTCCCACTCCTTGTTGATGGACGAAAGGGTCATCTGAAAGGAAGAAGAAAAAAGAAAAGGCCGGAGAATCATCTACCGGCCTTTCAAGTTTCTAAGCAATTTTGTTGAGCAGTTTCATGTCTTGCTCAGGACCTGCGTATCGAGCCGCAGGTCGAACAATGGGTTGCATGGGGAAACATCCATCTCATCGACCTCACCTCCTTTTTGTTATCTTAAACTAAAGTCTAAAGGTAATTCCCCGGATTGTCAAGAAAAGATCCTTGACAGATCCTTGACAGATTTGACACCAAAGGGACACCAAAGGTTGACTTCAGACATTAATTCTTATAAATTAGTGTTCCGCTGCTCCGCGTTCCGACGGAGCAAGGGAAAAAGAGGAGGTGACGAAGTTAGCGTTCAGGCCCAATCATTCAAAGTCTGCAGGAGAAGGAAATAGAGGGGGGATGTGAAGACGAAAAAATTCTTATTTTCCAAAATTTTAATAGTTCCTAGCCTCTTCTTCATCCTCACGATGGCCCTGGGAGAAAGTCCATTTGCCCAGAGAAGGCCGCGAGCGACAAAAACCCAACCTAAGCTAGAAACCCGCCAAAAACTGATCGTTGCTCAGGAAACAGGTCCTCTTACCATGGATGCTCACTATGTGATCGACCCCGCCACTGCATCGATCATTGAACACATGGTGGAACCACTTCTTGAGCTCACACCGAAGGGGGAGATCGCGCCGAAACTGGCAGAAAAATGGGAGGTCTCCGCAGATGCCACAGAGTTTACGTTAAGGTTGAAGAAAGGGATAAAATTTCATGATGGTCAGCCCTTGAATGCGGAGGCTGTAAAGGTGAACTTTGAGCGCCGACTCGACGTAGACGCCGCTACGAAATTATATTTTCTGGTCGCCCAGATTTCGTCAGTCACGGTCGTTGATGAATATACCGTGAAGATTAGAACGAAGGTGCCCTTTGCTCCTTTGTTAAGCAATCTGACCTACCCCACCAATGGCATTCAAAGTCCAGCAGCATTGAAGAGATATTGGGATAAACCCCTCCTGATGCCGATCGGGACTGGACCCTTTATCTTCAAGGAATGGGCACCAGGAAATAGGTTAGTCATGGTCCGAAACGATAACTATTGGGGGATCAACCCGACGCTCTCAGAGGTGACTTTTCGGGTGATCCCAGACGATGCCTCTAGAGTAGCGGCCCTTGAGAAAGGGGAGGTTCATGTGGCTGTTAAGATCCCGCCTTCGGACCTCCTCCGGCTAAAGGCAAATCCGAAAATCAGAATCATGACGTCACCAAGTGCCAAAACAATCTATCTGGGCTTCAACTGTTTAAAGGAACCCTTCACCGATAAAAGGATAAGACAAGCACTAAATTATGCCGTGAATAAGGAAACCATTGTGGAGCGTGTTCTCGATGGAGCGGGCCGTGTGTCCGATGCACCCATCAGCCCAGTCATCCTTGGATACGCACCCATCAAAACCTATGCATACAACATCGAAAAAGCAAAAGCTCTATTAACCGAAGCAGGTTTCCCTGAGGGATTTGAGACGACACTGCATTATCCCTCCGGTCGATATTACAACGATGCCTCTCTTGCAACCGCCGTAGCGGCCGATTTGTTGAAGGTGGGGGTGAAAGCTCAGATCAAGATGATGGAATGGGAGACTTACATTCCATTTATCCTGAGAGACCAAGAAGAAGCAGAACATAGGCTTTATCTTCTGGGCTGGAGTACCCTGACGGGTGACGCTGATTATGGACTTTACCCACTCTTCTATTCCGGCGAATGGGCGAAGAAGGGGACGAACGCTTCTTTCTTTAGCAACGAGAGGCTAGATCGACTGTTAGATACAGCAAGGAGCGTCCCCCAACCCAACGAAAGGAAGAAACTTTATAAAGACGCAATGACTTTGATCGTTGATGAGGCGCCCTGGATATTTCTTTATAGCGAGATCGAGTTGATAGGGGTCAGAGCCAATGTGCAGGATATCGTTGTTCAGCCAACGGAAGGAATTATCGCTAAACAGGCAAAGATCGACTAAGAATTCCGCGTTCAGGAAGGGGCAAGCAATTCCTGGAGTACGATGAACCATAAGCTTAGCTTGAGCTCACCAGAGTAGCAGTGGTCCAGAAGAATGAGAAAGATGAATGAGAGGGATTGTTTCAAAACAACGCTTCTTTTTGGCAAACCTGACCGGATCCCGCTTATGCCCGGGGAACCCAGGGAGTCTACGTTGGCACGTTGGCATCAGGAAGGACTTCTTGAAGGAAAGGATTATTACGAGGCGCTAACAGAACTGATTGGGATTCATGACAAGAAAGTACCACACCAAGAGATCGAGTTAGGCGTCTCGTTTAAAATGATCCCTCAGTTCGAAGAGAAAGTGATAGAGCATAGAGATGGTCACTTCATTGTGCAGGATTGGATGGGAGCGCTTGTAGAAATCTCAGATCAATACGATTTTACTTACCTCCGGTTTCCCAAGGATTTCGTGACGAGAAAATGGCATAAGTTCCCCGTCGAGACGGAAGCAGACTGGGAAGAAATGAAATGGCGCTATAACCCTGACTCACCAGGTCGTTTTCCCTCCGATTTTTATGAAAAGTGCCAATCTTTGAAAGACCGAGATGACATCGTTCGAGTTTCCTTTAATGGTCCTTTCTGGCAACTCAGGGAATGGTGCGGTTTGGAGAACCTTTGTCTCCTTCTGATTGATAAACCGGACTTCGTCAAAGAGATGGCCGATTTCTGGAGAGACTTCGTGCTACAAACGTTGATACCAATTCTGAAGGATATTCACATTGACCATTTTCACACTTCAGAGGATATGGCCTTTAAGGCGCATAGTATGATTTCTCCAGCCATGGTGAGGGAGTTTCTTTTTCCCTGTTACCTTACCTGGATTCCAGAGATTAAGAAGTCTGATTCCTTCACGGTCATTGAGATGGATTCCGATGGTTACATTGGGGAGTTGATTCCACTCTGGATCGAGGCAGGCTTCAACTGCTGCTCTCCTGTCGAAGTGGCAGCAGGCAATGATATCGTGGAATACCGGAGCATCTATGGCAAGGAAATGGCCTACCGGGGAGGGATCGACAAGAGGGCGATCGCTGAAGGCGGAAAGACAATGGAAGAAGAGGTCCTCCGCATTGTTCCTCCGTTACTTAAGGAAGGAGGATTTATTCCTTCCTGTGACCACGGGGTTCCCCCTGATGTTTCTTGGCAAAACTACGTAGACTATTCTCGTATGTTGGCAAACTTAACCGGTTGGCTGTAGACAGTTTAGGGATTTAATGAAAAGCTGATATGCCGGTGAGATCTTCTCCAATAATCAAGGTGTGAATAGTCTCCGTTCCCTCCAGAGTGCTTATGGCTTCGAGATCGCAGAGGTGACGGATGATCTGATGGTCGGCCAGTATCCCCCGAGCTCCCAGGATGTCGCGTGCCGTCCGGGCGATCTTCATGGCTTCCCTTACATTGTTCAGCTTGGCCATGGAGACCTGAGCGTGCTTCGCTCTATCTTGATCTAACAATCTTCCAAGATGATAGGTTAGCAGTTGGGCTTT
>Ga0316628_100003898_pt1 | contig 11587 bp, 8 predicted proteins | sample OWC_Aug_M2_C1_D5_FD_207648 | JGI IMG/M metagenome (GOLD analysis project Ga0316628, IMG submission 207648) | Wetland soil microbial communities from Old Woman Creek delta, Ohio, United States - OWC_Aug_M2_C1_D5_C | ecosystem: Environmental > Terrestrial > Soil > Wetlands | place: USA: Ohio... | reverse complement strand
CATTTAGGCAAGGGGGCGTTACATGAAGCTGAAGAACCTGAACTTGACCATACGCGCGAAGCTCGCCATCCTTTCCGCCGCTGGCGTGGTCTTTCTCCTCATCATGGGGCTTACCGCGCTGCTGACCATCCAGGGCCTGTCCACAGACGCGGAAGGGTTGGCAGACAAGGACTATGTGGCGCTCAGGTTGCTCAAGTCGACGACCGAAATTCGCCATTATTTCCAGTCACAGGTGCAGGAATGGAAGGACATCCTGCTGCGCGGCAACGACCCCGCGCTGTACGCCAAGCACTATGCGGCATTCGAGAAGGCCCATGCCGCGGTGGACAGGGAACTGGTGGAAACCCGCGAGCTCGCCGCGCAAGCAAACCGCCCCGACCTGATTTCCACCAAGTCTGTTGAGGACCTGCGCCTTCTGCACGACAGGCTGCACCAGACTTATCTCGAGGCCCTGAAGAGCTACAACGCAGCGCATCCCACGGCCGGTCAGGAAGTGGACCGGATGGTGCGCGGCGTAGACCGCCCCTTCACCGAGACCGCCAACAAGCTGGCCTTGGCGATTTCGCTCGATGCGAAGACAACCGGCGAGAACGTCAGGCGCGCCATGGCTTCGTCCAACCGCACTTCCTGGATTACGGTGGTTGCCGCCCTGCTGATCGCCGCGCCGCTACTCGTTGCGCTCGGCCTGGTGATCGCGCGGGGCATCGTCCGCAACCTGGAATCGTTCCAGCAAACTATCGCCGTGATCAATCAGGGCGACTTTACGGCGCGCGCCAGAATCGACAGCGAGGATGAGCTGGCACAGCTGGCACAGGCATTCAACGACCTGCTGGACAGCCGCGTTGCCACCCTGGCCAAGATCGAGGTTGAGAACGAGAAACTCAACGAGTCCGTGATTTCGCTGCTGCACGCGGTGGCACAGCTGGTGCGCAAGGATCTGACGGTGCATATCCCCGTTTCGGAGGACGTGACCGGCGCGGTTTCCGATGCGCTGAACCTGTTTGCCCGCGAGACTGCCAAGGTGCTGCAGGATGTGTCCAACATCTCGGCGGACGTCACCTCCGCCTCGCTCCAGGTTCAGAAGCAGTCCGACAGCATGCTGCTGATGGCGGCTGAAGAGCGAGCCGGCGTTGACCACGCGCTGCATTCGCTGTCGGCCGCCGCCGCCGCGCTGCAGGAAATTACGCTGCTCGCCGCGCAGTGCAATACCGTTGCGGACAACGCCATTCGCACCACGCAAGTCGCCCTTTCCAGTGTGAACGATACGGTCAGCGGCATCAACAGCACGCGCGACGTCATCCGCGAAACGGAGAAGCGCATCAAGCGGCTGGGCGAACGCTCTCAGGAAATTTCCGGTGCGGTGAACCTGATCAATGTGATCTCCGAGCGCACCCACATCCTGGCGCTCAACGCGAGCATGCACGCAGCATCGGCCGGCGAAGCGGGCCGCGGTTTCGCCGTGGTGGCGGACGAGGTGCAGCGGCTCGCTGAAAACTCGCGCCAGGCCACGCAGCAGATCGCCGCGCTGGTGCACAACATCCAGGTCGAGACGGCCGACACGGTGAATATCATGAACGACGTGATCACCCAGATCGTCGAGGGCAGCCGCCTGGCCGAGCAGGCCGGACATCAGATGCAGTCCACCCAGCAGACCACGGCAGAACTGGTGTCATCGGTGAAGAAGATTGCCGCCAGCTCTGAGGAGCAGGTCAAGGTCGGCCAGGAACTGATAGACCTGGCCGCCACCATCAAGGTGAACAGCGAACGAACCTCTGAAAACCTGCATGTGCAGTCCGCCAGGACCAACAATCTGGTGGACTACGCCAAACATCTCCTGGAGTCCGTGCGCGTGTTCAAGCTGCCGGGCTGACCCGGTTGCTTTCTTCTACGGTGAGGCATCATGGAAGCGCTAGAGGATAGGCTTCAGCACTTCAGCCAGTCTGCCGCCGAGGCGATAGACGGGCTGATGGCGCTGATGCCCGCTCGCCCGGCGGCCCAGGACGCGGGGGCTGCGGAATCCATGCTGCGGCGCTATGGCGAGCTGGTGCAGCGCATCCAGCTGCTGGCGTGGGACCATGGCCTGGCCGGCTTGCAGTCCGTGTGCGCCTTGGTTGAAACCAACCTGCTGCTGCTGCAGGGCGAGGCACGCACCCTCAGCGACGACGAATGCGCCCTGCTCGAGGGCTGGCCCATGCTTCTGCTCGGCTACCTCGCGAGCAAAGGCGACCTCGAGTCAAGCACGGCCCTGCTGCAGAACCTGTCGGCGACCTGGCCGATGACGTTGCCGCTGGCAGCGACCTCAGAAGAACTTCGGCTGCTGACCGGGCAGGCGGCGCCGGCGCCCGCGGAGGTGCCCGCCGAACGTGTCCTGCCCGATGCCCTACAGTCCAAAGATGCCCTGCTGCCCGGAGAGGCTTTCCCGCCCGGCGACGTGGCGCCACCCCGCCCTGAGGCGCAACAGGTCGAGCCGGAGATGATAGCGATCCTCGCGGGGGAGCTCGCGCAGATGGAGGATCAGTTTGGCGCAGATCTGACGGTTTCGGGCCACGGCTCCGCGGCACAGCTGGTGCAGGCCATGGAAGGCTATTCGGATTTCCTGGAGCGCCTGCGAGTAACGGTTGATTCTGTCGGGCTGTGCGCATTGGCCGACTTGTTGGCGCGCCTGCGCCGGGAGGTCGGCGCCCTGTCTGGCGGATTATCCGGGGAGCAGCAGGGCTTATTGCGCCAGTTGGCCGCACTCCTTGCGGCCTATCTCGCCGCCCCGGGCGACGGCGGTCCCGCGTCCCGGCTGGTGGCATTGCTGGCCGATGCTGCATGGCCATCGCCGCTGCCGCCGGGCGCAATTCCTGCCTGGGAGAGCGCACTGGCCAACGTGCGGCTGGCGGAAAGTGCCGTTCAGGTCAGCTTGCGCCCGGCACAGGCGCATTGGGAAGACGTCTCGCTGGAGTTGCCCGACGACGTAAATAACGAGCTGCTGGACGGACTGTTCCAGGAGTTGCCGGTGCAGGTCGCCGCTTTTGCTGCCGCGATCGGGCACATCTCACTTGGCAAAGGCAGCGTGAAGGATCTGGAGCGCGCGATGCGCGCCGCCCATACCCTCAAGGGCGCGGCCAATACCGTGGGGGTACGCGGCATTGCCACGCTTACCCACCATCTGGAAGATATCATAGTCGCGCTGCTGAACGCCCAGCAGCTGCCTTCGCGTGCGCTCTCCGACGTGCTGGTCAACGCGAGCGACTGCCTGGAGGGAATGAGCGAGTTCCTCCTCGGACTGGGCACCCCGCCGGGCCAGGCGGTCGAGGTGTTGCAGGCGGTGCTGGATTGCGCCAACCGCATAGACCGGGATGGGCTGGCGGCCGGGGCAACGGAAATCGCACCGGAAGCGGCGCCCGCCGCGCCGGGTCTCGGCAGCGGCACAGAGGCCGAGTTGCCCGTGCAGGAGCCGGCTGCGCCGCAGCCCGTCGCCGAGCAGTCGTTGCGCGTTCCCGCGCCGGTTGTGGACGAGCTGCTGCGCCTTGCCGGTGAAACCCTGATTTCGAATGCCCAGATCCAGGAGCATCTGCGCATGACCCTGAAGCAGACCGAGAGCATGCGCAGACAGCACAAGCTGCTGCAGCAACTCGTTGCTGAACTGGAAGAAATGGTGGACATACGCAGCGTCACTTCGCCAGAGCGGACGGCCGAACGCAGGAGCAGCGAGTTCGATGCGCTCGAATTCGAGGAATACAGCGAATTGCATACGGTCACGCGGCGCCTGGCCGAAGCCACCACCGACGCCCAGGAAATCTCCGACTCCGCCGAGACCCAGCTGAATACGCTGCGCGAGTTGCTGGAGGACCAACATCGCCTACAGATGGCCAACCAGCACGCCGTGCTGCGCACCCGCATGGTCGCGGTGAGCAGCATCGTTCCGCGCCTGCAACGCGGAGTGCGGCAAACCGGGCGCCTGCTCGACAAAAGTGTCGAATTTTTGGTCAGGGGTGAAAACACCACCATAGACAGCCATTTGCTGGCCGACCTCATGGATCCACTGATGCACATTCTGCGTAATGCGGTGGATCACGGAATTGAGGTGCCCGAGAAGCGCGTGGCCGCCGGCAAGCCCGCCCATGGACGCATAGAATTGAGCTTCGTGCGCGAGGGCAACTCCATCGTCGTGACCTGCGCGGACGACGGCGGCGGCCTCGACTATGCCGCCATCCGGCGCATCGCAGAGAGCAAGGGCATGCTCAAGCCCGAGGCGACGGAGGATGAACTGGCGCGCCTGATCCTGATGCCGGGGTTTTCCACCCGCGAGGAGGCCTCCCAGGTCTCCGGGCGCGGGGTGGGCATGGACGTGGTGTACAGCCGGGTGCAGGAAATGAAAGGCATGCTGGCCCTGAATTCGCGCCAGGGCCAGGGGCTCACCATAGAACTGCGGCTGCCCGCAACCCTCCTGTCCGCCCACACTCTGATCATCCGCCAGCGCGAAAAACGCCTGGCGGTTTCCACCCGCGGTGTTGAAGACATCCGCTACGTTCCCTGCGAGCAGATCATGGAAGTCGGGTCGCGCCTGTTCTTTCGCGACGGCGAGAACATGTTTGGCCTGCTCAAGCTGGAACAGCTGCTGTCCATGCCGCATGACCGCCGCGCCCGCGACCGGCAGGGCTTCCCTGTGCTGATGACGCGCGGGGAAGACGGCAAGATGCGCGCCATCCTGGTGCAGGAGATCATGGAAAGCCGCGAAGTGGTGATGAAGAATTTCGGGCGCTATGTACCGCGCACCGTCGGCGTGGTCGGTGCCGTCATCCTCGGCGACGGCAGCGTCGCGCCCGTGATCGACCTGGTCGAGCTGTTGCACACCTCGGTCCTGAGGACGTTGTCGGTGCAGAGGGGTGCAGCCCCGGGCTCCGCGGGGTCTCGGCCCGAGCAGAAAGCCTTGCGCGCGCTGGTGGTTGACGACTCCCTTTCCGCCCGCCGCGCGGTGGTACAGGTGCTCAGCGATGCCGGATTCGAGGTGCGGACCGCCAGCGACGGACTGGATGCGGTCAACATCCTGGAAAAATACGTGCCTGACATCATCCTTTCCGACATGGAAATGCCGCGCATGAACGGGCTGGAGCTGACCTCCAACGTGCGCCATACCGAAACTACCAAACGTGTTCCTATCATCATGATTACTTCACGTTCCACCGAGAAGCACCGCAAGATGAGCAAGGCCGCCGGGGTCAATGCGCACATCGTGAAGCCGTTCAGCGACGATGCCTTGCTGGAACAGGTTCGCATACTGGTGGGGCAAAAATGAGTCCCCCACTCCTACAGCCCGCGGGAACCGGGACGGCCGCCCTGCTGCGGATTTCGCGACTGCGCATCGCATTGCCGCAAGGTGAAATTGCCGGCATAACGGCCGCCGCCGAGGTAGAGGGGGGCGACGCGCAGCCATTCAGTGTGGGATGGGTAACCCATGCAAACCAGCGCTGGCCTGTGTACTGCGTGTCACCCGATCTGTCCTTGCTTATCGTCATTCCCGCGGAGCGCAACGCCTGCGTGGTGCTGGCGGCGAACTCCGGCTTTCTGGGCATCATGTGCGATGAGGCCGCATCCGTGGAGGTCGCGCCGGGCCAGCGCCAGGCTTTGCCCCCGGCGATGCGCTTGCCGGAGAGCCCGGTGCTCGGGCTGATTGCGCTGGAGGATGGCGAAGTTGCCTGCGCGAGCAGTGCGCAGGGCCTTGCCGCATATGTGTCCAGACTGACGGGGTCGTGATGGATAACAAGAGTCTTTCCGCGTCTCGCCCGAATGCATGGGTGCTGGATTTCGGCCCCGGCTTGCGTGCAGCCGTCGGTACCCGGGTCTTGCTGCAGATCACGGACCACCCCGCGCTGCACAATATCCCCTGCACTCCGGCCCATTGCCGCAGCGTGTTTTCCTGGCAAAGCCGGCTGCTGCCGGTGATGGACATGGCCGCCGCTCTCGGGGGCGCACCGCTGGTCCCGCACCTGTTGGTGGTGGCGGGCTACGTGGCACAACCCGGCGCGCCAACGAGCTTCGGCGCTTTATTGCTGGCATCCCCGCCGGTGGCGGTCATTGCCGGGGATGAGCAGGCGTGTTCGCTGCCGGAGCACCCTGCCGGCTGGAGCGAGTTTGCCATCTCCTGTTTCGGACATCGGGGCGATGCGATTCCCGTGCTGCACTTGGGCAGGGTCTTCTCGGCCGTGCACCCGGCGGATTATTCTGGTTGACAGCCACCGCTACACTCGCTAAATTTCATAACCCAGCATTTTAGTCAGAATAAGGAGAGAATTATGGCCGTACTAGTTGGCAAGGCAGCGCCCGATTTCACTGCAACGGCGGTATTGGGCAATAACGAGATCAAGGACATCACATTTTCCGCCGTCACCAAGGGCAAATACGCCGTATTGTTCTTTTATCCCCTGGACTTCACGTTCGTGTGCCCCTCCGAACTGATCGCGTTCGACCATCGCCTGGAAGAGTTCAAGAAGCGCAACGTGGAAGTCATCAGCGTTTCGATCGACTCCCAGTTCACCCATCTGGCTTGGAAGAACACCCCGGTGGACAAGGGCGGTATCGGCAAGGTCGGCTACACGATGGTGGCCGACGTCAAGCACGAGATCTGCAAGGCTTATGACGTGGAGTCGGCCGGGGGCGTGGCCTTCCGCGGCTCATTCCTGATTGACAAGGCAGGTACCGTGCGCCACCAGGTTGTGAACGATCTGCCGCTCGGCCGCAACATCGACGAGATGATACGCATGGTCGACGCCCTGCAGTTCCACGAGGAGCACGGCGAGGTCTGCCCCGCGGGCTGGAACAAGGGCAAAGCCGGCATGAGTGCTTCGCCCGACGGCGTGGCAAAATACCTGACCCAGCACGCCAAGGAGCTGTAAGCCGTCCGTTAGGCGCGTACACCGCCAGGTTTACGCTGGAGCCCTGTCAGGCAGCTGACAGGGCTTTTTTGTTTGGCGGGTCCTCCCGCCGCATAGGCAAAGCGTCGGATTCTGCTATCATTCCCGGGCGGCTCCCGGGAGGGGGTGGTCTCAGCTTCAAAAACATTCAACCTAAATATATCAAATGATTCCGGTCACCAGGAGAAAGGTTCTTCTTGGCTGTGCACTCGCTGCACTGCTGGCGCTTTCTCCCATCGCGCTTGCTGGCGAGGTGGTCGTAACCGGTGCCAAGAGCTCTTTGAATGCCCTGGACCGCGACCAGGTCCGGGATTTGTTTCTCGGGCATATGTCGACCCTCCCCACCGGCAGGAATGCGACCTTGGTTGATCAGCCGCAGTCCAGCCCATTGCGCGACGAGTTCTACCTGAAAGTGGCGAACAAGTCTGCCGCCCAAGCCAGGGCGCTTTGGGCCAAGTTGTACTTTACCGGGCGCGGCGTGCCGCCGCGCGAGGGGCTGGACAGCGCGGATGTCAAAAGAATCGTCAATTCGACACCCGATGCGATTGGCTATATTGAAGAGTCCGCTCTCGACAGCAGCGTCAAGGTGATCTTTGTCGTGAAGTGATTCATTCTTGGCGAACCTTGACCAGATACCGATACGGAGCAAATTGATGGGCAAAATGATTGTGCGCATGCTTATTCTGTTATGCATGCTGGTTGGGGAGGCCAGCATGGCGGATGACGGAAGCGGCCCCCAATTTTCCGGATCCGGCTTCCTCACCCTCACCGCAGGCAAGATGCTGGGCGGCACGAGAGGCAACGTCGGAGGCTTCAATTGCCCATGCTACGTTTCGGACTACGCCCAAGCAGCAATCTACGACGGGCGCAGCGCTTTGCAGTGGGGGCCCGACTCCAAACTGGGTCTGCAGGGCGGGGTCGCCCTGGATGACAGGTTTTCCGTCACGGCCCAAGTAGTATCGCGGGGCGCCAGGCGCGGCGGCGCAGACCTGGAATGGCTGTACGGCAGTTACAGGCTGAATGACAGACTCACGCTCCAGGTGGGGCGTCAGCGCCTGCCCATGTTCTATTACTCCGATTCGCAGGACATCGGGTTCGCCCTTCCCTGGACGCACCTTCCCACATGGCTCTATGGCTGGCAGGTGGTCAACTACAACGGTGCCAAGCTCAAATATCAGGATCAATTCAATGGTTGGTCTGCCAACGCCAACCTGTTCGCGGGGAACGAGCACCGCGGCAACGGCGGCTACTGGAAGGTGTACGGAAACGGGGCGCAGAGCGTCACGGACGTGGATTGGACGAACATCGCCGGCGGCGATCTGACGCTGGCAAGGGATTGGTTCGAGACGCGCATCGTATACATGCAATCCAACACGCGGGACCAGCCCGTCAGCAACTCCTGGAACTTCAGCACGCTGGCCTACGACCTGCCGCCGACCCCGGCGCCGGTGGCGAGGCAGCAGATATACGGCGCAACCCTGAAGGCGGACTACCGCAACTGGCTGCTGTATTATGAGCTGATAAATATCAAACATCCCGGGCTTTCCTACCGGGACTACTCGCAGAATATTGCGGCAGGCTACCGTTATGGGAAGTGGCTGCCTATGGTCACGTGGGGCGAGTACTGGGGAAAGGTGGTAACGGCCGGAGTCCTGCCGAATGCGCCGCCCAGCGTGGCAAACAGCCAGCAGACCTATACGCTGAGCGTGCGCTACGACCTGACCGTCTCCAGCGACCTGAAAGCCGAATATGACATGACCCGCGATGTCAGCAGTCCGGGCTTCAATCCACGATACGGCAGTTCACGTTTGCTGACACTGGCCTATGACATGGTGTTCTGATTTCGGCGCACGGCCGGCGCACTTGCGGGACGAACAGGAGGCGGCCACATGGCGGTGAACTCGGGAACCGTGCGGCTGGATCGTTCCATGAAGCATCTCTCCGGGATAGTGCGCCATCGCGCCATCTATTTCGGAGTTTCGTCCCTGCTGGTGCTGCTGGTAATGTCGCTCGTCGCCTGGCTCGTCAATCGGGATGCGGAGGAGAGCCTTGAGTTTCCGTTGGCCAAGACGCTTGCCTCGTACGCGTCGACGCTGGAAGGCGGCACGATAAACAGCCGTGCAATGGGCGCCGCGATACTGTTTGGACAGGAAAACCCGGTGGCCAAGCAGCTGGCCATGGGGAAGCTGCCGCCTGATGCGCCTGGCGTCATGCCTGCCCTGGACATGCTGCGCACGCTGTACATCGCCGAAGCGGCCCTGCTGGTGGACAGGAAAGGCACGCTGGTCGCATATAGCAACAAGGATAATGTTCCGGGCAGCGGCAATGACCTGTCTTTCCGTCCTTATGTACGGCTCGCGATGCAGGGGACGCCCAATGTCTATCCGGCCGTCGGCAGCATCACCCCAACGCGCGGCATATACCTTGCTGCACCGCTGCGCGCTGCGGCGGACAGCACCTCCGACCCGATAGGCGCCGTGGTGATCAAAATCGGCGCCGACAAGCTGGATGGGCTGTTGAGAAGCTGGAACGATGGCATCGGGGTGTTGTTGTCGCCGCAGGGCGTTGCGTTTGCCGCAAGCCGCGATGACTGGGTGTTCCGCACGACCGGAACGATGGACGCCCTGCGGCTCGCCGGAATCCGGGAAAGCCGCCAGTTTGGCGGCGTGTTTGACCGGCCTCCGGCGCCCTTGCCATTTACCCTCGACATGGCGGAAGCCACCATCGATGGCACACGCTATGCCGTGCGCAGCCTCCCGCTGGAATGGAATGATCCCAAGGGGGATTGGGTGCTGGCGTTTATGGAGCGGCGTCCGCCCTGGTGGACGCGCTGGAACGTGCTGAGCTTCGGCGGGCTGGCTGGCCTGATCACCGCCCTGGCCTTGTTCTGGTTCTACCTGCTGGCGCGCAACGCATATCTGCTCGATATCATGAACATCCGGCTGCAGTATAGCGAGAAAGTCTTGCGCCGGAGCGATGCGCTGCTGAAGGAATCGCAGAGCATTGCGGGACTGGGCACGTATACGCTGGATATAACGACCGGCCGCTGGGAGAGCTCGGAAGTGCTCGACAAGGTATTCGGGATAGACGCGGCCTATGCACGCACGCCCGAGGGCTGGCTGGCACTGGTGCATCCCGACGACCGTGCGATGACCAGCGGCCACCTGAAGAACGATGTTCTCGGTCTGCACAAGGGATTCAACAAGGAATTCCGCGTCATTACGCATAATGAACATGCCCTGCGCTGGGTGCACGGCCTGGGCAAGCTGGAACTCGACGCCCAGGGGCGTCCCCTGAAAATGCACGGCACGATACAGGACATCTCCGAGCGGCGGCAGGCGGCGGAAGAGATCCGGGGTTCCATGCGCATGCTGGAAGAGAAGGAGCTGGCCAAGACACGCTTCCTCGCTGCAGCAGGACACGACCTGCGCCAGCCGCTCGCGGCAGCCAATCTCTTCATTGATGCGCTGGAATTCTCCGGTCCAAGGCCTGACCAGGACACCATCATCCAGCGCCTGAAACAGGCGATGGCCACGTTCAATGGGCTGCTCGACACCCTGTTGAACATCTCAAAGCTCGACGCCGGTATCATCAAGCCAGAGCACATGCTGATCCATGCGAGCGAGCTCGCCAGTTGGCTCGATGAGAATTTCGCCCCGCTGGCCACCGACAAGGGGATAGCGTTCAAGCTGTACTTTCCGGCCAGGGAGGGGCTGGCCGTTCGCAGCGATATTGGCCTGCTCAAGTCGGTTCTGATGAACCTCGTGTCCAACGCAATCAAATTTACGGCGAAGGGCGGCATCCTGGTCAGCATGAGGCGGCGCGGTGATGAGGCGTTGTTCCAGGTTTGGGATACCGGCGCGGGTATCAAGCCCGAGCACCTCGAAAAAGTTTTCGACGAGTTTTATCAGGTGAACAACCCCCAACGCGACAGGACGCGGGGGCTGGGGCTGGGGCTCGCCATTGCCAAGCGCGCGGTCTTGCTGCTGGGCGGGCAGATCGCATGCCGCTCGCAATTCGAACGCGGGTCGGTGTTCGAGTTTCGGCTGCCGCTGGCACCCGGCCCCGGCGAAAGAACGCTGGTGAACGCCGCGGACGCTGGGCCCGATGAGGCGCCGCGCCGGGCGTTTGCGAGGGGGAGGACTTTTGTTGTCGTGGAAGACGATGCGCTGGTCGCGCAGGCGTTGGTCAACCTGCTTGAGGGACTGGGCGGACAGGTCGTATGCTTCCACAGTGGCGAGGAAGCCCTGCGCTCGAACCGGCTCGATCACGCCGACTATTACATCGTCGATTACATGCTGGGGGGTTCCCTCAACGGCATCCAGTTCCTGAGTCTGCTCCGGGAACGGCTGGCCCGGACCGTCCAGGCCGTTCTGATGACCGGCGATACATCCCCGTCCTTTATCCGTGACGCGGCAGACCTGCACTGGCCGGTATTGCACAAGCCTGTCCACGCGTCCCGCCTGATTTCATGCCTCGCCCCGCAGGCACGATAGGCTTCCGCCCCCGGCCGCGATCGTTTGGGGAAAGCAGGGCTAGCCGCGCAGCGTCGCGAGCACAGCGAAGTCCAGGCCGTACCGCTGCAGGTACTGCTTGAGGCGATGCGAGTCATTCACGCTCGTCTTCTGCGCACGGCTCTGGTCGAATAGTCTGCGGCCCGCCTCGGCCAAGCTGCGGCATTCCCGGCA
>Ga0316628_100003897_pt1 | contig 11589 bp, 9 predicted proteins | sample OWC_Aug_M2_C1_D5_FD_207648 | JGI IMG/M metagenome (GOLD analysis project Ga0316628, IMG submission 207648) | Wetland soil microbial communities from Old Woman Creek delta, Ohio, United States - OWC_Aug_M2_C1_D5_C | ecosystem: Environmental > Terrestrial > Soil > Wetlands | place: USA: Ohio... | reverse complement strand
ATGGCAGCACTGGATGGCGTCCGAGTGATCGAGCTCGGGCAGATCTACAACGGGCCGTATTGCGGGTTGCTCCTGGCCTACCTCGGGGCCGAGGTCATCAAGGTCGAGCCCCTGGGTGGCGACCGGCTCCGCTCGCTGGGCGAGGACGCACACGAGTTCTTGATGCTCAACTCGAACAAGTCCTCGATGGCGCTGAACCTCAAAGCGCCCGAGGCGCGCGAGCTGTTCCTCGCCCTCGTGCGTGACGCCGACGTGGTGATCGAGAACTTCAAGAACGGGGTCATGAACCGCATGGGCCTGGGCTGGGAAGTGCTTCGCGAGGCCAACCCGCGCCTGGTGTACGCGGACGGCAAGGGGTTCGGCAGCGAGGGGCCGTACGCCGAGTATCCAGCGATGGACGTGACGATCCAAGCGATCGCGGGCGTGATGTCGATCACGGGCTTTCCCGAACACCCGCCGGTGAAGACCGGCGCCACGGTGGCGGACTTCCTGGGAGGCATCCACCTGGCCGCCGGCGTCCTCGCGGCGCTGTACGAGCGCGAGCGCACCGGGCGAGGGCAACGGGTCGAAGTGGCGATGCACGACACGGTCTACCCCACGCTCGCTTCGTCGCTCGGGGCCTTGTACAAGTCCGCGGGGACGAGCCACGAGCCGCCCGATCGCATCGGCAATCGCCACTACCTCGTGGTGCCGTACAACGTCTACCCGGCCAGCGACGGGCACGTGGCGATCATGTGCGTGTCGCAGGCGCACTGGACGCAGCTCGCCGCTCTCATGGGCCGCCCGGAGTTGGCGTCCGAGGGCCCGTTTGCGGACCTGTTCGCGCGCGCGGCCCGGGTCGACGAGCTCGACGCCATGATCGGGGAGTGGACCGCACCGCAGCACAAGTGGGACCTCACCAAACGCCTGCTGGCGGCCGGCGTTCCCGCGGCGCCGGTGCTTTCGCTGCGCGAGGTGGCGGACGACCCGCACCTGCTCGCCCGCGGAATGATCCGCGAGATCGAACATCCCACGGCCGGACGTGTTCGCGTTCCGGGCAATCCGATCCGGCTCGAAAGCTCTCCGCTGCGCGAGCTGCGCCCCGCGCCGCGAGTCGGCGAACACACCACACGGGTGCTGCGGAGCCTCGGCCTTAGCGAGGAGCGGATCGCAGCGCTGCGCGCGAGCGGAGTCGTGCGGTGAGAGGATACACGGCGCGGCGGAGGGCGCGAGACGCGGAGCGTTGCAGGCGATGAACTTTGCGTTGAACGAGGACGGCGAAGCCCTGCGCCAGGCGGCGCAGCGCTTCGCCGAACGTGAGCTCGCCCCCGGCGTTCGCGCGGCGGAGAGCCGCGGGTGCTGGTCGGATGAAGTGTTGCGCGTCGTCGACGGCTTCGGCCTTGCCGGTCTCGATGTGCCGGCGGAGCGCGGCGGCGCCGGGCTGGGATCGCTGGCGAAGGCCGTCCTCCTGGAAACACTCGCCCACGGCGACGCCGGCGGCCTGCTGGCCGCCGATCCGCTGGGCCTGGCCGCCGGGGCGCTCGTGGCCTGCCCGGATGTGACCACCGCCAAGACGCTGGCGGCGGCGTGCCTCGGTCGCGAAGGGGCATGCGCGCTGGTCGTCGCCGCCGACCCGGGACGCGCCCCGACCCGTATCGAGTGGACACCGGCGCGAACCCGCTGGGCGTGGATCACGGACGGCGACGACCTCCGCCTGCTCGAGCTCTCGGCAGCGGTGGCGGCAGCACCCGCTCTCGCCTTCCACGCCTCGGGCGGCGGATCGATTGGCCTCGACGGCGCGCGCACGCTCGGCGCATGGCAGCTCGATGCGGGGCTCGGCATGCAGCTCCGCGGCCGCGCCCGCCTGTGGGCCGCGGCCGTCGCGACCGGCGTGGCACAAGCGGCGCTCGACGCCACGGTCGCCTACGCGACGGAGCGCATCGTCTTCGGCAAGCCGGTCGCGCACCACCAGGGCAACGCCTTCGAGTTGGCGGTCGCAGCCACGCGCCTCCAGGCCGCGCGCCTCATGGTCCGCTACGCTGCTGCCGGCTTCGACGATGCGGATTCGAACGCCGGATTCTGGGCGTCGCAGGCGTGGCTCGAAACGATGGCCACCGCGGTGACGGTCACCGACCTCGGTGTCCAGTTGCTCGGTGGCCACGGCTTTCTGAAGGACCATCTCGCCGAGAAGCGCTTCCGCGAAGCGCGCATGCTCGGCTTGCTCGCCGGCGGGCGCGATGCCGCCGACGCCGATGTCGCCGCCGGTGCCCTCGATCCGGACCCCCTCTTCGACATGGAGGCGCCGGCATGAGGGCGCTCGACCGGCGCAGCCGCGAGATGCTCGCGGAGGTCCGCGAGCTCGGCCGGAAGTACATCCGGCCGATGGGTATCGAGAGCGACCGGCTCGAGGCACCACCGCCCGCGGATCACCCCTTCTACAAGATCTGCGCGCGCAGCGGTGGAATCATCGGCGCGCTGCTCCGTCTCGGCGGAGAGGGCGAGGACGCCGGCGCGCTCGAGTGGCAGCCGCTGCGCGTGCTCCTGCTGATGGAGGAGGCGGCTTACTGGGACCGGGGCGTGGCGCTCTCCTTGCCCGGTCCCGGCCTCGGCGGCGCCGCGCTGCACAGCACCGCCACGGCGGAACAGAAGCAGCGTTTTCTGCGCGTGTTCGATGACGACTCGCGGCCGCATTGGGCGGCGATGGCGCTCACCGAGCCCGGTGCCGGCAGCGACGTCGCGCGCATCCAGACGCGTGCGCGCAAGGAAGGGGATCACTGGGTGCTGAGCGGTTCGAAGATGTTCTGCTCGAACGGTGCGCGCGCGGACTGGGTGGTCGTCTGGGCAACGGTGGATCCGGAGCTCGGTCGCGCCGGGCATCGCGCCTTCGTGGTGGAGCGCGGCACGCCCGGCTTTCAGCTCCTGCGCGTCGAGCACAAGATGGGCTCGCACGGGTACGAGACCTCGAGCTTCGCCGTCGATGACGTGCGCGTGCCGGCGGAGAACCTGCTCGGCGGCGAGGAGTTCTACGTCGGCCGCAAGGGCTTCAAGGGCGCGATGGCGGCGTTCAACATCACGCGCCCGATCCACGCCAGCCAGGGCGTCGGCATCGGCCGCGCGGCGCACGACATCGCGCGCGACTTCGTGCGCGCGCAGTACCCGCAGCACGGGCGGCGGCGGCAAACTGCGCTCGAACGCTTGGCGACGATACGGCGCGAGCTGCAGGCCGCGCGCCTGCTGTGCTGGCACGCCGTCTGGCTGTACAGCCAAGGCAAGGAGAACGCGCTCGCAGCCTCGTACGCGAAGCTGTATGCGCCGCCGGCGGCGCTGCGGGCCGTCTCCGCCGCGCTCGACATCGTCGGCGAGGCTGGCGTGCTGCGCGACACCTATCTGGAGAAGCTCTACCGCGAGGTGAAGATCCTCGACATCGGCGAAGGGACGCAGCAGGCGCAGCGGCTGGTGATCGCCCGCCGCCTCGTCGGCCTGCCGCGCGAGTAGCCGAGGCAGCGTTCCCTCAGCCGAGAGGGCACGCGGAGCGAGGCGAACGCGTAATCCCGATGGCAGCGTGAGCAGAAACGGAGGCAGCGAACCAGCGAGTTTCGACGAATGGAGGCGAATCAGCGGCTGCCCGCTATGCCGGCTTGATGATGCGCAAGCGCGGGAAGTACGTGCGCAGATAGCCGCGATCGATCGCGGCTATCTGATCTGCCTGCCGCTGGGCGTGAGCGCCAATGAGGAAATCCGGAAGCAAATGCTCGCGTGGCCCACCCTTTCGGCGGTAGTCACGAAAGATGCGCCCGGCGAGGCGGGCAGCCTCGAGAACCGCCGCGCTGAAAGCAATGCCGAGGCCGCTCAAACTCTGGTGGAACTTCCGCTCGTCCAACAGCAGCGCGAAAAACTCCGCCGCCACCACGTCGCAGATGACCAGGTCGCCGTCTGCTCGGGTAGCAGCCAAGAGATCCGTCCATCGGTGTGCGTCGGGCTCGCCCTTGGCGATGGCGATCAGCACCGAGGTGTCGACGGCGGTGATCATCGCCGCCGCTTGCGCGGGAGCTCCACCGGACCACGCAGCTCATCGAGCCACTCCGCCACGCTCCGCCCGGCGAGCTCCTCTTTGGCAATCCCGATCACCGCGCGCATGCGCTCAACGTCGACGCGTTTGATCGCTTTGAGATGGTCGGCGGTCTCGTCGAATTCCAATATCGTCCCCTTGTGCAGCCGCAGCTTGCGACGAATGGGAAGCGGGATGGTGATCTGGCCCTTGCTGGTCACGGTTGCCTTCATGATGTGGAGAGTAAGGCATCAAGTAAGGAAAGTCCATCAACCAGGCGTGAGCAGACTTTCGGGACTCGCGATAGCCGGGGGCCCTGTTCTGCGGGCCCCCTGGGCCGAGGGCTGATGCACTCCGCCACTAGAGCGCGAGCGGCAGATCGAGATGCTTCTCGTAGATGTCGTCGCGGTGTTCGAGCAGAATCGGATCGAGCGCCGCACGGGTGGCGTCGTCCATCGTGGAAAACGCGCTGCGGAAGGCGTCGGGAATCGGGCACAGATCGTTCGGGAGTGGGGCGAACAGCGCCATGAACGTGGCGAGGTAGATGTCGGCTGCGGTGAATGCGTCGCCGATCAGATAGCGGCTTCCCCGCTGGTTCTGCTGCGCGAGACGGCGGGCGAACAGGCCGAGTAGCTCGACGACGCGCCTTCCGGCCGCCCCGCCGTTGTCGCCGCGATAGCCGTACTTGGCGCCGAGATACTCCGCGATCGGCCGGGGAAAGCCGCCGCCGCCGGCGAGGCTGAGGTGGACCCCGGAGAGGCGGCGTGCCCAGCCGAGACCGTCCTCGCCGCAGATTTCGTGCGACAGCCCGAACAGCAGGGCGCGGTCCTCCGGGTTCGCCGGGATGAGTGCCGGTGCCGGGGCAAGTCGCTCGGCAAGGAGGAGGATCTCCGCCCACCCAGTGCGCGGCGCTTCGTTTTGATAGACCGCGATAGGCGCGCTGTCATGCCCCGTCCACTCCTTTACCGCCGGACCTTCCGAACTGAGTCGCGTCGCGACGTAGGGGATCTTCTTGTGGAAGAGAATTCCCTTTGCCGCTTCGCCCCAGGGGCTGGGGACCATCCCGACCATCACGACGCGCAGCCCCGAACGTTGCTTGGCTTCCTCGACGGAAACGAACTCGATCATGGCGATCCGATCCTCCTCCGAACGCGCGCGCTCGTCCAGGCCATACCCTGTGTCATCTCTGCGGGCACAAGTCGTCGAGGCGCGCCCGAGCGACCTTGCTCTATCGCCGATGGATCCCCGGCCCGTCGGGCGCAAAGCGATCCCACAAGAAGCGCTCCTGCGGCTTCTCGGAGACCGTCTTCGGAATCTCGTCGACCACCTGCAGGTACGAGGGAACGAAGTTCGGCTCCAGGCCTTTCACGCAGGTCGCGAAGACGCTGGCGGGATCGAAGGCCTTCGCGTCCACGGGCACAACGGCCGCCACCACGTCGCTCTCGCCCGGCGCCCCGGAGGCCGCCGGCACGCCGTAGACGAAGACGTCATCCACCTGCGGATGCTCGGCGATGACCTTCTCGACGAAACCCGGGTTGACGAAGTCGCCATTGTGGCGAATGCCGCCGCCCTTGCGGAAATCGAAGTAGTACCAACCATCGGCGTCGCGGTGGCACATGTCGCCGCTGCGCAGCCAGCCGCCTTCGGTTTTCTTCTTCGAAGCCTCCGCGTTCTTGAAGTACTCGACCTCGACGCGCTCGCCGGTCGTCGGTCGCGAGATCAGCTCGCCGATGACGCCGGGCGGGCACTCGTTGCCGTGCTCGTCGACGATCTTCATCTCGAGCGTCGGGGGCGGCTTTCCAAAACTGCCGATGGGGCCGACGCCGATCGGATTGATCGCCAGCCCTCCCTCGACCGCGGCGTAACACTCGAGGATCTTCACGTTGAAGCGCTGCTCGAAGGCGCGCCACAAGGCGGCGGGCATGCCGCCGCTGAGCACCATGCGCACCGGGTTGTCGGCGTCGTTCGGCTTCGCCGGCTCGCTGTAGATGGCCGTGGCCATGCCGCCGAGCAGGTTGAAGACGGTGCAGCCGTGCTCGCGGCAGACGTCCCAGAGGCGCGACTTGGTGAACCGGCGACTGAACACCGCCCGCAGCTTCATGACCAGCGACGGCGCCAGCGTGACGATCTGGGCGTTCCCGTGGGTCAACGACAGTCCGTTGTACGGCCGGTCATCGGGTCGGAGGCCCATCAGGTATCCCAAGGCGCTCGCCCCGACGTAGCGTCCGTTGGCGCACACCACCCCCTTGGGATCCCCCGTCGTCCCCGACGTGTAGATGATCTCAAGAGGATCTCCCGGCACGTCGACGCGCGGCGTGACGTAGCGCTCCGGCGTATCGAGCAGCGGGGCGAACGGTTCCGCGCCCGGGACGTCGGCCGTCGGCATCCTGTCGGGCTCTTCCCGCGACTCGAGGACGAGGATCCACTCGAGGTTCGGCAGGTCGGGGCGCACCGCCGCCACCTGCGCCAGGGCGTAATCGGCGCAAACGATCCCGCGGCATTCGGAGTTGCGCAGCGTATAGGCCAGCTTCTCGCCGCGAGTGCGCGGATCGATCGGCACGAACACGCCGCCGCTCAGCGACGCCGCCACCATCGTCTCGATGAACTCCGGGTGGTTGCGCATCATCAGAGCGAAGCGATCGCCCTTGCCCAGCCCCTTGGCAATGAGACCGGCGGCAATACGATTGCCGTTCGTCCACAGGTCGGCGTAGGTGCGCACTTCGTGGGGGCGCACGCCGCCGCCATCGAACGTGACCACGTCGAAGTCGGGCACCTGCTCCGCACGCGCCGCGATCAGATCCGCCAGGATCAATTCGTTTCGTTCTCGCATCACCCATCCTCCGCGCGGGCGTCTCCAATCTCGACCACGATCCGCTGCGGGTCGCCTCGTTTCGTACGCAGCATCTCCAAGCCCTCGGCCACCTCGTCGAGCGCGAGGCGGTGCGAGATGGAAGATTCGATGTCGATGGTGCCGGCGGCTTCGAGTTCCAGGATCTCCTTCAGGTCCGCTTGGTGCGATCCGAAGCTGCCGAGCACGGACAGCTCCTGAAACGCGAAAATCGCCTGCGGAAGATCGACGGCGGGTGGCATCATACCGACCCCAACGGCCACGAGCCGCCCGCCCGGAAGCAGCCCGCGCACACCGGCTGCGACCGTTCCCGGCGTTCCGACGCACTCGATCACGACGTCGGCGCCGCCTCCGGTGAGGTCGCGGATCGCCGATGCGGTGTCGATTTTCGAGGCATCGACGCAGTCGGTGGCGCCCGCTCGCGCGGCCCGTTCGAGCGCGACCGCGGAGACGTCGACGGCGATGACCCGCTCGGCGCCGAGCACGTGGGCCAGACTGACGGCCTGGCTCCCGAGTCCGCCGCAACCGAGCACCGCAACGCGTTGGCCGGGGCGCAACCCGGCGCGGCACTTGAGCGCGTGATAAGGGCTCGCGACGCAGTCGGTGGATACTGCCGCAGCCACCAGCGATACCCCCTCGGGTACGCGCACCAGCGTGCCGGCGGGTACGCGGATCGCTTCCGCGAACGCCCCGTCGATATGCAGACCGGGTGACACGAGCTGCGGGCAGCAGTTCGGATGTCCCGATACGCAGACGCGACACGTGCCGCAACCAGTACCGAGATGAACCGCCACGCGGTCGCCGGGGTTCCAATCGCCCACCTCCGCACCGACCGCCTCCACGACGCCGGCGGGCTCGTGCCCGAGCGTGATCGGCAACCCACCGGGCACCGGCATCCCTTCGAGGAAGTGCACGTCGGAGCCGCAGATGCCGCAGGCGCTGAGTTTGACGACGACGTCGCCGGGACCGGGTACCGGGTACGGAATTCCCTCGATCTTGAGTTCAGTCCCAGGCCCGTAGAATCGGGCGGCTCGCATGCGCCGGCTCATCGTTGGCTCCCCCGGTGACGTGGTGCTCAACCCGCCTCGAAGTTGGTTGACTCCCCCCTTACAGGCTCTCCGCTGCAACCAGGCTCAGCACATCGTTGCAGCCGTCCTCGATCATCGAGGCGCGGGCGTCGCGCAGCAGTTTCTCGATCGGATACTCGCGGCTCAAGCCGTTGCCGCCGAAGATCTGTAGGGCGCTGCTCGCCACCTCGAAGGCTGTATTCGTCGACGTCACCTTCGAAGCGACGGCCAGGTGCAGCTTCGGGGGGATGTTCATCGAGTTGTAGAGCGTCACCTGCCGGCTCAGCGTCCTCGCCGACTGGACCTTGCGGAACATCTCGAAGAGACGCATTCTCACGCTCTGGTGCTGGAAGATCGGCACGCCGCCCTGCACGCGCTGCTTCGCGTAGTCGAGAGCCAGATCCAGCGCCGCCTGTGCCACTCCGACGAAGATCGAGCCCATCCCACCGTTCGCGTTGCACAGGATCATGTCGGTCGCGAACGGGTAGGACTCCGGCGGGATCACCATGTAGTTGGCGGGAATGCGCACGTTGTCGAAGAAGATCTCTCCCTGATTCAGCGACCGCTGCCCGATCTTGTTCAGCGGCTTGCCCTTCGACACGCCCGGAACATCGAGCGGGACCAGAAATCCGCCGTCGCCGCGTTTCCCGTTGCCCAGGTCGACGGCGCAGAACATCGCCGCCGCCTTGGCGATGGTGCCATTCGAGACCCAGGCCGATTTCTGCCCGTCGAGGACAAAAGAGTCGCCATCCCTGCGCGCGATACAGTTCGGCCGCCCCGGTTGTTCAACGCCCGGCTTGCTCATGTAGTAGATCAGGTCGCTGCCGTGGTCCGGCTCGGTACCCGCCCAGCAGCCGATACAGTCCTCGGCGCTGAAGCGCTCGACCAACTCGGGATTCCCCGACATCTCCGCCATCATGCGCGGGAAGCCGGCGACGCCGAAGGCGATTGCCAGCCCGGAATCGCCCCAGCCCATCTCTTCGGTGATGATGCAGCGCAGTCTCGCCTGCTGCGCCGGCGTCCGGTCGCCACCGGGAGCCATGAGCTCGGCGAAACCGAGGGCGCGGTGTTTCTTGAACACCTCCCAGAGAATGGAGTCCTTGGCGATGACGTCCTCGGGGTCCGCCATCGCGTCGAGCTTGATCCCCGCCGGCCGCATGACCTCCGCGGCAAATCGGTGCGCCGTCTCCTGAACGGCTCGCTCTTCCTCGGTCAGATCCACTTCGTAATCGATGCTGGACATAGTATGCTCCCGAGCTGGCTGGTCCTCTAGCGAACGAGAATCGTGACGCACATCGAGGCGGCTTCCCTTCCGACGACCCCGCCCCCGTTGTGCGCCAGGGCGGCCTTCGCACCCGGGACCTGTCGCTTGTCACAACGGCCTTGCAGTTGCTCGGTAAGCTCGACGATCTGGGCGACTCCGGTGGCACCCACCGGGTGGCCTTTACGCAGCAGGCCGCCGGAGGTGTTCACCGGGAGCCGGCCACCGAGCTTGGTGACGCCGTCATCGATCAACCTCCCCGATTCACCCTTCCGGCACAGACCGAGCGACTCGTAGGCAATGAGCTCGCCGATGGCCGACGCATCGTGGAGCTCGATGACGCTCAGATCGTCGGGCCCGAGGCCTGCCTGTTCATAGGCCTCTCGCGCGCAGAGCGAGGCGGAGTCCAACTCCCCAGGCTCATGATCCCACCCGGAATGCAGCACACTCGACGCCACGCGCACCGGGCGATTGAGGCCGAGCTGGCACGCCTTGCGCTCGCTCACCACGATCGCGGCCGCCGCCCCGTCGCCGATCGGCGAGCACATCGGGCGGGTGAGCGGCTCGTCGATCATCGGCGCGGCGAGCACGTCGTCGACGCTCAACACCTCGCGGAACTGGGCGCGCGGATTCAGGCTGCCGTGGAAGGAGTTCTTGGCCGAGACCCCGGCCAGTTGCCGCACGGTCGTCCCGTACTGCTGCATGTGGGCGCGTGCCACGCCGGCGTAGAAGTCCATGGCGACGGAGCGCTTGTCGCCGCCACCGCCGCTCGGGGAGACCGCTCCACCGCCCGACGCGCCCGCACGGAGGGTGGCCAGGAATGCCTCCAGCTCCTCGACGTCCATGCCGCCCCGCAGCGCCATGAACGTTCTCTGCTTGTCCGGGTGGTAGAGCTTCTCCGCGCCGAGAGCGAGAACCACGTCGTAGCACCCGCACGAGACCATCGCGCACGCTTGCTGGAAGGCGGTGGAGCCGCTGCCGCAGGCGTTCTCGACGTTGATGACCGGGATGCGTCCGATCCCGATCGAACGCAGGATCACCTGGCCGCGGATACATTCCTGCCCGGTGATGATGCCGGCCATCGCGTTGCCGACGTAGGCCGCCTCGATATCCGCGGCGGTGAGACCGGAATCTTTCAGTGCAGCCTGAACGACCTCCGCGCCCAGGGCCTTCAACCCGGTGTCGACGTGTTTTCCGAACCGGCTCATGCCGACCCCGGCCACGATCGCATTCATGCGCATGGTTTCCTCCTAGTCCGCGACGCGCTTCGCGCGATCCGCATCGCCATCGAGAAGCGCACAGTCAACGTTGATGCAGCGGTCGAAGGGCACGGGTTGCCACTCAACCGGGCTGTGAGAGAGGTGGCCATAGTCCCCCACCAGGTGCAGCCACTTCACCATGCCCACCTCGACTTCGTTGGAGCCATCGCCTCCCGGGAACAGGAAGCCCTCGAAGCCGTTGTAGATGGTGAGACCGTCCGGGCGCTGCGCCGGGCTGGTGAGAGCGGGCGCCACGAACTCGCCGACGTCGTTCCAGACGCGCACCAGCGCATCGTCGGCGATGCCCTTGTCGCGCGCGACGGCATCGTTGATCAGGACGAACGGCTTGCCCCGATGCGTCTCCAGCATCAGCGGGTTGAGCATGTTCATCGCGTGGATGCTCCAGCGGGAATGGCCGCCGGAGAGACGAAACGGGTGATCGCCGCCCATCGCCGGCGGCTCCTTGTGCACGGGCAGGTCCTCGCCCGCTTCCTGGTACCACGGGTGATCGATCAGGAACTGGGCGCGTCGGGTGAGCGTCGGATAGGGGTGACCCAGCTCGATGTGGTTGCGCAGCGGCGCGTGCGTCTCGTTGTGTGGGAACGGCGAGGCATTGGCGGTCATCAGCGCCACAAAGGCCCAGTTGTTGTAACGGCTGTAGCCCTGCTTTCGAAACGTCTCGATGGTGGTGCCGGGGGGCAGGTTGCCCGAGGTGACCGAGTCGGCCAGCATCTCGCGGGCGACGCTCTCGCCGTCGACGAGAACGCCCTTGTGGGAGAAGATTTCCCACAGCTCGTCGTAGCGGCGCCAGCCCGCATTGCGGTGCTGGAAGCCTTCGAGACCGCGCGCCCGTGCCCGCTCGCTGATCTTCTTCATCAGCGCGCCAAGAGAGTCCCACTCGTCGCGCGACTCCCCGTAGGGCGGCACCACGGCATGCGACATGGCCAGGATGAACGGCCACGGTGTCGGCATGCCAAAGCCCGTCTTTTCATAGTGCTGAGCGGCGGGCAGCACGATGTCGGCGTAGAGCGCGGTCTGCGACATGCGGAAGTCGATGCACACGATCTTGCTGAGCTTCGGCCAGAGATTGCGCAGCAGGGCGTTCTTTCCACCGCGCGTCCGCCGCA
>Ga0316628_100003896_pt1 | contig 11592 bp, 5 predicted proteins | sample OWC_Aug_M2_C1_D5_FD_207648 | JGI IMG/M metagenome (GOLD analysis project Ga0316628, IMG submission 207648) | Wetland soil microbial communities from Old Woman Creek delta, Ohio, United States - OWC_Aug_M2_C1_D5_C | ecosystem: Environmental > Terrestrial > Soil > Wetlands | place: USA: Ohio... | reverse complement strand
GCAGGCTCGCGGAGGGCGCCGATGTGTTGTGCATCGGAGGCGGCCCGGTGGGGCTCAGCGTGGCGCTGGTGGCGAAGGCCAAAGGCGCGCGGCGCGTGTTCGTATCGGAAACCTCGGCCACCGCGCGCGCGGTGCTCGCGCGTTACGACGTGACCGTGATCGACCCTTCAAGCGTCCCCATTGCGCAGGTGCTCGAGGAGGCCACGGGGCGTCCGGCGGTGGCGGCCATCTTCGATTCCGTGGGGAACCGCGCAACGCTCCACGAAGCACTCGGGCTGCTCCAGGAAGGCGGCACCTACGTCAACCTGGCGGTCCACGATACGCCCCTCGAACTCAATGCCGCGGCGCTCGGCTCCGAGCGCACCATTACCACGTCTTCGAACGCGTTCTACAGCGATGTGCGCGAGGCGTACGACCTGATCTTTTCCGGGCGCGTGGCGGCCGGCCCCATGATCACGGACCGCTTCCCGGTGGCTGAATACCAGCAGGCTTTCGACCGCCTGCTCAGCACGCCGAAACAAGCCTATAAGGCGGTGCTGCTGCCGTAGGGCTCGCCGGCGGTATAGACTGGGCAAACTGGAGGTGCGCGTGGCACGTTGGCACTATTTTGCGGCCCTGATGCTTGCGCTCCCGCTGGCGGGCGCGCCGGCAGGCTCCGTCCTCGAACCCGGTCCGGAAGGGATCCCGGCCTGGGCGCAGCAGGGGAAGTTCCGCTTCACGCGGCTCGACGGCGGCCCCATCGAAATCAAGAAGACCAGCCGGTCCGCCTGGGGCATGCACTTCACCGATGCCCAGAAGGAAGTCCTGGGCAATCTCTACACCAGGTACGCCGATCGCGTGGTGGACCTGCTCGAGCAGGCGCACATCAACTACGTCTGGCTCACCTTCAGCGTGGGCTATTCCTGGGAAGACGAGGCGGAGCAGCGCGACCAGTGCCGCCGCCTCGTGGCGCGGCTGCACCAGCGCGGCATTCGCGCGGCGGCCTATACCTGCTCGGTCAGTGTCTTCTGGGAGAGCCTGTTCCGCGACGAGCCGCGCGCGGTCCGCTGGATTACGTTTGACCCGCACGGCGTCCCCTACCGCTACTCGGGCGGCAGGGACCCCCTGCGTTTCATCGCCGACGTGAGCAATCCCGAGTGGGTGGAGTTGCAGAAGCGCCGCGTGGGCGCCGCCATCGACGCCGGGTTCGACTCGCTGTTCTTCGACAACACGGCCGCAGCGGCGTGGGCGAGCGATGAGGCCATGGACGCGTTCATCGGTAAGATCCGCCGCTACATCCACGAAGAGCGCCGTTCCAACCTGCTGCTGTTCACCAACTACGGGCTCACCCCCACCCGCGCACTGCTCAACCGCAACATGGATTGGGTCTTTGCCGAGGGCTGGCGCGAGCCGGGCGTGTGGGACGGGAATTGGAACGTGAGCAACATTCGCCGCACCAAGTACCTGCGCGGCATCGTCCCGGAATGGAAGCCGCTGACCACGGAGTACTCCATCTTCCACGAAGGCAACCGCGCCACCGCGTGGCTCGCGCCGCGCTCCCAGAAACTGGCCACCGCGGAGGCCGCCGCGTTCCAGTCGGATTATTCGTGGGACATGGAAGGGCCGTTCGATGCAGCCCTCATGGCCAAGGACCCGGCCGCCATGGCTTCGTGGAACGCCATCGGAGAGTACGGCCGCTTCCTCCGGGAGCACGAGGATCTTTACGTGGGAGCGCGGCGCGTATCGCCCATCGCGGTGGTGGCGCCGGGCACGGGCATTTCGTTCACTTGGGACCGCGAGGAATCCGGTCTGATCGAGGCGCTGGCCCGCCGGAGCGTACTGTTCGACGTACGGCAGCCCGGTGCGCTCGATGATGAGCAGTTGCGTGCCTACCGCGCGGTGGTGGTGGGCACCGGCATGGAGATGCCGCCGGCCCTGGGGCGCTACCAGGAGCGCGGCGGGAAGGTGTACACGGCGGCGCGCGGGGACGCCCGCACCGTGGAGGAGATTGCCGCGCTGGCCGCGGGCGCGCCGGCGCTGGCGGTCGAGGGCGCGCCCTACGTCCTCGGGAACGTCACGCGCCTCGGCAACGCCCTGGCCGTCCACTTGTTGAACTACGCCCCGGCCGCCGTCTCCGGGGTGCGAGTGAGGCTGAACGTGGGCCGGGAGTTCGCCGCGCTCGCGGGTGCGGAGCCGCGGCTCTATACGCCAGATAGTGCCACCGGAGGGCTGGCCGGCGTGCGCCGGAACGGCTCAGCCGTCGAGTTCACCCTCGGCAGGTTGGATACCTACGGGGTGGTCGTGTTGAAGCCGTAACAACCATCGAATGGAGGATGCCATGAAGAACACTCGCCGCCAAATTCTGCTGGGTCTGGCGCCCGCCGCGGGTGCGGTTGCAGCCCCCGCTCCGAACCGGGCCGCGGCCGTGCGCTCGGCCCTATTCAACGTTCGCGATTACGGCGCCGTGGGCGACGGCACCCGCATGAACACCAAGGCAATTCAGGACGCTGTCGACGCCTGCGCCCGCGCCGGCGGCGGCACCGTCCTCATCCCCGCCGGCAGGTATCTTTCCAGCACCATCGTGCTCCAGAGCCACGTGATGATCGAACTGGCTTCCGGCGCCACACTCCTGGGGAGCTCGAACCTGGCGGACTTCCCGGTTCACGTCCCCAAGCGGCGCTCCTATACCGATGTCTATGTCGATAGGAGCTTGATTTATGCGGAAAACGCGGAGAACATCGGGATCTGCGGGCGGGGGACCATCGACGGGCAAGGCGCGGCGTACAAAGACCGCCGGTACATGATCCGCCCGTACATCATCCGGTGCATCGAATGCCGCGGCGTCTCGGTATCCGGCGTGACCATCCTTAACTCACCCATGTGGGTACAGCATTACCTCGCCTGCGACGATGTCTCGATCCACGGCATCTCCGTCCACAGCGTGGTCAACGCCAACAACGACGGCATCGACATCGACTGCTGCCAGCGCGTGCGCATCTCCGATTGCGAAATCGTCTCGGGCGACGACGCCATTGTCCTGAAGGCCACCTCCGACCGCCCCTGCCGGGACGTGACTGTGACGAACTGCGTGCTCAGCACGCGGTGCAATGCCTTGAAGCTCGGGACGGAGTCGAACGGCGGCTTCGAGAATATCGCCATCTCAAACTGCACGATCTACGATACGCGCCTGGCGGGCATCGCACTCGAAATGGTGGACGGCGGCCGGCTCGACCGCGTGGCCATCTCGAACATCGCCATGCACAACGTCAGCGCGCCCATCTTCATCCGGCTGGGCGACCGCGGGCGGCCGTTCGTTACTGGTGGACCGCGCCCACCCGCCGGTTCGCTTGCCAACGTCGTCATCAGCAACGTGGAGGCAGTGTCGTCGCGGGTGACCGGATGCGCCATCGCGGGGTTGGCCGGCCACGCCATGGAGAACGTGACCCTGGAGAATATCCGGCTCGTGTTCCCCGGCGGCGGCACGGCGGCCGATGCGCGCCGCGCGGTGCCGGAGAACGCCGACAAGTACCCCGAGTACGCCATGTTCGGTACCCTGCCGGCCTATGCGTTCTACTGCCGCCACGTGAAGGGGCTGCGGCTGCGCAACATCGTGACCCGGTTCGACGGGGCGGAGGAGCGCCCTGCGCTGGTGTGCGATGACGTGGAGGGCCTGGACCTGGCGGATTCCGCGTTCGCGGGCGCCGCCGAAGGCGAGCCTGCCATCCGGTTCGCGGACGTGCGGGACGCGTTCGTCCACGGCTGCCGTACGCCCGCGGCCGTCCAGACGTGGCTCCAGGTGACCGGGGGCGCGAGCGGCCGCATTACCGTCATGGGCAACGACCTGCAACGCGCCGCGAAGGCCGTGGACGCGACTGCCGGCGTGCCGGACGGCGCCGTGTTCCAGGAGGGCAACCGGCTTAAGGCCGGGTGATGACCGCCACCGTGTAGGTGCGCAACTCCGGTACTTCGAACGCGCTGTTCTTCACCGGGGCCTCGTGCACGCCCTCGAAATCGGGCGAGAGCAGCCGTACCTTGCCTGCCGCCCCGCGCACCCGCACCCGAATGGCCGGTACTGGCTTCTGCGCGTAATTCAGCAGGTGCACAACAAGCCGCGCCGGGCGCTCCTGCCGCACCACGTTGTAGAGCACCGTGGCGGGCGCCTCGATTTCGACGGGCGTGACGGCCGCGGCCAGGCCGGCGAGTTCGTCGAGGTTGGCCGTGACCGTGCCGCCCTCGCGTGCATATCGTGCAAGCGTCTCCTTCATGCGCGGGGAAAAGCCGCCGGGTTCCGGCGCGGCAATGGCGCGGTAGCGCTTCAGCGCTGCCAGCGCGGGTTCCTGGTAGCCGAACAGCACGTCGTATTGCACATTGCGGGCGGCCATCCCGTTGAGTGCGGGCACCAGGCTGTCGCTCTCGCCGGCCAACACCGCCACCGGCGCCGCGGGGCGCGGGTCCGTATAGTGCTCCTCATGGCGTTCGAGGAACGCGTTGTACTTCCCGATAGCGGCGAGTTTTTCAAGTGCGGCGGACACGCCGTTATGAAGATCGCGCAGGAACAGGCCCTCGAAGAACGGCTCGAACCCGGCCTGAAAAGCGGCGCATTCGGCGATGGAAAGCTGCCACTTCGCGGGTGCCATCGGGTCCGTGAATCGGTCGCCGCGATGCCGCCCGCCGTATTCGGCGGACACCGGGCGCCACCCTTCCGAAATGCCCCAGTGATAGCGCAGCAGCCCGGCGTTGGTCGCCAGGCGCCTGGGTTCGGGGTCTTCCGGGTACCAGCCGGGTTCCTGGCCGTCTTCGGTGGTGACGCCGTTCTGATACCGCGCCCACGTATAGACCCGCCGGTTGTAGTTGGACATCAGCACGATCTTGCGGCCGAAGCGCGCGGCTTCCTCGTATACCACGTTGAGGAACCGCTGCACGTTCTGCGCGCCGTGATACTGGAACGTGTTGTCCACCCAGAACGAATCGGCGCCCGCCTCCATGGCCGCACGCACGCGCTCCCGGGTGTAAGCGAGCCACTCGGGGTTCGCGATGTTCGCCATGTAGCGGTGGGGCGGTTTGTAGAAGCGCGGCGAGCCGTCCGGTAGCAGTTCCACCCAGTGGCGCGAGGCGGGCACGCGCTCGAACATGTCCGCCCAGAACATGTTGGCGACGGAGAAGTAAGCGGCTACCCGGATCCCCTGACGGTGGCACTCCGCGATGTAGCGCCGCACCGCGTCGCGCTGGGCAGCCTCGGTCTCGTGCGAAAAGCCCACGCTCCAGGTGACCCAGGCCCAGTTGATGTGGGCGGTCTTGAGGAACGCGACCGTGCGGGGGTTGTACCACGCGCGCGTGGCGGCCATCACGCCGCGCTCATCGGCCTCCGTGTAGTTCGGCCAGCCGGACAGACGGCCCTTCTCGGCTTCGATGAGGCCGCCGTCCCAGCGCGCCGGACGGAAGCGGCCCGTGCGCGCCCACGCGGGCAGCGACTCGGGGCTGGTGAGCGGCGGCAGGTCCGCCGCGAGGGCGGGCGCCGCCACGAGGCAACACGCGACGCGAATCCAATGGCGCGGCATGCACCGAGGATATGCGAACCGCCGCGCGCGGGCAACCGCGGCCGAGGCTTGTTCAGCCCTTGAGCGCTTCGGGCTTGCGTTCCACGGCCTTGGGGCCGAACGCGCCGGGCACCCAGAAATCCTGCCAGCCCAGCCTGCACTCTTCCACCATCTGGAGGCCGTACTCGCAGCGGCCCAGGTCCTCCGGCCCGCCGTTATTGGTGCCGAAGGTGAACTTGCACCCCGCCGCCTTGGCCATTTTGAGGAACGCCGCCGACGGCAGGCGGTAGCGGTTGTTGATCTCGATGGCCACGCCGTTGCGCGCCGCCGCGTCCACCACCTTGCGCATGCGCTCCGCGGTCCACAGCCGGTCGTAGTCTTTGGCGATACTCTCCGGCAGGAACGTGGGGTTGACGTAGATGTCGATGGGCTCGCGCTCGAGAATCCCAACGGCCCGCTCCACCAGCACGTCCATGAACTCCTGCGCGTCCGCGATGGTCCCGACCTCCGCGGGAATCCACAGCCGCATGCGCCGCCCGCGGTTGTCGGTCCACGTCATAGAATCGGTGAAGGTGTAGTCGAACAGGGCGGCCGCGCGGCGCGAGAACATTTGGGTCCATTCGCGCCCCTCCGCCTGCATGGCTACGAAGACCGGTTGGCCGCGCATGCCTTCGAGGAACCGCCGCGCGCCTTCGTCGTTCTCCACCGGGAAGCCTTTCCCACAGTTCACCGCGATGCCGTACTGGAGCCCGTCCCGCCGCGACTTGGCGAGCGCCTGCTCCAGCGTGAGCCCGTTCTTCAAGTGGACATGGAAATCCACCATGGGGTAATTGCGGGTGCCGAGCGTAAGGATGTGGCGGTAGACGCCGTCCACCACCGGCGCCGGTCCGGGCGAGGGCAGATCGTCCGCGAGCGGCCGCACCCGGATCGAGCGGAAGCGCACCTTGGAGCCGGGGTCGTGGCCCTGGAGGGCGAAGGTCCCGCGGTCGAGCACCACCCCGCGACTGCTGCCGCCGGCCAGCACCGGCGGGTCGGGTTCCGTGAAATCCACCAGCAGCGTGCCGTTAAGCCGCACCTGCACGTTCTTGCCGCGCACGGCCACATGCAGCTTGAACCACTCGCCATCGGGCACCAGTTGCTTGTAGACGTTGCGTACGCCGTAGAGCGAGCCGGTCTTCTTGCGTTCCCGGTAGCTGCCCTCGCCCAATGCCGTGTTGTTGATCTGGACCTCGAAGCCCTTCTGCGGGAACCCCTTCTCCTGGTAAGCGGTGTGGAAGTAGATACCGGAGTTCGCCAGCGGCTGGGTCAGCACCTCCGCCTCCAGTTCGAAGTTGCGGAACCGGGCGTTCGCCACGGGGCCGGTGTAGAAGAGGTGGGAGCGCGGGCCGTCCGCCGCGAGCTGTCCGTCCACCACTTTCCACGAGCCCTGGTTCTCGCTGGGGCGCCAGCCCGTGAGCGTTCGGCCGTCGAACAAGGGGACCCAGCCGTCGCCCGCCGCCGTGACGGTGGCCGCGGCAGCCGCGCCCACGAACGCCCGCCGCGTGATTTCCGGTTTCCGCATCGGTTTCACCTCTCAGCCCAGTATAGGGCCTGGCTCACCGCTTGCGGCCTGCCGCGCGGTTAGCGCTCAGGACAGGATGTTCTTCACGTCTTCCAGGCGCGCGCGGATCAGCGCCCCGGCTGCGTCCTGGTCCTGCTTCAGGCGGGCGAGGTTGGCGTCGTTGCTCTTCAGTGCATTCTCCAGCACCTCGCGGTTGCGCGCGCCCACCGTGATGTAAGGATCGAGCACTGTGGTTCGGTCGAGCGGCACGACCACCACGGCGACCTGCCCCAGCTTTGGGGTCACCGCGCCCTGGAGCCGCTGCAAGACCTGCTTCCCGAGGGACACCTCCAGATCCACGGTGCCGCGCGTCGAGGCGGGATCCTGCAACTGCTTGGCGTTCAGCGCCAGGATGGCGTTGCCGGCGGTATCGGTCACACCTTCGGAGAGCGTTTCGTCGCCGCGCGCCAGGCGCACGTCCAGCCCGGGTATGCCGGTGCCGGTGCCTTTCTGCGATACCCTCACTCCCGCGCGGAAACCGGCCGGGTCGGGCGCTACGTCTGGCGGCGCGAGCGCCGCTCGCAAGTCGGTCTCCAGTTGGCCCCGATCTTCCCTCAAGCGCGCGGCACGCTTCTCATAATTACAATTGCCTTCCGCGGAAGCCGCTTCCAGGTCCTTGGCCTGTTGCTCGAAATGGCCGCGCACGGCCTGCTCGATCGGCGGCAGGCTCCCCGCGAAGCGCTCGCGCCACTCCGGGGAGCTGAACAGCGCCTGTGCCAGTTCGCCGAAACCGCCGAGGTCTACGCCCTCCAGGTTCCAACGGGTGAAATCGAACTTGTCCCAATTGGTGGCGTTGAGGTTGAGGTCCGGGGGACCGGATCGATCGCTCATAAGATCCTTTCTCCATCGTTACGGGGCCGGGAAATTGTTGACCCGGTTCACCGGGCCGACGGTCAGAAAACTGGTGGTCAGGTTGGATGAGGCTAGCGACACCGAAGCCGCGCTCACCTGCAAGGCGGGGCCGTCCCCCGCCGAGCGCACGCGGTTGGCGCTGGTCACCGACTCGGTCCCGCTGATAGCCATGCCCATCCGCCCGGTGGTCTCCACTGCGTTCGAGACGAGCGTCGCCCTCTGTGCCTGCAACAGCACCGAAGCACCTACGGACCCGAATGGCCCCGGCGGCGCGTGGCGCACGCGGTTGTTTTCGAATTGCAGAGTGCCGGCGCTGATCACCGCGACCATAAAGAAGGACGTATTGGCCGTCCCTTCGAACTCGTTGCCGCGCACCGCCACGTCGGCGCGGCGTGCGGATACGAACAACCCGCCGCCCGCGCTGTCGCGCACCACGTTCTGCTCCACTCGCAGGCTCCCGCGCACGGCCGCCACCAACATGGCGCCAATCACCAGCCCGTTGAGACCCGCCAGCGTCGCGTTCTCCGCGAAGAGGTTGCGCCCGATCTCCGCGTCCGAGGCGTCTTCGATGTAGACCGGTACGAATGGTCCCGGGCGCGCGGTCGTTGGACCGTTGTTAACTAGGGTGTTATCCAGAATTCGGGCGTTGCCGGCGCTGCCCAGGGTTACCACGCCGCTCTGCCAAAGCTGCTGCGGATCTCCCCCGGCACAGAAGCGGATACGGTTACCTGCGATGCGCAGACCGTCGACGAGGGTGGCCGGACCGGCCGTGGAGATGGCCGTCAGGCGCGCCAGGTCGAAGGCGTTGTTCTCGATGGCGAGGTCCGCGGTGTCCTCGTCGATCAGGATGCCGTGCCCGGGCGCGGCCAGCAGGCGGTTGCCGGACACGGTCAGTTTGGTGGCGCCGCCGTGCGCCAGGATCAGGCCGGCTGTAATCGGCGCCTCGGGACTGAAGCCCGCCAAGCCGTTGTTTGTCACGGCACAAAGCGTGGCATCCAGTTCCACCGCGGTGAACGCGCACGTTACGGTGTTGGTATCGATGGTGGTGAGGGCGCGCGCCGACTGGATGCCGCGGCCCTGGGCGCTGATGGCGTTCGACTGGATGAGGTGCCGCGGGCTGATTGTCCGGATCAGCGCGGCCAGCGGGTTGCGCGCGCCGCCGCCGAGGCGGATGCCCACCTGGCGGCACAGCAGCAGTGTATTCTCCACGGCCGCGAAATCGAAGCTCACCACCGCGTCGGAAAAGTATACGCCGTGGTCCAGCGTGAAGAATACGTTGCGATGGAGTTTCAACACCATCGCCAGCCCGAAGCCCTTGAATCCGCCCACCGCAGGAGTGGCCGAGACCGTGGTAAACAGGCCGGCCGGGCTGGAGGAAAACGCGGCCAGCGACTTGCCCGCGAGCGCACTGAACAGCTTGGTGAGCTCCGCCAGCGAAACCAGCACGATCCCGTTCAGGCCCAGGAACTGGTTGGACTCGCACAGGAAATCCGCCAGAACACCGGCCTGAAGGACGCCCGTCCAGAGCCCCGCGATGAAGTTGCCCTCCACCCGCACAACGAGCCCCATGATTAGCAGCAGTCCGGCCAGCGCAAGGATCTCGTTGCCCTCGATGCGCGCGGCGATCAGCAGGAAGGCCATCACCCCGACCTGCGCGGCCATGGCATTATGCGCGATGGCCACATCACGCCCGGAGCGCAGGAACACCGCAACCGCCTGGAAATCTGCCGCGGTCGCGGGCGCAAAGAACAGGTCCAGCACCTGGGCCTGGAACTGGTCGATGTTGGCGCGGTCGAGGAAGGTGGGCGGGATGAGGTTCTTGCGGCTGAGGGAGCGTAACTGGTTGTGCAGGATTCCGATGCCTTCGCCCTGGTCGATCAGGATGGAGGCCTGCACGGCCAGGCTACGGTTGTCGCGGAAGAGGAACTCGCGCAGGCGCCCCTCGGCCGCGGCCACAATCTTGGCCCCCAGGAGGAAATTGCGCTCGATGGCAATGCCGGCGCACTCGGTGAGGTCGATGACGCGGCCGCTAGGCAGGGGCGGCGCGGTGCCGCCGGGTGAGGGATCCCGCACCAGCAGGTCCACCAGCATACAGTCCCGCACGGCGCAATCGAGCGCGCGCGTGAAGCGCATCACGGCAAACCCCAGCGGCGCGGCCGCGAAGAACGACTCGAACCGCACGCTGCGCGCGCCTTCCACGACGAACAGGCTGGCGCCCGGCACCTCCGAGTTGAGCACGATGCGGGTGGCGGGCCCCACTCCCCGGACGATCACGTTGCTCTTATCCGGCCCCAGCGTGATGGGCGTATTCACCACGTACACGCCCCGCCCGATGCACACCAAGCCGCCGCGGTCACCGAGCGCGTTGATGGCCTGCTGGATATCGGTGAATTGGCCGTGGCTGTCCACGCCATCCCCCACCGTGACGGTGCAACAGTCGCACTCGCCGGTGCCGCCGAAAGGCGGCGGCCAGTGGTCCCGGCAATCGATGATTTTCGGCAGCCCTCCGGCCGCGCTCCAGATCACCAGCGCCAGCCGGGCGTAATGATGCAGGATGCCGCGCGGCGGCGCCTGCACCAGTTCCTCCACCGAACCATCGGCAGTGCGGGCGGCGAACGACCAATAGTCGCCCACGCGGAAGTTGCCGCCGGCCGGGTCCAGGCTGAAGGTCACCTGCACGCCGTCTTCGATATCAATCGGCCCGGCGGTGACGCTTAGCAGGCCGTTGGCATCCACGCCATTCTTCTGGTCCCAGCGGCGGGCGCGGGTGTGACGCTGCGGGTTGGTGGGGTCGAAGAGCCCGGCGGGTACCGCCGGCGAGACCGTGAGAATGCGGTTCGCCTCGTCAATGGCGGTGATGCGGGTCATATGGCCGGCCGTTTGCAGGAACTCGGTGAAGTCGTCCTCCACCTCGATCCAGTCGCCGATGTGGAAGCGCAGCACCTGGTCGCGGCCAATGCGCTTCACCGTGACCTTGGTGCGGGTGGCGTCGATGGCCTCTACCGCGGAAGCCACGGACCCGTTGTCGCGCGACCACTTGAACTTCGCCGCCCCGGGGCCGCCGATCGTGCCGGTGGCGTGGATCTGGATGCGGTACAGCCGGTTCTCCAGGCCGCGGTAACCACCTGCCGGCGAGATGATGCAAGGGTCGTCGCTCGCCGGCGGCGCCACCGCCGCTGTAGTCAGCCGCCCGGCCGAGGGCGCCGTCAGCGCGTCCCACTTAGCGATCTTGCCGTCGCAATTCTGCACCTGCACGTTGGCGAGATCGCGAACCTGCCAGACGGTCTGCATGCGCGTGGCCGTATCGGGACCGCCCAGCGCGATCTCCTGGATGTGCGGGTCCTCAATCGCGGTCACCTCCCGCTCCCATACGTCGAGGTACAGGAGGTCCGTTCCCGCGGTTCCCACCGGCGGCGGCAGCGGCGCGGGCAGGTAGGGTTGGTCGTTGTAGGGTACCGGCTTGGTGCCGTTCACCTCACCGAGAGACGCATCGTAAGCGAGCGGCGGGATGCCGTGGCATTCGGCCAAGAGGCCGTCCACGTACATGCGGCCCACCCCGATGGCCAGCGCCCCCGGCCCGCTCGAGGTGATCAGGAACGCATCCGGCGTGGACATGGGCACCAC
>Ga0316628_100003894_pt1 | contig 11596 bp, 8 predicted proteins | sample OWC_Aug_M2_C1_D5_FD_207648 | JGI IMG/M metagenome (GOLD analysis project Ga0316628, IMG submission 207648) | Wetland soil microbial communities from Old Woman Creek delta, Ohio, United States - OWC_Aug_M2_C1_D5_C | ecosystem: Environmental > Terrestrial > Soil > Wetlands | place: USA: Ohio... | reverse complement strand
CCGACGATCCGTTCGATGCACTTGTACGCGGCGTCGATCGGCCCGTTCCCCATCGCCGCCTCCTCGATCATCTCGTTGTTCCGCTGTACCTTGAGCGCCGCCATCGGCGTCGCCTTCGTCCCCGACAGGATCTGGAGGTGGATCAGCTTGTACGTCTCGGGGACCTTGAACAGCTCGTCCTGCACGAGGATCTCGAGGTCCTCGACCATGACCTCCTTCTTCTTGTCGGCCAGGACGAGGAACTTCTCGTAGATCTCCGCCAGCTGGGCGTCGGTCAGGTGGTGCCCCATCCCGGAGATGTGGTGCTTGAGCGCCGCGCGGCCCGAGCGGGCGGTGAGGGCGAACGTGTGCGCCGTCACCCCCACGTCCTCCGGCCGGATGATCTCGTACGTGGAGCGGTCCTTGATGATCCCGTCCTGGTGGATGCCGGAGGAATGGGCGAAGGCGTTCGTCCCCACGATCGCCTTGTTCCGCTGGATCGGAAGCCCCATCAGCTTGGACACCATCCTGCTCGTTTTCGAGATCTCCTTCGCGTTGATGCCGGTGGTCAGACCCCCGAAGATATCCTTGCGCGTCCTGATCGCCATGACGACCTCTTCGAGCGATGCGTTCCCCGCGCGCTCGCCGATCCCGTTCACCGTCACCTCGGCCTGCCGGGCGCCGGCGAGGATCCCCGCGAGCGTGTTCGCCGTGGACATCCCGAGATCGTCGTGGCAATGCATCGAGAGGATGGCATGGTCGAGCGCCGGGACCTTCTCCTTCAGCCGCCGCACCCGGTCCGCCATCTCCATCGGCGTGGCGTACCCGACGGTGTCGGGGATGTTGATCGTCGTGGCGCCGGCTTTCACGATCGCCTCGACGGTCCGGCAGAGGTACTCGAAGTCGGTCCGCGAGGCGTCCTCCGTCGAGAACTCGATGTCCCGGCAGAGGGAGCGGGCGTACTTCACCGTGTCCACGCACCACTGCAGGATCTTCTCCCGGTCGGCGCGGAACTTCTTCTGGATGTGGATGTCCGAGGTGCCGAGGAACGTGTGGATCCGGGGGCGCTTCGCCACCTTCACCGCCTCCCACAGCGTGTCGATGTCCTTCTTCACCGCCCGCGCGAGGCCGGTGATGACCGGCCCCCTGACGATCTTCGCCACCGCCTGGACCGATTCGAAGTCGCCGGGGGAGGAGGCCGGGAACCCCGCCTCGATGATGTCCACGTTCAGCACCGCCAGCTGTTTCGCGATCTCGACCTTCTGGTCCCTTGCAAGTTTCGCCCCCGGGACCTGCTCCCCGTCCCGCAACGTCGTGTCGAAGATGAAAACCTTGTCCGCCATTTCTTCCTCCCTTGGGATTGTCCGGTTTATTTTCGTTCCCTTCATCCGGAAAAAACGAAGCCCCCGGAAGCGTCGGCTCCCGGGGGCTCGAAATAAAAAAACCGCGGGAACCTGCCGGCCCCGCGGCCCGAATCTACGTAAATGGTGCGCTACGCGCTCAGGCTCCGGTCCGGCCCCTCCGGGGGCGGAGTAGAGCGAGCCCGAACAACCCGACTTCCTTCCGATTTCCTATCGCGCGCATCATGGTCCAATCAGAATAGCGGGCCGTCGATCCCCTTGTCAAGCCCCGCACTCACCCTCCTCCGCAGTTCCCCCGGCGCGGCGATCCCCCCCGACATGAGCACGCGGACCGCCTGTTCGATCGACATCTCGAGCCGGACCGCCTTCTCCTCGGGGATGAAGAGCACTTCGCCCAGGTAGAGATTGTTCGTCGGGACGTACACGACGACCAGCCGACGGTCCCCCTCCTCCACCGTCATCGTCCGGAACCCGAGGGCGTACGACCCCTCCTTCGGGTACTCCACCAGGAGGACCTCCTTGAACGATTTCGTGCTCTCTGGGGAGAAGGCGTTCGTGAGCTGCTTGATGGTCGAATACACCGTTCGATAGCCGGGGATCCGCTGGATCAGCCGGTCGAGTGCGTCAAGGAGCCGCTTCCCCACCACGTTCCGTGCAAGCGTTCCCAGCAGCAGGATGATGACGAGCCCGGCCAGCACGCCCGTGCCCGGTACGTGAACCGTGCCGGGAAACAGCGCCTGAACGACCCCGTCGAGCACCGGAGAAAAGAGCGAGTCGACCTTCTGGAAGAACCAGAGAAGGAGCGCCACCGACACCACGAGGGGGACGAGGACGAAGATCCCGGTAAGGAAACTTTTTTTGATGTTGCCGGACACGGGGGTATTCTATCGCAAATCGAACGAAGCATAGAACCACCCGATTCTACCGGGCTTTTTCAGACCTCCCGGTTACGGGGACCACGAAGCTGCACCGCCTGGACGAGAACCTCGGAGCACTTTCAATCGAACTCACGTCCGACGATCTCCGTTAGGTCGATAACGCCGCCGCACAGATCACGGTGCAGGGGGCTCGGTACCCCGAAAAGCTGGAGCGCATGACCGGCCGCTAAACGCGCCGGGTAAGGACGCTGATGAAAGGGACGCAAGACCGATGAGGGGGGGCAGCATGCGCGTCGGCATTCTTGGTTCGGGGTTGATGGGCGCAGCAAAGAGGTTGCCGCCGAGCTCATCCGCGACGTGGGATTCGATCCTGTCGACGCCGGACCCTTGCGGATCGCCCGTTACACGGAGCCGTTCGCAATGGGTGTTCCATTTCCATCCCCTTCGGTTCGCAGCAAACCGGGGCGCGCACTATTTCAAAACATCATCCTCAGACGATCGTCGGCTCCAGCGTCACTTCGGTCCGGATCGAGTTCGAGACGAGGCAATTCCGCTCCGCCTTGTGGAGGATCTCCTCCGCCTTGGCGCGCTCCTCGCCCGGCCGAAGCACGATTCGGGGGCGTACGACGATCTTCGTGAACACGAAGCGGTCGTCAAGAAACTCGAGAAGGCCCTCCGCCTCGCTTTCGTATTCCTCGAAGGCAAGTCCGGCGCGCCCGGCGAACGCCAGGAAGGTGGTCAGGATGCAAGAGTTCACCGAGGCGACGTAGAGATCCTCGGGAGACCAGACCCCCTCGTGCCCTTTGAACTCGGGCGGGGTCGCCACCTCGACGGGCGGCTTTCCGTCCGCTGTCAGCGCTCCCTTCTTTTCCCCGGTCCACCGGACGGATATCGTGTACCTGTAGCTCTTGCCACGGATTGCCACGTGGTTCTCCTCCTTGTTTCGATTCGGCTCGACGAATCCCTCTCCGGATCCCGAAGCCGTCGAGCCCGCGGAAGGACAGGAGACGGTATACGATTGCCGGATCCTTCGGGTCCGGGGATACTGTAGCATCTCCCCGGCAATAGGGCTCCGGAATGGAAGGAGCGCTGACGGGGAGTTCCGGCGGGAATTTCGCCGTGCGACCTTTCTAGGGACGTTCCACGGAAATGCCGGCCATCTCCCGGGCGAGGCGCTTCATCTCCTCGTAGTCGGCGAGCCGCTGCACCATGATCTTCTGCGCCTGGACGGGCCCTGCCCCATGCCAGGTCCCTACTCCGTGGAGTCCCGCGGTCCAGTTCTGTAGGAGCTTCGTGATCTTCAGGATGTCCTCTGCCGGCGCCTCCGAGCCGAACCGTAAGTATTTCTCCACGTAGGCGCGTGTCTCGGGGTTCTTGAGGTCCTTCAGGCTCGGCATCGTGACGATCAGCCCGCCCCCGATGTCGCCGGCAAGCGCCATCAGCCTCCAGAAGGCATCCCCGATGTTAAGCTTGGCGACGTTTCCGAGGAGGTCGTCCGGCATGTAAACGCCCGACCCCGGAACCGCTTCCTTCCCTTCGATCGCCGCCACCTTCGAGCATGCGCGGACCGTCTCCAGGAGGGTCACCATCTCCGTCATCTGGTCGTTGACATGGGGGGCCTTTGCAAGCCCTTTATACTCCTGGATCAGTCGCGCAGCCCCGATCATGACCTTGCCGAAGCCTACCTTGCAGGATCCGCCGCACACCATCCGGTGAACCTGGGCGAACCGGGTCACCACTTTGCCCGCATAGGCCGTTTCCCCGCAGAGGAAGACACGCTCCCAGGGGACGAAAACGTTGTCGAAGATCACCATCGAGGTTTCCCGCTGCCCGAACCGGGGATTTCCGAGTTCCCACACGCTCTCCGCGGATTCCCTTTCCGCGGAGTACGGCGTGTATTGACAGATGTAGGTCATCCCCTTCTCTCCGTTCGGTACGGCAAAGGAGACCGCGTACGCCTCCTCTCCCGGGCGGCGGGCCCCCGACGGGAGCACGATCGTCCAGTCCGTTGCGTACGCGCCGGATATGTTGATTTTCGCCCCGTTGACGACGATCCCGCGGTCGTCCTTCCCGACGATGTGCAGGGAGAGGTCCGGGTCGGTCCACTGCTCCGGTTTCTGGTCCCGCCGTCCCCTCGGTTCGGTCATCGCGCCGGCGACGGTGTGGTCCCCCTCCTGGACGAGGCGCAGGAATTCCATGAGGCGGCCGTAATACGCCGTCCCGAGATCGCGGTCCATCTCGAAGGTGGTCGCCGCCAGGGCGTTTACGGCGTCGCACCCCACGCAACGGTAAATGCAGGTCCCGAGATGCTCGGCGGCGTAGAGCCCCGCCCCGGCGCGCTGCAGGAGGTCCTCCGTGCTCCGGTTGAGGGTGTTGTAGAGGTTGCAACGCTCCCCGGTCAGGTGGCTCGGCCGCGTGAACAGCCGTCCCCCCTCGCCGTCGGCGTCGAGAGCCCACTCGTAGCTGGCCCGGTTCGCCTCCACGACAGTCCGTGTCACGGGGTGTTGCGTGATCCGCTCCACCCGCCTGCCGTTCATGAAGACGCGCGGCCTCATCGCCTCGGCTCGCTGCTGGTACGCTTCCGGCGGTTTCAATGCCATGTCGATGCCCCCTCTTATCCTCGCGAAACGGGGATCCCCCTCCCGGGGGATCCCCACGCGGCTCCCGTTTCCCTCCGGTTTTACGGCGGGATGTCGTGCGAACTCCCTTCCCGTTGCGTCAGTAGTTCAGGACGGCCTTCGCCTCGAGGCACTCCTGGACAACCCGGCCCGCGGCGATCAGGGACGCGCTGTCGACCAGCGTCTCCGGGCCGATGTTCCGTCCCTTGATGCAGGGCGTGCAGAGAAGAATCTGCCCCCCCTGGGCAAAGTAGCTCGCAATCAGATCCTTCAGGGGGGGGAAGCCGATCCCCTGGATGTTCCCGCCGGCTCCCTTCACCGCCAGCGTCACCGCGTTCCCTTGCAGGATGACGGTGGTCTTGACGTCCATGGCCAGCGCGGCGTTTGCCACCACGAACGGCAAGGTCGCCCGATCGGGGTCCTCCCCGCCGTGTGTGCCGATGACGACGATCTTCTCCTCTTTGCCTTCCGCCATTTCAACCCTCCTTGTGGAATGTGTGGAGCAACGGCATGCGATTCTCCCGGGGCGCGCCCCTGCCTCACGCCGCGCGTTCCGTTCCCTGGGCGGCGGTCTCCGCCGCCCCCTGCTGTACCGCGGCCAGGTAGGCCGCGAAAGGCCGGTAGAACATGTGCCCCCACTTGCCGAACGGAACCTCGACGACCAGCATCGGCACCACGATGGCAAGATGGATCACATACGTGAAATAGGTCGCGAGTGGAAGACCGGCGAGACGGAACGCGTGCACCAGGATTCCGGTGAGCGCCACCAGGAACAGGAGGACCAGGAAGACCCAGTCGGTGGGCTCGGAGTATTTATGGATCGCGTCGCCTTTCTTCAGGCGGCCCGCCAGGAAGTCGACGGACACGTACAACAGGACCGCCGTGGCGTAGTACCCGAACAGGCGGGTCGGGTGATAGATCGGGACGATCTTATCGGTCTGGAACCACCGCAGGAACACGATGACGAGCGCCATCATCGTGACGTACCCGGTGACCAGCAGGAAATGCTTGAGCCACCGGGTGTTCGGCCCTTCGCATTCCCGCCACTTTTTCTGCGTCGCGAAGTGCTCGAAAAATGCGGGTGCCTTTCGAAAGAACAGTGAGACGGGGACGCGGAACCCCTTCCCGGAGCCCATCGCCCAGCGGTACATCCGCCATCCGTTCGAAAGAAGGAGGGTGGCCAGGATGCCGCCCAGGATCCAGTCGCCGATTTCCACCCATTTCACGGGGGCGAAGGTGTTGAGCTCCACGTGGTCCGTGACCACGGGACCGTGGAAGAGGGCGAAGAGGGCGACGACGAAAAGGCCTACCAGGAGGATCGCCGCGATCTCCCACGGCGGGGAGGTGTAGAACTTCCTCCCCAAGCCTGTCCGATCGTACATCCCCGTGAGGTATCGACGGGCCGCCATCATGGTCTCGCCCGGGTTCGCATCCCGGGGGCACGTGTCCGAGCATTCCCCGCAGTAGTAGCAGAGCCATGGTTCGAGGGACGCCGCGAGCTTCTCCTTGTGTCCCGCCTGGAGGAGGTGGATGATCCGGCGGGGGAACCCCCCCGTCTCCATCGACTGGGGACAGGTGGCCGTGCAGCTTCCGCAGTTCATGCATGCGGTGATGTCGCCGCCGCCGTACTTCGCGACCTCCCGGTACAGGCCGGGTTCGACGCGAGAACCCATCCTTTCCTCCTATCCCCTTGCCGTCTTGTTCATGTACCGGTAGTAATCGTCCGCCTTCGCCTTCGGCAGTTCCTCCAGGGCGCCGTACCGCCGAAGGGCCATCACCCAGAGGGTGACCTCCCGGGACGGGCACCGCAGCGCCTCGGCAATCTCCGGGATGGTCCTGGGCCCCTCGCGAAGGAGGGACGCGATCTTCCCCTTCATGACCATCTCGTCCCGCATCACCTCGGAAGGATCCCGTCTCCGTTCGTTCGCCATCACCCCGCCTCCCGGACCAGCGCGTCGATCATCGCCTTCACCTGGGCGTTCGTGTACCCCTCCAGGTCGATCGCCTCCACGGGGCATACGGGGACGCACCCGCCGCACCCCTTGCAAAGCGCGGGGTGGACGTAGGCGATTTCCTTATCCCCCTGCCGCACCTTCTCGACCGCCCCGTCGTAGGGGCACGTTTTCCCGCACTCCCCGCACCAGGTGCACCGTTCCGTGTCGACCTTGGCGACAAGTGGAGGGAGGTCGACGTACCCTTTGAGCAGCAGTGCCGCTCCCTTGGAGACCGCCGCCATCGACGACGCCACGCTCTCTGCGAGCGTCTTGGGGGCCTGGGCGGCCCCTGCGATGAAGATGCCGTCGATGACCGTCTCCACGGGACGAAGTTTGGGATGGATCTCGTTGAAGAAGCCCCCCGCGTCGATCGGGAGCTTCAGCACGTTCACGAGATTCGCGTTCTCCCGGGGCACCATCCCCGTGACCAGGACCACGAGGTCCGCCGGGATCTCGATCTCCTCTCCGCCAAGAAGGCCGTCCCGGACCCGAACGAGCAGACCGCCGTCCGGCCGCTCCACCACGGGGGGAGCGTCATCGGAGTACCGGACGAAGACGGATCCTTTCCGTCCTGCCTCCTCGAAGAGGATCTCGCTTTTCCCGTAGGTCCGCATGTCGCGGTAGAGGTGGTACTGATTGACGCCGCCATCGATCCCGTTGGCCAGGAGGGCGGTGTGGACGGCCGCCGTGCAGCAAAACCGGGAACAGTAGAGGTTCGGGTGGGGGTTCTCCTCCGTGGCCGCCTGGCGGCTGCCGACGCAATAGACATAGACGATGTTCCGAACCTCCCGATCCCCGTATCGGAGTTTCCCGTTCGCGCCGGCGATCCGTTCCCGGAACTCCGGCAGCGTGACGACGCCCGGGAGGCCATACCCGAACTCCCCCGCCCTCGGTGCGTACGGGTCGAACCCCGTTGCGACCACGATGGCGCCTACCCGCAGCGTGATCTCCTCCACGCCTCGAACCCGGACGGTGACCGAGAAGTCCCCAACGCTTCCGCTTTTCCCGACCACCTCCGCGCCCGTGAAGAGGGTGATCCCCTCCCGGCCACGGATCGCCTGGAGCAGGGTCCCGATCATTTCCGCCCCATCCCGGTCGTTGGGAAACATCCTCCCCCAGTGGGGGACCCGTCCACCGACCTCCGTGGCGCGTTCCACCAGGTACACCACCATCCCGATATCGGAGAGCGCCAACGCCGCCCGCATCCCCGCCACTCCCGCCCCGACGACCAGCGCCGCAGGGGTCGTCTCGATCCGGATTTCGTCGAGCGGCACACTGAGCCGGGTCCGCGCGATCCCCGCCCGCACGAGGTGGATCGCCTTCCCGGTGGCCTCTTCCCGCTCATGCCGGTGCGCCCAGGAGCACTGCTCCCGGATGTTGACCTGGGTGTACATGTACGGGTTGATGCCGGACCGCTGCGCCATGGCGCGGAAGGTGGTGAGGTGGAGCTTCGGGGAGCAGGAGGCGATCACGAACCCGTCGAGCTTCTCCTCCTGGAGGATCCGGATCATCTCCTGCTGGGCGGCCTCCGAACAGGCGAAGAGGAACGTCTTGGCCATGGCGACCCCGGATTCCTTCCCCGCCGCAGCGCGGACCTTCTCCTCGTCGATGTAGTCGGAGATGTTCCCCCCGCAGTGGCAGATGAAGGCGCCAAGCCGTTTGCCGCTCATCGCATCGCCCGCTTTCGCTGGAGATAGGAGGCCACCTGGGTGGCCGCCGCCCCCGAGTGGAGAATCGTGTCGGGGATGTCGCGGATCGCGGAGGCGGTCCCGGCAACGAACACCCCTTCGATGCTGGTCTTCCCCGGCTCGAGGTCCTCGTCGACCTCCCGGACGTACCGGAACGCGTCCGCTTCCAGGGCGCCCGGCGGGAACAGGCCGAAGGCGTCGGGATTGGCGGAGAGGCCCACGGACAGGACCACGAGGTCGTGCTCCGCCGTGAGCGGCCCCCCATCCCCGCCGATGTCCTCGTACCGGATCCCGAGGTTGCCGGTAACCGTTTCCTCGATCTTCGCCACTTTCCCCTTCACGAAGCGCACGCCCATCCCCTTCGCCTGCTCGAAGAACTCCTCGTACCCTTTCCCGAAGGCCCGGATGTCGATGTAATAGATGGTGATGTCGGCCAGCGGCAACGCCCCCATGAGGAGCTGGGCCTGCTTGATCGAGTACATGCAGCAGACCCGGGAGCAGAGCCGGTTGTCGACCGTGCAGTCGCGGGAGCCGGTGCACAGGACGAAGGCGATGTTGGACGGCGCCATCCCGTCGGAGGGGCGCACGACGGCGTTGTACGGCCGGGTGGGAGACAGGATCCGGTCCATCTGCATCGCGGTGATCACGTTCGGGTACTCGCCGAAGCCGTAGTCGGGTTTTCGCTTAGGATCGAAGAGCCGGAAGCCCGTGGCGACGAGCACGGAACCGGCCTCGACGGTTTTCCGTTCCTCCCGCATGTCGAAGCGGATGGCTCCGGCGGGACAGGCCTCCACGCACTGGTGGCACTCCGAGCAGATCCCGCAGTCCAGGCATCGGCCGGCGCTGTAACGGGCCTCCTCCTCGGTCATCGTCTTTTCCACCTCTTCCATCGACCGGGAACGGCCTGCGGCGGGCAGTTCCCTGGGAACGGCCGGCGCCCGGGCCGACAGCGGCGCATCCGCCCGGTCGAGCACCTCTTTGCCGTCCACCGCGGAGAGCCGGGCATCGAAGGCGATCCCGGACAGGGAGAGCCCCTGCAGGTATCGGTCGATATAAAAGGCGGCGCGCTTCCCCTGCGCGATCGCCTCGATGATCATGGAGGGGCCGGTCACGTCGTCGCCGCCGGCGAAGACGTTCGGGAGGGAGGTCGCAAGCGTCTCGGGATCGACCTGGATCGTCCCGTCCCGGTTCAATCCGAGTTCGTTCGCGAACGGGCGGGTGCTCGGTTTCAGCCCGACGGCCAGCACCGCGATGTCCGCCGGGCGGGTGACGCCGGACCCCTTCACGGGGACCGGGCGCCGCCGGCCGCTGGCGTCGGGTTCCCCCAGCTTCATGGAAAGCCACTCCACCGCCACGAGCTTCCCGTTCTCCCCGAGGAACCGGTTCGGGGTCCGGAGTTCGTGGAGCTCCACCCCCTCGTCGAGGGCGGACTGGACCTCGAAGTCGTGGGCCGGCATCTCCGCGCGGCTCCTGCGATAGTAAATGGCCACCGTCCCGGCGCCCATCCGGAGAGCCACCCGCGCCGAGTCGATCGCCACGTTCCCGCCGCCGATGACGGCCACCCGCTTTCCCGAGAGGTCCATCTTCCCGCCGGTGTTTCCGATCGCAAGCAGCTCCATCGACTCCAGGACGCCCGAGAGCTCCCGCCCCGACACCTCCATCCCCTGCCCTTCCATCGTGCCAAGGGCGAGAAACGCCGCGTCGAACCCCTGGTCGTTCAAGGAGGCGATGGACCCGACGGATGTGCCGGTCCGGATTTCCACCCCCAGGGCGGTGACGTTCCGAATGTCCCGGTCCACCAGCTCCTTGGGGAGCCGGAACGGAGGGATGCCGTGCCGCAGCATCCCGCCGGCCTCGGGACCGGCCTCGAACAGCGTGACGCCGTACCCTCTGCGCGCGAGGAAGTACGCGGCGGACAGCCCCGCCGGCCCGGAGCCGACGACGGCGACCGATTTCCCGTTCCTCGTTTCCGGCGGACCGTAGTCGGGCTCTGGATGCCGCTCGTAGTAATGGTCGACCATGAACCGCTTGATCCCGCGGATGGGCACCTTCCCCTCGACCTCGTCCCGGGTGCACTGTCCTTCGCAGGGCGCGTAGCACGCACGGCTGAGGCTGCCGGGGAGGGGGGCGTCCTCCATGTGCAGGCGGAACGCTTCCTCGTACCTGCCGCTGCGGACAAGGGACACGTACCCGTGCGCCTTCACGCCCGCCGGGCAGGTGAAGTTGCAGGGGGAGGAGCCGGCCCGCTCGATGACCGCCTTCTTTGGAACCGCCTGGGGGAACGCGATGTGGGCGGCCCGGGTTGCCACCAGGTCGGCGTTGAACTTGTCGGAGATCGCCACCGTGCACGCCAGCTCGCAATCCCCGCACCCGGTGCACGCCGCGGGGTCCACGAAGGTCGGCTTTTTGAGGAGCCGGACGGCGAACGTGCCGTCGTCCTTCCGGGCGATCCCCTCCACCTCGCTGTAGGTCAGGACGGTCAGGTTGGGGTGATGCGCGGTGGCGGCCATCTTGGGGGTGGAGATGCAGCTGGAGCAGTCCAGGGTCGGGAAGACCTTGCTGAGCAGGATCATCTTCCCGCCGATGGAGACCTCCTTCTCCACGAGAAGAACTTTGTACCCCATGTCGCCCAGCGTCAGGCCGGACTCCATTCCGGCGATGCCGCCGCCGACGACGAGGACGTCGTAATCCATAAAGTCTCCGCTTTTACAGTTTGCTCAATGCCTCGGTGAATTGCCGCATGTGCGACACGAACGGCTCCGAACAGACGGAGCAGATCGCCGCCATCTTCACTCGCCGCGGGTCCTTCCCGCGCTCCTTCAGCATCCCCTGCGCCCTTTCGGCGATCCGGGCGGTCCGGGTCGTGCAGTCGGGGAGGAAGGCGCAGTCGCCCCCGTCCGCGGCGATGAAGACCCCGTCGAACCCGGCTTCCAGCGCATAGAGCACCCAGTTCGGATTGATGCCGCCGGAGCACGGGATGCTGATCACCTTGACGGAAGGGGAGTAGTTCATGTGCTGACTCCCCGCCAGGTCGATCCCCGAGTCGGAGATGTTGTTCGTGGAGAAGACCAGGATCTT
>Ga0316628_100003893_pt1 | contig 11598 bp, 11 predicted proteins | sample OWC_Aug_M2_C1_D5_FD_207648 | JGI IMG/M metagenome (GOLD analysis project Ga0316628, IMG submission 207648) | Wetland soil microbial communities from Old Woman Creek delta, Ohio, United States - OWC_Aug_M2_C1_D5_C | ecosystem: Environmental > Terrestrial > Soil > Wetlands | place: USA: Ohio... | reverse complement strand
CTGCAAAGACCCAAAAGAATGGAGAAAAACATGAAGAACCTTAAACCCTTTTTCATTCTGAACCCCCTCCTAAGATATTTTGCGAACCGCTTTAGCCGTTTTCGGAAAAACCCACAGACAGGTCATTGCGAGCGTAGAGAAGCAATCTCGCTCTTTAAGATTTCAATCAGTTGTCAGATTGCTTCGTCGTCCCGCGCTTCGCGGGACTCCTCGCAATGACGACGAACGACTTTTACCGCATCCTGTTAGATTGTCTTTCATTTATCCCTCTCTCTTTGAAAATGTAATTCCTAAAATTATCCTAATTCTTTTCTGTTAACAGAGTGTTGAACAAATGTTAAATATTTGTAAATTTTTCGGCCATCTTTTCACCTCCGCTAAATTCCCCCGAGAAACAGACTCCCTCAAACTCGGAAGATTCCATTCCGAGTCTTTCGTTGCCAAAAACATGAAAATAAGCTGTCTTTCCTTTCTCTAAATAAGGGCAGCTCACCTGGATTTCTCCTTTCATCGAATTTTCTTTAAGGTAGAAGATCTATATTAACGAGGGATAAACCGCATGTGAAAAGATTGTAAAATATGACTGGTAAATCAAAGGGGAGAGATTGAGGGTTGAGGGTTGAGGGTTGAGGCTTGCGGCCGGGGATAAAAGAATGGACCTTTTCAGGAATCGGGTGGGTAAAAACCGGACACTTTGCTCGCCACCCCTGGGTCGTGAGTGATTTCGCTTCTTAAATCTTAGGAAGGAAGATGCTAAAGCGGGAGCCCCGGCCGACTTTGCTTTCGACGCTCACCTTTCCACCATGGGCTTCGACGATGTGCTTGACGATGGATAGGCCCAATCCCGTCCCCCCCAGCTCCCGGGAACGCCCCCGATCCACCCGATAGAAGCGCTCAAAGATTCTGGGAAGGTCGGCGGCCGGGATTCCGATCCCCGTATCGGAAACGGAAACTTCCACACTGTTGGGGTTCTCCCGCGATTCGATGGTGATCCTGCCACCTTCGGGCGTATAATTAATGGCATTTTGCAATAGATTTACCATCACCTGATAGATCTTTTGGCCATCTCCTGTAATCACCGGGAGTTCAAAGGGTATCTGGAGTTGGATACTCTGTTTTTTGGATTCGGCCTGGGGACGCAGAGCCTCCACCACTGAATGAATGAGCTCCGGAATGGAAAGCTCTTCCTTTTTCAGCGACCAATCGGAGGATTCTACTTCGGCCAGCAAGAGCAGATCCGAGACAATTTTGTCCATCCGCCCCGCATGCCGTTCGATCACCTTCAGAAACTGCTCCGCTTGGGCGGGGTCCCGCAGCCCCCCATCCAATAAGGCTTCTACATACCCCTTAACCGCTGTCAGGGGCGTGCGTAACTCATGGGAGACATTGGCCACGAAATCCTGGCGCACCCGCTCCAGGCGCTTCAGGTCGGTCACGTCGTGGAAGACCACGATCACGCCCTCGCCCCCGCTGTTGGGATACTGCACGAGTGAGCTTTGCACCCGAAAGGTCTTCCCCGGATGCCCCAGGGGGGAGAGGCTCCTCCGGTGGCCCTTCTTGTCCGCCAGGGTAGACTGGATGAGGTCGTTCAGCTCTGGGTCCCGCAAGACTTCCAGGTAGTGCTTCCCCATATCGGAAGGAAAGGCGTGGGCCAGGATCATCCCCATGGCCCCGTTGATTTTCTTGATCCTTCCGTTCAGGTCCAGAATAAGGACACCCTCTTCCATCCCTCCCAGGAGGGCCTCGGTTTCGGCCAGGTTCTTGGCCAGTTTATCGATTCTTTCACCCACCGACTGGGCCATGCGGTTGATCTGGGTTCCCAGTTGGCCCAGCTCGTCGTTCCGATTTCCCAGCCGTACCCTCCAGTTGAAGAGGCCTTCGGCGATTTTGTTTAATACCCCGGTCATGTTCTTCAGCGGCTGAATCAGAATCCGTCCGAGGCCGATCGAACTGATGGCCAGGAAGACCAGGATGATGATCACGAATAGAGCGCCGGGAAATTCTCCACGGGGCCCTCTCCCTTCCCAGATGACCCACAGGCTGATCGCCAGGAGAAGGACGAAGAGGAGGGAGACCTTCCACTGCAGCGGGCTCTTCCAGTTCATACCTTAACTGGGTCCTCCTGCAGTTTGTATCCCAGGCCTTTGATGGAGACGAGGGATTTATTGAGGACCTGAAATTTCTGCCGGAGATGGGCCACATGGACATCCACCGTCCGGGTCGTCCCGAAATAATCGTACCCCCAGATTTCATTCAGCAGGATGTCCCGGGATAGAACGCGGCCCCGGCTGGCCAGAAAAAACTCCAGAAGCTTGAATTCCTTCGAGGTCAGGGAATGGGATTTTCCTTTGTAGGTGACTTCATGCCTGGAGGGGTCGAGGGCGATCCCCCCGTATTCGTGTTTGACCTCTTTGGCTTTGGGTTTTTCCAAGCGCCGGAAAAGGGCTTTGACCCGCGCCACCACTTCACGAGGGCTAAAAGGTTTGGTAATATAATCATCCGCGCCCATCTCCAGGCCCACGATCCGGTCGGCTTCTTCGGTCTTGGCGGTGATCATGATGATGGGAAGGTCTGCGGTCTGTGATTGGGAGCGCAGGGTCCGGCAGATCTCCAGCCCGTCCACCTGAGGCAGCATAAGGTCCAGCAGGACGAGGTCAAACCGCTCCTGCGAGGCCTTGTGCAAAGCCACCTCCCCGTCTTTGGCGATCTTGACGTCATACCCCTCCCGCTTCAGGTAGTGTTCCAGAAGATCTCGGATGTCCTTTTCGTCCTCGATGATCAATATTTTTTTGGCCATGAAATGGAATACCTGGAGAGGAGTCTCGGGATTGTTATGATGAAAATCGGGGAGACGAAAAATGGGCCGCTATCCCACTTCATCTTTGCTGGTCTTTTTGCTCTTTCTTTTCCAACTCCTTTTTGAGCGTCTGCACTTTTCCCCTAAATTCTTGGGTTACCTGGTTCGATTCCTGCAAGTCGCTAATCACGTGAGGGGTCATCAACAATATCGTCTCTCTCCCGGTGTCCTCTCTGGTTTGGTAGCCGAAGAGCGCCCCCAGGATGGGAATTTTACTCAGAAACGGAACCCCTGATGAGGATCTACCCTTTGATTCATCGATCAATCCCCCGATGACGATGGTCTGCCCCTCCATGATCGAAAGGGTGGTCTTGGCTGTCTTTTTTGGGAAAAAAGGAACATTCTTAAGATTCCCCAGGTCTTTTTGGGCAACCGAGCTCTGCTCGATCGATATTTCCAGAGTAACCAGTTTCCCGTCACTAATCCGCGGGGTGACACTCAGGATCACACCGATATCTTTGTATTCGATCGTTCCTTCGACAATTCCGGTTGAAACCACGGACGTGGTGGACGCGGCCGTTGCTCCCGGGGTCGTGTAGGTATTGGTTAGGATGGGTTCCGAGGAGCCGATTTGAATCTTGGCTTCTTTGTTGTTGGAAGCCAGGATATGGGGAGAAGTGATGACTTTCAGGCGATTCTCCGTGGCCGAAGCGTGAATGGCGGCGGCGAGTTTGTTTGCAGAGGCGACCGAGTAGCGGATACCGGAACTGAATGATGCAGGAGTAGCGATCCCTCCCATGCCGATGGTATAGGCATAAGTATTTGCTCCCGAAACAAAACTATCTGTGAAGGTGGAAAACTCCAGGCCGTATTTGATCGTCTCGTCGAGAGTCACCTCTGCCAGAAGAACTTCGATCAGCACCTGTTTGGGGTAGAGATCGAGCTTCTTGATAGTTTCCAGGATGAGGTGGTAATCTCGTTGAAAAGCGCGGATGATCAAGGAATTGGTTGTCTCGTCCACGACGATGTTGATTTCCCCCTCTGGCACAGACCCTAACGGCAAAGCGGGCTGCTCAGCCGCGGCAGCTCCGGGAGAAGTGGGCCTGACTGATCTTGGCTGCGTTGGAGCAGCCGTCGTCGGTGTCGGCGCCCCGGGCCTACCCTCAGCTTTTTTCAAGGGCATATAAACCTGCTTCAGAACTTCAGCCATATCTTTGGCTTTTCCGTTTTGAACATAATAAACGAAAACGCGCATTTGCGTCCCTACCCCCGGGACCCTGTCAAGCTCCTTGAGCCAACCTTCCACTTTCCCGAAGATCTCGGGAATGGAGCTCACCACCAATAGGGTATTGATCCGCGTAACGGGTGTGAAGGTAATTCCCACTCCCCTCCCCGATTTCATCGAAACTTCGAAGGAAGAAAAGATTCGTTCCATTTCTTTGGCAATCTCAGTCACATCGGCATTGAGAATCGGGTAGATCCTGACCCGCATCTCGGAAAAGATGTCGATGTCGAAGAGCCCGATAATGTCCAGGGATTTTTTTACATTTGAGGCGAGGTCGCCGAGGATCAGAATATTGTTGGGAGGGTGTTCCACAATGTCTGCCCCATCAGAAAGAAAGGGCTTTATCATCTTGGAAACTTCGGCCACCGGAATGTATTTCAGGGGAATGATCTGAATGGTGTATTTCTCTTCGGCCAGCGCCTTTTCTGGTTCAATGGTGGTCGAGGGAGGAGTAAATAATTTTTTAGCCTCCCCGAAAGGTACGATTTCGTAGATAAACCCCTTCTGGACTGCGGTAGCTCCATTCAATTTTAGAATCGATTGGAAGATGGGAAAAATTTCCTCGCTGGAGATTTGCCCTGAGGTGTGGATATTGACCACTCCCCTGACTCTGGGGTCGACAATATAATTAAATTTCATCATCTCGGCCATGACCCGAATGACTTCGTAAATATCGGCATTGTCGAAATTCAAGACGAATTTCGAACCCCTGGAAGGCTCTTTGGGTTTCACTGGAGCAGGGGGGGTAGGTGAAGGGGCCGGGGTGGGGAGAACCGATTCGGGTTGCTTTGCCGGAATTTGAGCCTCCGGCAATTTTTCTCTCTGTAAAATCTGCGCCCTTTCGCTGGAGAGGGTTTTCTCTGGCTCCGAGGGTGTGACCGACATCGTTTTAGGGGGCCCATTGATTGGCTTCTGGAGGGTTTCTCCACCGGGCTCCCTCTTTAACTGCGCCTTCGCACCCGAGCAGCTAAAGGTGGCGGCCATCAGAAACAGAATGAAAAATCCCATCCATAACCACCTCATGATTTTCATCCTCCATGGGCTCCTTTCTGCAAAATTTCAGTAGTTTCCCCCACTATCTGAGGGTACTCCGGGCACCATGGGCCTTCTCCCCCTCCAGATGCCCGGATCTGGGACTGGTGCTGGAGTCACGGGTCGGGGTGGCTGGGATTCGATCCCCTTCTGCTGCATTGGCATCGGGACTCTTGGGACCACTTGAGGGGGGATGGGTCCTGGCACAGCAGGTGTCGGTGCGGGAGCCGGTCCCGGAACCAGGGCGGGAGTTGGCAGAGTGCTCGTCACTTCGGCGGGCTTACTCGGTGTTTTCATTTCGGTTCTTTTCTTCGGAGACTTGGGATCAAAAAGAAGAACCTCAAATGAATCCCCGGCAGCTTCTACGGTAATCCGGTCCGGCAAAATCTTTGTTATTTTATAGTCCCCGATTCGATCTCCCAATTTTAGGGACATCAGCTCCCTCTCTCCTTTATGGAGGGGCCTTCCGGGGTTAACGACGGAGGCGGTTTGGGAATCGCTAGCGATCGCCACCCCATACAAAATAATTTGGGGACGGACCATCGCCGTTTTCGTTTGTTCCGCCGAGAGCAATGGGAATTCTTTTCTCTCCGGGTTGAAAATATTCTTTTCGGCTATCATCTGGATCGACACGCGAGGATAAGGCCCTTTGGTCATCTCCATGGCCGAAAGGCTCTCGGGTTTCACCTCGGGTTTCTTCCCAGCCTCCTTTTTCGGAAGCCACTCCAGGGATTGGGACCAGATTTCATAATTCTTATACGCCAGGAGGGCGACGACCAAGAAAAGCAGAAAGCAAAGGACTCCGTAACGGGAAGACATTAGCCCTCCTTTCTCTTTTCTCTGAATTTGCTCCCTTTCATCAATCCCGAGATCACCAGATTCCCCTGGATGTTATTGGGCATCCGTGGGTTGAAGATCAGGAGGTCCATCTCGGAAATCATCAATTTCTTATCTTGGTTTTCCAGGTCGTAAATAAATTGGCTTAGACTGATCATGCTGCCAATGGGGTTGAGCTCGATTTGCAGAGAAATTCTCCTGTAGGCCCCCGTCTCCTTCGGCTCCAATATTCGGAAACTGCGCAGACCAATCCCGTTCTTCTCGGAGAGCCGCTTCACGATGTCCTGGAGATTGGCACCTCCCAGTTGAGGGGTCTCACCAGGCAGGAGCCTTTTTTCAATCTCCTCGTTCCACTTCAGGGTCCGGTCGAGGGCCTCTTCGACCGTCTTCCGATTCTGGATCACTTCAGCGTATTTCAACAGAATTCTCTGCTTCAGGGCGATCTCTTCATCGGCCTTCTTTTTCGCTTCCCCCAGAGGGACGATCCCGAAGGTATAGATCACAATGGCCGCTGCAATCCCGATGAGGCCCCAGAAAAACTTCTTATGGGAAATCTTCCCTTTTTCCCAAAATGCCCATTTCTTCAAGATCCGGCCCTCCGCCCTTCCAGCCTCATCTTTATTTTGAACCTTTCCCTCTCTTTCTCTCCACCTATTCTTCTATCGCGTTCCTTCGTTACGGGAGCTAAAAATTCGACCTTCTCAAAAAGAGGGGATTTGTCCAACAAGGGTATTAATTCGGAGGCGGAATCGGCAAACCCGCTTAACTCAATCTCTGCTCCCGAATACTTGACATTCCAGACCCAGACGCTGCTGGGTAGAATTTCGGTCAACTCTTTCAAAATCTCTATCTTACTGACTTCTCCCCGGGTGATTTTCTCATATTCAGATATTTCTTTGGCCAACTCTCCTCTTTGCTTTTGTACTTTCTCAATGGTCTCAATTTCCGGCTTTCTTTTTTTAACCTCGGACCGAAGGGCGTCCAGAGTATTCCGATACCCACTGTAAATTCCCATCCCCCACGTGCAAATCAGAATCAAGGCCAACAAGGTTAAGATCATGAAAAGAGGCTTGCCGATCTCTCTACTCTTTTTCCTCATCTCCAGCGGGAGAAGGTTGAGATCCAGCCGGGTTTTCGTTATTCCCTTCAGGGGGAGGCCAATGGAAGCATAGATGTAGTCCGGTCTTAATTCGTCTTTCCCCATCTCGATCCGATCCATTGGGGGATGGAAAACTTCTTTCAGGGAATCCGTTTGCTCAAAGGCCGGAAGGGTCTTCTCAGCAGCGTCTAACCCATAAATGAAGAAAGTTGCCCGGGATAGGGATTTCTCGTCCAACCCGGATCGGTTAAAAGTATTTATGATCCTCTCTTCTTTTCTTTCAGCCGGCAACGGCAGATGAAAACTCTCTTTCCAATCCCTTCCCTGGATGAGGTTCATCTCAAAAAATGGTTCGCTCACGTCGAGCAGCACGGAAATTTCATTCTCTTTGTCGCCTTGGTGATAAAAGAAAAGATTGAGCGCCCCGATCGAAGGAATTTGAATGGATAGGGGTTGAAGGCCGATTTTCTTCAACAGGGATAGGTAGGGGCTCAACTCGTCCTTCTTCATAAAGACCGCAATCAAATGAACCCACTCCTTATCCTCATTGAGAATCTGATAATCGAAAAAAATCTCCTCCTTGTCAAAAGGGGTATATTTGGGCGCTTCGTATTCGAGAACTTTTCTCAAGTTTTCTTTGGTGGCGATCGGCAGGCGGAGGAAACGGACGATCACCTTTTCTCGGGGAATCGCGATGGAAACCCTCTCTTTATTGATCTGATGTTTGGAGAGGAAGGTGGTGATCAGGCTGATCCATTGTGCCTCCCGGACCTCTTTCTGACCCTCAGACCAGAGGGGATAGATCCGGTAGTCTTCCAGCCGGATTTTCCCGAACGACTTCTTCAGGAGGGTCAGGATGAGATGGTTTCGTCTAAAATCGATCCCCAAACTCAAATTAAAAATTAGCATAGGAACCCTATCAGTTTAGCATTTTTTGCGTAAATTTTCTCCCCTGGGTACTTTCGGGGAACGGCCATCCTGATCATCCGGTCCATCAAATGAAAAAATCCAGCCACTGAATGATTTTATATCCTCCCTTTTCTCTGGGGTCTACTTTGATAATCGTCTTCAACCCGCGAACGGACCCCCCCTCCTTATTCTTGGCCTTTGATTCAACAGTATAATACGGATTTATAGCCCGGAAAAGAATCAAATTTCCAATTTCTCCCAAGAAAGGTGTGAGTTCCGGCACCCTTTGCATGAGATCCAATTGGTTTTCAAAGCCCTTCTCTTCCCGGGCCTTGACGAGGAGTCGGCAGACTTCATAGGGAACACCCAAGACGACTCTTAACCCGGGCAGAGAGGCACTGTTGATGTCAATCTGTTCTCCCGGGGCATAGATAGAAAAGATATCTTTCAATCCGATCGGTTCCCTTTTTACCCCTTCCTCTCCCTTTTCGGTCTCTCTTTTTCCATAAAATAGCTCAGGCGTAACCCCCCGGACAAGAAGGAGTTCTTCCACAGAATCTAAGTTGCCATTTTTGCAATTGTAGGGTTCTTTGAGGGATTGATAATAATCATTTTCGGCCCCGTTGAGTCGGGAAAAATCATCCGGATCCCGCCAGTCCAATATGGAATCCACTACCATGTCCCTGGCTTCTCCTTCCCAACCCAAGTTCGTAATGATCTTTCGGAGCGTCCTTTCGGAGACCAGATTAATATTAACCTTACCCGCCTCACCCATGATGCGGATCACGCATTCTCCCCCATCGAACGCCAGCGGATAATCCCGCCCGTCGCTCACCCATTCTTTTCTATCTGCTGAGACCTCTTCGTACTTCAGGGTTTTCCTCATTTGTTGAACCCTGGGATCATTTTTGAAGACCAACTCGGCGATGGCCCTTTGCACCCCCCCTTCGCTCAGGGCGTAGAGTTGGAGTTCCTCCTGGTAGTTCTTTGTAATATTCACTTCCGTCCTCATGGCGAAACTGAACTCCAAGACCACCACGGAAAGGATGGTGATCACCCAGAGGACCATGATGAGGGCAATGCCCTCATCTTTTTTCTTGGCAGCAAAACTTATTTTTCGCAAAACCACGGGCACCCTTACAACGGGAATTTATGTATTCTAAATTTGATGGATACGCAAAAAGTCCTTTTGTTATCATTTTCGTCATTCCCGCGAAAGCGGGAATCCATCCCGCCGAAGGCGGGACTGCTTTCGCAGGAGTGACGGCTTTCCTGACTTTTTACGAGATCATCAAATTTCGAACTTAAAAAATGTAGCTCATTTAATAACCGGCCCCAGGAGTTCTTTGGGCGATCACCCTCCTGGAAGGTCCTGTTCTTACATCTTCAAATTGATAGGAAGGAAGGGAAGCCATCAGAATGACAGGGGTTTCTTCTTCTCCCCCTTTTCCCTTCTTCTGGGTCAGGGTCATCCGTAAGGCTTTGGGCAGCTCCTTCTTTTCTTTGGCATCCCATTCCTCAACCCATCCGCCAGCTTTTTTATTTTCGGCATCTTCCTCCTGATAGTATTCGAAGCGAACCCCGGAAACCTCTTCCAACAAAGAAACCCCCAACTCCTCTTTGGGTTTGTCATCCATAAAATCTCGGTTCAGAACTCTCTGCTCGTAAAGAACCAACTGGCCCCCTTCTCTTCCTCCCTCTCTAAATTCGTATATGGCGTAAACAAATCCCTCGGGTTGTCTTCCCCTGAGCGGTAAAGCAGAGACGAATTTTATGGAATGCGCCCTTCCCTCAAAAGCCAGATAGTCGCCCTCTGCCTTTTGGGTCTTAATCTTGTAGGGAACGATGGACTTGATCTGCCGGGAAATCAGCTGGGAAGCAATCCGCACCTTTTGATATTCTTCTTTAATCGCTTCCCCTTTCTCCCAGGCGGACAGGCCCAGGCGGAAAACCCCGAAAATGATGAGCAGGATAAACCCGAGGACCGTTAGAGTAATCATCACCTCGATCAGGGTGAATCCCCAATCTTTCCCGTTGAGGATGGGGAAAATCTTACTTTTCCGCCTCCGGAGCCTGAAATGGGATCGTCCTAAAGGATTCAATCTCGGTTGACCTTTCCTTGGAACCGGATTTCCAGAAAATGTTCACTTTAATCTGGTAAAACTCAACCGGGGGCTTAAACTCTAGGCCTTTTTCTACCGGAAGAAGGTCCACCTTTTTCACCCCCACCTGCCAGCGAAAATCTTTGTTGAACTCTCCCTGCTCACTCCCTTCTTTTAATTGTTCGGCCAAGAAGATTTCTTCCAATTTCATCCGGGCTAAGCCAACTGCCTGGGTATACTCTTCGGAAATCCTCCCCAGACGGAGTCCGCCGGAAAAAAGCTCGATGATCACAATCAGCCCTACCCCCAGGATGGCCATGGCCACCACAATTTCGATCAGGGTAAACCCGCGATTTCTCATCGGCCGCAGCTTCAGACTCCCTCGATTTCCACGATCCCGGTAAGGAAGTTGACTTTAATACGGTATCCCCGTTGGTCCTGGCTATCCAAGAGGATGGAACCGCCGTTCGATCCCCCATTGGGGTAGAATTCAATCGCCGGAAAGTCAGCAGGGTACTGAGGAGAAGGAATCTTCAACTCTTTGATTTGGATTCCGTCGGGAAGATGGTATTTGTTCTTCTGAACCATCTCTTCCCCTTTCTTGTTCGCACTCTTATCCTCGGTCGATTCCAGTAACTGGATGATTACTTCCCTCAAATCAGGGTCGAAAAGTACCTGATGAACTTTCCCCTTCTGGACAGCTTCGCTACGATAATAGCGCAGGATCCCGGAAACTTTTTTGGCCGTGGCTTTCAGCTCAACCGACTTCGAAAAGCGGGAGAGTGACGGCATCACTAAGGAGATGGAGAAGCCGATGATGATCAGCACGATGACCAGCTCCATGAGCGAAAAGCCGTTTCTTTTCATCAGCTGATGTCCTTCCAGCTGACGACATCCTGATTCTCTCCCTCACCGCCCTCCGTGCCGTCGAGTCCATAAGAGATCAGGTCATAATCACCATGCTCGCCCGGAGATTTGTAAATATACGGCCTTCCCCACGGGTCCAGAGGGATTTCTTTGGCCACATAGGGCCCCTTCCATCCATCCATTCCCGAAGGTTTCTCCCGCAGGGCCTTCAATCCCTCTTCCGTGGTGGGGTATCTTCCCACGTCGAGCCTTAAGGCGTCGAGGGAGGTCCCAAAAAGTTCAATCTGCGCTTTAGCCGACTTTAGTTTCGCCGTGCTGACCTTGCCAAATAATCTGGGGCCCACCAGAGCGGCCAACAACCCAATGATGATGACTACCACCAGGATTTCTACCAGGGTAAACCCCTGTTTTCTTCGTCGAGACCGCTCCTTCATCATTCCCCCCTCGATTACAATTCTCACTGCTGAGTACGCCGAGACCACAAAAAACAAAATATAAACCTAAAAAAACTAAAAAGGAATCTCGTTTATGCTGAAGATGGCCAAAAGCATGGAAATGACGATGAACCCCACGATCAATCCCATGACCAGAATGATCAAGGGTTCTAGGAGAGAGACAAATCTTTTCACCGAAGTCTGAACGTTCTCCTCATAGGTCTCGGCCACTTTGG
>Ga0316628_100003892_pt1 | contig 11600 bp, 6 predicted proteins | sample OWC_Aug_M2_C1_D5_FD_207648 | JGI IMG/M metagenome (GOLD analysis project Ga0316628, IMG submission 207648) | Wetland soil microbial communities from Old Woman Creek delta, Ohio, United States - OWC_Aug_M2_C1_D5_C | ecosystem: Environmental > Terrestrial > Soil > Wetlands | place: USA: Ohio... | reverse complement strand
CGTCGGTCTCGTCGTCGTCGGCCTTCTCGATGCCGAGCTTCTCGAGCCGGTAGCGCATCGACCTGAAGCTGATGCCGAGCAGCGCGGCGGCGCGCTTGCGAACGCCCCCGGTAGCCTCGAGTGCGCGCATCACCCACGTGCGCTCGAACTCGGCGACCAGGCGCTCGAGGTCGACACCCTCGGGCGGCAGCTGGTCCGGCGCCACCGGGACGTGGAGCCCCGGCCGCGGGTCGGGCAGGTCGCTCCCCCCGATCACGGGACTCGACGACAGCGCGACCGCGCGCTCGAGGATGTTCTCGAGCTCGCGCACGTTGCCGGGGAAGTCGAGGCTCTCGAGCTTGCGCATCGCCTCCCCCGAGAGCCGCACGTGGCGGCCGTGCTCGACCGAGAACCGGCGCAGGAAGTGCTCGGCGAGCAGCGGGATGTCCTCGCGGCGCTGGCGCAGGGGCGGGATGCGCACCTCGATCACGTTGAGCCGGTAGTAGAGATCCGCGCGGAACGCGCCGCGGGCGACCTCGGCTTCGAGGTCGCGGTTGGTCGCGGCGACCACGCGGACGTCGACCTCGATCTCGTCGGTCGCGCCGACCGGCTTGATCTTGCGCTCCTGCAGCGCGCGCAGCAGCTTCACTTGAAGCCCGAGCGACAGCTCGCCGATCTCGTCGAGGAACAGCGTGCCGCCGGCGGCCTCGGCGAACAGGCCGGGCTTGTCGGCGACGGCGCCGGTGAACGAGCCGCGCTTGTGCCCGAACAGCTCGGACTCCATCAGCTCGTCGGGAATCGCGCCGCAGTTGACCGCGATGAACGGCTTGCCGGCGCGGTTGCCCTCGGTGTGCAGCGCGCGCGCGACCAGCTCCTTGCCGGTGCCGCTCTCGCCGGTGATCAGGACCGAGGTGCGCGCCGAGTGGATCTTCGTGATCAGCTCGAACACCTTCTGCATCGCGCGGCTCTTGCCGAGCAGATTCGCGAGGCGCGCGCGGCCGGCGACCTGGTCGCGCAGCGCGAGGTTCTCCTCGACGAGCGCCCGCTTCTCGAGCGCGCGGCCGATCACCGCGTTGATCTCGTCGACCTGGAACGGCTTGGTCAGGTAGTCGTACGCGCCTTGCTTCATCGCGGCGATCGCGGTGTCGGCGGTCGCGTAGGCGGTGACGAGGATGACCTCGGGATCGATGATGCTCGGCGTCCCGCCCGGTGAGGCCTGGTACTTCACGCCGCCGGTCTTGATCGCCTTCAAGATGCCGAGGCCGTCGAGGTCGCCGGGCATCTTGAGGTCGGTGACCACGACGTCGATCGGCTGCGTGCGCAGCTTGCCGAGCGCCTCGGCGGCGTTCTGGGTCGTCGTGACCTCGTGGCCCGCGCGTCGCAGGCAGATCGCGAGGAACTCGCGCATCGACTGCTCGTCGTCGACCACGAGGATCTTCCCCACCGCTGCACTATCGCACGCGAGCGGGTAGGATCGGTACCCTGCAGCGCGCGCGCACGATCCTGTTCGACCAAGGGGGCCTGCTCGCCCTGGCCGCGGCCGCGCTGTACCTGTGGATCGCGCCGCGCACGATCGTCGGCGGCGACAACGCCGAGTTCGTCACGCTCGGCACGATCGGCGGGGTCGCGCATCCATCGGGATATCCCCTGTACCTGCTGTGGCTTCGCGCGTGGTCGTGGCTGCCCGCGGCGAGCCCGGCGCACGCGACCGCGCTGGCGACCGCGCTGCTCGGCGTCGGCATCGTGATCGTGCTCCACGCGGCGTGCCGGGCGTGGGGCGCGCGCCCGCTCGCGGCGACCGCTGCGGTCGCGATGTACGCGGCGAGCCCGCTGGTGCTCCAGTTCCACACCGAGGCCGAGGTGTTCGCGCTCAACGCCCTCGTCGTCGCGACCGTGCTGTGGCTCGCAGCCGACGGCGGCCCGCTGCGCGGGATGGCGCGGGTCGTCGCGCTCGCGCTCGTCGCGGGCCTCGGGATCGCGAACCACTCGACGTGCGTGCTCGCCGCGCCGGTCGGCATCTACGGCGCGGTGCGCGGGATCCGCGAGGCGAAGCAGCGGCGCGTGGTCGTCGTCGCGGCGGCGCTCGGCGCGCTCGTCGCCGGCCTGCTGCCCTACCTGTACCTGCTCGCGACGTGGGAGCCGCCGCTCGCGTGGAAGAGCCTCGACGGCTTCGGCGACCTCGTCCACCACTTCCTGCGGCTCGACTACGGCGGCTCGGGCCGGCTCACGGCGGAGAACACGCCGGTCGACTACCCGGGCCAGCTGTGGCTGCTCGTGCGCGACCTCGGCTGGGCGTGGCTGTGGCTGCCCGGGGCCGCCGCGATCGCGGCGCTCGGTGCGTTCGCCGTGAAGCGCGGCTGGCAGTGGCGGATGCTCGCGGTGACGTTCGTGCTCGCCGGGCCGGTCCTCATCACGCGGTTCAACATCGACACCGCCCCGACCGGGCAGTTCATCGTCTCGCGCTTTCACCTGCTGCCGATCCTGCTGCTCGCGATCCCGCTCGCCGTCGCGATCGACGTGCCGCTCGCGCGGGTCACGCCGGCGCTCGGGACCGTCGTCGCGGTGTTCGCGTTCGCCGCGATCGCCGGGCGCTCGCTCGGCCACCAGCGGCGCGCGCAGTCGCCGGCGATCGAAAACGCGCTGCGCGCCACGCTCGAGGCGCTGCCGCGCGACGCGGTCGTGATCGTCAGCCCCGAGAACACCTACTTCGGCATGGGCTACCTGCAGCAGGTGCTCGGGATCCGCCCCGACGTCACCGTGATCAGCTGGCCGATGGCGAAGTCGCAAGAGTATCGCGACCGGATGGCGCGGCGTGCGCATCTCCGCTTCGAGGCGCCCAAAGGCGGCGTGCTGAGCGTCGCGATCGCCGAGCAGGTGCTCGCGCGCGGCCAGCCGATGTTCATCGACGCGTACGGCGGCGCGATCGCGAGCGCGTTCCCGACGTACCCGCTCGGGCTCGTGTTCCGCGTGCTGCCGCACGGGACCGCGCCGCCGTCGCCGCGCGAGGTGTATCAGCTGAACACGGCGCTGCTCGACCGGCAGGACCTCGCGTATCCGCACCCGTTCGAGACGGACGAGCCGGCGGCCGACATGCACGTGTTCCTCGCGCGGACGTGGTCGATGATCGGCGACGCGCTCGCGGCCGCCGGCGATCCGGCCGACGCGTCGTCCGCCCGCCAGATCGCGGCGGGGCTGGCGCCGTGAAGCGCGATCCCGCGCTCGTGCTCGTCGGCGCGGCGCTCGTCGCGGTGGTCGCGCTCTACGCACCGGCGCTCGGCCGCGGCCTCGTCAACTTCGACGACCCGTGGCTGCTCGCCGACCACTCGCGGATCTCGCTGCACGCGATCTTCTTCGACCTCGGCCGCGACACGCGGTTCGCGCTCGGCGCCGAGTACCTGCCGGTGCGCGACGTCTCGATCGCGCTCGATCACGCGCTGTGGGGCCACTGGTACGGCGGCTATCACCTGACGAACCTCGTCGTGTACCTGCTCGCGATCGCCGTGTGGTTCGCGGCGCTCGTCGAGCTCGGCTTCGAGCGCATCGTCGTCGCGATCGCGATCGTGCTGTGGGCGCTCCACCCGTCGCACGCCGAGTCGGTCGCGTGGCTCTCCGAGCGCAAGGGGCTGCTCGGCGCGCTGTGGTCCGGCGCCGCGGCGCTTGGCTACGCGCGGTTCCGCACGGGCGGGCGCGCGTGGTGGCTCGCCGGCGCGGCGGTCGCCGGCGTCGCGGCGGTATGGAGCAAGGCGCCGAGCGCGTTCGCGCTGGCGTGCCTCGCCGGGCTCGAGCTGCTCGCGCCCGCGGCGCGCACCTCGTGGCGGCGCAGCCTGACGGCCCTCGCGGTGATCGGCGGCGTCGCCGCGCTCGCGTTCGTGCCGGTCGTGCTGACGGCGATGCGGATGTCGGTCGTCACCACCGAGCCGGCCGCGCCCGCCGGCACGCTGGCGATGGCGATCGGCGGCCACGGCTTCTACGTGCGCGCGGCGGCGCTGCTCGTGCCTCCGGCGGTGTCGTACGCGATCGCGACGAACGGGCCGGGCACCGCCGACCTCGCGCTCGGTGGGATCTCGATCGCCGCCGCGATCGCCGCGCTCGGCCTCCGCCGGCTGCCCGTCGAGGTGCGCGCCGGGGCGCTGCTGTGGCTCGCGTGCTGGTTTCCGGTCAGCCGGCTCGTGCTGCCGCTGCGCGCGGTGCTGATCGCGGATCGCTACCTGCTGCTGCCGACGCTCGGCGCGATGCTCGCGCTCGCAGCGGCGCTGTGGCGGGTTCCCGGCGCACGCGCGCGCAACGCGCTGATCGCCGTCATCGCGGTCGCCGCGGCGGTGCGCACGCTCGATGCCCAGGCGAGCTGGCGCGACAGCGCTTCCTTGTGGGAGCGCGCGACCGAGTCGAACCCGGATGACGGCGACGCGTGGAGCATGTACGCCGAGACCCTCGCCGATGCCGGCAACGATCAGGGGGCGGCGCTCATCGTCGCGAGAGGTCTGCGCCACACCAAGGCGCCGCGGCTCGTGATGCGCGAGGCGCTGCTGGTGCTCGCGTACGGCGATCATGCGCGGGGCGTCGAGCTGATGCAGCGCGCGGCCGAGGGTGGCGAGCCTCGCGCGATGGCGAACCTCGCTTTGCTGCTGCTCGGCGACGGCCGCACCGACGATGCGCTCGCGTGGGCGCGCAAGGCGGTGGCCACGGCGCCGCTGTACGCGGCGGGACAGCGGGCGCGGGGCAAGGTCGCGCTCGCCGCGGCGGACCGCGATGCCGCGGCCCACGAGGACGCGCGAGCGGCGGCCGAGCTCGACGAGGCGCGCACCGCGTTCGAGCGCGCGCTCGCCCTCGAGCCGGATCACCGCGCCAACAGCCTCAACCTCGGCCTCGTGCTCGTGCGGCTCGGCCGGCGCGACGAGGCGCGGCCGCTGCTCGAGGCCTGCCTCGACGATCCGCGGCTCGCGGATCAGGCGCGCGCGCTGCTCGGGGGGCTGCGATGAGCTTCTGGGAACGCCGGTGGGCCGGCCTCGTCGCGGTCGCGCTCGCGCTCGCGCTGTACTCGCCGACGGTGGTCTATCGCCGGGTGTGGCTCGATGACTTCTGGCTGTGGGCCGACGACAGCCCGCTGCGGCACGTCGACGGCCACGTGCTCCACGACGTGTTCTTCGAGCTGCACGGGCGTCACGTGTACGGCGGCGAGTACTTGCCGGTGCGCGACCTCGTCGTCGCCGCCGACATGGCGGTGTGGGGCGACAACGAGCATGGCCCGCACGTCACGCAGTGGCTGCTGTTCGCGCTCGTCGCGTGGTCGCTCGGCACGCTGCTCGTGCGGTGGGGCGTCGGCAAGCGCGCCGCGTGGCTCGCGACGCTGCTCTGGATCGCGCATCCGCTGTGCGTGCAGTCGGTCGCGTGGATGTCCGAGCGCAAGGGGATGCTCGCGGCGCTGTTCGTGCTGCTTTGCGGGCACGCGTGGGTGCGCTTCCGCAGCGGCGGCTCGCGCGGCTGGCTGGTCGCGAGCGTGCTCGCGGCGGTGTGCGGCGTGTGGTGCAAGGCGCCGGCGATGTTCGCGGTCGGCGTGTTCGGCGCGTGGGACCTGCTGCTGCTGAAGCCCGGGCCGAGGCGCTGGCTCCAGATCGTGGCGGTCGGCGTGGCGACCGCGCTCGCGGCCGTGCCGGTCGTGCTCGTCGCGTCGCGGACGAGCGTGATCGGCACCGAGAGTGGCGGCCCCCACGTCGGCCGGCTCGCGGCCGCCCTCGGCGTGCAGGGGCATTACCTCGCGGGGCTCGTGCTCGCGCGCCAGCCGTCGCTGTCGTATCCGCTGCAGACGGACGGGCCGGGCGCGCTCGAGATCGTGCTCGGCGTCCTCGCGATCGCGGGCTCGCTCGTGCTCGTGTGGCGGTTCCGCAAGGACCGGTTCGCGATGGCGGCGCTCGCCTGGATGTGGATCTGGTTCGTGCCGATCAGCCAGCTCGTCGCGCCGGTCCACATCCTCGTCGCCGACCGCTACGTGTTCCTGTGGACGATCGGCGGCTGTCTGCTCGCGGCGCTCGCGCTCGACCGCCTCGAGGGCATCGCGCGGACCGCCGCCACCGCGGCGCTCGTCGGCATCCTCGCGGTGTGTACGATCCGCGCCGAGGGTCCGTGGGCGAATTCGGTCGACCTGTTCTCCGCGGCGATCGAACGCAACCCGCGCGACTGGAGGATGCACCAGGACCTCGGGGTCGCGCTCGTGCACGACGGTGTCCCGGAGCAGGCGCTGGCCGCGGTCGAGGCCGGGCTCGCCGTGCTCCCCGACGAGGTCCAGCTGCAGATCCAGCGCGCCGGCTTGCTGTGGCAGCTCGATCGCCGGGACGAGTCGCTCGCCGTGGCGAAGCAGGCCGCGCTCACGAACACCTCGTCGGCCGCGGCGGCCTACGCGAAGGAGCTGCTCGACAGCGGCCGCCCCGTGGAGGCGCTGCCGTGGGCCGAGGCCGCCGCGAAGAAACATCCCGAGCTCGAGGCGTATCAGCAGACGCTCGCCGAGGTGTGCGTCGCGCTGGGCCGCTGGGACTGCGCGGAGCAGGCGATGATCACGGCGATCGCGATCCCCGGGCATCAGCGGGCGGACGAGGTCTTGCTCGAGCGCGTCAGGGCGAAGCTGCCCGCCAGCGCGAACAGCCCGAGCACCGCGCCCGCGAGTGACCACCACGGCCGGTAGAGCCGCGGCGCGAGCACGATCGTCGACGCACCCGCCGGCACGACGACGCCGGTGAGCGCGATGTCGACCGGGATCACGCGCAGCGGACCGGCGTGCAGACTCTCGACGTAGGTGGTCGCGACCACCAGCAGGCACGGCTGCGCGGCGGTGACGGAGATCGTCGCGGTCTGGCCGCGCGCCCGGGCGCGGGTGACGCTCGCGCCGCTGCACGAGTCGGGGACGCCCGGCGCCTCGACCCACGCGTCGGTGGCGGCGTTCGCCGCGGTCAGCTGCGGCACGCCGACGTGCACGTGCGACGGGAACCAGGCGGCCCCCGGCGGCGGCGGCAGCTCCTCGAGGCTGTGGCGCCTCAGCGACAGCAGGTAGCGAACGTCGTAGAGCTGCTGTAGCACCGGCCACTCGCGCGTCCCGGTCAGCTCGAACACGCCGAGCGTCGGATCCGGCGGCGAGCCCGAGAGCACCTCGAGGAGGCGCAGGAACCGGTGCGGCGGGAACCACGCGCCGTCGAGCGACGACAGCCCCGCCGCGAACGCCGTGCTGAACAGGAACGGCTGCGGCGCGTCGACGATCTGGATGCGCACGAGCGGATCCGCGAGCGCGGGCGCCTGCGCGACGACGCTGTCGTGGAGCTGCGCGGTGTCCTCGATGCGCTCGCTCGGTGCGTCGTGAGGGACGCGCCGATCGAATGCCGCGACGCCGAGGCCGGCGACGATCCCGATCGCCCAGGCGATCCGGCCGGGGCGCCACCGCGCGCACACGCCGAGGGCGAGACAGCCGGCCCACGCCAGCGGTGCGCGCACGTCCGGTGGAACGACCCGCGCGGCGACGACGCACGCAGCGCCCACCGCGATCGCGGCCCACGCGAAGCGCCGGTCCGCGGACGCCTCGCGCGTCCACAGCGCGGCGAGCGCGAGCGGCGGCAGGACGAGCAGCACGGGGAGCATCGCGCGCGCCGGGATGCGAAACGAGTCGAGCAGCGGGAGCGCGGTCAGCACCGACGAGACCGGCCGCAGGTCCGTCGCGAACGCCATCGCGAGCAGCCCACCGAGCGCGAGCGCGATCGGCAGCCGTTTCGGCGCCGGCGTGGGCCACGCGAGCACGAGCAGCATCGCCAGCGGGCCGATCGGGAAGTTCGTCTCGAGCCCGCCGGTCGTGAGCGCCCATGGAATGCCGCCGAACCACGTGCTCCAGCTCGCCGTGCCGAGCGAGTAGACGAGGCCGTGCGCGACGCCGCGGCCGGCGTCATCGCCGAGCTGGTAATGGAACAGGCTCGCGACCCGCGGCAGCACGAGCAGCACACCCGCGACCACCGCGACTCCGATCGCCGCCTGCGCGCGGCCCCACCGCGTGCCCGGCACGCTCGCGAGCAGGAACGGCGCGCCGAACACCGCGCTGTAGACGAGCGTCTGCGGGCCGAGCCCCGAGATGCCCTCGGCGATCGCGAGCGCGCCGGCCGCGAGCGCGGTGATCGACAGCGTCCCCGCGCGCGCGGTCCACCACAGCGCGGTCATCGCGGCGTAGGGCAGGAGGCCGATCAACAGGTTCTCGTGGCCGTACGCGATCCGCCACGCGAGCACGGGTGCGAACGCGCACGCCCAGATCGTGCAGATCCGCTCCGGCCACCCGAGCGTCCGGGCGCCGGACGTCCAGAGGTGGACGAGCGCCTCGACGAGCACGAGGCCGAAGAACCCGAACAGCGCCTGGATCGAGATCGTGATCAAGTTCGCGGCCTCGGTCGGCGGCAGGTGCAGCAGCGCGCACAGCGAGATCAGCGGCGGCGTCCCGCCCGCGTCGTGCATCGCGCTGCCGCCGAGCACACCGAACCGGTAGAGGTGGTCGGTCCACGATCCGGCGGCGAGCGCGCTCTTCAGGTACGGGATCCAGGTCACCGAGGCATCGGCCTGGCCGATCGGCCGCGTCAGCGGCCAGCCGAGCAACAGCCACGTGACCGTCACGACGGCCACGCTCGCGCCGAGCAGGCGCAGGTGCTTCGGGTCCCCGAATGGGTCACTCGATCGCCCTCGCGGCCGATCCATCCCCGGGGGCATCGTTGCTCCTCGGTCGCGTACCGACGGGTACGCTCTCTCGTCGCGCCTCGCCCGCGGGGCGTCTCGACCGCGATCATCGATCGATTGACCCATTCAGGGACCCTTCACTTGCGATGGATCCACAGCACCTGGTGCGTGTGGTGGCCGTCGAAGTAGGTCAGCACCTTGAGGCCGGGCACCGAGTAGGGCGGCTCGGTCAGGTCGAGCGGGCGAAACTGCCCCGGCTGGATCTCGCCGTTCTCGGAGCTCAGCGTGTGCGGATCGACGGTGTCGGTGAGCAGCGCGTCCTTGTACTTCGGCAGCTGCGCGAGGAACGCGAGCACGTCCTGCGTCGGCAGGTGCTGCAGGACATCCTTGCAGATCAGGAGGTCGGCGGCGGGCAGCTCGGTGCGCACGATGTCCGCCGTCTGGAACTTGATGTTCGGCGCGCCGTACTTCTTCTGGTCCTCGGCGATGACCGAGGGCACGACGTCGATGCCGGTGTAGTCGATGCCGGTCCAGTCCATCGCGCTCGCGAACTCCCAGTCGCCGCAGCCCGCGTCGACCACGGTCTTCACGCCGTGCTGCTTCATGAAGTCCTGCAGGAACGGCCGGTAGACGACCGTCGCCGCGAGCGTCGAGCCGCCGCCGCTCGTGCCCTGGCCCCCCGAGCCGACGCCCCAGTAGTGCTCGTCGTAGATCTTGGTGAACGCCTGCGTGACCTCCGCGGGCGTCGACGGCTTGCACCCGCCGACCACGACCTCCGGCTTGCGCGTCAGGTCGCGATAGAGGAGCACCGCGACACCCGCGATGATCACGGCGAGCCCGGCGATCTTCAGTTTCGGTGACATGTTCACTTGGGGGGCCCTTCGTCGTGGCTGCCGAGCGAGGTGATGGTGCCGTCGCGCTCGCATCGATAGCCCTCGACGGGGATCGAGTCGAGACCCACGAGACCGCGGTCACCGATGAACATCGCCGAGATCGGCGAGTCGATGAAGTCCCACAGCGCGTTCTCGTCGACATCGGGCATCCGGCGGGTCTCCCACTGCTCGCCGCGGAACTGCCACAGCGCGAGCTGGCCGACGATCAGCGTGACCGCGATCGCGATCCCGCGCAGCACGCGGTGGTCCGGCGCCCGGACGAACACGAGCCACGAGCACAGCCACACGGTCTCGCCGAGCAGGCGCGGCCCGAACGCGTAGCCGCCGTACCACCGGAAGAACAGGCCGATGAGGCCGATCTGCGCGAGCACGCAGATCGCGATCGTGCGCTCGAGCCGATCGCGCGAGCGGATCGCGGTGGCGGCGCCGTACAGCACGATCGGCGCGTACCAGAGCAGGCCGCGCCCGGGGCTCACGAGCAGCCCGCCGATCGCGTAGCCGATGTGGCCGAGGGTGAGCTCGAACACGTTGCCGGTCTCGCGCCGGTTGCTGTGCCACTGGCCCATCGGCAACGGCGACCCGAGGTGGTGCAGGTTCCAGACGATCCACGGCACGGCGATCGCGATCGCGATCGCGGCGGCGCCGAGCCAGAGCTTGCGATCGCGCGTCTCGACCGCCCAGCCGAGCCCCAGGCCGATCGCCAGCGGCGCGATCGTCGGCCGGATCAGCACGGCGGCGAGCAGCAGGCCGGGCGTGAGGAATGCGAGGCGCGGCCGGGTCGGGCGCCACGCGAGCGTCGCGAGTCCGCCGACGAGGAACGGCAGCGCGGTCGACGCTTGCCACAGGCCCTGGCCGAGCGTCGCGGCGCCGGAGAACGAGGCCGCGCCGAGCAGACCCGCGGCAGCTGCGGGCAGCGGACCGACACGGGCCGCCGCCGCGAGCACGAGCAGCGCGGCGGCGAGCGCCACCAGCAGGGCGGCGGCAGCGCGCTCGCGGCGGCGCAGCACGTCGTCGTCGATCGAGTCGCCGGGGCCGAGGTCGGCGACCGCGAGCGCGCCGACGACGGCCGGCGCCGGGCCGAACACCGACACGACCTGGTCGAGCCGATCGCGCTCGACCCAGTAGTAGTAGCGCTTGACGTCGGTGCGCCGGTGGATCCAGTCGATCCTCGACACGTCGAAGTCGCCGCCACAGCGCAGCGCGAGCCCGCCGAGCCGGCCTCCGAGGGTGTCTCCGCTCGTCGGCCGCAGCGGCGCCAGCACGCAGAGCACGAAGCTCACGATCGCGACGCCGATGGCGCTCGCCAGCCTCACTCGTCTGACGATAACGCGAGAGCCGCTACGAAGTCCTCTCGTTAGCGGCGCCGGCAGATCGCGACGAGGAAGCCGCCGTGGTCCCGCGCGCCCGGCAGATCGGCGAGCCGGTGCTCGGCCCACCGCACCGCGGCGCCGACGACCGGGACGCGCAGCACCGCGGCGACCGGCGTGATCACGCGGATGCCGCGCGTCGCGACCCACTCGAGCTCGGGCGGCAGGTAGCTCCTGATCGCCTTCGCGTCATCGTAGCGCGTGTACACGTGCTCGTCGTGCGTGGTGTCGGAGACCGCGCTCGGCGGCTTGACCGCCTTGACGAGGCGGCGCAGCGAGCGCGCGTTGTAGAACTCGGCGATCACGTGGCCGCCGGGGCGGACGACGCGCGCCATCTCGGCGAGCGCGCCGGCGATGTCTGGGATGTGCGCGAGCACCTTGAACGAGTACGCGACGTCGACCGAGGCCGTCGCGATCGGCAGGTCGGTCGCCGACGCCTGCGCCACGGCGAGCCCGCGGGCGGCGGCCTTCTCGAGCATGCCGCCCGAGAGGTCGATGCCGGCGGCGGTCCTCGCGAAGTCGTGGACGCGGCCGAGGATCAGGCCGGTGCCGCAGCCGACCTCGAGGACGTCCTTGTCCTTGCCGTAGCGCTCGACGATCTCGACCTCGAGATCATCGAGCATCCGGTGGTAGGGCAGGTGCCGCTCGCGCTCGTACCAGCCGGCGAAGT
>Ga0316628_100003891_pt1 | contig 11601 bp, 8 predicted proteins | sample OWC_Aug_M2_C1_D5_FD_207648 | JGI IMG/M metagenome (GOLD analysis project Ga0316628, IMG submission 207648) | Wetland soil microbial communities from Old Woman Creek delta, Ohio, United States - OWC_Aug_M2_C1_D5_C | ecosystem: Environmental > Terrestrial > Soil > Wetlands | place: USA: Ohio... | reverse complement strand
GCTGGGGGTGATCGTGATCGTCGGCGCCCTCACCTTCTTCCCGGCCCTCGCGCTCGGGCCGATCGTCGAGCACCTGCTGATGGGTGCCGGGAGGGTCTTCTAGATGGCGGCGGGCGCGCGGCCCATCCTCGATCCGCCCATCGTGCGCCGGGCGGTGTGCGAGGCGCTCCTCAAGCTGGATCCGCGGCACATGGCGCGGAATCCGGTGATGTTCGTGGTGCTGTTGGGGAGCGTCCTGACCACGCTGGTGCTCATCCGCGACATCGCCGGAGGGCGCGGCGGCATCGGCTTCACCGTGCAGGTCGCGCTGTGGCTCTGGTTCACGGTGCTGTTCGCGAACTTCGCCGAGGCCATGGCCGAGGGGCGCGGCAAGGCGCAGGCTGACTCGCTGCGCCGCTCGCGCACGCTCACGACCGCGAAGCTGCTGAAGAACCCGGCCGACCGTGCGACGTTCGAGGCCGTGCCGGCCGACCGGCTGCGCCGCGGCGACGTCGTGCTGGTCACTCCGGGCGATCTCATCCCCTGCGACGGCGAAGTGATCGATGGCGTCGCCTCGGTGGACGAGTCGGCGGTGACGGGGGAGTCGGCGCCGGTCATCCGCGAGTCGGGGGGAGATCGCTCCGCGGTCACGGGCGGGACGAAGCTGCTCTCCGACTACCTGGTGGTCCGCGCCACCGCGAACCCGGGCGAGACCTTCCTCGACCGGATGATCGGCCTGGTGGAGGGCGCGAAGCGGCAGAAGACGCCCAACGAGATCGCGCTGCTCATCCTCCTCTCGGGACTGACCATCGTCTTCCTCCTCGCGGTGGTCACGCTCCAGCCGTTCGCCGTCTACTCCGGCGGACCGGTCGCCATTCCGGTTCTCGTCGCGATCCTGGTGTGCCTCATCCCCACGACCATCGGAGGGCTCCTCTCGGCCATCGGCATCGCCGGGATGGACCGGATGATACGGCACAACGTCATCGCCATGAGCGGGCGGGCGGTGGAGGCCGCGGGCGACGTCGACACCCTCCTCCTCGACAAGACCGGCACCATCACGCTCGGCAACCGGCAGGCGGTGGCGTTCATCCCGGCGGAAGGGGTGCCTGTCGAGTACCTGGCCGACGTGGCGCAGCTCGCGTCCCTGGCGGACGAGACGCCGGAAGGGCGGAGCATCGTGGTGCTCGCCAAAACCGGCCACGGCCTCCGGGAGCGGGACATCGGCGGCCTGGGCGCGACGTTCATCCCGTTCAGCGCCCAGACGCGGATCAGCGGCGTGAACGTCGATGGTCGCCAGATCCGCAAGGGCGCCGCGGATGTGATCGCCTCGTTCGTCGCGGAGCGGGGGGGCGAAACGCCGCCCGGCGTCCGCGCCGCGGCCGACGCCGTCGCCGGCCGGGGCGGCACTCCTCTGGTGGTGGCGGAGGGGCCGCGAGCGCTCGGCGTCATCCACCTCAAGGACATCGTGAAGGGCGGCATGCGCGAGCGCTTCGCGCAGCTGCGCCGGATGGGCATCAAGACGGTGATGATCACCGGCGACAACCCTCTGACAGCCGCCGCCGTCGCCGCCGAGGCGGGAGTGGACGACTTCCTGGCCCAGGCGCGTCCCGAGGACAAGCTGGCGCTGATCCGGCGCGAGCAGGCGGGGGGCCGCCTGGTGGCGATGACGGGCGACGGCACCAACGACGCGCCGGCGCTCGCGCAGGCCGACATCGCCGTCGCGATGCACACCGGCACGCAGGCGGCGAAGGAGGCCGGAAACCTCATCGATCTCGACTCCAACCCCACGAAGCTCATCGAGGTGGTCGAGATCGGGAAGCAGCTGCTCATCACCCGCGGCGCGCTGACCACGTTCTCGATCGCCAACGACGTGGCCAAGTACTTCGCGATCATCCCCGCGATGTTCGTGGCGACTTACCCTGCGCTCCGGGCGCTGAACGTGACGCGCCTCCACTCGGCCGAGTCGGCGATCCTGGCGAGCGTGATCTTCAACGCGCTCATCATCATCGCGCTGATTCCGCTCGCGCTGCGCGGCGTGCGGTGGCGGCCCGCCCCGGCCGCGGAGATACTGCGCCGCAACCTGTGGATCTACGGCGTGGGCGGGATCGTGGCGCCGTTCGTCGGGATCAAGTGCCTCGACGTGCTGCTCGTGTTGCTGCGGCTGGTGTGACGATGCCGAGGAACCAGCTCCGCCCCGCGCTCGTCGTGACCGCCGTGCTGATGGTGACGACCGGGCTGGTGTACCCGGGAGTCGTCACGGCGATCGCGCAGCTAGTCTTCCCGCGCCAGGCGAACGGCTCGCTGATGGTGAGGAGCGGGCGGGTGGTCGGCAGCGATCTCATCGGCCAGTCGTTCGCGGGCGCCGGGTACTTCCATCCGCGGCCCTCGGCGGCGGGCGCCGGCTACGACGACACCCTCTCGGGCGGCACCAACCTCGGACCGACCAGCGCCAGGCTGGCCGACACCCTCGTTGCCCGGGCGGTGGACAGCGCGGTGCGGCTCGAGGGGGCGGTGAAGGGGCGGGTCCCCTCCGACATGGTCACGTCATCGGGGTCCGGGCTCGACCCCCACATCTCGCCCGCGAGCGCCGCGCTGCAGGTCGGGCGCGTGGCGCGCTCGCGCGGGCTCGCTCCCGTGGTGGTGCGGCGACTGCTGGCGCGGCACGTCGAGCCGCGGCAGTTCGGCATTCTCGGCGAGCCGCGGGTGAACGTCCTGCGGCTCAACCTGGCGCTGGACAGCCTGGGAGCGGCATGGCATCGCTGACACGGCGTGGGGGCGCCGGCACGCGCAGCCCTCACCGCCGCGCGCCGTCGACTGTAGCTTAGGCCCGTGGCCCCTCGCGAGCGCCGCCGTCCCGACCCCGAGGCCCTCCTCGCGCAGGTTCACGAGGAGGAGCGGCTCGCGTCCCGGGGACGGCTGCGGATCTTCTTCGGCGCGGCGCCCGGTGTGGGGAAGACGTACGCGATGCTCGAGGCGGCGCGGTCCCGCTCCCGCGAGGGCGTGGACGTGGTGGTGGGTGTGGTCGAGACCCACGGCCGCCCGGAGACCTCGGCTCTGGTGGAAGGCCTCCCGGTGCTGCCGAAGCGCGACACGGAGTACCGGGGCATCGCGCTCCGGGAGTTCGACCTCGACGCCGCGCTGGCGCGCCGGCCGGGCCTCCTGCTGGTGGACGAGCTGGCCCACTCCAACGTCCCCGGCTCGCGCCACGCCAAACGCTGGCAGGACGTGCAGGAGCTGCTCGACGCCGGCATCAGCGTCTACACCACCCTCAACGTCCAGCACCTCGAGAGCCTGAACGACGTGGTGGCCCGGATCACCGGGATAACCGTCCGCGAGACGCTGCCCGACTCCATCTTCGATCAAGCCGAGGAGATCGAGCTGGCCGACCTGGCGGCGGAGGACCTTCTCGGACGGCTGCGCCAGGGGAAGGTGTACGTCCCCGAGCAGGCCGCGGCCGCCGTGGAGCGGTTCTTCCGGAAGGGCAACCTCATCGCCCTGCGCGAGCTGACGCTGCGCCGGGCGGCAGAGCGCGTGGATGCGCAGATGCGCGGCTACATGCGCGAGGAGGGAATCCGCGCCACCTGGCCGGCCGGCGAGAGGCTCCTCGTCTGCGTGGGCCCGAACCCCGACGGGGCGCGGCTCGTCCGGGCCGGGAAGCGCATGGCCGCGGGGCTCCAGTGCGAGTGGCGGGTCGTCTACGTCGAGCGGCCGGGCCAGGCCGTCTCGGCGGCGGAGCGGGACGCGCTGGTCGCCAACCTCCAGCTCGCGGAATCGCTCGGCGCCCGGACGGCCGCTCTCGCCGGCCAGAACGCCGCCGATGAGATCCTGTCGTACGCGCGCGACCAGAATGCCACGAAGATCGTGGTGGGGAAGCCGACGCATCCCCGGTGGCGCGATCTGCTGTTCGGCTCCGTGCTGGACCAGCTGGTGCGCGGCAGCGGCGACGTGGACGTCTACGTCATCACCGGGGACGCGGAGGCGCAGCCCAGCCGGCAGGTCTCCGCGGCCCGGCGCTCGCCGCCGCGGGAGTACGTCTGGGCCGCGTCCATCATGGCTGCGTGCGCCCTCCTCGGGGCCGGGGTGTTCCGTTTCCTCTCGGTGACGGACGTCGCGATGGTGTTCCTGCTCGGCGTGGGGCTCGTCGCCTCCCGCTTCGGGCGCGGCCCCTCGGTCGTCGCCGCCCTGCTCGGCATCGCGCTGTTCGACTTCTTCTTCGTGGCCCCGTACTTCACGCTCTCCGTGGCCGAGGCCCAGTACCTCCTCACCTTCGTCGTGATGTTGAGCATCGCGCTGGTGATCAGCGCCCTCACGCACCGGCTTCGGGCGCAGGCGGAGACGGCGCGGGAGCGCGAGCGGCGCACCGCGGCGCTGTACGCGATGACCCGTGACCTCGCCGCGACCCGCGGCCGGGCGGAAGTCGCGGCGGCGGCGGGCCGCCATCTCTCGGGCAACTTCGGCGCGCAGGTGCAGATACTCCTCCCCGACGCCGAAGGGCGGGTCGAGATCCCGGTGGGGACCGCGCCGGTGTTTCCGATGGACGAGAAGGAGTACGGCGTCGCGCAGTGGGTGTTCGAGCGGGGCCGGCCTGCCGGAGCGGGCACGGACACGCTGCCGGCCGCGCAGGCGGTCTACGTGCCGCTGGCCGGGTCCCTCGGCGTGGTGGGGGTCGCGGCGGTGAGGGTGCCGGACGCGAAGCGCTTTCAGGACCCCGGCGCCCAGCGGCTGCTGGAGACGTTCGCAGGCCAGGCGGCCCTCGCGCTGGAGCGAGTCGGGCTGGCCGAGCGGGCGCAGCGGGAGCAGGTGGAGGTGGAGGCGGAGCGGCTGCGCACGGCGCTCCTCAGCTCTCTCTCGCACGACATGCGCACTCCCCTCGGCGCCATCACGGGGGCGGCGAGCAGCCTGCTCGAGGATCCGAACGCACTGGCGGAGCCGGCGCGGCGCGACCTCCTGAAGGCAATCCTCGGCGAGTCGCAGCGGATGAACCGCCTCATCGGGAACCTGCTGGACATGATCCGCGTGGAGACCGGGGCGCTGGAGGTCCAGCGCGATTGGCAGCCGCTGGAGGAGGTCGTCGGAGTCGCGATGATCCGCCTCGACGAGCGCCTGCGGAGCCACCCTGTCGAGGTGAGGCTTCCTCCGGATCTTCCTCTGGCGCTGCTCGACGGTCTCCTGGTCGAGCAGGTGCTCGTGAACCTCCTCGAGAACGCGGTGAAGTACACGCCCGCCGGCACGCCCATCGAGATCTCGGCGTCCGTGCAGGGGGGCGCGATCGTCGTGGATGTGGCTGACCGGGGTCCCGGGATCCCGCCTGGCGAGGAGCTGAGGCTCTTCGACAAGTTCTACCGCCTGCCCGGCTCCACCGGCGCCGGGGGCGTGGGGCTCGGCCTCACCATCTGTCGCGGCATAGTCACGGCGCATGGCGGACGCATCTGGGTGGAGAACCGCTCCGGCGGAGGCGCGGTGTTCCACTTCACCCTCCCGCTCGTGGGTACGCCGCCGTCCGGTGCGCCGCTGGAGAGCGAAGATGGCTGAGAGCGCGGGCGCGGTGCCGCCGCTGGTGCTGGTGATCGAGGACGAGTCCCCGATGCAGCACTTCCTCCGGACGGCGCTCGAGAGCCACGACTACCGCTACGTCGGGGCCGCAAGCGCTCGAGAGGGACTGGCTCAGGCCACCGGCCGCAATCCGGACGTGATCCTCCTCGACCTCGGCCTGCCGGACCTCGACGGGTTGGACCTCACCCGGCAGATCCGGGAGTGGTCGTCCACGCCCATCATCGTCATCTCGGCGCGCGGCAAGGAGCAGGACAAGGTGGCCGCGCTCGACGCCGGCGCCGACGACTACCTCACCAAGCCGTTCGGGCTGGGTGAGCTGCTGGCCCGGTTGCGTGTCGCGCTGCGCCACGCGGCACGGGCAGCCGGGGCGCCCGAGGAGCCGGTGTTCGAGCTGGGCGAGCTGCTGGTGGACCTGGCGCTGCGCCGGGTGTCGGTGGGCGGGGCCGAAGTGCACCTCACGCCCACCGAGTACCGGCTGCTCACCACCCTCGTCCACCACGCCGGCAAGGTGCTCACGCACCGGCAGCTGTTGAAGGAGGTGTGGGGTGTGCGCGCGGTGGAACAGACGGCGAACCTGCGCGTCTACATGACCCAGCTTCGCCACAAGCTGGAGCGCGCACCAGCGCAGCCGCGCTATCTCATCACCGAGCCCGGCGTGGGGTATCGCCTGAGGACGGACTGAGCGCCTGGGCCTCGGGACGATCCGAGAGCGTGCCGTCACGGAATCCCCTTGACGCCAGCCTCTCGTGCTGAATATTCAACACAACCGTACAGCCCGCGGATACCATGAAGGAGCGAGCATGAAGCGCGTGCTGGTGACGTACCTGGTCGCCCTCGTCGGCTTGCCTCCTGTCGCCGGCGCTCAGGCCCAAGCGCCTCGGCAGAATCTCTCGCCGTTCTACGCGAAGCGGGAGGTCATGATCCCCATGCGCGACGGCGCGCGGCTCTTTACCGCCATCTACTACCCGCGCGACACCGTGCAGCGGCACCCCATCCTGATGACGCGCACGCCGTACAGCAGCAGGCCCTACGGCGCCGACACTCTGCCCGGCTTCTTCCGCAACCCCACCATCCCGTCGGTGAGGAACTACCTGCGTGCGCGCTACATCCTCGTCTTCCAGGACGTGCGTGGCCGCTACATGTCGGAAGGGGTCTTTCAGGACGTCCGCCCCTACGTCGACAACAAGCGCTCCAACCAGGACGTGGACGAGGCCAGCGACGCCTACGACACCGTCGAGTGGCTCATTCACAACGTCCCCGGCAACAACGGCCGCGTGGGGGTTCGCGGCACGTCGTACCCCGGATTCTACTCCTCGATGGCAGCCATCGACGCCCACCCGGCGGTGAAGGCCGTGTCGCCTCAGGCGCCTGTGACCGAGTGGATGGGTGGCGACGACTTCTGGCACAACGGCGCCTTCTTGCTGCCGCACGCCTTCGACTTCTTCGCGGGCTTCGGCTGGCCGCGGCCCCAGCCGACGCAGCGCGACAACCACGACTTCGATCCCGGCACGCCGGACGGCTACGAGTTCTTCCTCAACCGGCTCGGCGTGCTCTCCAACGCCAACCCGCGCTTCTTCCACGACAGCGTCGCCTTCTGGAACCAGATGGCGCAGCATCCCACGTGGGACGCCTTCTGGCAGGCGCGGAGCGCGCGGCCGTGGCTGCGGAACCTTCGCCCGGCGATGCTCTGGGTGGGCGGCTGGTTCGACACCGAGAACCTCTGGGGCGCGCTCAACGCCTTCGCGGCCGCGGAGAGGCAGAGCCCCGGCTCAGTGAACCGGCTGGTCATGGGACCGTGGTCGCACGGACAGTGGAACAACATCCGCGCCGACTCCCTGGGCGCGGTGGGCTGGGGATCGCTGACGGCGGTGTTCTACAACGACAGCATCGAGGCCCCGTTCTTCAACCACTACCTGCTCGACTCGATGCCTGCGCCGCGTGAGTACGAGGCAGCGGTCTTCAACACCGGCGTGAACGTGTGGCGCTTCCTGGACGCATGGCCGCCGCGCGGCACCACCTCGGCCAACGTCTATCTCCGTGCGAACGGGGTCCTCTCCATCGAGCCGCCGACGGAGCGGGCCCGGGCCTTCGACGAGTACGTGAGCGACCCGGCGCGGCCGGTGCCGTACACGGCCGAGATAACGGCCTGGTACAACCCCGGCTTCATGGTCGAAGACCAGCGCTTCGCCTCCCGGCGCCCCGACGTGCTCGTCTACCGGACCGAGGCGCTCGCCAGCGATCTCACGGTGGCGGGACCGGTCGACGTGGACTTCGTGGTCTCGACGTCGGGCACGGACTGCGACTGGATCGTGAAGGTGATAGACGTCCTGCCGGACAGTGGCGCCGGCGCCCCGGAGGCCCAGGCGCGCTCGGGCGGCTACGAGATGCTGGTACGCGGCGACGTCATGCGTGGGAAGTTCCGCAACTCGATGAGCCGGCCCGAGCCGTTCGCGCCCAACGTCGCCACGCCGATCCGGTTCCGGATGAACGACGTCTTCCACACCTTCCGCGCCGGTCACCGGATCATGGTGCAGGTCCAGAGCACCTGGTTCCCGATGGTCGATCGCAACCCGGGGCGGTTCATGAACATCTGGGGTGCCACGGACGCGGACTTCCAGCGCACCACGCAACGGGTCTACCGCTCAGCGGCGCAGCCCTCGCACATCGTGCTGCCCGTGTTGCGCTGAAAGGGCTCAGTCGGGGAAGGCGGAGCACCCCGAGCACTCCTTCTGAACGCTCGACGCCCGGCCGCATCGGCCGGGCGTCGCGTTCCCGTGCGAGCGGGAGGCTGGCCAGGCCGGGCGCCACGTCATCCGTGCCCCTGTGCGTCTGTGCCCCTGTGCCTCTACGGGTTGGAAGGCCTGATGTCCAGCTCCGACACCAGCGCGCGCTCGGGAAGCTCCAGGGCATCGAGCACGGCCTGCGCGACGTCGGCGGGGTCGAGGATCTTCCCCCGGTCCGGGTCGAACGGCGTCTCGGCGTCGAAGAAGTGCGTGTTCACCGAACCGGGGCAGACGGCCATCACCCGGATGCCCTGCTTGCGCACCTCGAGCATCAGCGACCTCGAGAACCCGATGACGCCGTGCTTGGACGCCGCGTACGCCGCGCCGTTGGCAATGCCACTGCGGCCGGCGAGCGAAGCGACGTTCACTATCGCGCCGCGGCCCTCAGCCAGCATCGCCGGCAGGAAGGCGCGGGTGACGAGGAACACCCCGCGCAGGTTGGTCTTCACCACCTCTTCCCACGCGGCCAGGCTCATCTCGGTGACCGGAGCGAACCGCCCCACGCCGGCGTTGTTGACGAGGATGCTCGGCGTCCCCATCTCCGCCAGCACCCGCTCGGCGAAGACGGCCACCTGAGTCTCGTCTCGAACGTCGCAGGGAGAGCCCAGGAAGCGGCGCCCGTCCGCCCGCTGCTCGGCCTCCAACCGCTCGAGCTCTCTCCGGTCCCGGGCGCAGATCGCCACCGCGGCCCCGCGTGCGGCAAGGCTCTCGCTCAGAGCCTTGCCGATGCCCCGTGTGCCTCCCGTCACGACCGCGACCTGCTGTTGCCAGTCCATCGTGCCCCCGTGCCGCCGTCTCTCAGTACGTCCCGCCCGCTCCTCCGCCCCCCGCCGAGCCGCCGCCGAAGTCGCTGCCGCCTCCCCCGCCGCTGTCCGAGCTGCTCGTGCCGCCGTCCGATGAGGAGCTGGATGACGTGACTCGCGGCAACACTCTGTCGCGCTCCGACCTGTGGTCGCAGTTCGCGCACTTCTCGATCACCTTCGCCATGCCCTCGCTGTGCTCGGTGGCGGCGCGCACGGTTGACATGCTCACCTGCAGCGTCCGGCGCTTGCACGCCGGGCACACCTCGACGCCGGTCCACTTCCTGGCATACGGGATCTTGACCGTCTCTCCGCACTGGCCGCACTTCCACACGTCGTAGTCCACGCTGCGCAGCCGCTCCTCCAGCCGCTCACCCTTGTCGAGATAGGCATCGTCGGCCCTCTCCTCGAGCCGGGCCATCCTGGTGCCGCACTTGGGGCACTTGCGCGCGCGGTTGCGGCGGATGCGGCGGACCAGCGCGTAGCCGCCGCCGATGCCGGACCCGAGGAAGGCGATGATCGCGACGATGCCCAAGGCGCCGGGGCCGCCCGAGTCGGGCTCGGCTCCGGCTGCCGGCCCGGCCGCGCCTCCGGCGCCGCCGCCTCCCTCCAGCCGCGGCGTGATACCCTGGCGCGCCGACGTGTCCTCGCGCGCGGCCGCCGCCAGCGCGCGCACTCCCGCCAGCACGCCCTCGTCGAACGCGTTGCGCCGGAAGGCCGCGAACACCTGCTGGTCGCGGATGCGGCCCGCGAGCCGGTCGGGCAGCGCGCCCTCCAGGCCGTAGCCGACGCTGATCTGCACCGCCCGCTGGGCCGGAACCCACAGGAAGACTACGCCGTTGTCCCTCCCGCTCTTCCCCACGCCCCAGCCCCGGTGCAGCGCCAGCGCGAAGTCGAACGGACTCAGGCCCGAAGTCGAGTCCACGACCACGACTGCGATCTCCGCCCCGGTCGCCTGCTCGAGCGCCGAGATGTCGCGGTTCAGCGCGGCGACGGTGCTGTCCGCGAGGTGGTGGGCAGGATCGGCCACCCACGTGCCGTTGGTGCGGCGCGGGTTCGGGACCCAGGCGACGCGCTGGATCTGCGCCGGAGTGGCCTGCACGGACAGGGACAGAGCCGCGATGAGAGCCGAGACCACCATCAGTACCCTCCGATTGCATCGCTTGCGTTCGGGCACTTGCGCCGCCGGCGGCGGGCGAGGAGGCCGCCGCACAGGGCGACAGCCGCCGCTGCCGTGAGGGCGGCGAGGATCAGCACGAACCTCCGCAGCCCGCGGCCCAGCCAGGTCGAACCGCCCGCCCCGCCCCCGGTTGCGCGCTGCCACGAGGAGCGCAGCTCGCGGTCGCGGCGCAACGTGGCCGCGATGGCGTGTACGCCGGCGCGCAGCCCCTCGTCGAACGCGCCGCGCCGGAACGCGGGGAAGAGCACGTCCTCGCGCACCGCGACCGCGGAATCCGGCAGCGCGCGGCCCAGGCCCGAGCCCACGAGGATCTCCACGGCGCGCTGCGGCGGCACCCACACCAGGAGCACGGCGTACTCGGGCCCCCGACTGAACGCGCTCAGCAGCCCCTCCTGCAGAGCCCGGGCGTATTCCCTGATCTGGTACCCCGACGTGGAGTCGACGACCGCGACCACTATCCCGACGCCTGTGGCGCTGTCGAGAGCGGATATCTCGGCGTTCAGTGCGGCGACGGTTGCCACCGCGAGGTGCCGCGACCGGTCCACCACCCAAGTGCTGGCCTGGGTGCCTCCGTGCGCGCCAGCATGGCCAACCCCGGGCGCGGGAGCGACGAGACCGGCCGCGAGGGCCAGGGCGCAGACACCGAGTCGGCACATTGGGGCTCCAGCCACCGTTGATACCGCCAAACTCCAGCCGCTGCAACGGGCGCCGCCCCGGAGGCTCCGGGCTGCTCCGTCATTTGACACCCCACAACGGGGGCGGGTAGGTTTCCGCCCCCGTTTCCTTGTGCACCCGAGCCGGGAATCCCGATGAAGGAATACGCGACAGAATCCATCAGAAATGTGGCCGTGGTTGGCCACGGAGGCAGCGGCAAGACGAGCCTCGTCGACGCCCTAGCCTTCGTGGCCGGATCGAGCAAGCGGCACGGCCGCGTGAAGGAAGGTTCCGCCCTTACCGACTACTCCCCGGACGAGATCGAGAAAGGCTACAGCATCAACCTCTCACTCGCACACGCCGAGTGGGAGGATGTCAAGATCAATCTCATAGACACTCCCGGCTTCCTGGATTTCGCGGGCGACGCGGCCGCCGGCATCTTCGCAGCCGACGCGTCGCTCATCGTGCTCTCGTCCACGGCGGGCGTCGAGGTGGGGACGGAGAAGGTGTGGAGGCAGACGCGCTCCTTCGGCCATCCGGCCGTCTTCTTCGTCTCGCTGATGGACAAGGAGCATGCCAGCTTCGAGAAGGTCTGCGAGGCCATCCGCGGCCAGCTGACCGCGAAGGCGGTGCCGGTGCAGATCCCGATCGG